>Ga0075163_10008357_pt1 | contig 13652 bp, 9 predicted proteins | sample JI1023141ADNA_FD_71478 | JGI IMG/M metagenome (GOLD analysis project Ga0075163, IMG submission 71478) | Wastewater effluent complex algal communities from Wisconsin, to seasonally profile nutrient transformation and Carbon sequestration -... | ecosystem: Engineered > WWTP > Effluent > Algae...
CTACTTTGCCAGTGAGACCCGCAAACAGGAGCTGATCGAAGACCGCATGCGCCTGCAAGCACGGATGGAGGCGCGCGACCGGCTCAAAGAGTCGGAAAAGACGCTTTCGCAAAATATCTATGAGCGGGGAGTCGATGATGCCGGTTTCGGCCGGATTCGTTCCAGTGGCGATACCGCCCTGTTCGGTGGTCACAGCACCCAGATGATGAAGAGCAAGCTCGGGGTCGCCCTGGCGCGGCCACTAGCCGACTTCCTGCCCACCTTGACCATTGCCGCCAAGAATCTCGCCACGGAGATGACCAATCACAACGTCCAGCAAGCGGATCTTCAGGGCGAGTCGGCGATTACCCAAGAGCATGTCCAGAACAACCACAGCGTGCGCGGCATGCTGGGGCAACGTGGCATCAAGCCGGAGCAACTGCCGGCTGAGGAAGACCTGAAGAAACTGGAGCGCCGGGTCAAGTCCGATGAGAAGAAGCTGCAGAAACAGTCCGGCAGACTGCCGTCGCCCGAGAGCGAGTGATGGATACCACCAAACTCAAAAAGTTTACCCAGCATGCCCGTCGCTTGCTGATGGAACAGGTGGATACCAAGCTGGCATGGGTACTGGCAGCGGACAGTGCTGCGCGCCGTGAAAATGCCAAGGCAGTGTCCGAGCTGGAGAAGCAGGTCCAGGAGACCAGCCGGGAACACGTGGTGGAGCAGGTGGCCTATACCTGGTTCAACCGCTTCTGCGCTCTGCGTTTCATGGACGTGAACGGGTACACCCGCATCCGCGTGGTGTCGCCTGCCGATGAAGGCCAGTTCCAGCCAGAGATCCTGGCTGAGGCCAAGATGGGCCATATCGATGAAACCCGCGTGTCCGACTCCAGCCGCAAGCAGATCGCGGAGCTGCTCGGCGGCACCGCCACCAGCGGCGACCCGCAGCAGGAAGCCTATCGTCTGCTGGTCGTGGCCGAGTGCAACAGTTTCCACCAGGCCATGCCGTACCTGTTCGAGCGCATCGCCGATTACACCGAATTGTTGATGCCGGACGACTTGCTGTCGGGCAATTCCATTTTGGCGTACACCCGCGAGGCAATGACACCCGATGCCTGCAAGGACGTGGAAGTCATTGGCTGGCTGTACCAGTTCTACATTTCCGAGAAGAAGGATCAGGTCTTCGATGGCCTGAAGAAAAACCAGAAGATCACGCCGGCCAACATTCCTGCGGCCACCCAGTTGTTCACCCCGCACTGGATAGTGCGCTATCTGCTGGACAACTCGTTGGGCCGGCTGTGGATGCTCAACCATCCGGAATCGAAACTGGCGGCAGAGCACATGGCGTACTACATCAAGCCTGATGACAGCCGGCCAGACCAGCCTGAGACGGACTACCTCAAGGTCGCCAGGCCCGAGGACATCAAGGTCTGCGATCCGGCTTGCGGCTCCGGCCATATGCTCACCTATGCGTTTGATCTGCTGTACGCCATCTACGAGGAAGTGGGTACTGACGCCAGCGAGATTCCGGAAAAAATCCTCACCCATAACTTGTATGGGATTGAGCTGGATGATCGTGCCAGTGAGTTGGCTGCCTTTGCCCTGACCATGAAAGCCCGCGCAAAGCAGCGGCGCTTCTTCAGCAAGGCGATAGAACCCAACATCTGTGTGCTGGAGAAAATAAGCTTCCGCCCTGAAGAGCTGAATGAGTACATGGAGGAGGTGGGGCGGGACCTGTTCACGGTGGATCTGCGCGAGACATTGCAACAGTTTGAGGAAGCGGACAATTTTGGTTCGTTGATCCAGCCGGTGTTGCGCAATGTGCAGGACGTGCTGCCGCTGCTGGCTGCCAAGGACATGGGCAGCAATCTGTTCCTGGCCAACACCCATGCCAAGGTGTTGAAAGTCTTGCGCATGGCGGATTACCTGAGCACCAAGTATCAAGTGGTGGTGGCCAATCCACCGTATATGGGCGGCAAGGGCATGAATGGGCGTTTGGGGGCTTGGGCCAAACAGAACTATCCAACCAGTAAATCCGATCTGTTCGCCATGTTTATCGAGCGCAATCTTGATCTGGCGTTGCCTGCAGGGGCGGTGGCCATGATCACCATGCAAAGCTGGATGTTCCTGTCGTCGTTCGAGGCGCTGCGTAACCGGATTCTGGGGCAGCACACTATTGTGTCGATGGCACACTTGGGGGCGCGCGCGTTCGACAGTATTGGCGGCGAAGTGGTGTCGACCACGGCATTCGTGTTGGAGAACCGGCACAGGCCCGAGTATCGGGGCGCTTATGTACGCTTGGTAGACGGAAACTCTGAGGCTGAGAAAGCCGCGATGCTTGAGGCGGCTATCCCGTGATTACGCGCCTTGAGCTATCCAACTTCACCAGCTTTGGCGAATTCGCAATCGATTTCTCGCCCAAGATCAACGTGATCATCGGCGAGAACGGCTCTGGAAAAACCCACCTGCTCAAAGCCGCATACGGCCTGTGCGCTGGCGCGCCGCTCTACAAGGACAAGCCGGATGCAACAAAAGATGAGCTTAAGGCCGTACTGACACAAAAGCTGGTCAGATTGTTCATGCCCTTGGATGAAAGCCTGGGCAGATTGCGTCGCAATGATGCGAAGACCCCTGCCCGACTGGCTGCTCGGTTTGCATCGGGCGCAGAAGTGTCTGGCACGTTCAATGTGGGATCAAAATCCTTGAAGGTAAAGGAGGGCGCGCTGTACCGGGAAAACCTGGGTGTAGCTACCTTCATTCCAACAAAGGAAGTGCTCTCGCTTGTGAAGGGAATGACGGATCCCATCCATGACGAGCGCACGGTAGAACTTATCTTTGACGCGGGCTATGTGGATCTTGCTGAGGCACTAATGCGTCAAACCACTGACGATCCCGACGACAAGGTCAATCAGGACCCGCGGTTCGCGGCGATTGTCCCCAGTCTGGTAAACCTGATTGGCGGCAGGTATCGGCTGGAGAATGGTGGGTTTTGTTTTCAAGCCGGCGAATACATCGAGAAAGTGCCAACCAAAGGTTCAACCAGCAAGGCAGGCCAGGCTTTCAAGGATGCGGTTTGGGAGTTTCGGGCAAGCACTTCGAAATCACTATCCAGTGGCATGACGGCTGAAGGCTTCAGGAAAATCGGTGTTCTCTATCGGCTGCTGAGCAACGGGACACTGGATCCCGGCAAGAGTGGCCCTCTGTTTTGGGACGAGCCCGAATCCAACCTCAATCCTCGGCTGATGAAGCAACTGGTGGAGGTGCTGCTTGAGCTTTCCCGCAACGGCCAACAAATCATTCTGGCAACCCATGACTACGTGCTGCTCAAGTGGTTTGATTTGTTGATGGACAAAGGAAAGAGCGACCATGTGCGGTTTCACGCGCTTTATCGTGATCCCGAACACGTCGGTGTCATGGTCGACAGTGTGGAGGACTATCGCTCGCTCTCACCCAACGCCATTTCAGAAACATTCAACGATCTGACCAAAGAGCAGGTCAATCGTAAAATGGGTGGGCTGGGCAAGTGAAACTTCAAGAGCGGGATTTGGAGATTGATTTCACCGATGCACTGGATGCGATAGTTTTTGACCAGATGAAACTAGGCGAACCCCACTATCACGGTATAGGCCAAATGCACCGGGTGGATTTTATTGTGGAGTTTGATGAGGCGATTATTTTCGTCGAGATCAAGGACCCCAGTAATCCGAATGCGCAGGACAAGGACGTGGCGAACTTTCGACAAAAGATGAATGAGGGAGTTCTTAGTTCCACCTTTGCAGAGAAGTTTATCGACTCATTTTTGTATCGCTGGGCTGAGGATAGGGTAGGGAAACCGGTCTACTACATAAACTTGGTCACTCTCGAGGCGGAACTTCTCCCGAATTTTTCGGATGAAATTATGAAGAAGCTCCCGCCCATGGGGAAAGCCGTTCCTCGCTGGAAACGTCAACTGGCTGAGAATTGCCAAGTATTCAACATTGACACCTGGAATGACAACTTCCCGAAATGGCCGGTAACGCGATTGATGCTTTAGTCAAGTTATTGGCGAGGGGGAAAGTACTGAATTTAGTTGGATCAATTATGCGGGGGCGGCGATGAATGACACGAACGAACAAGAGTGTGCGAAGGCAGCATCCGGTTACTATTTCTTTCGTGCTTCCATGGAGAATTTCATGAGAATCCCGGGCAGCCCGATTTCATACTGGGTGAGCCCTCACGTCTTGCGGGCATTCGAGCGGGGTGATCTGGTCGATTCGCACTGCTCAACAAGAAAAGGAATGGCAACAGGACTGAATGCGGAGTTCGTAAGAAGCTGGCACGAGGTGACAGTCAATAAGATCGGCTTTGGCGTGTCTAGAAATGCTGCAACAGAGTCTCGCTTAAAGTGGTTTCCCTATGCAAATGGTGGGGAGTACAGAAAATGGTACGGGAACTACGATGATGTTGTGAACTGGGAGAATGACGGAGAGCGTCTGCAAACGGAACTCCATGAAGGAGGACACCGTATTCGAGCCGTCAACTTGAATTTAGAGTTCATTTTCAATGCGGGTCTTTCATGGACATCTATAACAAGCAGGAACTTTTCAATTCGCCAGTTGCCACCCGGCTTCTTGTTTAGCTCTGCGTCGAATGCACTGTTTTCAAATGGTGACTTGGAGTTTTATTTGGGGTTACTCAATTCCAAGGCTCACTCATTCCTTGGGAAAGTTCTGAATCCGACCATCAACGCTAATCCGGGTGACATTGGTCGAATTCCCTTACCTCATCTGCTAGATGAGTCGACGCAAACTGCTTCAATTATCGGCCTGTCGCGCCGAGATTGGGACTCGTATGAAGTTTCTTGGGACTTCACTAGTCTGCCGCTGCTGGAGCATGAGTATCGTCAGGATGCGTTGAAAGAGACCTGCCTTGTGCTCCGCATTCACTGGCGCGACATGACGCATGAAATGGTGCGCCTTGAAGAAGCTAACAACCGCATCTTCATCGACGCGTACGGCCTTCAAGACGAACTCTCTCCCGAAGTTCCACTCGACGAAATCACTCTCACCTGCAACCCACACTACCGCTACGGCAGCGACAAGACCGAAGCCGAGCTGGAAGCACTACTGCTCGCCGACACCATGCGCGAGTTCATCAGCTACGCCGTGGGCTGCATGTTTGGCCGCTACAGCCTGGACAAGCCCGGTCTGGTGCTGGCCAACCAGGGTGAGACGCTGGCCGATTACCTGCGCCAAGTGCCGCAGCCCACCTTCACCCCCGACGCCGACAACGTAATCCCCCTGCTCGACGGCGAATGGTTCAACGACGACATCACCGAACGCTTCCGCAGCTTCCTGCGCCTGACCTTCGGCGAAACCCACTACGCCGAAAACCTCAAGTTCATCGAAGACGCGCTGGGCAAGGACATCCGCAAGTTCTTCCTCAAGGACTTCTACACCGACCACGTCAAACGCTACAAAAAACGCCCCATCTACTGGCTCTTCTCCAGCCCCAAGGGCAGCTTCAACGCCCTGATCTACCTGCACCGCTACCGCCCCGACACCACCAGCGTCGTCCTGCAATACCTGCGCGACTTCCAGGAAAAGCTCGCTGGCGAACACAAGCGCCAGGAACAGATCAGCATCAGCGCCTCCGCCAGCCAAGCCGACAAAACCCGCGCCCTGAAAAGCATCGACAGCCTGAAGAAGACCCTGACCGAACTGGACGACTACGAACGCGACGTCCTGCACCCCCTGGCCACCCAGCAGATCCCCATCGACCTGGACGACGGGGTCAAGGTCAACTACCTCAAACTTGGCGCAGCACTGAAGAAGATCCCGGGCCTTGAAGCCAAGGAAGAGGAGTAAGCGATGGGTGCGCGTAGCTGTGAGAACTGCCCGCAGATTTTGGAGTCGACGACTCCAAAATTGCACGTTGAGGCCGCCCCATGAGCCACACCCGTATCGGCCAAGCGCTAACCAAACTGTTCGATAAGCACCGCATCGTGTTCTGGTATGACAGCGAGCGCGAGTTGCACGCGGAATATGCCGCGCTGGAGTTGCCCGGGGTCGAGAAAATCGAGCTGGCCAACAACGAGTTTGGCGTCAAATACCGGATCCTGCGGCAACAGGTGGATCAGCAGTTTCTGCTGTACCACCACGGGCCACAGCCCGCCGATCCATTGGCCAATTGGCTGCTTGATGTACAGCTGGCGCATGGTGAGTTCCGGACGGATCAGGTCGGCTTGTGGCTGGCAGAGCTGGAGCTACCGGTGGCGTTTTCGGATCTGTTGCGCGAGCACACGGGTTTCTTCGACGCGACCAAACGCCGTGAAGCGCTGAAAAAATTGCTGGTGAAGGACGATACCCACGGGCAACTGCGCATGAAGATGCTGGCGGTCTGCGCCGGCATCAGCGAACCACGACTGGACATAGTGCTGGAGTACCTGCTGGAAGAGCTGGCAGGCCAGCGCGATGAGAAGATCAAGCTGATCGCACGTTCTGGCCTGGAGTCCTTTCTGTGGCAACAGATGCAGCGCAGCTACGGCTACGGATCGTCCACGCCGGGCGTGCATGATTTTTCCATCGAGCTATTCAAATCGTGTTTCGCGATGGGGATCGGCCAGCCTGCAAAGTTGTCAGCCGAGGCGCTTGTCTTCCTGAAGCGCTGGAAGGACAGCCGCCGTTTCGCAGAAAGTTTCGAGGCACTATCCGAACAGTCCGCGCAGACCCTGGGTGTGCAGGACAAGCTGCATGGACTGGATGCGCGCGAGATCCTTGAGCTGGATTACTTCGAGCTGATTGACCGCAAGATACTCAGTGACCTGGTCGCTGGCGTTGCAGCACGCACCTTGACCGCCAGCGACGTGACCAGTTGGGTGCGTCAGCGCCGCCAAAGCCATTGGTATGACCGATTCAAGGACCTGTACAGCGCAGTCGAGATGGCGGCGGAGTTCTTTTTTCGCCTGGATGCTGCGCAACTGCAGATGGACTCGCTGGCGGATGGCATTCACAAGTACACGCAGCACTGGTTCCGGCTGGATCAGCTCTATCGCAAGTACGTCTATCACGCGCGCGAGTCGGGGCAGGCCTCGTTACTGGCGCAGCTCAACGCCCAGGTCGAGAACCTGTACAGCACCAACTATCTGCTGCGGCTCAATGATCGCTGGCAGCCGCTGGTGGATGCCGCGTCCTCGTGGGATGTGCCGCCGATCGTTCTGCAGCGCAATTTCTTCCGTCACTGGGTACAGCCCTTCATAGACCGAAAGACTAAAGTTTGCGTATTGATCTCTGATGCGTTCCGCTATGAGATCGGCGAAGAGCTGCAGAGCCTGATCCGGCAGGAAGACAAATTCGAGGCAAGCCTGGAGCCGGCCTTGTCGATGTTGCCCAGCTATACCCAGCTGGGTATGGCGTCGTTGCTGCCCAATACGGTACTAGCGCTGGCCGAGGATGGTTCCGGCAATGCCCTGGTCGATGGCCAGAGCGCGCAGGGCACGCCGAACCGCGGCAGGATCCTGGCCGCCACGGTGCCCGCTTCCGCTGCCGTGCAGGCCAAGGACGTCTTGGATATGGGCCGCGATGACCTGCGTGCACTGATCCGTGATCATGACGTGGTCTACATCTATCACAACCTGATCGACAAGACGGGCGACACCCGGGACACCGAGGAGCGGGTATTCGCCGCTGCCGAGGAGACGCTGCAGGAACTATTGCGCCTGATCAAGAAGCTCACAGGTAACAACGCCAGCAATCTGCTGGTAACGGCAGACCATGGCTTTATCTACCAGCACCGCCCGATCGAGGAGAGCGATTTCCTGAATGAAGCGGCCGATGGTCAAGAAGTGCTGTACCGCGACCGACGCTTTGTACTGGGGCGCGGCCTGCATCCGAGCGCGGGGTTGAGAACCTTCACGCCCGCGCAACTGGGGCTTGGCGGATCGCTGGAAGTGCAGATCCCGAAGTCGATCAATCGCCTGCGGCTGCAAGGATCCGGCAGTCGTTTCGTCCATGGCGGTGCCACCTTGCAGGAGGTGGTAATCCCGGTGTTGAAGGTTAATAAGAAGCGCCAGAGCGACGTATCGCGGGTGGAGATCGAGCTGATTTCCGGCGGTGGCAAGACCATTACTACCGGACAGTTGGCAGTGACGCTGTACCAGGCGCAGGCGGTCACCGACAAGCTGCAAAGCCGGCGTTTGCGGGTGGGCATCTTTAACCAGCAGGGCGAGTTGATCTCCGACTCGCATGAGCTACTGTTCGACCTTGTCGCGGAAAGTCCGCGTGATCGTGAATTTCCGCTGCGCCTGCTGCTGAGCCGCCAGGCGGACGAAGCCAACAACCAGCAAGTCACTTTGCGGCTCGAGGAGCCGGTGGACGGCACGTCGCATCACCAGGAATACAAGGCGGTGCGATACACGATTCGCCGCTCCTTCACCAGCGAATTTGATTTTTAAAACTGTTTTAAAGGATTTCAGGGAATGAGCCAGCTAGACGACAAGATCAACCAGCACTTTGCCGGACTCGTGGTCCGCAAGGATCTGGTCAAGGCCGTAAAGGGTAACGCCATCGTGCCTTCGTACGTGCTGGAGTACCTGTTGGGCCAGTACTGCGCCACCAATGATGAGGCGACCATCCAGACCGGCATCGAGACGGTCAAGGAGATTCTTGCCAAACACTACGTGCATCGCAATGAAGCCGGTTTGGTGCGCTCGACTATTCGTGAGAAGGGGCGGCATAAGGTCATCGATCGCATCAGCGTGTCGCTGAACGACAAGGCCGATGTGTACGAGGCCGAGTTCGCCAACCTGGGTATCAAGCAGGTTCTGATCGATTCGGGGACAGTCAAAGCACATCCCAAGCTGTTGGTAGGCGGTGTGTGGTGCATTGCAGACTTGGAATACGAGTTCACAGAAGACAAGGCGGTCTCGCCTTGGGTGCTGGCCACGCTCAAGCCGATCCAAGTGTCGCAGTTTGATCGCGATGGCTACGTCGAAGCTCGGCGCCAGTTCAGTACAGACGAATGGATTGACGTCCTGATGCAGAGCATCGGTTTTAATCCGCAGCTGTTTGGCCGGCGCAACAAACTGAGTCAATTGCTACGGCTGGTGCCATTCTGCGAGCGCAACTACAACTTGATCGAGTTGGGTCCGAAGGGAACCGGCAAGTCGCATGTGTACTCCGAATTCTCGCCACACGGGATTTTGATTTCCGGCGGTGAGGTGACCGTACCAAAGTTGTTCGTCAACAACGCCAACGGCAAGCTAGGCCTGGTCGGCTATTGGGATGCAGTGGCCTTTGATGAATTTGCCGGCAAGCAGAAGCGTGTGGACAAGTCGCTAGTCGACATAATGAAAAACTACATGGCCAACAAGTCGTTCTCGCGTGGCGTAGAGACTTTGGGAGCGGAGGCGTCGATGGTGTTCGTGGGCAATACCGATCACACGGTGCCCTACATGCTCAAGCACTCGGATCTGTTTGACCCCTTGCCCGATCATTTTCATGATTCTGCTTTTTTGGACCGTCTCCATTCCTATATCCCGGGTTGGGAGATGGACAGCATTCGCGGAGAAATGTTTTCCGATGGGTACGGCTTTGTGGTGGACTACCTGGCGGAAATCCTGCGTTCGCTACGTAATGACGATTATTCAGATCGATATAAGGATTTCTTCAGTCTGTCATCAGATATTTCCATCCGCGACAAAGATGGCATACATAAGACATTCTCCGGTTTGATGAAGATCCTTCACCCGGACGGCACGGCAACTGATGCGGAGATTGAGGAACTGCTCAAGTTGGCCATGGAGGGGCGCAAGCGAGTCAAGGACCAGTTGTTGCGGATTGATTCCACTTTTCACGCGGTGCGCTTTGCTTACAGCAGCAAGGCAGGTAAAGAATGCCTGGTCACCACTTTGGAAGAGGATGAATATCCGAATTACTACAACAAGACGGGAGGCGTGCTGACCGAAGGAGGCTTGCCAGACGCGGCCATAAAAGAGGCTGCTGCAGGCACAGATCCGAGGTCAGATGATATCGGCGCACATCAGCCGCAGCCGTCGGATATGGGTGTCGAGAGGCCGCTGAAGGAGAAGCAGGTCGTTTGGCATGAGAATCAGCGTGGACTGACCTTCGATGATTTGTTCGGACCGTATCTGCGTGGCGCTAATCGGATCACCATCACTGATCCGTATATCCGCATGTTTCACCAGCAACGCAACTTGATGGAACTGATGGAGTCATTGTCGAAGGTCAAGGCCATCGAGGATGAAGTTGTGGTGCACCTAATTACTATCCAGGATGACTTCAAGGCCGATCAACAGGTGGAGAATTTGCAGAAAATTTCCGACGCCTGTGCCGGGGTAGGAATCCGTTTCAGTTGGGAGTTCGATCCCACGGAGACGATACATGCAAGACACATAGTGACCGACCACGGTTGGAAGATCCTGCTGGACAGGGGTCTTGATGTTTTTCAAAGGTTCGAAATGAACAATGCATTTGATCTTGCAAACCGACTGCAACAGCATCGTCAGTGCAAGGCATTCGAAGTTACGTTCATCAAAACTTCGGACTGACCTTCCATTGGGTGCAGGTGAGATTAATCAGGTTCATGCCCCAAGGCGTCCGTAACGATGTAACAGGATGAATCCCCAGCGGTGGCGAGTTGTCGCTGGAAAGCCGAGATGGATCGGAGCATCTCGGGCAGCTCTTTCTTCGAAAGGTCGTGCGCACGGGTCAAGACTTCGCTGTACTGACCGCTGCGACGCAGCAGGTCCAGTTCCAAGATCGAATCCGAAATAGGGTCGTCCGTGAAGGACTGCCCGTTGAGCCGCAGACCCTCCATCAGGCGCAGGACTTCGATTCGACATTTGATAGCAGAAATGACGTGGTTGTCGACCTCGTCGTCGCAGACCCAAGCAGCACTTCGGTAGGCCCAGGCCGCGGCACGAAGGTCGCCAGAAGATTCAGCAAGGAATGCGTAGGCAATGAACTTCCGGGCTAGATCTGGATAACTCTCGTCGGCGAGGAGTGCGCGGTAGTTGTCTAACTCCAACAGCCCGTCAGCGCCAATCCGCTCCCCAAGGTCGGGAGCGCAGTAGCCGCACCCTTGGCAACGATGAATCTGTTGGGCCAGCGTATCCCGCTCCATCGGTGGCGGCCGCATGTCCAGATCCATGGATCCAAACGAATTGGTACTGCCCAGCTCAATGACCTCGTTCTCGGTTCCGCAGTGCCCGCAGGTCACTGTTTGCTGAAAAATGGTGGTCATCCTTGCTCTCCCTGAGGCTGGAAAGAGAGGATGTTTAAAAGCAATCTCAGGGGATGAGAATGGCCGCGCAGGCGCTAAAGGCTATTGGTAATCCCGTGCGGCAGGAGTGTCCGATGCCCTTTTCTGGGCATTCGGGCCGACGGGCTGGGCGGGTCATATGGCTCAGCAGGGTAGTCGCCATTACCCACGTAGCGGACGCGGATGTGTCACACAGGCTATTGCTCATCGCGCCGGAGGAACCCTTAAGCAGCGGGCACAGGGTGGGCACAATCTGGGCACAGATCCCTTGGTGCGCCTGGAGGGATTCGAACCCCCGACCAATGGCTTCGGAAGCCACTACTCTATCCGGCTGAGCTACAGGCGCGTTTTATAAGGACTTTTTCCTGCCATCACTCGGTAATTTGAGTAATGGCCCGTGTGCCGCTTGTGACCCCACATCTTACGATGAGCTATAGCTTCGGAAGCCACTACTCTATCCGGCTGAGCTACAGGCGCACGGGACGCGCATTCTAACGGCAAACCGGCAGGGCGTCTTTCTGCGGCATTGACCGGCCTGATAGGCTGGCGGCATGGGTTATGAACGTTATGACGCCCCCTTCGTGCCGCGCTGGCGCGAGCGGCTGGGGCAATACTGGAAACTGGTACGCGGCGATCGCCCGATCGGCGTGCTGTTGCTGTTGTGGCCGACGTGGTGGGCGCTGTGGCTGGCGTCGGGGGGGGTGCCGCCGCTGTGGACGCTGTTCGTGTTCACCGCCGGGGTCTGGCTGACGCGTTCGGCCGGTTGCGTGATCAATGATTACGCCGACCGCTGGCTGGATCCGAAAGTGGAACGCACGCGCAACCGACCGCTGGCGACCGGCGCAGTCTCCGGGCGCGAGGCGCTGGCAGTATTCGCGGTGCTGATGATTGCGGCCTTCGCGCTGGTGCTGACTTTGAACCGGCTGACGATCTACTTGAGTTTCATCGGCCTGGTGCTGGCGGCCAGCTATCCGTATCTGAAGCGTTACACCTACCTGCCGCAGGTGTACCTGGGCCTGGCGTTCGGCTGGGGCATTCCCATGGCCTTCGCCGCAGTGCAGGGCACGGTGCCGGCGATCGCGTGGTTGTTGTATTGCGCCAACATCGTGTGGGCCACGGCCTACGACACGTGGTACGCGATGGTCGATCGCGATGACGATATCCGCGCGGGTTCCAAGTCCACCGCGATCCTGTTCGGCGACATGGATCTGATCGCGCAAGGGATTTTGTATGCGCTGCTGTTGATGGCGCTGTGGATGTTGGGACGGCAAGCGCAGTTGGGAATGTATTACTGGGCGGGCCTGATCGTCGCCGCCATGCTGGTGGTGTACCAGTTCGTCATCGCCCGCCATCGGGAACGCGAAGCATGCTTCCGCGCGTTCCAGCACAACCACTGGATCGGCCTTGCGATCTTCGCCGGCATCGCCGCCCATTACGTGGCGGCGGATATCGCCGCCGGCTGAACGTTGTAGGAGCGGGCCCTGCCCGCGATGCTTTTGCTCTCTCCAAACGAAGGCGCAATTCAAAAAAACGTCTTCGGAATCCAATCGAAGCGTCCCTCTCCCCTTGTGGGAGAGGGTGGCCGACAGGCCGGGAGAGGGGAAGGCCGGAGCCCGTATTTTCTCAGCTTGAGCTAAAGCATCGAGCGAAGCTTTCTCTCATAGAGTCCCACACTCGAAAAATCATCATCACTGATAGGAAGTTGGCTCCGGCGACCCCTCTCCCGCCTTCGGCACCCTCTCCCACAAGGGGAGAGGGACGCGATTCAGACGTTTCGTATGTGCGTTTTGATTTGCGACACCACGTCGCTGAAATTGATGCTAAACCAGAAATAGATTGCAACAAGTAGCCCGGGTTTCGCTGCGCTCTACCCGGGCTACGCTAGCTTGAACTTTTCAACTATATGGAAAATCCAGAATACGGCGCCCGCGGCTAGCGCAGCGTATGCCATATGAATACCGAAATTTGGTCTTTGATAAAATGGGTCAGCAGACAAAAAAGCGACCATAGAACCACCAAGCATCAAATGCCAGAATCCTGAAATTATGATAAGTCCGCCCGGCACAAATAAAAGAATGTAAGCAGCTAATCTCAAAGATTCAGCAGGCGCTCCATCTGCTCTCTTCATGCGCACGGAAGCTATCGCCGCAAAAGCAGCCCCAGCAAGCAATGCACATCCAATGGTGAAGAAACTCATGAGTGCAGCCTAACGCCTGAATTAAGCCCGCCCGCATTGGATTGGCACCAAAGCTGATATTACCCAGAACGAGCCGAAGCTAGGAAAACTGATGCGGGTTCGGCTTGAATGAGTAAAAAGGAAACTCCCCGTCCCTGCGGATCACCGCTCGGTCTTCAAGGACCATGATGGCTCTCACCATCGGTATGTCAGGAAGAGGAGTTTCCCATGAGCACTA
>Ga0075163_10008358_pt1 | contig 13648 bp, 8 predicted proteins | sample JI1023141ADNA_FD_71478 | JGI IMG/M metagenome (GOLD analysis project Ga0075163, IMG submission 71478) | Wastewater effluent complex algal communities from Wisconsin, to seasonally profile nutrient transformation and Carbon sequestration -... | ecosystem: Engineered > WWTP > Effluent > Algae...
GAGTGTTCTCCGTCCTTGTTCTTCTGGGTGTTCTCGTCGTTCATCTCCTCAGTTCGATTCCTCGCCCAGCTCAGTAAACTCCGGGGGCGTCGTGTCTCACTGCATGTTGGCAGTTAGGGGATCGACGCCGAGTACGACGCGAAGCTCCGCGACCTCTGCGGCAGCCTCCCCGGTGAGACTACGCCGGCCCTCGCTACATGCGGCGACGCCGGCGGTCGTCTGGCCGAGCTCCGCGCCGCCATCGACGCGGCGGGCCTGCGGATCCAGCACGCGGCTCAGGCCGCGGAGAACAACGTGCACTCCGTCGCGGTCGAGGAGGAGCGGTTCGGCAAGGAGGTGGCGCTCGCGCTGGACCTCGAGGCGGAGTTCGAGGCGGCCCAGGGCCGCATCTTCCAGGTCAAGGACCAGTACGGCGAGCAGCGCTCGGCGCTCGGTCAGGCCGAGGCAATGGCCGAGTGCAGCCGTGTCCGCGAGAACGCCCGCGCCGAGGAGAGCACCCTGACGGCGAGTTGCAACGCCGAGTACGCCCAGAAGATGTTCTCTGGCCCGAGCATCCTCGGCGTCTCGACCCCCGACATCGCGGGCCTCGTCCTGGCGACGAAGGAGTGCGACGCGAAGCGCACCAGCCTCAACACGTCGACCGACAACCAGTGCGAGTCCTTGCTCGGCCAGGCCGGCCTGCAGAATGCGCAGGACGAACTGCAACGCAGCGAGGACGAGGAGATCCTGACGATTAACGCCGAGGTCGACCAGGCGATCCGCAACAGCGACCTCGAGTCGAGGCGCGCCGGCTCCGTGGCGATGATCAAGAACCTGCGCGCCGAGGGCCTGCTCCTGCAGATCGAGCAGCAGGAGGCCGAGCTGGCGCGCGGCACGGCCGTCACCACGCTCTGGAGTGCCTACCAGGAGGTCGCCGCCCTCGCCCAGGAGAAGGCCCGCGCCGTGGGCCAGTTGGCCGACGACAGCCCCGACAACACACTCACGCGTCCGCACTTCTTGCAAGCCCGCCTCGAGGCGGCGCGGCGCGTGCTGCCGGCGCGGGAGCGGACCACGCGTCGCGTGTACCTGGCGCTCCGCGCCCTCGAGTACGAGGTCGGCCAGGAACTGCCCGACCTGCGCGACAAGCTCGCCCGGGCGCGCTCCGCCGGTGACTTCACCGCGCTTCTGGCCTGCCTCGACTCGATCGCCGAGGACTACCGCCTCGAGCACGGCCACGGCCAGACGTACATCACCGAGGTCAGCCTCCGCGCCGACGTCTTCGCCATGATCACCGACGTCCCGGATGTCGACGGTACCCCGGCGACCCCGGCCGAGCAGTTCGCCGCCCTCCTGGAGGACCCGCTGCATCACCTCCCGGACGGATCGGTCGCGCTGCCGTTCAGCCTCTCCGCGTTCGAGCACGCGGTGTTCTCGAGCCTTCTGTGCGACGACCGGGTCGACAGTATCGAAGCCAAACTCGTCGGCGACTACCTCGGCGACCGCGAGGCCGAGATCATGCTGACGCGGCAAGGCCAGGCCGGCGTGCGCCGTTGCGACGGCGCCGATCTGCCGTCGTGGTCGGCCTACGTCCCGTACACCTTCGACAGGACCCAGGTCGTGATCCAGGCCGGCGTGAACGAGTGGGGCACCGCGGGTCCGAACGCGGGATACGCCGCGTGGCCTGTTCATGGCGAGCAGTGGACGCTGACGATCCCGCCACCCGAGCAGTCGCCGGCCAACGCGGATCTCGACCTCGACCACATCTCCGACGTCGTCCTCCGGCTGCATCACCGCGCCGGAACGATCGCCCCGGAGGGGCAGGGCGCCTTCACCCCGAGCTGCGGGGGGTGACGCCATGACGCTCCCCCGCATCGTCCCCGCATCGTCGCTCATGCCAGGCCCTGCCACCGTGATCGTCGCGCTGCCGGATCGCACGATCCGCAGCCGCGTGCTCATGGTCCAGCAGGAGTCCCACGGCGTCGTGCGCGTCGCGTTCGCCAGCGGCGACCTCATCACGCTCATGGCCCGCGGCGTGGTCGGCCACATCGACACGCCGACTCCTCGCACACGCCGCCGCGCGTCGTGATCCCCGGGCGTAGCGGAATGGCCACTGCGTCCCTCGACTCTTCCCCAACCTTCGGAGCCTCCGTCATGCCATTCAACCTCTCCTCGCGGGTCCTCGCGCTCGCGCTTGGCCTCACGCCGACACTCGCGCTCGCCGACACCAGCGCCACGCTCGCTACCGCCATCAACATCCCGAAGGGCCCCGCGTCGATCGAGGGATTCGGCCGGGCCTACGAGGTCAGCCCCGCGAGCGCCCTCCCGACGCTGAGCTACTCGATCGAGGTCCCGCCCGGCCGCGCCGGCCTCGTGCCCACACTGGCTCTGCACTACCAGGCGGGTGGCGGCGCGGGCAGCTGCGGCCTCGGCTGGTCGCTCGGGCTCCCGTCGATCGAACGCTCCCCGCACGCCGGCATCCCGCGCCACGACGGCACGGACCTGTGGACGTTGCAGGGCCTCGGCGACGGCGAGGAATTGACGATGGTTGAGCCAGGGGTCTACCGCCAGCGTATCGAGCAGGGACCGCCGATCGTCGTGCGCGACCTGCCGGGCGGAGGCATGGCGGCGCTGGCCATGGATGGCACTGGCTATCTGTTCGGACTCACCGCGGACGCCCGTCTCGAGGGCGAGCTCGGCATCCACCGGCTCGAGCTCTCCGCGATCACCGACGTGCACGGCAACCGCGTCGACTTTAGTTATTCGCGCCTCGATGGATCCGACGCGCCGCTCCTGACGGAGATCACCTGGAACGATGGCGAGGCCGTCGCCCGCATGGACTATGAGAAGCGGCCAGATCTCGTCGTCACGCGTGCCCCCGGGTTTCGCGTAGCGCTCGGGCACCGGCTCGCGGCCATCCACACCGAGGTGAGCGGCGAGCCAGTGCGCACGACGACGCTGACCTACGAGCACAGCATCGCCGCGCCGGGCAGCCGCCTGACCGCGATCGCCACCCGCGCGGCCGACGGCGCCGCGCTGCCCACCTGGCGCATGACTTATGGCGGCGAGCTAGGGGCTCCCGAGGACGAGGCATATCAAGGGGGCCCCCAGCTCGACCCCACCTCGGAAGGTCGCGCGCTGGTCGATGTCGACGGCGACGCGCTCCCCGACATCCTCGACGGCCAACCCGGGTCATGGCGCTTCCTCAAGAACACCGGCGACGCGCGATTCGCCCCAAGCTGGCAGACCATCGCCTCGCCCGCGGCGACGATCTCCAGCACGAGCCGCTTCGCGGATCTGACCGGTGACGGCGTCCAGGATCTCCTCGCACAACCCGCCCCGGGCGAGGTGTGGAGCTACGTCGGCGGTGGGACCGTGCCCTTTGGCGAGGCCACGCCGATCACCCTCGATCTGAGCTTCGACCTCGCGGATCCACATGTCGCGCTCGTCGATCAGAACCTCGACGGCAGGGTCGATGTCCTCCGCCATGACGACGCCGACGGGTGGGTTTGGCTCCGTCGTTTTGACGAGCCGGGCTACGCCCCCGCCGACGCCGTTCCGCCGCCCCCTGCCGGGATGCGTCTCGGCGATCCGGGCGTGCAGCTCGCGGACGTTGACGGCGACCGCCTCCCCGACCTCGTCCGCATCATGCACGGGGACAGCCGCGTGCTCGTCGCCGCAGGCGCGGGCCTCGGCCTGTTCGACGACCCCGTCGACATGCACGGTGTGCCGCCGATGGCAGAGAACGAGCGCTGGGAGCTCGCGGACATCAACGGCGACGGCGCCGCCGATCTCGTGCGGGTGGGCCATGAGTCCCTCGATCTCTGGATCAACCAGCACGACCTCGCGTTCGCTCAGGCGACGTCGGCGATCTGGCCGGCGCTCGGCACCGACGAGGTGGTCGTGCTCGCGGACATGGACGCCAGCGGGACGATCGACGTCGTCCGCGTCGACCCCACCCGCGCGGAGCCCTGGCGCGTGTGGACGTTGCTCGCGGACCGGCCGGGGTTGCTCACGCGCTTCGAGAACGGCCTCGGCTACATCCGCACATTCACATACCGACCCGCGGCGGTGCTGGCCGCCGACGACGACCGCGCCGGGCGGCCCTGGGCGAGCGCGCCTCCCGAGGCGATGCCCGTGCTCGTACAGACCGACGAGGAGGATGGCTCCGGCTGGCAGAGCGTCGAACACCGCCACGTCCGCGATGGCTGGTACGACCCCGCCCGCGGTGAATTTCGTGGCTTCGCCGAGCTGCAGGACATCTCCCCGGGCGACATGTCCAGCGAGCCGGCGACGCACACGCTGCGGTACGACCTCGGACGCGAGGACGAGGCCCGCAAGCTGCAACTCATCGCCAGCGAGTCCGCCGCCCCGCAAGGCGTGCTCGTCCGCGAGGCGCACGAGATCACGGTCGAGTCGCCCGCCGCGGACATCCGTTCGGCGCGCCGAACCGCGACGGACACGTACCACATCGAGGCGGGCCCCGCCGACGCTGCCGCCCGCGTGCGCACCGAGTGGGACCACGATGCGTGGGGCAACGTGCTCGAGGAACGCGCGCTCGGCCGTGTCGACCTCGAGATCGGCGCGGACATCCCGGGCGACGAGCGGATCACCACGAGCACCTACGCAGAGTCCAACGCCGAGGATGCCCCTCGGGATCGCATCGCCGAGCAGGTCGTCACCGACGGCGACGGCATCCAGCTCTCCGCGACCCGCACCTACTACGACGGCGAACCCGAGCAGGGCCTCCCGCTTGGCCAGGTCGGCGCGCGAGGTGTCGTCGCCCGTAGCGAGACCTGGCTCGCCGGGGATACCTGGGCTCCGATGTTGCGGCAGAACATCGACCTCCACGGCAACATCACCCGCATCCGCGACGCCGAGGGCGGCACGCTCGAGCGCCGCTACGACCCAAACCACCTGTTCCCCGTCGAGGAGCGCCTCCTCCTGGACGCTGGCCGTGCGCTCGTCACGACCGCCACCTGGGACGCCCGCATCGGCTACCCCGTCTCCGTCACAGGGCCGAACGGCGCCATCACCCGCGCCGAGTACGACGGTCTCGGCCGCCTCGTCGCGGACATTCTCCCCGGTGACACCCCTGGCCTGCCGACCACTCGCTACCGCTACCACCTCGACGGCGCCACCAACCCGCCGGGCATCGTCACCGAGCTGCGCCGCATCAGCGGCGAACCCGACGTCGACACCATCGTCACGCACCTCGACGGCCTCGGTCGCCTCCGCGCCCGCGTCACGGCGGACGACGAGGGCACCGGCGCCATCCTCGACACGGCCCACGTCTACAACGTCTCCGGCGGGGTCGCCGAGACCATCGCAGGCCAGCCGCTCGCCGCTGCCGCGCTCACCCCGGGCACGACTCTCGAGCCGATTTCGTCCTGGCCTCGGACCCTCACCCAGTACGACGCCCTCGGCCGCATCACCTTCCTCCGCGCCCCGGATGGTTACGAGTCCCAGACCGCCTATCTCCCGCTAGCGACCGAGCGCCGCGACAACGAGGACCTGCACCCCGTCCCGCCCTACACGGACAGCCCCGAGCGCACCGACTTCGATGGCCTCGGCCACACCATCGCGCGCACGACCCTCCTCACGGACCGCACGATCGCCCACCGCTACGAGTACGATGCCGCCGGCCGTCTCGTCGCCCACATCGACCCGGCCGGACACCGCACGGACTACGTCCGCGACGGCGCAGGCCGCCTCACCGAGGTGCAGTCGCCCGACGCCGGCACTCTCCGCAACCGCTACGACCTCACCGGCCGCCTCGTCGAGCGCACGAACGCCACCGGCGCGCGCGTCACCTGGTCCTTCGACCCGCTCGGCCGCTTGCGGCTCGAGCAGTCCCACAGCCCCACCGGCGAGCTGGTGGGCGAGGTCCGCCACGAATACGACGGCGACGACCCCAACGACCGGGGTCAGCTTACCCGCGTCGAGGACGACGCCGGCACCGCAACTTTCACCCACGACGCCCGCGGCCACATCACGCGTGCGACTCGCACGTTCAAAACGCACGCCGGCCCGGTCACCCTCTCGTCTGGCCAGGAATACGACGCCCAGGGCCGCATCCTCCGCGACATCTTTCCCGACGGCAGCACCCTCGATCACGACTACACGCCCCGCGGCCGCGAGCGCCCGCTCCAGCCATTCGTCACCGCCGCGACCTACGACCCCCTCGGCCGCTGGCGAACCATCACCCTCGCCTCGGGCGCCGAGCTGACGCGCGAGCTCGACGAGGGCGGCCGCGTGCTCGCCGAGCGCGTGACTCAGGGCCAGGCCACCATCCTCGACCTCGCTCACCGCTACGACGCCGCCGCCCAGCTCACCGAGACCCGCGACGACCTCGCCGCCGAGGGCTTCTCGCTGTCGCAGACCTACACCTACGACGATCTCCGTCGCCTGACCGCCCGCACCGCGGACGGCCGCACCGACACCTGGCACCACAGCGACGACGGCAACCTTCTTCAGCACGCCGGCCATCTCCTCACCTACGACGACACTCAACCGCATGCCGCCCGCGAGCTCGACGAGCAGCGCCTCTCGTACAACGCCGCCGGCCAGCTCGCCGTCGTGACCGGCGACGGCCCGTTGCCCGCCGGCACGTGGCGCATGGACCCCCACGGTCGCGTGCAGTCCTTCACCGCGGCCGACGGCCGACGCACCAAGAACATCCACGGATACACCGGCGAGCGTGCCATCCATCGCGAGTACGACGCAGACGGGGGGCTCCTCCACGAGACCCTCTACTTCAGCCAGAGCGCCGAGGTCCGCGACGGCCAGCTCATCCGCTGGGTGCACTTCGCGGGCGAGCGGATCGCCGAGGCCCCGATCGCGCTCCCGGACGGCGGCTACCCGGCACCCGCCTCCGCCGCGGTGCACGCACCCCCTGGTCCCCGTACTCCGCCATTCGCATCAGGTCAGCTCGCCATGCTCCTGCTCGTCGGTCTCTGCCTCGCGCTCCTCGCCGGCGCCCGCGCGACTCGTCGACGATTCGTGGCCCTCGCGTCCGCCCTGACGATCATCCTCGCCTCCTCCACGCTGAGCTGCCGTCACGACGCCGAACGCTCGCTCGCCCCGGACGAGCACACCCGCTACCACGTCGCCGATCGCCTCGGCTCCGCCGCCCTCGTCCTCGACCATCGCGGCCGCGTGCTCGCTCGCGACGCCGCCGACCCGTACGGCTCCCCGCGCCTCGCATGGCGCGCGGACAATGCCGCCAGCCCCACGTATCGCTTCACCGCCAAGGAGGACGAAGCCCTCAGCGGCGCCGTCGCCATCGGCGCGCGCCACTACCTCCCCGCGCTCGGGCGGTGGGTGAGCCCCGATCCGCATTTCCTCGAGCAACCCGAGGCCGCTCTCACCACGCCGGCCGAGATCAACCCGTACAGCTACGTCGGCGGCAACCCGATAACCTTCACCGACCCGACCGGCCGCAGCGGCCTCGCCCACGGCCGCGAACACCGCCCCGGCGTCCTCGACAACTTCCCGGACAGCCCCAACTCCGGCTTCCAGAGCCGCATGGCGGCCGTCGAGCGCGATAGGGCGTTCGCCCAGCTCCGCTCCGCCAAGCTGAGTCTCTTCGCCATCACCGTCGCCGTCGCCGCCGTCACCGTCGTCGACTGGGCGCTGACCGCGACCGACGTCGTCGACACCGCCGCCCTCGCTACCGGCCCGGGTGGGTGGGGCTACAAGGCCGGCAAGCTCGTCGGCAAGGGTGCCATCCGCCGCGCCGGCAAGGTTCTCCGCGGTTACGCCGACGACGCGGTCAAGGCCATGCGCGACGCGCATGAGAACTTCCTCTCGTTCGCCGTCGGTAACTCGAGGCAATCCAGCAAGAAAATCCGCGCCAACTGGGAGGATCACCACGGTACAAGTTGGCCGCTCGATCCGAAGTCGGGAAAAAAGATGGACGTTTCGCACGAAATCCCCCTCGCCGACGGCGGCTCGAACGACGTCTCGAACATCCGACCGCGTCCCCACGACGAGCACGTGCAACTCCACAAAGATCGCGGCGACTTCAGCCGCTGGTCGCAGCTCCGAGGAAAGAAATGAACTGTCCAGCGGACATGTCGATCCTTCGGCCCATCCCTCTTTCGAGGAAGCTCAGCGACCTCGAGAGTGCTGCGGCCAACTTCATCCGAAGCTTCAGTTGGAGCGGAGAATTGTTGGCGTTGTATCAGGGTTTCCAGGAGCCCGGGATCGTCGGAGTTTTTCTCGTTCAACTGAGTCCTTCGGCGCCGGAGGTCGATGAGTGGCTCTGGGTCGTCGTGGGAGATTTCCCGCCTGCGTACCTCGTCACCGACGGCAGCCCTACTTACGTCCAGGCAGTCGAAGGATACATCGAGGAGATGCAGCGATGGGTTGACGCCGTTCGGGCGGGCGGTTCGGTAGATGAGCTGATCCCAGTCAATACGCCGCCCACAGCGGAGTACGCAGACATGCTCGCGGGACGGCTTCTTTCGCTGAAAGTTGCCCTGGTCGACGATAGTCCCGTCGCGCTGAGGATCCGTGTCGAGTCTGACGTGGAAGTGGATGGCTACGAGACCGTGTGGGCATCACGTCGGCCAGACGGGACTTACGAGATTGACAGCATCCCGTTCTATTCATGCGACATCGCCCCTGGTGACATTGTCCGCGCCGAGGAGGTCGACGGCAAACTATATTTCGCGACCTGTCAAAGAAAGTCGGGCAACAGTGTGGTTCGCATTCACCCGCACAAACCTGATGAACAGGTCCAAGTTCCCGACGATCTGCAGCGACTGGGTTGTGAGGTCGACAACTGGGGGCCCCTCCTGGCCGTCCTGGTTCCGGCCTCTGCCGACTACGCCACGGTGCTCCGACTTCTGGATCAGGGGAGCGATGGACAGCGGTACGACATCGAGGAGGCAGTCCCAAGCCACGAGGCGCTCCAGGCGGCGGGCGAGAGCCCGCTGAGCGAACATCGGCGGCCTCGTGACAAGCCCCGGCCCGGACGGTAGGATGTTCCCCTCGTGCGCCTCGCCGTCCCCACCATGCTTCTCGTGTCGAGCCTCGTCCTCGCGTGCGGCAGGGACGGCGGTGGGGCGAGCTTCGGAGCTGCGACCGAGCCGTCGGTCACGACCGTCCCGGCCGAGTCAGAGAGCTCGAGCTCAGGCTCGTCGACATCGGACTCGAGCAGTTCATCGTCGACCTCAACATCCTCGTCGACGACGGCGACCAGCGAGGCATCCACGTTCGACATGGGCATGCCCGACTTCACCGGCGATCCAGCGCCCATCGGATGCCAGGGCAAGATCGACTTCCTGTTCGTCGTCAGCGCTACGGGAACGATGGAACATATTCAACAGCAACTCTTGGCCAGCTTCCCCAAGTTCATCGAGACGATCGCGCAAGCACTCCCTGAGTTCGACGTCCATATCATCTCGGCGGCCACCGACGCGGTCTGGAACTTTGACGACTGTAGCTACTGCACTGGTGAGAGCTGTGACCCGCAAGGATCACCACCGCTCTGCGGCGCAGAATTCGACGAATGCGACAAACTGTTAGGCGCAGGGGTCACATTTCCCGTCGGGGAGGGCGCGTCGAACCGGCGTTGCGAACTCCAGGGCGGCAACCGCTACATCATCGATGACGAGCCGGATGTCTCCAAGGCGTTCACCTGCGTCGCTCAGGTCGGAATCGACGGCGGGCGACGTACTGCAGAGGCGATGGTCACCGCACTCTCGTCAGAGTTCAACGGCCCGACGGGATGCAACACCGGGTTCCTGCGTGACGATGCGCTCCTCGTCGTTACCCTGATCGACGACGGATTCGATGAACAATCGGCGGGAACCGTGTCCTCCTGGATCCAGGCGCTTCGGACCGCCAAGCACGGCGACGACGACGCCTTTGCCGTCCTCGTACTGACGACCGACGTCGATCTAGGCTATTGGCAGCTTTGCTTGCCGGAGGAGCACGTGCCATTCAAGAACCGTCTCCGTCTGCTTGTCGAGGGGGTCGAGCACGGGTTCATCGGTTCGATCTGCGAAGAAACCTACGACCAGTTCTTCTCCGAGACCGTGAGCGCGGTCGTGGACCTGTGCGACGGCTTCGTGCCGCCGCCAGGGTGAGGTCTCGAGCCGAACATCTACGGCTGGTAGACACGCACTAAGGCGAAGGTGAGGCCCGCAGAGCGGAACCCGCCAGCCGCACAAAAACCGCCCTCCGCATCGCACGCCAGCGCAAATACGCCGTCCTGGCTGGCATCCCCGGTGTCGTAGATGATCGGTGGTTTCTTCGGATCGGTTGACGCGAAAACGTGCGCGTCGAACTGACCGGACCATCGGGTCCCGCCGCTGACGATCTTCTCCTCGCGATCGCAGGCAATCCCGAAGGTTTGGGTCGAAGGCAATGGTTCACCGTGCAACTCAATGGAGGTACCGTCGTCCTCGATCCAGCGCATGAGCGGCACCTGCTCAGAATCCGGGAGATCATCACGCGACCAACCGCCCGTGATGATCCCCGCCCCGCAAAGCGCGATGGACTTCATCGACTCGTGCTTGAAGTAGTCGCCGGGCGAGGTCCAGATCGGGTCGACACGATCGCCGTAAAACTCATAACGAGCGATGAATGTGCGCGTGTAGTCCTTGAAGAAGTCATCTCTAAAATCCCGTTCACCGACGACGAACACTTTGCCGTCCGAAGCCAGCACGGCATGAGCGCGTTCGCTGTAGAAGTTTTCGACATCGGGCTCCTGCTCGTCGGGCGTGAACGGAGCCTTGAGGCTGTCCTCCCAGACGACGACCTGATCGTTGTCAAACCGCTGGTAGCCCCAGACCATCGCGTCGGTGCGGATGGGGTTGTTGCTCGTCCGGCGCGAGCCGCCGACGAACACCCGATCCTGCGGACCCGCCGCGATCCCGGCGGTCTCTTCGCCGACGTCGCCGAGGTGCTCCCAGATGCGCGCGCCCTCCGGGGTGAGCAGCGCGACGTAGGGCTGCGGGCCATCGCCGGTCCAGAGATTGGCGGCGAGGGCGATATAGCCGTTCTCGTCAATCGCAACGCCGACCGCGCGCGAGGTCTCCATCGCCAGCTCCGGATTCCAGTTTGAGATCGTCCTCGGCCATCCGTCCAGCACCTCGCACGTCGCCTTGCCCAGCTTCCAGATCGCCATCCGCTGACCCGCGCCGGTGTCGCGCCAGCCCACGGCGACGATCGCGTCCTCCGCGTAAGCCAACGCGGCGATCGAGCTGGACTCTGCGCCCATGTTCTGGTCCTTGAAGATGCACCGCTCGTCCCCGGACTTCGGCAGCAGGACGTTCAGCCAGAGGTCGTCCATCGCCGTCAGCCCCTCCGCGTCCTCGACCTCGACGACGAAGTGGTGGTTGAGGTTGTACTTCGCGGACAGCGCCTCGTAGGTGTAGGGGAACTGGTCGGGCGTCAGGACACCAAGCAGATCGTCGTTCTGGTACAGGCGCACCTTGACGACATCGGCGCTCATCTTGAGGTGCAACTGCGACTTGCCAGCCTCGCTGAGCTGGTCTGGATCGGCCCAGAACTCCTCGATCGTCGGCGATTCGTTGACCGCGGGTCCACCCGTCGTCTCGGTGGCGGTCGAGGAGGACGAGGACCCGACGCTCGTCGTGCCGGTCTCCTCGGAGGCGCCCGTGGCCGTCTGCACCGGATCCCCTGGATCGTTTGCTGTCGTCGTCGCCAGAGAGCCCGTCGTCGTGTCCGACGTCGTGGTCGAGGCGTCGGTCAAGTGAGGCACGGCCTCCTCCCAGGTCTGCTCCACGCAGCCCAGGGGCAGGAGGTACGCGGCCAGGTATCGCCAGATCTTCCGCTGCATCGAGGACTCCGTCAGAAGTGAAGCCGAACCACCGCGCCACCGCCGAGCGGGCCGCCGTAGGGCGAGAAAGCGACCGCCCGTCGCGCCTTGCGCACGGATGTCAGCAGCCCGATCCCGGTCGCCAACATTGCGCCGCCTGCGACGCCCAGTCCGATCGCCGCAGCCCGGGCGGCCTTCGCCTCAGCGAGCGCACCCGGCAGCCGTGCTTGCTGGTCCGGCGGAGCTGTCACGCCGTCTGGCAGGTCCGCGACGGCGCGGATCTCGTCGTGTCGGCGACGATGGATGTCGAGGGCGACCCCCATCAGCGCGGTAAAACCCACTCCCAAGCCGACGAGCGTGGCGCCGGACGTCGTCCGAACCCGAAGCCGGCGTGCGTCTGGGCGAACGACCGTCGGCTTCGGTGGTGGAGGTGGTCCCTCGTGTCCCGCATCCTGGGAGGGGAGCTGCATGCCGCCCTCCGCCATCAGCAACGTCACCTGCGGGCGCGGCGTCGGGCACCGCTTCTCGCCCAGCTCGCCGAGTAGCCGGCGATCTTCGGCGACAGTCTCCTCCCAGGACTGGCGGACAGGACCCTCACGCGTGCTCCGGACGATCCGTCTCGCGAGCTCGAGCGCGCGACACATCGGCCCGATGTCCGTCGTCGAGCTCGCGAGGTACGCTGACTCGAAGGCCATGTGGGCACGCTGGTTTGCATCGTCTCGATCGACGTCGGGCAGCGAGGAGAGCGTCAGGTAGTCCTCCGCCGCGGCGACGAACTCCTCCGCGTCGTGGTGCGCCTGCGCGGACGCCTTGAGCTCGGCGGCCCGTGCCCGCGGGTCCGGAAGCGTAGGCGGTTGGAGGACAGCCAAGACCAGCATGATCGCGTGAACCATGGCGCACCTACATCTTCTGCCCGGAAGGGTCGAAGAACAAGAACGCCTGCACCGGCGATTTCTCGTCGAGTGACGGCGGCTTCTCCCGAACGACCCGGGCGACGCACCGCGAAAATTCATGTTCCGCCGGGATCCCCCACACGCGCACGAACAACGGCTTGTCATCGACACCCCCGCGTCGCACCTGGACGTTCCTCGGCTCCTCGGGCACGCGGTGTTGGCGGGCGCAGTCGCGGACTCCGGGCTCAAGCGCCCTCATGGCGGCTGCGAACGTGATGCGCGCTGGCACAGGATCGAGAGCCAGCCGTGACCGGGTGCTGGGAGGTCCTCCGGGGTCAATGCGAGGTCGTCGCGCTGGCGTGTTCGCGGCCAGGGTCCCGGTTGCGGCGGGGTCGGGCAACGGCGTTACGGGGCCTTTCGGCGCAGGGGATGATGCTGCTGGACTTGCCGGCGGTGATGTCGCTGGCACCGCGGGTCCGGGTGGAGGTGCAGTCGACGGCACGGGATGATCGCCGGGCGGAGCGTGCTGGATGGACTCGGAGGTTCCGGCGACGGTGGGTTCCGGCGCGCCGTTCGGCTCGACCGTCCCCATGGCCCCGGTGTTCAACGCCGAGATCTGCAACCCCAGGAGCACAGCGCCGGCACCGATGAACGCGCTGGGCGCAGCTATCCTCATGCGCTCCCACGCTCTCGTCCGTGCCGCTGGTTTCGACGAGATGGGCTTGTCCGGCTCAGACGACGCGCCCACGACGATCTCTGGCTGCGCGTCGACCTGAGCTGACTGCCGAAACGGGCGCAGCACTTCGGGATCCTCCTCCCGCGAGGCGACCGCTGCGACCGCCGGCACCGCGGCAGGCAGCGGCAACTCGGCGATCCGGCCGCGCGCTGGCCGGGGATGGACGCGCTGCTCGCGGCGCTCCAGCGCGACGCGAGGCGGTCGCGCTGGACGTGGCTGGCGGCGGGCGCCGCGGTGGTCGCGGTCGGG
>Ga0075163_10008359_pt1 | contig 13646 bp, 14 predicted proteins | sample JI1023141ADNA_FD_71478 | JGI IMG/M metagenome (GOLD analysis project Ga0075163, IMG submission 71478) | Wastewater effluent complex algal communities from Wisconsin, to seasonally profile nutrient transformation and Carbon sequestration -... | ecosystem: Engineered > WWTP > Effluent > Algae...
TTGATCTTGTGCTGGCCCACCCAGACCTTCGCGTTGCTCTCGAGATCGATCAGCGTCGCGTCGATCTGGTAGAACGTGATCTTCTCTCGCCCCTCGGAGTCCTCGATCGCCTGGACATCGCCCTGCAGCATGAAGCGCGCGCCTTGCTCACGCGCCATCCGCGCGCGCGACTCGGCGGTCGCGTTGACCTGCTGGTCGGCGCGCTCGTCGCGGACGTCCTGACGCTCCTCGCGGCTCGCGACGACACGGACCGCGCCGGACGTGATGTAGGCCCGCTCGAGGTCGCGAACGAACGTCCCGACCGCGATGTGCTCCATGGTGCGATTGCGGAACTCGCCGACGATGATCGTGGGCGACTGCCCGTTGTTGGCCGCGGCCCAGTCGCGCGCCCAGGACGCGCCAAGGGACTGGCCGATGAGCTCGTTGGCGACGAGTCGCGAGTCGGTGTCGTTCCAGCGGCCCGAGAGATCGGTGACGCTGTTGGGGTCGACGCGGCTGACGCGCTTGATGCCGCACGCCGAGACGGCGAGTGCGGCGACGACGAGGGCGAGGATGGGGCGACGGGCGAGCATTGGGGCCTCGGGTGGGCTGGGGTTCGGATCCTATGAATGCAGGACGAGTGCCAACTCGTGCAGGTTTCGTAAGTCATTGATCCGCATGGGCTTTGCCGTCGTGCTCGCCCCGATCTGTCCGCTATTTGGGACGAGTGTGTCGCGGGTCACATTGTTCGAAGAAGGCTGAAGGGGGAAGGATGAAGGCGGAGCCGCGGCGCTCGACGCATGGCGAGCGAGACGGTGACGGAATGACCGCCGTCGGGACGCTAGATTCTCCGCATCCCGCGCCCGCGCCGTTCGTGCGCTTCCACCCTCCTTCCTTCCACCTTCCTCGATCCCAATGGCCGCTGACATCATCGACTACCGCATCGTAGGTGACGACATGCAGGGCGTCATCATCACCCTGGATCCGGGTGAAGCCGTCTTCGCCGAGGCTGGCGGCATGATGTACATGGAGGACGGCATCCAGATGGCGACGACGCTCGACCCGAACAATCAGGGCGGCGGCCTCTTCGGCAAGCTGCTCGGCGCCGGGAAGCGCCTGCTCACGGGCGAGTCGTTCTTCATCACGCTCTTCGGGAACTCCGCTGCGGTGCGCCGCGACGTGGCCTTCGCGACGCCGACGCCGGGGAAGATCTTCGTCGCCGACCTGAAGCAATGGGGGGGCGAGATGATCGCGCAGAAGGACGCGTTCCTCTGCGCCGCCCGCGGGATCGACCTCGACATCGCTTTCACCCGCAAGCTCGGCGCCGGCTTCTTCGGCGGCGAAGGCTTCATCCTGCAGCGGTTGCGCGGCGATGGGCTCGCGTTCCTCTCGGCCTCGGGCACGCTCATCGAGCGCGACCTGCGCCCGGGCGAGACGCTCCGCGTGGACACCGGCTGCCTCGTCGCGTTCCAGTCGAGCGTGAACTACGACATCGAGATGGTGCGCGGCATCAAGAACATGGTGTTCGGCGGCGAAGGCATGTTCTATGTGAAGCTCACCGGCCCGGGCCGCGTGATCCTGCAGACCCTGCCCTTCTCCCGGCTCGCGGCGCGCGTGATCGCCCACGCGCCGGCAATGCAGCGCCAGGGCTCCGCCGCGGCGGGCATCCTCGGCGGACTGATCGGGGATCAGGGCTGATGACCGACCGGCACGCGGCGCAGGCGAAGGGGAGTCGACTCATCGCAGTGCCGCGCCGCGTGACGGGAGCCGTCTCCGTGCTCGCACTCGCGGGTGCACTCTGGGTGGGGTTCAGGCCCATCGGCGCGGTCCCACCGATCGGGTCGCTACTCGACCCGGCGCACGGTGTCTGGGCGGCGGCCCGCTTCGCCGAGTTGCCGGGCGAGCAATCCCTCGTGCTCGACGGGCTGACGGGCCCCGTCGAGGTGCGGTTCGACGACCGCGGCGTGCCGCACATCTTCGCCACATCGGTTCCCGACGTCGCCCGCGCGCTCGGCTGGGTCCATGCGCGCGACCGTCTCTTCCAGATGGAGCTGACCGCGCGCAAGGTGACCGGCACTCTGAGCGAGCTTGCGGGGCGCCCCACGCTGTCGATCGACCGGCAGTCGCGCGAACGCGGGCTCGCCGTCGCCGCCGAGGCGCGGTGGAACGCGCTCCCCGTCGACTCGCCCACGCGGAAGGTCATCGAGGCGTATGTCGAGGGGATCAATCAGTGGGTCCGCGACGCCGATGTGGCCGAGTGGCCGGTGGAGTACAAGTTGCTCGGCGCGCGGCCGCGGATCTTCCAGTCGCGTGACGTCTACTACCTGCTCGCCGAGATGGGGCAGGTGCTCGCGTGGCAGAGTGAGGAGCTCGAGCGCAGCGCCGTCGAGGCGCTCGTCGGCGTGGCCGCGACCGACGCGCTCTTCCCGGTGAACGCGCCGATCCAGGAGCCGATCGAGCCGGTCCCCGGCCGGACCAAGCCACGGTGGGCCGTGGTGCGGTTCCCCGCCCCGGCGCTGCCGGACGCGCGCGCCGTCGCGAGCGCGTCCCGACTCGGCGCCACGATCGCGCGGCTCTCGCCCGAGACCTTCACGCGCGGTGAGGCGGTGGTCGGCTCGAACAACTGGGCCGTCGCGCCCGAGCGGACCGCGGCGAAGCACGCCCTGCTATCGGGCGATCCGCACCTGCAGCTCTCGTTGCCGAGCGTCTGGTACGAGGCGCATCTGGTGGTGCCTGGCGAGCTCGACGCGTACGGCGTGACCTTCCCGCTCGCGCCGAACATCCCGATCGGCTTCAATCGCGACGTCGCGTGGACCGCGACGAACACCGGCGCCGACGTGATGGACTTCTACCGGGAGACGGTCGACGACTCCGCGTCCCCGACGCGCTACCGCGTCGACGGCGAGTGGCGCGCGGTGACCCGTCGCGTGGAGGAGTTCCGCGGCCGCAACGGCGAACGGCTCGCGACCGACACGTTGTACGGCACGCATCGCGGTCCGATGCTGCGCACCGCGGAGGGGTGGCTGTCGATGCGCTGGACCGTGCTCGAGCCGAGCGACGAAGCGAGCGCGTTCCTTGGCGCGATGCGCGCCAGGAGCGCGGAGGAGTGGTACCGCGCGATGGAGTCGTACAAGGCACCGGCGCAGAACTTCCTCGTGGCCGACCGGAGCGGTGCGATCGGCATCCGGAGTACCGGGCGTTATCCGATCCGTCCCGGCGATGGTCGCGGGGACCGCATCTTCGACGGCAGCACATCGGCGAGCGACTGGGTGGGCGACTGGCCGCTCGCGCAGTATCCGCAGGCGTTGCGCCCTGCCCAGGGGTATCTCGCGAGCGCGAACCAGCAACCGCTCGATCCCGCGGTGCGTCCGGGCTACCTCGGCTGGGACTGGCCGACTCCGTGGCGAGCGATGCGGATCAACGAGATCCTTCGCGGCGATTCGGCGATGACGCCCGAGAAGATGCGCCTCGCGCACACCGATCCGCGCAGCGTGATGACCGAGCCGGTGCGGAGCGTGGTGCGAGCCGCGGTGACCGCCGCAGGGGCCGTCGCGAGCGCCGAGGAGCGCGAGGCGATGGCGTTCCTCGACGCATGGGACGCGCGGTTCGACACGGAGAGCAAGGGCGCCGCGCTGTTCGCGGAGCTTGTGCAGGAACTCACCAAGCGGACCTGGGACGAGTTCAGCGTGCCGGGCGAGAGCCGTCGCGTGGCGACGCCGAACACGATGCAGTTGGTGCGGCTCTTCGATGACCCCGGGTCGGCGTGGTGGGACGACCGCTCGACGACCGCGGCGCGCGAGACGCGCGACGCGATCGTGCGCGCGTCGCTCGCGGCAGCGTGGACGACGATGCGGGAGCGGCGCGGGGACGACGCGAGCCGGTGGCGATGGGGCGACCTGCGCCAGGCGAACATCCGCCATCTGCTGCAACTGCCGGGCTTCGGACGGGAATCGCTGGAAGTGCAGTCGGGTCCCGGCACGCTGAGCCCGAACGAGGGCCGCGGGACGAACGGCGCATCGTGGCGTTTCGTGGTCGAGCTCGGCGATGCGGTGACCGCGTGGGGCACGTATCCCGGTGGGCAGTCCGGGAACCCGGTGTCGTCGCGGTATGATGACCGGCTCGAGCTCTGGCGCACGGGGCAGCTCGCGCCGTTGCGGCTGCCGTACAAGGCGGAGGATCTCGCCGGTGACCAGCTCGTGAGCGTCCTGCGGTTCACCCCGATGGGAGGTGCTCGATGAAGGCCGGACTGTGGTTCCTCGCGCTGGTCGCGGCGATCGCGGCCGGCACCTGGTTCGTGGCGTGGTGGACGGTGCCGGTGATCGGCGCGGTCTGGGGCTATGTGAAGCGCGAGGACGCCTCCGCCGCACTGGCGGCCGGGCTCGCAGGGATGACGGCGTGGGGGGCGCTCCTGATGGTGGCGGCCGCAGGGGCACCGCACGGGTCGGTGATGACATCCGTGGGAACGGCGCTGCAGGTCGGTCCGGCGGCGTTGGTTGCGCTGACGGTGGCCTTCCCGGGGTTGCTGGCGGCCGCGTCAGCTGGTGCGGTGCGGGCGGCGGTGGCACGTGATGCCATCTGACGCCGTGACTTCTCCGCCCTCGCGCGTCACCATTCATATGGTGGCGAGCCTCGACGGCTTCATCTCCCGGCGCGATGGCCGCGTCGACTTCCTCGACACGGCCGACGAATACCCGACCGGCGCGACGATGAACGCCGAGGAGATCGCAGCCTTCCTGCGCACGATCGACTGCTACGTGATGGGCTCGCGCACCTACGAGACCGCGCTCGGATTCGAGGCGCAGGGACATGGATGGGCGTACGGGAACACCCCGACGGTCGTGCTCACGTCCAGGACGCTGGCCCGGACGCGCGACACGATCGAATTCCACGATGGCGACATCGCCGAGCTCCTGAGCGACCGCCTCCGTCCGAGGTACCGGAACATCTGGATCGCGGGCGGCGCGGCGGTCGCGGCAGAGTGCCTGCGTCGCGGACTGGCGGACGAGTTGCGCTACTCGGTGGTGCCCGTCGCGATCGGCGATGGCGTGCGGTTCTTCGAGGGGCTCGACCGCGACGCGGCGCTCCATCTCGTGGAGACGAAGGCGTACCGGAACGGCCTGGTCGAACTCCGCTACGCGGTGCGCGGGGGACGGGACGCCGGGCCGCGCTGACGGGGCCTTCTGGCGCCCCTGACGGAGATTTCGTTGTCGCGCCGCCGCATCACCCGATCAACCGTCCATCGGTCGATCATTTGCATCGCGTTGCCCCACAACGAGATACGAGAAGTCGGCGAGTTCGGAACACTAGGTATCACTGTTGCAAAGTGATAGGTCGAGTCCCACCCGCTCGATCATCCGATCGCCCCCTTCTTAAAAGGTACCTGTCGCATGTCCCTGATTCGTTCGCGCTCCGTCCGTGGAGCGACCCTCGCCCTGGCCACCGCGCTGCTCGCGACGGCGTGCGCCGAGGGCGCGTCCGACCCGATGGGTCTTTCGATGGCGTCGCCGCTCACGGCCGACGCGATCACGACGGAGACCACCGTCGGTAGCCCCGTGCTCGACGACCCGACGGAGTGGTTCCGCCGGATCTGGGTGTGCAAGGTGGGAACGAACGCCGACTTCGCGGTGAGCGTGAACGGTGCGGCGCCGACGGCGGTCTCGCTCCTCAATGGGCAGTGCAAGGTCGTCCACTATATGGAGTCGACCGACATCAACCAGATCGACACGGTCACGGTCACCGAAGTCGCCTCGGCGCTGACGGTCCTCGACTCGATCGTCGTCGACTCGACGCACAACCTGCTCAAGTTCCGGCTCCCGACGATCACCGGCACGAACGAGGCGCGGACGTACACGTTCCGCTCCAAGGGCGCGATCGCGACGTTCTACAACCACGTCGCCCCGCCCCCGCCGCCGCCGCCGCCGACGGAAGCCGGTGAGGGCTGCACGCCGGGCTACTGGAAGCAGCGCCATCACTTCGCCAACTGGACGCTCCCGTACACGCCGGGCACCAAGTTCAAGAACGTCTTCGCCAACGCCTTCGGCAACAAGACGCTCTACCAGGTCCTGAATGCGCGTGGCGGTGGCCTGAACGCCCTCGGCCGTCACACCGTGGCCGCGCTCCTCAACGCCGCGAGCTCGGGCGTTGACTACGACCTCACGGTCGCCCAGGTGATCGAGCAGTTCAACGCCGCGTATGCCAGCGGCGACTACGAGGCCCAGAAGGACGTGTTCGCGGACCTCAACGAGCAGGGCTGCCCGCTCGGCCGCCCGTCGAACGACAACGACGGCGATGATCACGACGACCACGATGACGGCGACGACTGCGAGGACGAGGATCGCGATCACGGCGGCCACCACGGCCACCACCACCGCTCTGTGTGGGAGCTCAAGGATTGCGACCGCGACGGCCACAATGACCATGGCAACGGCAACGGCAGCAGCTGGGGCTGGGGCTGGGGTCGCGGCCGCCCGTAGTTCGCGGCGCGCTCGACCACTGGACGAAGCGGGGTCCGGCCATCGGCCGGACCCCGCTTCACGTTCGCCGATGCCGGCCGCAGGAAGACGCCGTAGAATTGCGGGATGCGGCGCCCGATCCTCCTCTACGGCCTCCTCTGCGGCCTCCTCATCGCCCTGCTCCAGTTCATCGAGTACCGGTGGCTGGTGGTCGATCGGCGGGTGGAGATCTACGGGGCGCTCATCGCCGCGCTTTTCGCGGGCGTCGGGATCTGGCTCGGACTGCGGATCACCGGACGAGCGGAACGGGTGGTGGTCCGCGAGGTGCCGGTGCCGGTCGAGGTGCACGTGGAAGTGCCGGCCCCGGTGGACTTCGTCCGGGACGAGGCGCAGGTGGCGTCGCTGGGGCTGACGCCGCGGGAGCTCGAGATCCTCGCGTTCATCGCGGCGGGGTTGAGCAACCGCGAGATCGCCGAACGGGCGTTCGTGAGCGAGAACACGGTGAAGACCCACGTCAGCCGGGTCTTCGAGAAGCTCGGCGCCGGGCGCCGGACACAGGCGGTGCAGCGCGGCAAGTCGCTCCGGCTCATCCCTTGACGCTACGAGGCGTCCACCGCGCCACTCTTTCGAATGATTTTCCTCCCCGGGCGCGAAAATCACCCCTTCGGGTGACGCGCGCGGCGGCGAGACGACGCTAGGATCGCTCGACCCTCACTTCCCGGGAGTGCTCGATGCGCAAAGTGGTCCTGACGTTCGGCCTGCTGGGCGGCGCCGTGATGTCCGCGGTGCAACTCGGCTCCCTCCCCTTCACCGACGAGATCGGTGACAAGGGCGTCCTTCTCGGCTACACCGCGATGGTGATGGCCTTCCTGATGGTGTACTTCGGCGTTCGGTCCTACCGGGACCAGGTGCTCGGGGGCCACATCACCTTCGGGCGCGCCCTCCTCGTGGGGGGCCTGATCTCGCTGGTGGCGAGCGCCTGCTACGTCGCGACGTGGGAGTTCATCTATTTCCAGTTGGGATACGGCGCCGAGTTCACGGCGCAGTACACGCGGATGACCCTCGACAGGCTCCGCGAATCCGGGGCGAGCGAGGCGAAGCTCGCCGCGACCGCACAGGAGATGGCGGTCTTCGCGACCAAGTACGACCGGCCGCTGTACAACGCGATGATCACGCTCCTGGAGCCGCTGCCGGTCGGGCTCCTGTTCACGGTGGCGAGCGCGGTCCTGCTCCGCGGGGTCGCGCGCCGCCCCGCCACGCCGTAAGCTCTCCTCACCTTCACCCCCCGGAGTCCCCCGATGTCCCCGCTCCCCAAGTGGTTCAAGCCGTTGGCCGTGATCGCCCTCATCTGGAACCTGATGGGCTGCGCCGCCTACCTGATCGACGTCACGATCACGCCGGAGGCGCTGGCGCAGATGACGCCCGAGCAGCAGGCCCTGTATGCGTCGCGTCCGACGTGGGCCGTCGCGATGACCGCCATCGCGGTGTGGGGGGGCGCACTCGGCTGCGTCGGGTTGCTCCTGCGGAAGAAGTGGGCGAAGGGCGCCCTGCTCGCGTCGCTGCTCGGCGTGATCGGCCAGGACGTCGGCCTCTTCGGGCTCAGCGGCGTGCCGATCGACGCGGCCGTGTATGCGATGCAAGGGATGGTCGCTGTCGTCGCGGTGCTGCTGGTCGTGTTCGCGCGGACCGCCGCCGCGCGCGAATGGATCGCCTGACCGTCGCGCCCTCCCCTTCCTCCTCCTGGATACACCGATGCAACTCGGCACCTTCTCCGTCTCGCTCGCCGTGAAGGACCTCCCGGCCTCGCGCGCGTTCTACGAGGCCCTCGGCTTCTCGAGCATGGGCGGCAACGGCACCAACTGGCTGATCCTCAAGAATGCGGGGTGCGTGATCGGCCTCTTCCAGGGGATGTTCGAGAAGAACATCCTCACCTTCAACCCGGGGTGGGACGGCGACGCGAAAGAGACGGCATCGTTCACCGATGTCCGCGAGCTGCAGCGCGAGCTCAAGGCCAAGGGGATCGTGTTCGCGACCGAAGCGCCGGAGGGGACCACCGGGCCGGCGAGCTTCGTGATCACCGACCCGGACGGGAACACCATCCTGGTGGACCAACACCGGTGAGCCGGACGATGCCGCAGCGCCTCTCCCGTCGCGCACTGCTCGGCCACACGCTCGGGCTCGTGGGGCTCGTCGTGCTCCTGCCCGGCCGAGCGTTCGCCACACCGCGCCATCGACCACGTCCCCTCGGTCCGCACCCGACGCCGCGGCCGGGCATCACGGCGGCAAAGATGATGACGCCCGCCGAGCTGTCGCAGCGCAGTGACGTCTCGGACGCCTTCGAGGCCGTGCGGGCGATCCCGCAGGTGATCGACGGGCTCCGATGCCACTGCGGGTGCGCGGAGATCCCCGGCTTCTACTCGCTCCTCTCCTGTTACGAGGGCACGGGCGCGATGGCGCTCATCTGCCCGATCTGCCAGGGGGAGGGGCGCATGGCGGCGCGCCTGCACAAGGATGGCGCGACCCTCGCGGAGATCCGTGAGGCGCTGGACGCGAAGTACGGCTGAGTCGTGCCCGACCTCGTCGACGCACCTCGCGTCGGCGATCCATCCCCTGCGCCCCCCTCGATGCGATCGCTCACCCGTCTCCTCTCCGCCATGCTCGTGCTCCTCGCGTCGGCCCCGAGCCCCGTTCGCGCGCAGATCCGCGCGAGCGAACTCGCGGTCACGCGGCAGACCATCGACGGCACGGTGATCACGCTCGAGTACTCGCGTCCGCGGGTACGCGGGCGCCCGGTGATGTTCGGCGAGCGCGGACGGTCGATCGTGCACTGGGAGGAGGTGTGGACACCGGGCGCGAACTATGCGACGACGCTCGAGACGAACAAGCCGATCACGCTCGCCGGGCGGGCGATCCCGGCCGGCAAGTACTCGTTGTGGCTCATCCCGCATGCGCAGGGCGCCTGGACGATGGTGTTCGATCCGAAGTGGCGGGCGTTCCACACCGAGATGCCGGATTCCCTTCCCACCCAGATCAGGTTCCCCGTCACTCCCGTGGGAGGGGCATTGGAGGACGCGCTCACCTTCGCGTTCGTCGGCCTCTCCGTCTCCGGCGCGACGCTCGAACTCCGCTGGGGCACGACGCGCATCGCGATGCCCATCACGGTCACGCCCTCGCTTCGCATGACAACGCCGGTGACGGAGGCCGAGCAGTTCGCGGGGCGGTACGAGTGGCGGTTCGTGGAGGGCGACACGACGCGCTACCTGATGACGCTCGGTCCCTCGCAAGGGTACCTGATGGGCACGTTGCGGCCCGTGACCTGGCCCGGCGACTTCGCGATGGTGCGCGTGCACCCCACGCGCGACTGGTACAGTTTCGCGCTCTTCGAGAAGGGCGAGATCTACGAGGTGGAGACGACGTGGGTGGCCGAGTTCTCGCGGAGCGCGGACGGGCGCGTCACCGGATTCGTCGTGCGCAATGACACGGACAAGATCGATGTCCGTGCGACGAGGCTCCCATGACCATCTGGCACGTCGACCTCCTCTGGGCCTTCATGCTGCTCGGCGTCGCGCTGTGGACGACCGGTTGCCTCGTCTTCAATCCGGTGCTCACGAGCATCCGCGTGATGGGGCTCGGCCTCGCGTACGGCGTGCTCGTCTGGATGCTCGTCACCTTGCCGTGGCTCGACGCGGTGGTCACCTGGTGCCTCTTCGCGACCTTCGGCGGCGTGGTGTCCTTCGCCTATGAGCTGTGGGCGCGCCACCACTATCGGACCCGCGGACGCGTGCCGCGGCCCCTCGTCGCCGTGCAGGGCTTCGTGCTGTGGCCGACGATGATCCCGGATGCGGTCGAGGGCGTGCTCGTCGATGCGGGCGTGCTCCCCGGGGCGATGCGCACGGGCGAGCACGACGGATTCGATTGAGGCGCGGCTACGGCGCGCGGCGGACCGGCCGCGCGCTCGCCCCGGTGCAGCCGGGCAAGCGGAACGCTCCGATTCGCGTGGAGTACGCGGTCTCGCCGCGCTTGAGATAGTCGCCGACGTACCAGATGGTGCAGTCGTCCACCGGATCGATCGCCGTCTGCGTGTAATCCTCCCATCGCAGCGTGCTCTCCTGGGCGGCGCCGCCCTCCACGAGCACCGTCTCGGCGATGTTGAGCTCGCCGCGCGCGGCCTCGTGCGTGCGTCCGGCGAAGCGCTGCCCCGGGAAGGCGGTCGCGCTCCCGTACGAATACCCGATTCCGATGTTGCCGAATCGATCGATCGCGGAGCTCCCCATCCAGCGGTAGGCGCGGTCGGGGGCGAAGGTGCCCTGCTGGAGCAGCTCGAGGGCGCGGCCGTCGCGGACGCGCAGCTCGTACCAGCGGATGCCCCCGCTGCCCGCCGCCGTCGCGACGGAGTGCACGGCGACGAGCGCCTCGTGCGTGGAGAATCGGCGATACACGAGCCGCGCCATCAGCTTGTCCCCCTGCGAGTCGAGGCGCATGTCGGAGCCCGGCTGCGGCACGCAGCGCGTGAGCTGGCCGCCGCAGAGATACGCATACGGCGCGACGGCGATGCGCGTGGGGCCGACGAGCCGGGTGCGCGACGGATCGGCCCAGTCCACGTGCATGTTCCACGAGAGCAGTTCGCTGGCGGTCGTGTCCCCCTTGAGCTGCGTCCCGCCGGCGGCGAGCACGATGTTGGGTGACCCGACCGGCGGCACCGCGCGACCGTCGAGGTCGGCGGTATTCAGGAAGTTCACGCCCGGCACGATGATGCACTGCTCGGTGGCATCCGCGCCGAGGAGCATCATGCGGCGGTCGACGACGCAGACGTGCTTCTCGATGACGTCGTCCCCGGTGCTGGTGGGCGTGTACCATCCGTCGGGCCATACGGCGGGGCGCGGATAGTCGGGGAAGAGCGGGCGCGTGAACTCGTAGCGATACCATCGCCCCATCGGATCGCTGGTGGCGCTCACGGCGTAGCACATCGCGTACGCACCCTCCGTAGGCCCGAGTTCCGGTGGACGGGGCGCGCGGGGCGCGTTGGGGGCCGGCGGCGCGGGCGGCGCCGTCGGCGCGGCCGGTGGCGGGACGAAGAGCGGTGCCTCACGCGGCCCGGGCGGAGTGGTGCGGGGCGCGACGCGGCGGAACACCGGCATCACGAAGAGCCATCGCTCCGCGAGCTGGTCGTAGCGCACCACGACGTCGCCGTTGTTGTTCTGCTCGCAGGCCCCGCCGAAGTCCTTGAACATGGTGTTCGAGGGCACGGGGCCGTAGAGGACCCGTCCGGTGGAGTCGTACTTCGCGCCGGCCTTGGTGAAGATCGCGACGCGCGTGTTGATGGTCTGCACGATGTGATCCGGCCCGACCGCGAGCGAGTTGTCGGAGGGATTGCGCTGATGCGAGTTACCCTGTGGCCCGACGAAGCCGACGCCGAGTCCGTCGAAGCTCGCGACGACGGGCGTCGGGCGCTCACCGCCCATCGCGCGCTGCTCCGTGTGCGGGACGGCGGGGACCGCGCCTGACTGGGCGCCCGCCGTGCCGGATGGCACGACGAGCCGCACGACGATCAACACGAAGGGCAAGACGAATGCGCGCATCGAGGGACTCGAGAGTGGGCGAAGGAACCGTCGACGGGGAGGAATATGGACGTCGCGACCCTTGCCTGCACCGGCGTCGGCCGCGGAGATTGCGTCATGTCCTTCCGTGTGCGGTCCCAACGTGCCCCTGCGCGCGCCGTCGCCCTGGGAGCCGCGGTCGTCGCCGCAGGGACACTGGCCGCGATCGTCGGATGCACTGACTCGGGCTCGCCCGCCGGCCCGAGCACGCCGGGCGCTTCGATCCACGAGTATCCGCCGGTCCCGTTCGGGTCCCCGCCGGGTGCGTCGGCGCTCGCGCGGAGCGCGGCCGCCGCACTCGGTCGCGGGGTCAACCTCGGCAACATGCTGGAGGCGCCGACGGAGGGTGCGTGGGGCGTCACGGTCACGCCGGACATCATCGATCAGGTCGCCGCCGCGGGATTCCAGTCGGTGCGACTGCCGGTGCGCTGGAGCAACCACGCCGAGGCGAACGCCCCCTTCACCATCGACCCCGCCTTCCTCGCTCGAGTCGACACGGTAGTGGATGCGCTGCTCGGCCGCGGCCTGACGGTGGTCCTGAACATGCATCACTACCGGCAACTCGATGGCGACGCGCTCGACTACGGTGAGGTCGCCGTGCCGACAGGCGTCGTCGACGTGCGATTCGTGCGCTTGTGGGAGCAGGTCGCGACGCACTTCCGCGCGCACGGGACCGGCCTGCTGTTCGAGCTGTACAACGAACCGCATGGGCGGCTCGACTCGACGGCGTGGAACGTCCTCGCGGCGCGCGCGTTGGGCGCGGTCCGGCGCACGAATCCGACGCGGGTCGTCGTGATCGGGCCGACTTCGTGGAATTGGGCGGGCGCCCTCTCGGCGCTCAAGTTGCCGAACGACGCGCACCTCGTGGCGACGATCCACAACTACGCGCCATTCGCGTTCACGCATCAGGGCGCGGAATGGGTCTCGCCGCGCCTCCCGACCGGCGTCACCTGTTGCGACCCCGCGCAGGTGGCGGAGATGACCGGCCCGCTGAAGGTCGCCAGACCGTGGGCGGACGCGGTCGGGTATCCGATCTTCGTCGGGGAGTTCGGCGCGTACAGCACTGCCCCCACCGCCTCGCGGGTCGCGTTCAACCGGCACATGCGCGATTCGATGGAGGTCCTCGGCATGCCGTGGCACTATTGGGAGTTCGCCGCGGGATTCGGGGTCTATGATCCGGTGGCGCGAACATTCCGCGCGGAGCTGCTCGCGTCGCTGCTCGGTCCGCCGGCGCCGTGAACCCGCTGAGCGTGATCGGCCTGGCGCTCCTCCTGGTGCTCCCGCGCGGCGCGTTCGTCGACGACTACGGGAACCGGTTCGCGATCTCGACCGCGCGATTCGAACAGCAGCCGCACGGGGTCTTCCACTTGATCGAGTGGCACGCGGACTCGCTGTACGTGGTCGCGCGGAACGACGACGCCAACCGCACCGACCCCGGCTTGTGGACGCGGATCGACTGGATGCCGCTGGACATGCCGCCCTACACGTGGGCCTTCTGCTTCACGGCGTGGAAGGCCACCTCACTCGACGCGGCGCGGACGACGCCTGCACCGGATCGCTCCAGGCCGCGCACCGGCTGCAACGGGCATCCGTTCTCCCGCATGGCCCCCGCGCCGTG
>Ga0075163_10008360_pt1 | contig 13644 bp, 14 predicted proteins | sample JI1023141ADNA_FD_71478 | JGI IMG/M metagenome (GOLD analysis project Ga0075163, IMG submission 71478) | Wastewater effluent complex algal communities from Wisconsin, to seasonally profile nutrient transformation and Carbon sequestration -... | ecosystem: Engineered > WWTP > Effluent > Algae...
TTAGTGCGCGATATCGCTGAGAGTTTAGGTAAACTTCCGCCTCAGGCGCTTGATCTGGAAGAAGCCATTCTAGGAGCCCTCATGCTCGAAAAGAATGCGCTTACTGCTGTTGTTGAATTTCTAAGACCTGAGCATTTCTACACCGAGCAGCACAAGGAAATTTACAATGCCATAATCGATTTGTTCAAGGCATCGGAGCCGGTAGATATGCGCACCGTAGTGGCGCAACTGCGTAAGTCCGGCAAACTTGAATTGGTAGGTGGTGCGTATTATATAGCCGAGCTCACCAGCAAAGTAAGTTCAGCTGCCAACATCGAGTACCACGCACGTATCATCATCGAGATGGCGATTAAACGCGATCTGATTCAGATTGCTTCGCAGATTCATCACGATGCATATGAAGACACTACCGATGTTTTCGAATTGCTCGACAAAACCGAACAGAATATTTTTCAGATTTCGGATTCTAACCTGCGCAAGAACTACGACTCGATGAAGTCGCTCATGTTTCAGGCTACAAAAGAACTTCAGGAAAAGCGAAATCATAAAGACGGCCTTACGGGAATACCCAGTGGATTCTCGCGCCTTGATCGGGTTACTTCTGGTTGGCAGAAGTCTGATCTGGTTATTATTGCGGCTAGACCTGGTATGGGTAAAACTGCCTTTATTGTTTCGGCACTACGAAATGCCGCGGTTGATTTTAGTATTCCCGTTGCAATCTTTTCGTTAGAGATGGCTTCCTTGCAATTGGTAAATCGTTTGATTTCTGCGGAAGCAGAACTGGACTCAGAAAAAATCAAAAAGGGAAACCTGGCCGACTTCGAGTGGCAACAGATGGTGCATAAAACCACACGACTTTCAAGTGCACCCATTTTTATTGACGACACACCAGCTCTTTCTATTCTTGAGTTGCGTGCCAAGTGTCGCAGGCTTAAAGCCGAACACAACATTCAAATGATTGTGGTGGATTACCTTCAATTGATGAAAGGCGAAGCCGGCAGTGGTAACCGCGAACAGGAGATTGCTTCTATCTCGCGTGCGCTGAAAGGTATAGCCAAGGAATTATCGGTGCCGGTAATTGCACTTTCGCAGTTGAGTCGGGGCGTGGAAACACGGGGTGGTGATAAACGACCACAGCTAAGCGACTTGCGTGAATCGGGTTCTATTGAACAGGATGCTGATATTGTTATGTTTTTGTATCGCCCTGAATATTATAAAATTACAGTGGATGAAGAAGGCATGCCAACCCAGGGTATGGCCGAAGTAATTATTGCCAAGCACCGCAATGGTTCGCTCGAAAATGTGAAGCTGAAATTTATTGGCAAGTACACCAAGTTTGCCGATTACGATTCGCCCGAAGGATTAACACCCATGAGCAGTATTACCCGCGAGAGTCGACTGAATACTTTCCGCGATAATCCATCTCCATCTGGGCCTTCAGGTGGCGATGATGATGCACCATTTTAATGTTAGTCCACAAAATCACTAAGTCACTAAGGCTTTATAAAGTGAGTTCTCAACAACATATTTACGGGACTTCGTGTCTTATGGGCAAAGTAGTTCTATAAAAAATTTCCTTTCAGATTTTGAATGTTGCCTTCATGTTGTAACTTGAAACAAGACTAAACAACTATGAAGGCCCTGATCTTGCGCGAAGCTGGTAAAATTGAATTGGCAGAAATCTCCAAACCGGTTGCAGCTGCCGGTAAAGCATTGGTTAAGATTAAAGCGGCATCCTTAAATAGGCGCGATGATTGGATTCGCGAAGGTAAATATCCCAATATCAAGTTTGGTGTTACCATGGGTTCGGATGGTGCCGGAATTGTAGAAGCTGTTGGCGATGAAAAAGATCAACCCTGGGTGGGGCAGGAGGTAGTCATTAATCCCAACATTGATTGGGGTGCCGATCCGGAAGTTCAATCCGGCAAGTACACCATACTGGGCATGCCAGTAGATGGCACGTTTGCAGAATATGTATCAGTACCTGTCGATCGACTGCATCACAAACCTTTTCATTTAGATTTTCTACAAGCTTCTACCTTGCCACTGGGTGGACTTACAGCTTTCCGCGCGTTGTTCAGACGGGGTGAATTACGAGCTGGGCAAAACGTGTTAATCTCTGGCTTTGGTGGTGGAGTGGCGCAGTTTGCATTTCTGTTTGCACAGGCAGCGGGAGCAAACGTGTACGTATCATCTGGTAGTGACGAAAAGATTGATAAGGCTTTGAAACTAGGAGCGAGGGGAGCCTACAATTATAAGAAGCAAGCTACCTACACCGACTTGTGGAAAACCAAAGGTGGCTTTGATCTGGTGATTGATAGTGCAGGAGGCGATCAGGTGAATAATTTCATTAAGGTATTAAAACCCAAAGGACGGATTGTGTTTTACGGAGCCACCAACGGGCTGCCCACCAAACTCGATATGTACCGTATGTTCTGGAATCAGTTATCCTTACTTGGTTCTACTATGGGTAACGATAATGAGTTTAGCGAGATGTTAACTTTTGTAAGCAAACATCAAATTCGTCCATTGATTGATTCCATCAGGCCGTTTGCCCGCATAGTAGAATCCTATCCGGATATTACTTTACCCAATAAGGTTGGTAAGATTGTGTTTCAGGTTTAACAAACTCATAGTTGCTGCATTTTTGCTGTTCAAAGTTTCAGTTTCACTATATTGGGGGGAAGACTTTTGTGCTAACATTCGTATTATAAGTTTTAGCAAAGAGTTTATGCGTTTTTACACAGGAATCTAACAGAAAAAAGAAAATCGTTAACTTTGATTTAAAATTGAAATGCAATGGGCACAGCGCAGATACGGGAAGAGTTACATGAGTTTATCAATCAGGCAGACGAGAGGATTCTTTCGCTAATCTATTGTATGATGAAGGCCGACCATGAGAACATTTTAACGGATGATGAACAAAGAGACCTTGATAAGCGGATTGCTAACCATAAAAACGGAGAATCAAAATCATACACTTGGCCTGAAGTCAGACTTCAAATCGAAAAACGAGAATGAATTACAAACTCGTTGTAAAGGCAGAGGCCGTTCAGGACATGTCAGAAGCTTTTGAATGGTATGAAGCTAAATTAGAAGGGTTGGGTTCTGAATTTTTAGATGTGGTTGACGATTACTTTAGCAGGATAGTAAAAACTCCCAAACTTTATCAATCGCACGGAAACCAAAGAAGTGGCAGTGTTAAATCGGTTCCCTTATAAAATTGTGTACGAAATTGAAGGAAATGCAATTGTGGTTTATGCAGTATATCATGATAAGCGAAATCCGAAAAAATTAATGGATAGAAGATTAAAATCTTGGGTTACCAATCACGATCTTCATAATGTTTCAGGTTCGTTTCTATCTCGAGATCTCCAATCACATCATCTTCTTTATTAAGTCAAAAAAGTAAATATTCCGCATCAACTTTCAGTTCCCTGAATTCCCATAGCATCCGTTTGCATTCTAAACCTTCGATTAAAAATTAGTTTGGATTATTAAATTTTCGGATCATCTTGCGGAAGTGTTCTATTAATTTAGTCTGAAAAAATGAACTACATCATTAGCGGTATTCAACAGGTGGGTATTGGTGTTACCGATGCCGAAAAAGCATGGACCTGGTACCGCAAAAATTTTGATATGGATGTGCCGGTATTTAAAGATGCTGCCGAAGCAAAATTAATGACCCGTTACACTTCCGGAAAAGTTGAAAGTCGCTATGCTATCTTAGCCATTAACATGTGCGGTGGCGGTGGTTTCGAAATCTGGCAGTACACCAGTAAAACTCCGGTTAAAGCTGCGATTGATTATACATTAGGTGACACCGGCATTTACGCAACCAAACTTAAGTCGCATGCTATTGACGAAAAGTATGCAGATTTAAAAGCCAAAGGTGCTAACCTGTTAACTGAAGTAAACCACGCACCAGATGGACGCAAACATTTTTTTGTTACCGATCCGTATGGAAACATTTTCGAGATTGTAGAAAGTACCAGTTGGTTTAAGTTGGGTAAATCAAAGAGTGGGGGTGTGGCTGGTTGCGTTATGGGCGTATCGGATATGAATAAAACCATTCCCTTGTATCGAGATGTATTGGGTTACGATGTGGTATATGATACAACCGAAGTACACAACGATTTTAATGGAGTACCAGGTGGCGCTGATAAATTCAGAAGAGTATTATTGCGCGGAACTCAAAGTGATAAAGGAAATTTTGGTCGTCTGTTAGGAACAACCGAAATAGAATTGGTACAAGTGCTTGGCCGCACACCTCATAAAATGTTTGCCGATCGTAACTGGGGCGACTTAGGTTTTATTCATGTGTGTTTTGATGTGAATGGTATGAAAGAACTTTCTCACAAGGCAGCAGCTGCCGGTTTTGCATTTACAGTAGATAGCAGTACTTCGTTTGATATGGGTAAAGCAGCCGGACAGTTTACCTATATCGAAGACCCGGACGGAACCTTGATTGAGTTTGTAGAGACACACAAGATTCCCATCTTCGAAAAGATAGGCTGGTACTTAAGTCTTAAAAATCGCAACCCGGAAAAACCATTGCCCAACTGGATGGTGGGCATGCTGGCGTTGAATAGGGTGCGGGATTAAGCTAACTCCGTTCTTAAAAATGACTACCTTTACTCCGTATTTGATTACGGCCAAGTTCACGGTCTTATTGTTAATCTAACTTAAAAAATTATGAAAGCGACAAAATTAGTATTGCTACTGGCAATAGCTCTGATCACTTTTTCTTGTTGAGATGACGAGCCTGTTAAGAGTGAGTTAGAGGAAATTCGCCTCAGCTTAGCTGACAAAACCGAGATCATAAAGTTACCAACGGGACTAATAACTTCTACTAATCCATACGCACAAGAAGCATATAGTTATGCCGCAAGTGCTAACATGATGACTTCCTATTTTAGTTTTTTATCTTTTCCTGATGGAGCTTCAAAAACAAAAAATCCAATTGTTCCAGCCAATGCACGAACATCCGATGCAGGTGATTACCTGGTCTATACCTGGTCTGATGCAAGCGTAGGGTCAATAGCTTACCAATTAGGCGATTTAGGAGATAGTTATTCTTTCGAAATATTTTTCAAAGAACCGGGTAGCTCAGACTGGCTTCGGTATTTCTATGCCGAAGAGAAGAAAGATCAAAGCAGTGGCTTTATGAAAATCTATAACATTTATGGAGATGATCCTTCTTTTGCTTTTGTTGAGTACTCGTGGGCAAGAGTTGCAAATGTGTTGACTTTCGAATACAAATTCCTTTTTGATGATGAACCAGCATTGCGCGCTGTTATTACCATAAACGAAACAACCGGAGCAGGTCAGGTAGTATACTTTAGTGGTAGCCAACAACTTTCAAGAATAACCTGGGACGCACTGGGTAATGGTACCTGGCAAACATTTGATGAAGAAGGTAATCTGGATGATAGCGGAAGTTGGGATGCTGGTGACTAAACAATATGTAGAAGCAAAAATAGAGGCTGTCCAATTTGGATAGCCTCTTTACTTTCGTATAGAACTGGAAAGAAAATTCAATTCTCTAAACTATCTATTACAGCCTGAATTTCCCTGATTGTTCCTCTGTCCGATTTTTTCTTCGCTAACTTCAACCCAAGCTGCAAAACTCCGGTAGCTCGCTCAACATCACCTTGTTCCAGAAAAAAATTCCCGGCCATGTAGTAAGTCGGCAGGTAATCAGCATGTGCACTCAATAATTGCTCGAACAACTGCCGCGTTTTACTGGGTTCAGTTACCTGATACTCAAGCGCGAGCGCGTAAATGGGGAAGGGATCGGTCGGGTCATCTTCCATAAACTTTTCCAACATTTCAATTCGGGCGGCATTCATTCGTTTTTTGAGTGTTTTTTCAGGCTTTTTTAAGATTTAATCCTTTATCTTGAGCCCAAAATTAGGTGTAAATGCCTAAAGTTTTGATTCTCATTTTATAACCTGATGCTATGAAGATATTGGTTTGCATTTCACACGTTCCGGATACCACCTCCAAAATCAACTTTACCGATAACAGCACGAAGTTCGATACAGCCGGAGTACAGTTTATTATTGGCCCTTATGATGACTACGCTTTGGCGCGTGCCATCGAGTTAAAGGAAGCCAATCCCGGCACAACCGTTACCGTATTAAACGTTGGCCAGGCCGATACCGAGCCAACCATTCGCAAAGCATTAGCCATTGGTGCCGATGATGCCATTCGCGTGAATGCAGAACCTACCGATTCATTTTTTGTGGCCAGCCAGATTGCAGAACATGCCAAAGGCTATGATCTGATTTTGATGGGGCGCGAGTCAATTGACTACAACAGTGGTGTGGTGCATGCTATGGTGGGCGATCTGCTCGGCTTGCCTTCTGTTTCTCCGGTTATGAAATTAGATGTAGAAGGCACTAAAGTAAAAATGACCCGCGAGATTGAAGGCGGTAAAGAACAGGTAGAAGCAAACTTACCGTTAGTGGCTGGTTGCCAGGAGCCAATTGCCGAATGGAAGATTCCCAACATGCGCGGCATTATGTCGGCCAAAACAAAACCTTTAAAAGTGGTTGACGCAGTTTCCGTAACAACCTCAGTCGCGTTAAGCAAATTTGAACTCCCGGCTCCGAAAGGCGCAGTAAAAATGATTGCTGCCGATGCTGTTGCCGATCTGGTTGCCAAACTGAAAAACGAAGCTAAAGTTTTATAAATCTTAAATCCGCAAAGACATGTCAGCACTCGTATTTATAGAAACCTCTGAAGGAAAAGCAAAAAAATCATCGCTCGAAGCATTGTGTTATGCCAAAGCCTTGGGCGGAAATGTTACTGCCATTGTGTTGGGGCCGGCCGATGCAGCTTCGCTTCAGGATTTAGGAAAGTTTGGTGCATCAAAAGTTTTGCATGCTGCCGATTCTAAGTTAGAGAAGGGTGTGATTCAGGTGTATGCTTCGGTAATTACCAAAGCAATGACCGATGAAAATGCAGAGGTGCTGGTGTTGGCCAACTCATCGCTTGCTACACCTGTAGCGGCAAAAGTTGCTATCAAAACAGGAGCAAGCTTTGCCTCAAATGTGGTGGAGTTACCGGATACAACTTCGGGCTTTAAAGTGAAGCGTAGCATTTACACCGGCAAAGCCTTCTGCTGGCAGGAATTAAAAAATGCTAAGAAAGTAATAGCCATAAAAAAGAATGCTGCCGAAGTAATTGAAATCGGAGGCAATGCAACGGTAACGCCCTACAGTGTTACACTTGCTGATGCAGACTTTAACACGACCATTCTATCTTCAGAAAAAGCAACGGGCGATGTGTTGTTACCCGAAGCCGAAATTGTTGTATCGGGCGGTCGCGGCATGAAAGGGCCGGAGCATTGGAACATGCTGGAGGAACTGGCAAAGACATTAGGCGCTGCTACGGGTTGTAGCAAACCGGTGTCGGATATGAACTGGCGCCCGCATCACGAACACGTAGGGCAAACCGGAGTAAAAGTTGCGCCTCAACTTTATATAGCGGTGGGTATTTCGGGTGCGATACAACATTTGGCTGGCGTAAATTCATCGAAGTGTATTGTGGTGATTAACAAAGATCCGGAAGCTCCGTTTTTCAAAGCTGCTGATTACGGAATTGTGGGCGATGCATTCGATGTAGTTCCTAAATTAACAGCAGCCATAAAAGCAGCTTTGTAGATTTTTGAGGCGACTTCATTTTATAAGTTAGGGATTAAAGATTTTTTTATAATTTCAATTTTTTAGTGGCTACGTTGAAGAAAATAAAACTTGAAATCTTAGGACTCTCATCCAGTCAGACACAAGCGGGTTCGTTTGCGTTGGTGCTGGGCGAAACAGAGGGCAATCGCAGGTTGCCTATCATCATTGGAATGTTTGAAGCACAGGCTATTGCCATCGAGATAGAGAAGATTGTTCCCAATCGCCCCATGACGCACGATTTATTTAAATCGTTTGCCAATAATTTTCATTTTCACATAGACGAAATTATTATCTCCGATCTGAAGGAAGGCGTTTTCTTTGCCAAGATTGTGTGTACCGATGGACTGAAGAAAATTGAAATTGATGCACGCCCATCCGATGCCATTGCCATCGGCTTGCGATTTGATGCACCTATTTTTACGTATGAAAGTATTCTGGCGGAAGCCGGAATTGTACTTACGGATCAGGAGGATGAAGAGGAACGTGCCGAGACAAAGCCAGAACCTAAGGCAAAAGTTAAAAAGGAGACTACCAAAAAGACCTCAGGCGGAGAAGACTACAAACATTACTCAATAGAAAAACTGAACGACTTGCTGAAGGACGCCATTGAGAAAGAAGATTATGAGCGGGCAGCAAAAATTCGGGATGAATTGGGTAAACGAAACTAACCCCGGATTTTCATGGACTATTTGCGCGCCTTAATTGGCCTTGCTGTTATTGTGGCCCTCGCCTGGCTGCTTTCCGGTAATCGGAAGGCTATAGATTGGCGCTTGGTGTTGGTAGGTATAACCATTCAGTTGGTGTTTGGCCTCATCATTGGAAAAATTGAATTCGCGCAGCAAGCTTTTGTTTTTTTAAGCGAGAAGTTTGTAACGTTCCTCAGCTTTGCAGCGAAAGGTGCAGAGTTTTTATATGGCGATCTTTCCAAGAACAGCATTGGTAATTCAGAAGTTAAACATAATCTCGGGTTTCTGTTTGCCTTTCAAGCACTGCCAACGGTTATCTTCTTCTCGGCCATTACAGCCGGACTTTATTATGTAGGAGTACTTCAAAAAATTGTTTACGGCTTTGCCTGGTTGATGGCCCGCACCATGCGCTTATCGGGCGCAGAAAGTTTATCGGCTGCAGCCAACATTTTTATGGGCCAAACTGAAGCCCCACTTCTGGTTAAGCCTTTTATCAAAAACATGACTAAGTCAGAACTTAACTGTTTGATGGTAGGCGGTATGGCCACCATTGCCGGCAGTGTATTGGGTGCATATGTTTCTTTTTTAGGTGGTGGCGATCCTGCTGAGCAAGCCAAGTTTGCCACGTATTTATTAAGTGCATCTATCATGAATGCTCCGGCAGCCATTGTGTTGGCCAAACTGTTTATGCCCGAGACAGAGCCCGATAAAATTGATCGCAGTTTAAAAGTAAGTAAGGATCAGATTGGTGTAAACTTAGTAGATGCTATGGCCTCGGGCGCAGCCGATGGTTTAAAACTGGCGTTGAACATTGGTGCGATGCTGTTGGCATTTATTGCGATTATCTATGCGGTAAACTGGGTGCTGGTGGATTTTATTGGTGCGCTTACCGGCTTAAATGAATTTGTAGCCAGCAGCACAAATGGTGTGTACACTGGCTTTTCATTACAATACATTTTAGGCCAGGTTTTTAGAGTGCTTGCCTTCTGCATGGGCGTAAGTTGGGATGAATCGCTTTATGTAGGAAGTTTATTAGGCCAGAAACTGGTGATCAACGAATTTGTGGCCTATCTCGATCTGGCTAGTCTAAAAGCTAGCGGAGTGCTGAGCGAAAAATCTATTCGAATCTCTACCTATGCATTGTGTGGCTTTGCTAACTTCAGTTCTATTGCCATCCAGATTGGTGGTATTGGTGGTATGGCTCCACAACGCCAGGGCGATTTATCCAAACTTGGATTGAAGGCGATGATTGCGGCTTCGCTTGCTACCATGATGACGGCCACTATTGCCGGTGCAATTTTCTAACGATAAGTTAAAATGCTCACCAAAGTAATAAGTATAATTCTTGCCCTGCTGTTTGTTTCATTTATATCCGTTCAGTTCGATGATCCTGACCCATTGTTATGGGTGTTGATCTATACCAACATGGTGTTGATCTGTGCGTGGTCTGCATTTCGCTTGCCTAACCGTTATTGGATCTGGATCACCGGTATTGGCTACTTTATCTACGCTATTTTTTTATTTCCGGGTGCGATGGATTGGTTTAAATCGCCCGACCGCTCGTTGTTGTTTGATGATCTGGCCAAAATGCAGTATCCCTACATTGAAGAAACCCGCGAGTTTTTGGGCCTTCTGATCTGTGTGTTGGTTTTGTTTTGGATTGGTTTCCGGCTTCACCGTAAAAAGTGAACGAGAAGCCGGACTTCTGCGCTTTCCTGCTCGTTTTTTATTGAATTTCCTGCTTCAAAATTCGCCCGCAATTCGCGAATTGAATTACCTTTAAGCAGTATGAGTAGATTGTGCTTTGCCATTCTTATGTTGGGCGTTCTGGCCTGCCAGACTCCTAAAGAAAAAATACCTGAACCCATGTTAGAAAAACAAGTGACCAAACCGGTTATCTATCAAATGATGACCCGCCTTTTCGGCAATAAGTTAACTACTAATAAAAGTTATGGAACGCTACAGGAAAATGGCGTAGGCAAGTTTGCCGACATTAACGAAACGGCTTTGCTTGCCATTAAAGAATTAGGTGTTACCCACGTGTGGTACACCGGTGTGATTGAACATGCGTTGCTTACCGATTATTCACAACACGGAATTGCTTTGGATGATGCCGATGTGGTGAAAGGTCGGGCCGGTTCGCCTTACGCGATCAAAGATTATTACGACATCAATCCCGATCTGGCAACAGATGTAAAAAACCGAATGGCTGAGTTTGAGGCATTAGTAACCCGAACGCATGTAGTCGGTATGAAGGTAATCATCGACTTTGTGCCCAACCATGTAGCGCGTGCGTACAAGAGCGATGCTAAACCAGCAGGTGTAAAAGATTTAGGGGAAGACGATGATACGTCAGTTTCATTTAAAGCTTCCAACAACTTTTATTATTTACCGGGCCAGACTTTCCAGCCACCCGCACGCTACAACCCATTAGCACAAGAGAAGGCTACATCAGAAGATAAAAAGTTTCTGGAAAATCCTGCCAAGGTTACAGGCAACGATCAGTTTACCGCAACACCTGGCATAAACGAATGGTTTGAAACCATTAAACTCAACTACGGAGTAGATATTCAAAACAACCGCAGCAAACATTTCGATCCGATACCCAACACGTGGGTGAAGATGAAAGACATTCTGGTGTATTGGGCACAAAAAGGTGTAGATGGCTTTCGGTGCGATATGGCCGAAATGGTGCCGGTTGAATTCTGGCAATGGGCTGTTCCACAAGTAAAGGCTGCTGCACCTCATGTTATCTTCATTGCCGAAATTTATAATCCACAGGAATATCGCAACTACATCCACAATGGTAAGTTCGATTTGTTGTATGATAAGGTTCAATTGTATGATACGTTACGGAATCTAACCAACGGACAAGGCAACACAAATTATATCACAGGCATTCAACAATGGTTAGCCGATATCAATCCACACATGTTACACTTTTTGGAAAACCACGATGAGCAACGCATTGCCTCAAAAGATTTTGCGGGCGATCCGTGGAAGGCAGTTCCGGCAATGGTAATCAGTGCTACAATTGACAAAGCTCCAGTTATGATTTACTTTGGGCAGGAGGTAGGTGAGCCCGGTTCGGGTGCCGAAGGTTTTGGTGGCGAAGATGGTCGCACAACTATTTTCGATTATTGGGGTGTACCTGAACATCAGAAATGGATGAACGATGGAAAGTTTGATGGTGGCAAACTAAGCGACAACCAAAAAGGTTTGCGCCAGTTCTATGCAGATATTTTAAAGTTCTCATCTACTAATCCCGCTATTGTACAAGGTGCTTATTACGACTTAACCGTTTTTAATCAGCAACAAGGTAACATCCCGCATCTGGTGCATGTGTTTGCACGTGTGCAAGGCGAAGAGCGGTTGGTAATTGTGTCGGGCTTTAACGATAAACCGCTTCGGGTTAAAATAAAACTAAGCAATGATGTGTTGCAGGCTTTCAACTGGAAACAGGAAAACGATTATGTTGGTCGCGACTTGTTGCGTAGCGGAATGGATATTGGTTTAAGTAAAGACGGAACGTTTGAAGTTGATGTTCCGCCTTATGTATCATACATTTTTAAAATCAAAAATTGATGAAAAAACTGATTGCCGTTTTAATGATTATACTTCTATGGAGTTGCCAGCCAACTCCCGAAGTTGTTACCAAGTGGCCACATGGTGTTAACTACGAAATCTTTGTGCGCTCGTTTGCTGATAGTAATGGCGATGGCATTGGTGATTTCAACGGTGTAACCAATAAACTCGATTACCTGAAAGAACTTGGCGTAGGTGGTATCTGGCTTATGCCGATTATGCCTTCGCCCACCTATCATAAATATGATGTAGCCGATTACAAAGCGGTTGATCCTGAATATGGAACCGCAGAAGATTTTAAGAAGCTTGTTGCTGAAGCCCACAAACGCGGCATTCGCATTCTGGTTGATTTAATTTTGAATCACTCCGGCTCCGGCCATCCCTGGTTTCAGGAAGCGATTAAAGGCAAGGATAATTCTTACCGCGATTATTATGTGTGGGCCAAGAAAGATTCCATCCGTAATCAGCTTTCAAAAAAAACAACGTCACTGGATTCTGATAACATCACGCAATGGCATGCCGTGAATGGCGATACGGTAAGCGAACATTATTATGGATTTTTCTGGGGTGGTATGCCCGATATGAATTTTGATAATCCGAAAGTAAGGCAAGAGTTTGTGGACATTGGAAAGTATTGGCTGGAAGAAATGCAGGTAGATGGTTTTAGGTTAGATGCAGCCAAACATATTTACCCAACCGATCGGGCTGAAGATAATCATGCCTTCTGGGTTTGGTTCCGCGATGAAATGCAAAAGATTAAACCCGATGTTTATCTGGTAGGTGAGGTTTGGAGTGGAGCCAATGAAGTTGCGCCTTACCTGAAAGGATTACCGGCACTATTCAATTTTGATATGGGTTACGCCATTACTGCGGCTGTACGGGCGGGGCAAGACACCATCCAATTGATTGATAAGTATAAATCAATAAACGACTTCTACCTTAAAACTACCAGCGATTACATCGATGCAACTTTTCTGAAGAATCACGATCAGAATAGAATCTTAAGCGAGTTAGGTGGTGATCAGCAAAAAGCGAGAGTAGCCGCAGCAATACTGCTTACATTACCGGGAACGCCTTATATCTACTATGGCGAAGAAATTGGAATGCTTGGTACAAAGCCGGATGAGTTTATTCGCGAGCCGTTTTTATGGAGCAATGCGAGTGACCCAATTCAGACCAAGTGGGAAGAGCCACGCTATAGTAATCTACAAACTGTAAAACCGTTGGCCGATCAGCAAGCTGATCCTAATTCGCTGTTTAATTTTTATAAAAAGTTTATTACTTATCGTAATGAAAGTAAAGCGTTGACTTATGGATCGCTGATCAAGGCTGAATTAGTTGTTAAAGAAATAGTGGCGCTTATCCGGAAGTATGAGAATGAGGAGAGTTATTTAATTCTTCACAATATCTCTGATAAAGAAATTACTTTGAAACCGGAAGGGCAATTAGAGGTGTACACCAAAGTTGATTTTGTATCGCAAGGTGAAGTGATTAAGAATGAAGAAGGTTGGGTAATACCGGCCTATACATCTGTAATATTGAAATAACATTATTAAATTATATTGCACGAATGTTAAGTGGAAAGAAGCGAGTACTGATTGAGAATGTTCAACCGCAGGTAGATGGTGGTTTATATCCTGCCAAACGAACTGTTGGCGAGCGTGTGGATGTAACGGCCGCTA
>Ga0075163_10008361_pt1 | contig 13644 bp, 19 predicted proteins | sample JI1023141ADNA_FD_71478 | JGI IMG/M metagenome (GOLD analysis project Ga0075163, IMG submission 71478) | Wastewater effluent complex algal communities from Wisconsin, to seasonally profile nutrient transformation and Carbon sequestration -... | ecosystem: Engineered > WWTP > Effluent > Algae...
AGCGGCGGATTTTGGGACGAACCCTTCCCCCAGCCTCGACTCGGCGAGGCCGGCTTCAGGTTCCTGGTTGACTCCCCCCTGGCCCGATCAGCGGCAGGAGCGCCTTACCTCTCCGCGGCATGAGAGTGCGGATGTATTACAACGCGTCCACCGGCGCTCGGTCGAGAGGTGGAGAGGGTGGCCAACGCATTGGCCGCCGAGGCACAGCCATCGGAGCGATTCCTATGCCAGGTACCCGGCTTCGCCCTTGCCCTTTGGCGCCGCTGCGCCACGAGCCCTCGGCAGGCGGGCCGAGACCACCCGCCGCGGCTGTCGGATCTGGCTCGGGGGCCTTGACTGGCCCGGCTTCTTGCGAGGCTTGTGCAGATCCTCCAAGGCGTCACACACCAAGTCGATCCAGTTGATTACTTCTTCCTGCGTCACAGGCTGAGAGGCCGCATAGCGCTCCTTTTGGGCTTGCTCCGAGCTGATTGCGCGTTGCGTATCCGGATTCAGCCCTATCAAGGCAGCGAGTGGCCATTGGGCACCGTGTCCTTCAAGGAGGCCATCGCAGTCCAGTGCCAGTGCCGCGAGCGCCCTTCTAGTGGGCTCGTCCACGGTGCCCTCCCTGAGTTCTGACAATGTCTGCTGAGCCCAGCGTTCGGTGATCCGCTTGACCCCTCGCACGAAGGTGCGCGCGCGCCGTTGCTCCTCAGCCGACGACAAGTTGACTCAGCTTCATATGGCTAATCGTCGCGTCCAGCCGTCTGCGACTTCCGCGGCACTCCATCCGCAGCGCGTTGACGAGGAGTCTGCCCTCGCCCACCAGCTCGACCGGAGGAGGTTCCGACGTCCTCCACGTCCGACGCGGGGGCCCCGCTTGACGACGGCGGCTGTGCAACGCGCGTGGAGGGTGGGCCCGGCCGGCTCGTCTGAACCAGACGCACAACCCCAACCATGAAGACAGCTAGCCCCAAGCCGGCTAGCACCGAGTACACAACCTGGGTAGCTGTCACCACTCCAGGACTTCCTCTTCCGATGTCGGATCCTGGTTCATGCCAATGGCGCTTGCCATGTATCTCGCACTGGCCTGTGACTCAGCTGCGGCGAGGAGTAGGAAGCCAACTGCGCCTAAAAGGACAGCGACCAGCACCCAAGCCGGAAGACCTTTCGCAGCCTTCCCCTCGATCACGGCACTCAGCAGCGCCAGGAGAAAGCCACTTGCAGACGCGGCCATTCCCTTAGCGATCCCCAGCATGCGATCTCGTTCCCCCTCCGCAAACCTCATGCGTGTGTCCACACTTGGGCCGGCAGCGAGTGAAAGTGGACGCAGGAATCTCTCGAGGAAGATCAGGAGAACTACGCCTGCCGTCGCTGAAACGGCGGCCGTCATTATCAGCACGACCGAGCGGTTCACACAACCCCCTTTCGTCGACTCCGGTCATGGTCTCGCCCATCGCTGGCCGTTGTCTAGAGACCGCAGCGACGCGGCAAGCTCAGGTGTTACGAGAACGCCCTGCGGCATTTGCAGATCATCTTCGGGACTCAGGCGGGATCGTCGCTCTTCAGCCCACGTGGGCAGAGCCTGGTCTCGCACACCCGCAGATTCCCTGCGGGGATGCCCGACTGACGCAACATCCGCTCGGTGTCCGACGCCTACGGTGACTCTGTGATCGCCAACTTGTGTGCATTCGGCCTTCAGGGCATCGCCTGGGGCTCGGTCCCGGACTGGATCGCTGGCATCGGCACCGCTGGCGCCCTGTGGTTCGCCTTCGCCGGTTGGCGCATTGCGCGTCAAGAACTCCACGAAGCCGCAAAGGACCGCCGGGAGGCGGCCTACCGGGAGCGGCGCGCTCATGCCCAACAGTTCACGTGCTGGGCCGGTGGTGGCAGCTCATCCGGCAGCGGCGATCAGATGACTTATGGAGTGACCGTCTACGCCCTGAACAACAGCCAGCACACCTTCCTCAACGTGGAAATCACGGCCACTGCGCGAGGGTTGGGCGGTTGGCGCGAACATTCGTCCGTGACTTGGCCGCGGTTGACGCCGAACCCGAACGCTGTCGAAGAGCACCGACACGTCGAGGTCGTGCATCAAGACACAGGTGAGCGCCCACTGGTTCTGCCGTCCTGGAGTACCGAGGCGGTGTTCACGGATCGTGATGGAATCCGCTGGCACTACAAGAACGGCGAACTCGACGAGCTGGGCGAAGCGAACGCCTAGGTGGGCGCGGTCCTCGGTGACCTCGCAGCGGCAGCAGAGGACGTCTTTGAGCGCGGTGCCGCACACGGCGGTTCTCTCTGACGGTCCGTCAGTGCCCCCAGAGCCAACACGGTCATATCTCTGTCCGGGCTCAACGCTCGAGCAGAGACCAGTCCCTGATGTAGAACGCGAAACCCTCCGGGGCATCGACTGGTTCGAAGCCGAGCGTTCCGAACCAGTCGAAGAGGAGATCCGCGGTCGCCTCAACAGTTGGGGTCAACTCCTCACGTGAGACACGCTCGAAGCCCGAGGGCACGTCCCGAAGGATCTCGACAAACTGCTTCCAATGAGGCGCGACCATGGCGGTCCAGAGTTCGTCATCGTGCAACGACTCGGATGGAGTAGCCCCCGTTCGATCCTCCGGCTCGGTCTCGGCAACCGCGAAGGCGAGCAACTTCCAGGCGGTGTTGCTTTCCTGGACGACGTCCCGCCACAGGCGATCAACGTCGAGATGTTCCTGATACTCGATGCATGCAATCCGAGAAAGCGCGTCGTGCCAGTGAGCCAAGCTCTCGGACATGCCAGCGACCCAGTTCGACGTCGATGCCAAGTCACAGTCCGCGCGGTACTCCTCCAGCAACTCGTCGGCCATATGCATCAGGCTGGCGCGGCCCATCGGCAGCCCCTCATACGGAGGACCCTTCTCCCCGGCTTGCGCGATTGCGACATGCAGAGCCTCATGTGCGGCGGTGTGAAGTACGGAGTCCGTGAGCTCCCCATCCCCCTGACCTAGAGCCTCCTCGACGAAGACGGCTGCATGCATCAGCACATCGAAACCGCTGTCAGTCACGCTCATGGTCTTGCCGGCAACCATCCCGGTGTTCCGATCTAAGCCGTACGAATCGCGGTAAGGCCCGTCTGGCAGGCGGTCCCTAACTGAGCGAACGAAGTCACCGGTGACCACAAGCCGGCAGCCTCGGGGCTCCACAACCAACTTAGACATGACACCGACACACTCGGCCATGAGTTGAGTGGCCGCAGGAGCGTCAGGATCCATCCCGAACCAATCAAACTCGATGTACTCGAGGACGAGACCACACCACTGCTGATCAGGAGTTTCGCTCACAAACCCACACTGTCACCCACCGCTGACAAGCGACCGCCACCTCGGCGCTGCGCCCTCGCAAGAAGCGACAAGAGTCGCAGTCGTGGTCGCCGAAGCGGACTTAAGCACATGGCGGGACTACCGCACCACGACCACCCGGAGCGCGGCATGTGCGTGCACGTTGGGTGACGCTCAGGGAGGATGGCCGCCATGTCGGATGACACCTGGTTTGCCGTACGCACGTTCGTGGCGAACAACGAGGAGAAGCCCTGGGGGCCACACGATCTACAGCCAGGCCAGATCGACTACGAAGAGCGGATCACTCTCTGGCGTGCGCCTGATATCGATGCCGCGATCGCAATGGCCGAGACTGAAGCGCAGGGCTACGTCGAGGACCTGGGTGGCGAGGTTCTGTCACTTACACAGGCATACGCGATGTTCGCCAAGCCCGATCACGGTGTTGAGGTCTTCTCACTCATCCGCCGGAGCGAACTGGCGACCGACGACTACTTGGACCGTCACTTCGACACAGGCACAGAGCGCCAGTCACGTGCAAGCGGGTGACCCATCGCGGCAGTTCCGGACGTCTCTGTCGTCGGTACAAGGCGTTCCGCACCAGTCGTCGGCGAAGTCGCCTCGGCATTTAAGTCGTTAGTGCGGCCGGTGGCGGTCACGCGACTACCGCCACCCCCTCGCCAACCAGCGCTCCGGACACCGCGGACGGTTCGCACGCGCGATAACTCCAGCCGCACCTCGAGCAGGCCGGTGCCCAGGAGGCGAACGTGCCCGGCATCCTGGACGCACTCAGCGCCTAGCCCGCGCCGGCATGCAGGGCGTTCCTGAGGCAGCTGCCGGGCGACCTGCGCGTAAGCACCGCTACGTCGCGTGGAGTGCGTCCGGCCGCGGCGGGTGCATCCCACGGGCCGTGGCGGCCTCGTCCCGGGCTACCTGGCAGAAGACGTCGCCGGCCACGGCCAGCCGCATCGGGTCCAGCTCCCGCAACTCCACACCAGGCAGACCGGGGGAAGGCGTCAGGTCGACCAAGTCATCGCCCAGCAGGGCCAGCCACCACCCGACGTCGCCGGCTGCATCACCGGTGGGCACGAACAGCACCAGGTCCCGCCGCAACGCCCCCGGTAGTGAGCTGGCCGGCCCGCCCACCCACCCGTACCAGGCCCCGCCCAGGCCGGGCAACGCGTACTCGCTGAAGGCGGCGTCGTACCAGCCCGTCGCAGCCAGCTCATCCCGGAGCCTGTTCAGCATGGTGCGCTGACCGCCGTCCGGCCGCTGCAGCTGCAGCGGCAGCACCCCAGCCAGGCCGCACAAACCGCCAAGGGAGCTGCGCCGCCCGTTTCCCCGAACGCCCACATCCGCGATCCTCGCTTACCGCGGGCCAAGTGTCACGCTGGCGGAGGTAGACCGGCACACCCGCAGGAGGTTGCCCTCACCCACCTGCGAAGGAACAGCGCGCCCGTGGATAGACCCTCTCCTGACGGACGGCCGTACATAGGCGCCAGCTGGGCCAAATGCTCGCTCACCGCGGCATGAGAGTGCGTCGGCGCAGCCGTCGCTGATGCCGCCCAGCGGCCCTCGCTATGGTCGCCAGATGGATCTGGATGACCAGCATTCGATGTCACTCACTGGCCGTGAGCTTCTGCTCCTCGGGGCTGGGCTCAAGGCGTACCTGCAAGTCTTTGGGGCGCACCGGTTGGAGGACGCAGGGGCGAGCCACCCCGAAGATCAGTGGATCGAGTTGCAGGACACCGTCGGCAAGCTTCTGTGGCGACTCGAAGATGCTGCCGCGGGCCCACAAGCCCGTATCGAGCACAGCGCTGAGGCTCGCGACCCAAACGGGTAGTCCGCTCGCTTGTGCAATATCCGCGGCATAGGAAGACATTGAGCGTCTTCTGGGTCTGGCGTTGGGAACGTCCTCCTGATGCGCTTGACGGGCTTGGTGTCCCAAAGCGCAAGGAGGAGGACGTTCATGTCAAACGGTAGTGGCATCTCTCGTGGGGATCGGAACCGGAACGCGCGCCTGTCGGGGCTGCGCTCAGCGGTGCCGTTGTCGCACGCGATCGTCGGGATCGACCTGGCCGATCGCAAGCAGATGGTCGTGGTGACCGACCACGACTCCAAGGTCCTGGCGCGGCGCACGTTCCGGGTCAAAGCGTGGAACCTCGGCGCCGCGCTGGAGTGGGCCGCCGAGCAGGCCGCGAGGGCCCGGTTCGCCGGGGTCACAGTGGCCTGTGAGCCGACCGGGCACCGGTGGCGGGTCCTGGGTCAGCTCGCTGAGGCGCGCGGCATGTCGTTCGTGTGTGTCCAGCCGGCCATCTCCGCGTGGGTGCGCAAGACCGAGGACCTGACTCCGGACAAGACCGACGACAAGGACGCGGTCCTGATCGCCCGCCTGGTGGCGCAGCTGCGGTGCTACCTACCCGAACCGGTCGACGAGACCTGGGGCCGGCTGCGGCACCTGGGGACCCGCCGCGAGCAGCTCCTCGAGCAGCATGTGGCATGCGTGCAGCAGATCCGCGACCTGCTCGAGTGCGTGTGGCCGGCCGCCCTGGAAGCGGCGAACTGGCCGTTCCGCTCGGCCACCTGGGTCGCCGCGATGACCGTGGTGATGGACCGCGATGGCGGGGACCTGGAGCGCACCCGACGCCTGGGGGCGGCCCGGTTCGAACGCGCCGTGCGCAAGGAGGTGATCCGCCGCGGCGGGCAACGTCCCTGCCTGCGGATCGTCCGGGCGCTGTTCACCGCCCTGACCGACAAGGCTGGGGTCCTCGCGCACCGGCCGGCAGCGTTCGAAAGGATCGCCTGGGTCATCGCGGACTGGGACCACGCCAACACCGCCCTGGTCGACACCGAAGCACGGATGGTCACCCTGCTCGACGAGCTGGAGCTGACCGAGCTGGCCACCAGCATCGAAGGGCTGTCCCCGGTCGGGGCCGCCGCGATCCTGGCCGAGACCGGCGACCTGACCCGGTTCACCTCCGCCCGGGCCGTGGTCAAACACGCCGGCCTCGCCCCCCGCGAGAGGAAGTCGGGCACCTTCGCCGGCCGCGCCCGCGTCACCGGAGCCGGCCGGCCACTGCTGCGCGCCGCCGCCTGGCGGGCCGTGTGGGGCTGCCTACAGACCAACCGGGTGTACGCCGCCCGCTACCGCCACCTGACCACCCGCGAGACCAACAAGCTGAAGCCCACCCAGGCACAGACCGCGGTCGCCGCGGCGATCCTGCGCCAGCTGCACTACGTGATCACCCACCAACAGGCGTGGGATCCTGTCGTCGCCGCCCACGGTCTCCGGGCAGTGGAGGGGGCTGCCGCATAACCCAATCCGCGCATCAGCACCTCAGGCTGAGGCGTCCCCAGGGCTGGGGCGGGGCGAGCCTTCCGCGGCATTGAGAACCCCAAGCTGGTATCTCGTCGGACATCACAGGCCGCCCCGTCCCGTCGTCGACACAACCCGATCACACGCTGCCGAGAACACCTCGATTACCGCTATGCAGGGACCGACGACGAGGACACGGGCACCCGCCCACCCCTTGACGCTAAACACCTCACGCTGATGTCCGGTAGCCACGCAGAAGCGTGACCCCTCACTCGTCCCACTCGTCGCGCAACTCCTTGCGGAGCACATCGGTCTGCACCATGAGGGCACCGAGCAGTTCTTCGCGGTTCAACTGGTGGGTGGTTCGGTACGACCAACCCACTCGCCCGTTCTCGTCGAGCAGTTTGATGAGAACGAACGCTTCGAGGACCGTCTCTTGAGGGCCTAGAGGGTGCAGTTCGAGCCCCTTGAGCACCTGTTCCACGGGGACGCGTGTGTCGCTCGGGTCGGGGCTACCGGAGTGAGAAGTCATGAGGCGATCCAAGCAGAGGGCCTGTGGGGGACGCACTATCCGCGGCATGTCCGCGTGAGAGGGTCTCCGCGTGGCCGAGCGAACTAACGTCGTGCGTATCCGATGGTCTCTGGGACGAGTGATCACGGCATTGGCGGCAACCCTGTTGACTGCCCTCTCCGCAATGCTCCACGGTGCACATGCCGAAGCCCGACTCGTCGGATCTCAGGGATGGACAAGATGGGTCGTTGTGGACGTCCTCCTAATCGCGGCCCCGTTGGTCCTCCCTGCTGCCACCTATGCCATCGGACGCAGGGCCGCCTACGATCGGCAGACGGCGCTCGACCTCTCCTTGGCCGTATGCCTGGCCACGGCGTTCGTGAGTAGCCTGCTGGCCGTCTTCTGGATCTGAGGCGTCAAACACAGACCGTTCCGACAGCGGCAGAAGAGGAAACGTTTGTTCGCGCTCTCGGTCGTATCCTGACTACGCCTCTCGCAGACGAAGGGAGCGGGGTCTTGGGCATGACGACGGTTCGGCAGGACTCACCCAGCGTGACCGCGCTCGCCGGCTGCACGCTGCTGGCGGTGCTTGCAGGGTTTGGACTCAGCACGTTCGGCCCGCTACTGCCGTGCGCTCTGGGAGCGGTCATTCTGGTGGCTGGCTGGGCAGTCCGTCATCGGACGCAGATGCTGCTCGCCTCAGGCATCGGTCTAGTTGCGGGCTCGATGGCCTACATCGCCCTGGGTCTCCTGCTCAATGCAATGGGAAGTCCGGCTTCAGGTTCCGGGACGGGCTTCTAGGCATCGACCGATCCGCGGCATGTCCGTGTGGATCGTCGGGCATTCAAGGAGCGACATCAGCGCCGTCGTCGTCGGATACTCATGCCCATGCGCTCTGGAGCCGTGCTTGTTCTTGGCCTCCTGCTCGCCGCATCCGCACTATCCGGCTGCAGCGGTGACCAGGACCCGACCCCCCACCCTCAGGTGAGGGCATCAGACTCACCGGTGCGGCTCGTCGGTCCAGACGATGCGGACCTCATCCTCTACGTCAGCAACCAGTCCTTCGAGGATGACAACGTCAGCATGAAGCTGGCTGTAGACGGCGTCACGGTTGTCGATGATCAGTTCCCCGTGAAGGGGCAGCACAACTGGATCCGCTTCCCTCTCAGCCTCTCGTCCGGAAGCCACAGCCTCACAGCGGAGTCTGACACCGGAGCCACCTTGAAGGAGTCGTTCCAGGTGCCGGGCGACAAAGCACGTTACGCCGTCGTCAACTACTGGGCCGACGAGGAGCCACCCAAGCTCGAATGGCAGTTCCAGACTGACCCCGTCTACTTCGGCTAACCCCTGCGATCAGGGCTACCGCATCTGCCTCCTGAGTCGAACAACGCGGCAAGAGCGGACGCTTTTCGGGCCTTCAATGGTCTGGGATCATGCGGCTCGTGAGCACAGCTCGGCGCGGCGTCCTGGCGGGTGTCGCTGCGCTCCTCTGCGGGCTGCTGGTCGGCATCCTGGCGTTGCCCAGTTCGGCGGTCGACACGTACCCGCCGGTTTGTTGGGCCTGGGGTGGCTATGAGGTTCCCTGCGAATCGGGACCGACATACGGTCTCGTGTTCGCCGTGGCGGCCATCGCTGCGTCGGTGAGCTGGTTCTTGAGCCGGCCCCGCACGCGCGCATGATCCCTTCCAGCACCCAGCGCGGCAAATGAGTGCGTTCTAACCCCCAGGGTGCCGTGATGCCGTGGGTCACCGGATGGGGAAGTCCTGAACGTAGAAGACCGAGTCAACCGGCACCTTGGTGCACAGGGCAGCCCAAGCGCTGTCGTTGGATGAGCCGGTCCGCCCGTGGACCCCGGTGAGCTGCTCGTCCTCGACCATCAACCCGCTGTTGCCATTGGGCAAGGTCGAGTAGATCACCGGCCTAGGGGCTTGTTGAGCATGCTGGAATCCCTCCGCGTTCGGGAAGAGCAAACCGACGAGCTGCTCATCGTCGCCCTGTGATGTGGCCAAGACAGGGCAGCGGCCGTCGACGAAGGTCACCGTTCCTCTGACGAAGTCAGGGCCGCCGGCGTCTGGCTTCCACTCGTAGGTCGGCACCGGGAAGTAGCCCAGCTCTCCGGCGGTGCTCGGCGCGGTCGGGCCCGGCTGTGCGGGCAGCGGTGGCGAGACCGTTGACGGGGGCGATGACGGCTCATCGTTGATGACCGCGCCCTCGCGAACTTCGGTGCCGGGGCACTGGGCCAACCACTGCTTCCCGAGGTCAGACTCCGCACTCACACCGAAGCCCCCGCCATAGGAGAACTCCTGACCTTCGACAGCGAACACGCTGCCATCGGCATCCACAACGGCCCGCACCCCGTTTTCGTAGGTCACGCCGGTGGCATTGGGAAAGAACACCGCCTGAGTGACCCGGTCAGGACCCTCGCCGTTGCTCAGGAGAGTGCACCCGTCGGCGGTGAACCACAGCGTGCCGCTGACCAGGGCGTCCATGCCGCTGCCCTTGTCCCAGGCGTACGTGGGCACCTTGAAGGTGCTCACGACCGGCCCGCCGGCCGCGGGCTCGTAAGCGCGAGATCCCATCCCACAGGCGGTCGACAGCCAGGCGATCACCGCCACTGATGCCAAGCACACTGACAACCGAGCTCGCGGCCCGTGGCGTTGCGCCGATGCGCCATTGCTGCGCACTGACATCCCACCACCTCCCAAGGTGAAGTGTGTCCCCCCGACTTCCTCGCGGGTCATCAGCCGATGGAACTGATGCACAGTCGCAACGCGCCAGGGGGGTCGTTGCCGTGCCGAAAGGACATTCCCCCCGAACGCGGCAATTGAGGAACAGACCGAGTGACTTGGCGCGTCATGCAATGGTGTCTCCGTGACGAAGGACCTCGACGAACTGGTGAGTCTCTTCATCGCAAAGTTGCGCATGGACGGCACACTGGCCCAGCCCGCGGCAGAGGGCTCCAGGAACCTGTACGTCCAATACCGAGGTCAACACCTCACCCTCGTGCTGCCAGACGATGCCCTATCCAGCATGCTGGCGGAGGGTGACGAACTCGCCCGCGACCTCTGGGGGTCAGACGTCACCGCGAAGGAGGCCGTCGCGAGGTTGATGACGGTGCACCTAGAGGAGTCGTTGGAGACATCTCCCAGCGAGGACCTCGAAGGAACGTGGTTCTACGACGGTGGCTTCTTCGTAAGGAGATGAGCCCGACGCCGCGAGGCCCCTGGTGCCGCCTTCACGACTCAGGTACGCACCGGCCGCGGCAAAGTGGTGCGCTTTCCCGACCTGCTCGCTTCTGGCTCACGCCCGTGTCATGGTGAGGGTGGTGGCTGGCGCAGTTCTCACCGCCACGGTTCCTGGCTTCGGGAAGGTGGTCTCCCATGAGGTGTGAACGATGCCGAGCCGAGGCTACGTCGACCGGGCCAGGTGGCCAGCGGCTGTGCGACAAGCACTACAACCCGACGATGGCCGCTGCCCCCGGGATGGTCGGCACCGGCACGGCTGCTGATGCGGTCGGCGCCTTCATCGTGGCCAAGGGCGTTGGCTCCCAAGTGCATGGCGGCCACGTCCTGGTCTTGCGGCACCAGAGCCTCTCGCAGCGGGTTCGACAACGGTTCGCACGCTGAACGCCTCGGGGTTCCCATCGCCGTAGAAGAGCACCATCCGCGGCATGACAGGACGTGTGCAAGTGGTTGGCCCGTGGTCTACGTCGAGACACCAAGGCGGGTGGGAGAGCCGCTGGCGCGATGGTCTCAGCAGTATTCGAGTGTCTCGATCGTCCAGCTGTCAGCGACGTTCCGGTACCTCAGCTGCGCACGGAGTTGGTTCTGTTCAACGAACCGAGCGAAGGCGATGTTCGGCTCCTGCACGACGGTCAGCCGTGCATCCGGGAAGCGGTCGGCGAAGCCCGTCGCCTGGGCCCACTGATTGGCGTGCTCCCGGAGGTCCTGAACACCCTCTGCGTCGCCTGCCAAGTCCAGGGAGCCTGAGTTGGCGTTCCCGCTGGGGCACGACACGACCGTCGGCAGCGGCCCTGGCATGGTCCCGCTGCTCTCTGCCGTACCCGAGCCGGAGCAGCCGGCCACCAAGCACGCCGCGATCATCGCAACGGCCCCTGCCGCTGCAGTTGCTGGTCGGCTCCGCCAGAGCACAGCGGTCATGCCCGCGGCCGGGCTCGGTCGACGTCTCCCACGCTCCGGAGGGTACGGGCGAGGACTGGGACTCGCTGGCGATCTGCAGGACTCATATACGACTGCGGAATTGGGGCTGCACTAGAGGCCAGCGTCTTTGAGGACCTGTCGGGCCAGGACGAGTTGCTTGTCGATGGCGGCGCGTTGCTCCTCGTACTGGGTCTTGTACTTCTGGATCCACGGGGCCTGGGCGGCGGCGACGACGTTGGTGAGGCGCTGGATGTAGTCGGTCTGCTGCTTGCAGGTCACGTCGGCCACGGCCAGGGCGACGTCCTCGGGGCGGACCCGGCCCTCGTCGAGGACTCTGGTGTCGACTCCCTCGGGCATCATGGCTTCTCGGTCGACGGGCATTCCCTTGTCCTCCAGGCAGCGGGCCCAGTCGTCGACCACGTCGTCCCAGGCTTGTGAGGACCGCGCCGCCGAGTCTGCGGTGCTGACCGCGCTCTCCCACGGACCTTGCTTGGGCTGTTCGTCGAGCACCCGCAGGATCGGGTCCTCGTGCACGCACTGCTCCGCCGCGGTGATCTCGGCCGCGCTGGTCGTGATCGTCGGGTCGCCGTTCTCGGCGATCGCGTCACGCTTGGCCTGCGACATCGGCTCGAGGTAGCCGAAGTGTCGGGCGTCGGCCATCCGCCACACGCCGAAGGGGCGGTCCGGTGGGTCGGGGATGACGCGGCGCAACTCGTCTGAGCTGACCACGTTCTTGCTGCGCTTGCACAGGATCATCTGCACCCGGCGGCCCGACGCCAGGTCCTGGCTCTCCTCCTGTGAGTACCAGTAGGCGTCCAGCGGCAGCACGATGAAGCCGGTGTCCTCCTCGACCGAGGCGGTGGTGGGTACGGGCGAGCCCATCGGTCGCAGCGCGGCCGAGACCACGCGGTCGCCCTCGCAGATCCGCAGCGCCGCACTCTCGGGGTTCCCGCCAGACGGCAGGCCGCCGAACGTCGCGGTCCAGCCGTCACCAGCAGGCACGGTCACCGGCGCCGACAACGTGAGCGGCGTTGCGCTGGGGTCGCTCGCCACCCTCTCGGTCGAGCCGTCGCAGACCCGCTGTCCGTCAGGGAGGAGGACCGCAGCCATGCTCTTCACGGGCAGCTCCTTTCCGAACTTGTCGACGCCACCCCCCCGGGCGTCGACGACCCAGAACGCGTGGTCGGGCCGGCCCTTCAGGTCGGCAGTCTGGATGCTGCCCGAGCCCCCGATCGAGCCCCGGGTCACTGCGACTGCCAGGCCGTTGCAGGTGTCGGTGTAGACCTGCACCCGCACGTCGCGCCCCGCACCGGAGGGCCCGCTGTCCAACCAGCGGGTGCCGACGAGGTTCGTGCCCTCGGCGATGCTGCCCGGCCGCGCGTCCACACCCGATGTCCCGAACAGGCAGTCGATCGGAGATGAGGCCGCAGGGTCGGGGGCCGGGTCGGCATCCGTGCGCAGCGCCACCGCGGTCGGTACGACCAGAGCCGCCACCGCCAGCACCGCCATCGACCCGCCCAGTCGGCGGCGCAGCCGGCGGCGCCGGCCACGGGCCAGCACCTGCTCGGCATCGACGAACATGGTCGGGGCCGAGGCGTTCTCAAACAGCTCGGTGAGGTCAACGGGCATGGGAGTTCTCCTCCGGGGTGTGCAGCTCGCGCAGCTTGGCTAGGCCCCGCGAAGCCGAGGACTTCACGGTGCCGGTGCTGACGTTGAGGGCATCGGCGGTCTCGGCCTCGGTGGCTCCGACGTAGTAGCGCAGGACGACGACCTGCCGCTCACGAAGCGGGAGCTGGCGCAGCAGGCCCACGAGGTAGTCGCCGTCCTCAGGGCCGACGTCGACGGTCGTCCGCTCGAGGATCGCATCCATCGACACCTCCCGCACGGCTCGCCGTTGGTGGTCGATGTGCAGGTTCAACAGGACCTTGCGGGTGTACGCCAGCGGTGTCGTCTCGCGAAGGTGTCCCCACCGCAGGTACACCCGCTCCAGAGCGGCCTGCACCAGCTCCTCGGCCTGCACCGGGTCGCCGCAGATGAACCAGGCCGTCTTCAGCAGCCGCGGAGAGGCCGAGTGGACGAAGTCCACGAACTCCGTGTCCCGATCGTTCGTCACGAACGCCTCTCCCGTTGGTCGTCGGCCACCGCCGAGTACACACCCTTAACAGTGCAGGGGCTCGAAAGGTTGAGTCCGAAGGACAAGATCTTTTCGGCCGGATGCGCGTCAGGCGAAGTTCGCGCTCATCGGCATGAGCGCGAACATCGACGTGCGTCTCACCGCCAGTCGGCGCGTGTCGAACTCGGCACCATGAGAGTTCGAGGGCTATCTGACGCTCCAGGGCAGTTGTGTGTTCTGCT
>Ga0075163_10008362_pt1 | contig 13644 bp, 9 predicted proteins | sample JI1023141ADNA_FD_71478 | JGI IMG/M metagenome (GOLD analysis project Ga0075163, IMG submission 71478) | Wastewater effluent complex algal communities from Wisconsin, to seasonally profile nutrient transformation and Carbon sequestration -... | ecosystem: Engineered > WWTP > Effluent > Algae...
ACCGCGCAAGCATCGGCGAACCCTGAAACGGAACGGTAATCAGATCGGAACCGCCGAGTACGGACCCGTACGCTCGGTGGTGTGGGGGCCGGGAGCTAATCACTCCCGGCTACCCGATTCAGCTCTTCCATTTGGTCCCAGGCGAAAATGGTGATCTGCCCGACGGAAGCGCCACCGTCCGCATACTGAAAATGAAACACGCGACCGTCGCGAATGAATGTATCCCAATTGGGTCCGGACTTCTGTGGATGCCCGAACTTCGCGATCAGATCGCCACGCCCGAACTCAAATGTCACCTCTTCCGGCAGCGCTCCAAGATAGCGCCGCCCGTCGCTCGTGCGCCCGCTGAAAAGAAAAACCGTTCGCACGCGGTCGCGCTCATCGAAGTAAATGGAAAGCCCGCTTTCTGGATAATGCTGAATCTTCAAGCCACCGAACTCATCTAGCTCCGGTTGGTGCGGAATGGACTGTATGAAGGTGGCCAGCTCACGGTCGCCTCTAGGAAGGCCGATCAAGGATGGAACGATGCACTTCATTGCTGAACGATTGTGATCAGACATGACGGGGCACAGCCCCGTCATTGTCTGTAGCACGCTGGTTCGGCTTCTCTTTTTGAAGCTTAATCGCGGCCTTGATTTCTGAAGATCGCCGCAGGACTTCAAAGTCCTCGCCTGGGGTCGCCGGAACATAATGCGACAGGTCGCGCCCTTCTCGACCATCGTTGACGTAAATGTGACCACACTCTTTGCACTGCCACATTTGACGCGAAGGATGCCAAAAGGCGTCTTGGACTCGGTCCTTTGCTTCTTTCTTCGAGATACGGCCGTCTGCCAACGCTTCGATGGCGGCAAAGGCCTCATCGAACGCCCCGTCCCAGTCGACATCAGGAATAAAGTGTGCCTTGCACGGCAATCCATCCGTTTGGTCGACGATAACCGCACCACAGTGGCATCCGATTTTCATGCTTTTGCCGAACGTTAGAGATGTGCCGCGCGCGGGCGAGCGGAGAGTGAGCCCTTCTGGATTACTGGCGATGATGAGCGGAGGAGGCTCATGCGAATCACGTCCCGTTCCCGCGCGTTGGCACTGGCGACTTGATCGGCCGTCTTCATCGCTCGCGCAAGAGATAGGCGCCGAATAGTGCGGCTCCACCAATCCCCATCATCCACGGGGCATAATCTTCCAATGCACCACTGGATGCGGCTTCGGCATACATCCCCTTCTGATACCTGGGGCCGCCGTCTTCTTTGCCTCGAAACGGGCTGAGCAGGAACAAACCGTAAAGCCCAACGACGACCCCAAAAAGCAGGAGGGCAATCTTCACGCGTTCCTTCGGGAGCATCATGGGAGAATATTCTTCCGCCGATCGATTGAGGTCAGACACGACCGGGCGCAGCCCGGTCGTTGTCTGTGCCGTCTGGTTCGCCCTTTTTCTTGGGTTCTGGCTTTCTGATGTTGATCGTATCGAACTGCACCTTATCGCGAGACTCCCGCCAAAGTGATAAACCTAATTCCGGATAAAAATAGACGCTGGGATACTCACCTTCATCCATATCGAGCCGGGCTTTCTTCCCTATAGCTTCCGCAATAGTCTCAACTGATGAATCGTGAACAGGGACGCCATCAAATGTGACCAGGAAGCTTTCGTGAGCTGACACCTGTATATCTTCGACCTTACCGTACGAATCATACCGCACCTGCACACAATTCTGGGAAAAGCAGTCCTTGTCGGGGAAATCGATGTCCCAACTTCTGTAGGCCGCTTCAATGTAGCTGGGAGTTCCGAGCTTCGAACGAACTTCGTCGCGGCTCATGCCAAGGGCAATAGGACCGATTGCTAGACCTGGAACCACCTCATACATCGTCTTCATTATTTCCGGCGAACGTCACCGATGAGACACGCGCGGGCGAGCGTGGAGTGAGCCCTTTTGAACCACGGGAGATGCTGAGCGGAGAAGGCACATGCGATTCAGGTCACATCCCGCGCGTTGTTCTCTGGCGGTTTGGTTAGGCTTCTTCATCTTCGAGATCATCGGCACCCAGCCCCATGTTTTCGACCCAGGATTCGTAGCCTTCGATCCAATCGAATCGGTTCTTCCCTTTTCGCTCAGCGGCAAGCAGCGCTTTCGATGCATCCTCGAGCGCCGCGATGATCGGTGCATCCGCTTCCTGCAGCGCTGCGCTCGCTTCTTCTAGCGCCTGGACATCGTGATCCTCGTCTCGATTCTCGACCAAACAATCGAGCACATGGATTGCTGCCGCAGCCAGAGCGCTGGAAACCGGATCAGACCCGGTGTCTCGCGCTTCTTCGAGCGGTCGGCCGAGCAATGCCGAGGCAACCGCGATCGCCTCTCGATCTTCTGCCACGTTCTTCTGGGGCACACGCCAATTCTCGTCGCTTGATCTTTGGTTGATGTATTCGACCAGGAAAACGAGCGCTTCGCATTTTTTCTTTGGGGGCGTGATCGAGCTCATGATTTCTGCCTAACAGTATATTCAACTCAACTGGGTTGATGATAACATCATTGAGGCCCGTGCGGGCATTAGGTGGGTTAACGTGATGCGAATCAACGCTTGAATCTGCCGGGTTGAGCTTTTGCGCGTCGTTTTTTACCGGCGTAAAGCCCAACTCGTTCTTGCGCGCGCCGGGTAGTGAAGATCTCCCGGCCTTGAGAAGTGCGCCCAGGTCGGCCGCTCTGGCCCTCCGTTCCCTCCGTTTCCTCCTGTGCAAAATCTGTTTTCCGTGTGTTCCGTGTATTCCGTGGTGACCACGCCAGGGATCATCGCCGCCTCCCGTGGCCTGTCCTCCCTTGTTCAGGTCCAAAAAAAAGGGAAAGGCCCGCGGATTGCTCAGCGGACCTTCCGGTTTTCATACCGCCCCGTGGCACCGGCCCGGAGGAGCTTCCACGCAAACCCCCCGGCCGTGCCACAGGACGGTAGAAATTGTTTTATTCACGCCATAGTTGCAGAGAACGCAGGTAGTTGCCGCGCTCGTAGGCCTCGGGATCGGGGCAGCGGCGCTGGCTCAGGGCGCCACGCATCTCGTGCACGTCCTGGTACTCGTGCTCTTCCATCCAACGGCGGAGTCCCGCCAGCATGACGGCCAGCTCGCCCGGTCCGCGCCGCAACAGCGCGGCCACCGTCTGCACCGTGTCGGCGCCGGCGAGCAGCGATTTCACCACATCGTCGGCGCTTTGCACGCCGCCGCTGCAGGAAAGATTGAAACTGACCTGGTCGCGCAACAGGCCCAGCCAGCGCAACCGCAGGCGCAGGTCCTCGGAGCCGGACAGGTCCAGGTGCGGACGCACCTCCAGCGAATCGAGATCGATCTCGGGCTGGAAAAACCGGTTGAACAGCACGAGGCCGTCGATCTTTTCCTCCTCCAACCACCCGGCCAGATGCGCGACGGAGGTGTAGAAGGGCGAGAGTTTAACCGCGACAGGGATGTTCACCGCCGAGCGGACCGCCTTGGCGATCTCCACCAGCCGGGTTTCGAGATCGGCGCCGGTGACGCTGCACTGCGTGGCGAGGAAATAGGTGTTGAGCTCGAGGGCATCAGCGCCGGCCTTCTCGATGTGGCGGGCATGGTCGACCCAGGATCCCAGCTTCGTGCCGTTGAGCGAGGCGATCACGGGCAGGCCCGTGGCGCGCTTGATCGTGGCCAGCCGCTCGAGGTATTCCTCGGGCCCGAGGGCATAGTCGGAGGTGTCGGGAAACATCGACGAGGCTTCGGCGAAGCTTTCCTCCCAGCGACCCACGTGACGGTCGAACGCGGCCGCGTTGCCCTCGATCTGCTCGGCGAACAGCGAGTGCATGACGAAGGCGGGCGCGCCGGCATCCTGCAGGCGGCGGACGGTGTCCATGTTGTCCACCATCGGCGACGCGCCGGGGAGGAGGGGGTTGGCAAGTTTCAACCCGAGGTAAGTCGTGGTCAGGTTCATGGCGTGGAAGTGGGTTTGTCCGGGGCCGGCGCGGGCTTCACCGCGGTGGGCTTGACGGCCGGCATCGGCTTGGGATCGGCCGGGGCCGGGCCTTCACCCGCGAGGTACTGGTAGTGGGCGAAGCGGCGGTCCACGGCTTCCTGGGCCCGGCCGGCGAGCATCTTGGCGCGCTCCGGATCGGAGCGGTGCAGGGCCTGGAAGCGCAGCTCGTTGCGCGTGTAGGCGCTGAGCGGCTGCTTCGGGGCGGCGGAGTCGAGCACGGTGACGGCCTTGCCCTCGGCCGTGCGGCCCGGGTTGTGCCGGAAGAGCGGCCAGCTGCCGGTCTCGACCGCGAGCTTCTGTTGATCGAGGCCGTTGGCCATCGAGTAACCGTGGGCGATGCAGTGCGAGTAGGCGATGATCAGCGAGGGACCGGGATGGGCCTCGGCCTCGATGAAGGCCTGGATCGTCTGGCTGTCCTTGGCGCCGAAGGCGACGCGGGCGACGTAGACGTTGCCGTAGCTGGCGGCGATGAGGGCGAGATCCTTCTTGTCGGTGTCCTTGCCGGCGGCACTGAACTTGGCCACGGCGCCGAGCGGCGTCGACTTGGACTTCTGGCCGCCGGTGTTGGAATAAACCTCCGTGTCGAGGACGAGGATGTTGATCTTGCGTCCGCTCGCGAGCACGTGGTCGAGACCGCCGAAGCCGATGTCATAGGCCCAACCGTCGCCACCGACGATCCAGACGGATTTCTTGACGAGGTAGTTGGCGAGCTGGGCGAGCTGGGCGGCCTTGGGATCCTCGATCGAGGCGAGGGCGGCTTCCAGATCGACCACGAGACCGCGGGCGACCGCGATGCCGGCGTCGGCCGACTGGTCGGCGGCCTTCAGGCCGGCGACGAGCGCCGGGGGCAGGACCGGGGAGAGTTCATCGAACAGGCGCCAGGCTTGCGCGGCGAGCTGATCCACGCCGGCCCGCATGCCGAGGCCGTACTCCGCATTGTCCTCGAAGAGCGAGTTGGACCAGGCCGGGCCGCGACCGGCCGAGTTGGCCGTGTAGGGCGTGGTCGGCAGATTGCCGCCGTAGATGGAGGAGCAGCCCGTGGCGTTGGCCACATAGAGCCGGTCGCCGTAGAGCTGGGTGAGCAGCTTCACGTAGGGCGTCTCGCCGCAACCGGCGCAGGCGCCGGAGAACTCGAAGAGCGGCTCGCGGAATTGCGTGCCCTTGACGGTGTCCTGCAGCAGCACCGCAGGGGCGGGCGGCAGGGTGAGGAAGAAGTCGAAGGCGGTGCGGTCCGCATCGCGACGCGGATCGGCCGGGGCCATCATGAGGGCCTTGCGGCTGAGGTCGCTCTTGTCCTTCGCCGGGCAGACCTTGTAGCACAGCGTGCAACCGGTGCAGTCGTCGGGCGCGACCTGGATGACGTACTCGTAACCCGGCAGATCGTTGCTGCGGAGTTTCGTGTGCAGGAAACTTTCCGGCGCGGATTGCGTGTCGGCCACCGGGCAGACCCCGGCGCGGATCGCCGAGTGCGGGCAGACCAGCACGCACTTGTTGCACTGGATGCAAAGGCTCGGATCCCAGACCGGCAGTTCCTGGGCGATGCTGCGTTTTTCCCAACGCGCGGTCGCGACCGGGAAGGTGCCGTCGGGCGGGAAGGCGCTCACGGGCAGCGTGTCACCATCACCAGCCAGCATCACGGCGGTGACGCGCTGGACAAATTCCGGGGCGGCGGGCGGCACGACCGGCGGACGGCCAACCGTGGCGGTCACGGCGGCGGGCACCTCGATGCGGTGCATGGCGGCGAGCGCGGCGTCAACCGCGGCCTCGTTCTTGGCCACGACAGCCTCGCCCTTGCGGCCGTAGGTCTTGCGGATGGCTTCCTTGATGGCGACGATGGCCTCGTCCCGCGGCAGCACACCGGCCAGCGCGAAGAAGCAGGTCTGCATGATCGTGTTGATCTGCCCGCCCATGCCGGCGGCGCGGGCGACCGTGTAGGCGTCGATCGCGTATAGTTCCAGCTTCAGGGCGATGATGCGCTCCTGCACCTCGCGCGGGAGGCGGTCCCAGACCTTGTCGGCGGGGGTCGCGACATTGATCAGGAACGTGGCGCCGGCCGCGGCGTGGCCCAGCACATCCATTTTCTCGACGAACGGGAAATGGTGCACGGCGACGAACTCGGCCTTGTCGATCAGGTAGGGCGCACGGATGGCGCCCGGACCAAACCGCAGGTGCGAGATGGTCATGGCGCCGCTCTTCTTGGAGTCGTAGACGAAGTAACCCTGGGCGTTGAGCTCCGTGCCCTCGCCGATGATCTTGATGGAATTCTTGTTCGCCCCGACAGTGCCGTCGGCGCCCAGCCCATAGAAGAGCGCGCGGCGCGTGCCCTTGGGCTCGATGTCCGGCTCGGCCTCGCAGGCGAGGGAAAGGCGCGTGACGTCGTCGTTGATGCCGACGGTGAAGCGGCGCCGCGGCTGCGCGGCCTTCAATTCCTCGAAGACGGCGCGGACCATGCCCGGGGTGAATTCCTTGGAACCGAGTCCATAGCGGCCGCCGATCAGGGTGACGTCGTTGCGGCCGGCCTCGAAGAGCGCGGTGGCGACATCGAGGAAGAGCGGCTCGCCGAGCGCGCCGGGTTCCTTGGTGCGATCGAGCACGGCGACCTTTTTCGCCGTCTTGGGCAGCGCGGCCAGCAGGGCGGCGGCGTCCAGCGGACGATAGAGGCGCACGCGCAGGACACCGGTCTTGCCGCCCTTGGCATTCAGCCAGGCGGAGGTCTCGGAGGCCGTCTCGCCGCCGGAGCCCATGATGATGATCACCTGTTCCGCCTCGGGATGACCCTCGTAGTCGAAGAGGTGGTAGCTGCGGCCGGTGCGCGAGGCGAACTCGTCAAAGAGCGACTGCACGGTCGCCGCGACGCGGTCATAAAAGGGGTTGCAGGCCTCGCGGGCCTGGAAAAATACGTCGGGATTCTGCGCGGTGCCGCGGACGGAGGGACGGTCCGGCGAGAGCGCGTTGGAACGGAAGGCGTCGACGTGGCTGTCGTCCACCAGGGCGCGCAGGTCGTCGTCGGAGAGCAGCGCGATCTTGGCCACCTCGTGCGAGGTGCGGAAGCCGTCGAAGAAATGAATGAACGGCACCCGGGTGGCCAGGGTGGCCGCGTGCGTGATGACGGCGAAATCCTGTGCTTCCTGGACCGAGCCGGAGCACAGCATCGCGCAACCGGTCTGCCGGCAGGCCATGACGTCGGAGTGATCACCGAAGATCGAGAGCGCGTGGGTCGCCAGCGCGCGGGCCGTGACGTGCAGCGCGAAGGGATGCAGCTCGCCCGCGATCTTGTAGAGATTGGGGATCATCAGCAGCAGACCCTGCGAGGCGGTGAAGGAGCTCGCCATGGATCCGCTCTGCAGGGCGCCGTGGAGCGCGCCGGCGGCGCCTCCCTCGGACTGCATCTGGACCACCTCGGGCACATGGTCCCAGAGGTTTTTTTGGCTCTTCGACGACCACTCGTCCACCCACTCGCCCATGGGCGAGGAAGGCGTGATGGGATAGATGACGAAGAGCTCGCTGAGACGATACGCCACGGACGCAACCGCTTCGTTGGCGTCAAGCGTGGCAGTGGTGATGGGGCGTGGACTGATCACAGTGTCAACATAGCCGAGGTGACCGCATCTGCCGCCGCAAGGCTTGGCCAGAGCCGTGCATATCTTGGCCAAGCATTCGCGGCCAGGAGCCCCGCGGAGCCGCCCGCATTGACCGCGGCCTGCTTTGCTGTATCGGATCCGGAGTCCGCAAACTCCACTTCTCCATGCTCAAGCGAATCACCTCCCTCGCCCTGCTGGCGATCACAGCGCTGGCCGCCACCGCCGCCACGCCCATCACCCCCGTCCCCGCGCCCGCCCAACAACGGGTGGCCACCATCCAGGTCCGGATTGCCCCCGACCACCGTGACTGGACCTACCGGCTCGGCGAGGCCGCCAAATTCCGGATCATGGTGACGGCCGACAACACCCCGGTCGACAACGCCAATGTCACCTGGTCCGTCGGGCCGGACATGATGCCCGCGGAACCGCACACGGCACTTGTGCCACTCGACGGTCTCGTCGTCGACGGCGGCACGCTGAAAACGGGCGGATTCATTCGCTGCAAGGCCAGCGTGGAGCTTGCGGGCCGCACCTACCAGGGAGCGGCCACCGCCGCCTTTGCGCCCGAGACGATCCAGCCGTTCCAGACCGAACCGGCCGACTTCGACGCCTACTGGCAAAAGGGCAAGGACGACCTCGCCAAGATCCCGATGGACCCCCGGCTGACTTTGGTGCCGGACGCCTGCACCGACACGGTCAACGTCTACCACGTGAGCTTTCGCACGCTCGGCCAGAGCTGGAACCCGAGCCCGCCGCGCATCTACGGCATCCTGTGCGAACCCAAGGCCCCGGGAAAATACCCCGCGATCCTCAAGGTACCCGGCGCCGGCGTCCGCCCCTACGCGGGCGATCCGGACCTCGCCGCCCGCGGTGCGATCGTGCTCGAGATCGGCATCCACGGCGTGCCGGTGAACATGCCCACCAGCGTCTACGATGCGATGTACAGCGGCGCGTTGCACAGCTATTGGCTGAACCAGCTCGATAACCGCGACACCTATTACTACCACCGCGTCTACCTCGGCTGCGTGCGGGCCAATGATTTCCTGACCTCACGCGCGGGCTGGAACGGCCAGGATCTCCTCGTCATGGGCGCCAGCCAGGGCGGCCAGCTTTCGCTCGTGACCACCGCGCTGGACCCCCGCGTCACCGCGCTCTCGGTCACCCATCCGGCGATGTGCGACGTCGCCGCCGAGTTGCACGGCCGCGCCGGTGGCTGGCCGCACCCCTTCAAGCCCAATGACGACGGCACGCCCTCGATCCACGCCACGCCGGCCAAGATCACCACGGCCCAGTACTACGACTCGGTCAATTTTGCCCGCCGCGTCAAGGTACCCGGCTTCTACATCTGGGGTTACAACGACGAGGTCTGCCCGCCCACCTCCACCTACGCCGCCTTCAACGTCATCACCGCGCCCAAGACGCTCGCGATCCAGCCGGAGCAGGGCCACACCTACCCCGCCGAGCAGTGGGAGGCGATCAACCGCTGGGTCGTCAGCGTTCTCAAGCTGAAGTAAATCCGCCGCGGGCTTCCCTCTCAATTCCGTGACAAGAGATCTCATTACTTCTTTTGTCCGGTACGGCTAAGATGATTGTTTCGAACACCCCTTCGATCTTAGCCCCTTTTCATCCACCGCATGTCATTTCCTGCCCAATTCACCTGGGGCGCCGCTGCCGCCGCCTATCAAATTGAAGGAGCGGCGTCCGTTGACGGCCGCGCCCCGTCCATCTGGGACATCCACTCCCATCAGCCCGGCCGGACCTTTGAAGGACACACGGGAGACACGGCGTGCGACCACTATCATCGTTACCCCGAGGATGTCGCCCTCATGCGCGACCTCGGTCTCCAGGCCTACCGTCTGTCCATCGCCTGGCCGCGCGTCATCCCGCAGGGCACCGGCAAGCCCAACGCGAAGGGCCTGGCGTTCTACGACAAGCTTTTTGACACCCTGCTCGCCGCCAACATCACCCCGTGGGTCACGCTTTTCCACTGGGACCTGCCGAACGCCCTGCAGCGGCGCGGCGGCTTTTCGAACCGTGACATGGTCGAGTGGTTCGGCGACTACGCCGCCCTCATGGCCGAGCGCTACGGCGACCGGGTTAAGAACTGGATCACCTTCAACGAACCTCCCTGCACGATCGGCCTCGGCCTGCTCGACGGTGTCTTTGCCCCGGGCTACAAGCTGCCTCATTCCGAGTGCCTGCTCGCCGCCCATCACCTGCTCCTGGCCCACGGCCGCGGCGTCCAGGCCCTGCGCGCCGGCTGCAAGGGCAAGATCAAGATCTCCCTCGCCCACACGGCCCGCGAACGCATCCCCGCCTCCGAGAGCAAGGCCGACATCGAGGCCGCGCGCCGGGACTATTTCTCCAGCACCAACCGGGACATGTGGAACCTTTCCTGGTGGGCCGACCCGATCATGTTCGGGAAATACCCCGAGGACGGCCTCAAGGCCTTCGGCGCCGAGGTCCCCGAGATCCGCACGGGCGACATGAAGCTGATCTCCCAGAAGGTCGATCTGCTCAGCTACAATTGCTACACCGGCAACCGCTACCGCGCCGCCGCCGGCGGCAAGACCGAGAAGGTCGAGCACAGCTGGGGCATCGGCAACCCCCGCGGCACCTTGCCCTGGCTGCAAATCGCGCCCCCGTCCCTCTACTGGGCCGCGCGTTTCCAGACCGAGCGTTACCAGCTCCCGATCGCCTTTTCCGAAAACGGCTTTTGCAACACCGACTTCGTCCAGCTCGACGGCAAGTGCCATGACCCGCAGCGCATCGACTTCCTCACGCGTTATCTCGGCGGACTCAAGCGCGCCGCGAACGAGGGCATCCCGCTCGCGGGCTACTTCTACTGGTCCGTCATGGACAACTTCGAATGGTGCGAGGGCTACAAGGACCGCTTCGGCCTGATCCATGTCGACTACCAGACCCAGAAGCGCACACCGAAGGACTCCTATTACTGGTACCGCGACGTCATCCGGCAGAACGGCGCCAACCTCTGACCCCTCACGCAGCCTACCCCCACGCGTGCACACCACTCTCTCCCTCGCCCCGCTTGCCTGGCAGTTCCGTGACGCGACCCAGGATTCGCCCTGGCGCGCCGCCACCGTGCCGGGCTGCGTCCACACCGACCTGCGCCGCCACAAGCTGATCCCCGACCCGTTCTGGGGAACCAACGAGCTGGAAATGCAATGGATCGAGGAGCGCGACTGGGAATACCGCGCCACCTTCCGCGTCACAGCACGGATGCTGGCCGAGGACAACCTCGACCTTGTCGCCGACGGTCTCGACACCGTCGCCACGGTGCGGATCAACGGCCGCGTCGTCACCCGCACGGAGAACATGTTCATCGGCTGGCGCTGGTCCGTCCGCCCGCTGCTGCACGCCGGACACAACGAGATCTCCATCCGCTTCGACAGCGCGCTGAAATACATCCGCACGCACCGGACCGACCACGACCCGCGCGAGTTCAACGACCCCGTCGGCCGCAGCCAGGTGCTTCGCAAACAACAGTGCCAGTTTGGCTGGGACTGGGGTCCGCGCTTCGTCACCGCCGGCATCTGGCGCGACATCCGTCTCGAAGCCTGGAGCACCAACCGCCTCGAATCCGTCCGCGTGACGCAAACCCACCGCAAGGACGGCAGCGTGCTGCTCACCTTCGAGCCCGAACTCGCCCGCAAGGACGCGAAAGCGACCATCACCGGCACGGTCTCCCTCAACGGAAAATCGGTCGCCCAAATCGTAAATCATAAATCATTAATCATAAATCCCCGCCTCTGGTGGCCCAACGGCCACGGCGCGCAGCCGCTCTACACGATTGAGTTGGCCGTGACCGGCCGCGACGGCACGCCCATCGGCCGGTGGAGCCAGCGCATCGGTTTGCGCACGCTCGTGCTCGACCGGCACCCGGACGAGGCCGGCGAAACCTTTCAGTTTGTGGTCAATGGCCGGGCGGTCTTTGCCAAGGGCGCCAACTGGATCCCGGCCCACAGCTTCGTGGCCGGCCTGACGCGCGCCGATTACGCCCGCGACCTGACGAGCGCCACCGAGGCGCACATGAACATGATCCGCGTCTGGGGCGGCGGCATCTACGAGAGCGAGGATTTCTACGACCTGTGCGACGAGCTCGGCCTGATGGTCTGGCAGGATTTCATGTTCGCGTGCGCGATCTACCCGGGCGACGCCGCCTTCAAGAAAAGCGTCCGCGCCGAGGCCCGCCACCAGGTCCGCCGGCTGCGCAACCGCACCTGCCTTGCCCTCTGGTGCGGCAACAACGAGATCGCCCAGCTCAACACCCTCGGGGGCGTCAAGGGCGACCTGCTGGAAAACCCGAAACTGCGCCGGAACTACGAGGCGATCTTCCATCACCTGTTACCCGCCGAAGTCGCCGCCCACGACGGGGTCACCGCCTACCGGCCCTCCTCGCAATGGCGCAGCACGCTGGAGGATTCCGTCTCGAAGACCGCCACCCACGTCGAAGGTGAGAAGCGCGGCGACACCCACTACTGGGATGTCTGGCACGCGCGGCATCCCGTGAAGGACTACGAGAAGTGGCGTTTCCGTTTCTGCTCGGAGTTCGGCATGCAAAGCTACAGTTCGCCGGAGACGCAGGCGACCTTTTGCCCGCCCGAGCAGGGCAACGTGTTCGGCCCGCTGATGGAGAACCACCAGAAGAACCGCGCCGGCAACCAGATCATCCTCGACTACGTGTCGCGCCGCTACCGCTTCCCGAAGTCGCAGGAGGCGCTCATCTATCTCTCCCAGCTCAACCAGGCGCATTGCATGCAGGTCGGCGTCGAACACTACCGCCGCAACATGCCGCACTGCATGGGCGCGCTCTACTGGCAGCTCAACGACTGCTGGCCCGTCGCCTCGTGGAGCTCCCTCGAGTTCACCGGTCGCTGGAAGGCGCTGCACCATCTCGCCCGCCGCTTCTTTGCCCCCGCCCTCATCAGCGCGCATGTGCCGGGCGACGAGGACACGATCATCGGCAACTACCGCACGACGACGGTGGACGAGGTCCATCTGTACACGGTGTACGACGCCCCGGCGCCGGCCCGCGGCGTGGTGCGCTGGGAACTGTTTCATCTCGACGAACACCTCATCGCCCGCGGCCGCAAGCCGGTTGTCCTGCGCCCCGGCGAGAGCGTCCGCCAGCAGACGGTGCGCTTCGGCAAGCTCATGGCGCAGCACGGCCGGGACAACCTGCACCTGCGCATCACCCTCCAGATCGGCCGCCGCCAGGTGAGCCAGGAGACGGTCTTCTTCTCCCCGCCCCGCTTCCTGAACCTGCGGCGCGCCAAGACCCGGGTCGCGATCCGCGCCCTCAGCCCGACGGACTACGAGCTCACCTTCCGCACCTCGGCGTTCCAGCACCGCTTTGCCTTCGACCTGCCGGGCATCGCGCAGCGCAGCAGCGACAATTACTTCGAGCTCTACCCCGACCAGCCCAAGACCGTCCGGGTGACCTGCGACGCGCCCCAGACCGTCAAATCGATCAAACAACACCTGTCCCACCAATCCCTCGTCGACAGCTACTAGCTCCACCGCCATAGCTGGGCCCGCGCGCCCCGCCCGGTCCGGATTTTCCCGACATCCCCTCCCCAACCCCTAGCCCCATGATTCAGAAACAAGAAACCAAGCTCCCGTTCCGGGAGATGCTCGCCTTCGGCTGTGGCGACTTCGCCTCCGTGCTCTACTGGCAGACGTTCATGCGTTACCTGCCCTATTACTACACGGAGGTCTTCGGGATCACGGCCGGTGCGCTGGGCACCATGCTGCTCGTCAGCCGTATCTGGGACGGCGTCAACGACCCGATCATCGGCATGTGGGCCGACCGCACGGAGTCACGCTGGGGCAAGTTCCGTCCCTTCATCCTCTTTGGCTGCGTCCCCTTCGCGATCTTCGGCGTCCTCACCTTCACGACGCCGGACCTGGGCATGACCGGCAAACTCATCTGGGCCTACCTCACCTACAATGCCCTCATGATGCTCTACACCACGGTGAACATACCGTACACCGCGCTCATGGGCGTGATGACCGCGAACCCCGTGGAGCGCACGCGGCTCTCCTCGATCAAGTTCATG
>Ga0075163_10008363_pt1 | contig 13643 bp, 14 predicted proteins | sample JI1023141ADNA_FD_71478 | JGI IMG/M metagenome (GOLD analysis project Ga0075163, IMG submission 71478) | Wastewater effluent complex algal communities from Wisconsin, to seasonally profile nutrient transformation and Carbon sequestration -... | ecosystem: Engineered > WWTP > Effluent > Algae...
ATCATTCCCACTCGATCGTCGCCGGCGGCTTGCCAGACACGTCATAGACAACCCGATTCAAACCGCGCACTTCGTTGATGATCCGATTCGACACCCGGCCGAGCAGTTCATAAGGCAGATGCGCCCAATGGGCGGTCATGAAATCGCTGGTCACCACGGCACGCAGGGCCACGACATTCTCGTAGGTGCGACCGTCGCCCATCACGCCGACGCTCTTGACCGGCAGGAAGACCGCGAAGGCCTGGCTGGTCAGGTCGTACCAGCTCTTGCCGATGTCGGCCGCGGTGCAGGCACCGGATGCCACATCACGCTCGGTGGCATGCGTCGCACGCAGTTCGTCGATGAAGATGGCGTCGGCACGCTGCAGCAGGCTGGCCGCTTCGCGCTTGACCTCACCGAGGATACGGACGCCCAGGCCAGGCCCGGGGAACGGGTGGCGATAGACCATCTCGCGCGGCAGGCCCAGTGCCACGCCGAGTTCGCGAACTTCGTCCTTGAACAGTTCGCGCAAAGGTTCGAGCAGCTTGAGGTGCATGTCTTCCGGCAGGCCGCCGACGTTGTGGTGGCTCTTGATGGTGTGGGCGCCCTTCTTGCCCTTGCCGGCCGACTCGATGACATCCGGGTAGATGGTGCCCTGGGCCAGCCATTTGGCGGCGGAGAGCTTCTTCGATTCGGCCTGGAAGACCTCGACGAATTCCTTACCGATGATCTTGCGCTTCTGTTCCGGGTCGGAGACGCCTGCCAGCTTGCCCATGAAGGCGTCGACGGCATCGACGCGAATGACCTTGACGCCGAGATTGCGGGCAAACATCTCCATGACCATGTCGCCTTCGTTCAGGCGAAGCAAGCCGTGATCGACGAAAACGCAGGTCAGCTGGTCGCCGATCGCCTTGTGGATCAGCGCTGCGGCTACGCTGGAATCGACGCCACCGGACAAGCCGAGGATGACTTCCTCGTCACCGACCTGGCGCTGGATCGCATCGACGGCTTCGGCGATGTAGTCGCCCATGACCCAGTCGGTGCCGCAGCCGCAGATGCCATGCACGAAACGCTCGAGAATGGCGCGGCCCTGCTGGGTGTGCGTCACTTCCGGATGGAACTGGACGGCGTAGAACTTGCGGCTCTCATCGGCCATCGCGGCAATCGGGCAGGAAGCGGTCGACGCCATCTTGATGAATCCGGCCGGCAGTTCCATCACGGAATCGCCGTGGCTCATCCAGACCTTCAGCATGCCGTGGCCTTCCGGGCTGTAGAAGTCGGCAATGTCGTTCAACAATGCCGTGTGGCCGTGGGCGCGGACCTCCGAGTAACCGAATTCGCGTGATTTGCCGGCCGCTTCGGCGGTCATCACCTGGCCGCCGAGCTGCTGCGCCATGGTCTGCATGCCGTAGCAGATGCCCAGGACAGGAACGCCCAGCTGGAAAACCACCTCCGGCGCACGCGGCGTGTCGCCCTCAGTCACCGAGCTCGGGCCGCCGGACAGGATGATGCCCTTGGCGCCATAGTTGCGGATGAACTCGTCGGAAACGTCGTACGGGTGAATCTCGCAGAAGACCTTGGCTTCGCGCACACGACGGGCGATCAGCTGGGTGACCTGGGAACCGAAATCGAGGATGAGGATTTTCTGGTGAGACATTTGGAAGACCTTGAATGAAAAGGGCGGCTACCGGAGCCGCCCCTCTGGGACACTGGATGGATCAGTCGAGATGGTAGTTCGGTGCTTCCTTGGTGATCTGCACGTCGTGAACGTGAGACTCGCGGATGCCGGCCGAGGTGATTTCGACGAAACAGGCGTTGTCGTGCATGTGGGCGATACTCGGGCTGCCGAGGTAACCCATCGACGAGCGCAGGCCACCCATCAGCTGGTGGATCACGGCAAGCACCGACCCCTTGTAGGGAACGCGGCCTTCGATGCCTTCCGGCACGAACTTGTCGACGTTGGCGGTCGCCTCCTGGAAGTAACGATCCGAGGAACCGGCCTGCATCGCACCGAGCGAACCCATGCCGCGATAGGATTTGTACGAACGGCCCTGGAACAGCTCGACCTCGCCCGGGGCTTCTTCGGTACCGGCGAACAGGCCGCCGAGCATGACCGTATCGGCGCCGGCAGCGATCGCCTTGGCGATGTCGCCGGAGTAACGGATGCCGCCGTCGGCGATCATCGGCACGCCGGTGCCCTTCAGCGACTCGGAAACGTTCTGGATGGCGGTGATCTGCGGCACGCCGACACCGGCGACGATCCGCGTCGTGCAGATCGAGCCGGGGCCAATGCCGACCTTGACACCATCGGCGCCGAAATCGACCAGTGCCCGCGCTGCGTCGGCAGTGGCGATGTTGCCGCCGATCACTTCAATCTGCGGGTAATTCTTCTTGACCCACTTGACGCGGTCGAGCACACCTTGCGAGTGACCGTGCGCCGTATCGACGACGATCACGTCAACGCCGGCCTCAGCCAGCAATTCGACGCGCTCTTCGGTACCGGCGCCGACACCAACGGCTGCACCGGCACGCAGGCGACCGGAGGCATCCTTGTTGGCCAGCGGGTGTTCCGTGGACTTCAGGATGTCCTTGACGGTGATCAGGCCACGCATGTGCCAGTCATCGTCGATGACCAAAACGCGCTCCAGACGGTGCTTGCGGATCAGTTCCTTGGCATCCTCGACGCTGGCACCTTCCTTGACCGTGACCAGGCGCTTGCGCGGCGTCATGATGGCCTTGACCGGCTGATCGAGGTTGGTTTCGAAACGCAGGTCGCGGTTGGTGACGATACCGACCACCCGGCCGGACTTGTCGATGACCGGAAGACCTGAGATGCGGTACTGACGGGTAATCTCGATGACATCGCGAACCGTCATGGTCGGCGAAACGGTGATCGGATCCTTGAGGATGCCGGACTCGAAACGCTTGACCTTGGCCACTTCGGCGGCTTGCGCCTTGGCCGTCAGATTCTTGTGGATGATGCCGATCCCGCCTTCCTGGGCCAGCGCGATGGCAAGGCGGCCTTCCGTCACAGTATCCATGGCGGCGGACAGCAGCGGCAGGTTCAGGGTGATGTTGCGGGTCAGCCGTGTTGCCAGGCTGACATCGCGCGGGAGGACTTGAGAATGTGCGGGGACGAGCAGGACGTCGTCAAAAGTTAGGGCTTTTTGCAGCAGTCGCATGGCCTTTGATCCAAGGTCACAAAATCGTATTATACAGAAAAGCCGAGGAAACCCAGATGACCACGAGACCGACTCTCATTTTTGCCTTTTTTTTGCTGCCGACCGTAGCATTCGGCATCGCCCATGCCGAAACCTACCAATGGAAGGACAACAACGGCCAGACGGTGATCTCCGACATTCCGCCACCGCCTACCGCCAAGGGACGCCGCTCCATCGGAGGACACCAGCCGTCAGTCGTCTCGGAAAAGCCGGCTGAAACGGCCGCGGAAGCTGCCAAGCCGGCCGACGCGCCGAAGTCAGTCGCGGAAAAGGATTTCGAATTCAAGAAGCGCCAGCAGGAAGCCAAGGAGAAGGCTGACAAACTGGCCAAGGAACAGCAGGCCGAAGCCGACAAGCGTGTGAACTGCGAACGCGCGCGAAACATGGTCACGGCATTGGAGGCGAACCAGCCGGTCAGTTCCTACGACGACCAGGGGCAACGCCGGGCTATGGACAACGCCCAGCGCGAACAGGAACTGGACCGCGCCCGACGGGCGATGGCCGAATCCTGCAAATAGGCAGGATTCCGGACTTAAGCTTCGGCAGAGGCGTCGGTATCCCCGGCGCCTTTTTTCATGACCTTGCCCTCGGCCGCCCGCTGCTTGCGCACCTCCTTGGGGTCGGCGATCAGCGCCCGGTAAATTTCGACGCGATCCTTGTCGCGCAGGACTGATTCAGGCTTGGACAGCTTGTTCCAGATCCCGAACTTGTTCTTCTTGAGGTCGATTTCCGGATACTTGGCGAGCAGGCCGGAGGCCTCCAGCGCCTGCTGCAGCAAGGCACCCTCGGGCAAGCTGACCCGGACAAGTTCCTGCTTGTTGGCCATTGCGTAGCAAACTTCAATATTCAACATTTCAGCCATGGGTGGCTCCATAAACCTGCGCCGCGCGGCGCACGAAGGCATCGACGAAGGTGTTCGCGATATGGCTGAATACCGGGCCGATGACCTTCTCGAACAACTTGCTGGAAAACTCGTAGTGCAGCTGGAACTCGATCTTGCAGGCATTCTCGGCCAGGGCCTTGAAGTGCCAGGCCCCTTCCAGCCGGCGAAAGGGGCCGTCGACCAGGCGGATGTGCATCGTGCGGGGAAATTCCTTGGCGTTCTCGGTCGTAAACGACGATTTCACCGAATGGTAATTGATGTGCAAGGTGCCGACCGTCTTCGCCGCATCGCGGAACTTGACCTCGGTATGGCTGCACCACGGCAGGAAGGCCGGGTAATCCTCGCAGCGATCCACCAACTCGAACATGCGCTCGGCGGACTGCTCGATCAACACTGTCTTTTCAACCTGGGCCATGCAGCGGCGGCATTCCTGTATCCTGTAGAATTGGCGATTTTAATGGATCACCCGGCAGCATGAGCATCACCGTCAACAAAAAAGCCTTTCACGACTACTTCGTCGAAGAAAAGTACGAGGCCGGCATTGTCCTCGAAGGTTGGGAGGTCAAGGCCATTCGCGCCGGGCGGATGAACATCAAGGAATCCTACGTCATCATCAAGGGTGGCGAATTGTTCCTGATCGGCATGCACATCTCGCCGCTGGCCACTGCCTCCACACACAATGCCCACGATCCGACGCGAACCCGCAAGCTGCTGCTGCACGCCCGCGAAATCGGCAAGCTGATCGGCAAGGTCGAACGCGCCGGTTATGCGCTGGTGCCGCTCGACCTGCACTTCGTGCGCGGCCGGGTCAAACTCGACGTCGGTTTGGCCAAGGGCAAGAAGCAATACGACAAGCGGGCCGACGCGCTGGACAAGGATACGAAACGCGAAGCCCAGCGCGCCATGAAGGAACGGCTGCGCTAAGGCGGCACGCTACCAACCAAATGACTATGTCGTGCGGATCATTCCTGGCTTATCCTAGAGCCATATGAAAACGGTACGTATAGTTCTCGCCGACGACCAGCTGCTGATTCGCGCCGGTATTCGCGCCCTCGTCGAAACCCTGCCGGGTTACCAGATCGAGGCCGAATGCGCCGACGGGCATGAAGCCATCGAGGCCATCCGGCGCTATCAGCCCGATGTCGTTTTGCTCGACATCGCCATGCCCGGCCCCTCCGGCATTGAGGTGGCAAGAACCATCCGCCGCTCCGACCCCGATACCCGGATACTGGTCCTGTCCAGCATCGATCGCCCGGAAATCGTCGAGCAAGCACTGGATGCCGGGGTCAACGGTTACCTGCTAAAGGATTTTGTTCTCGGAGAACTCAAACAGGCACTCGAAACGGTGTTGTCCGACCAAAGTTTCCTCTCCCCAAAAATCCAGGACATGCCCTTGCGCCTCGGCCTTGGCAGCAACGCCGCCGGATCGTCGCTGACGCCCAGGCAAACCGAAATCCTGCGTCTGGTCGCATCCGGTAGAACCACCAAGGAAATTGCCCGCACTCTGGGAATCAGCCCGAAAACAGTCGAATTCCATCGCGGCCGGCTGATGGAAAGAATCGGTGTCCGCGATGTAACCGGACTGACCCGATTTGCCCTGCAGACGGGCGTCGTCTGCTGAGACGCCGAACGAGCATCGGCGAAGGGATCAGGGCTGTAGCGCCGGAATATTTAACCGCGTGCAGAATGACGCGACAAGCGTGTGACGGTCACTCGTTTTTTGGCTCGATGTGCGCGTTGAGCTCATTCACCATGCCCTGGACACAAGCACACAGCGCGCTTGCCATCCCTTGCCACTCGGAATGCCCATCACTGGAGAAGCGCTGTTCTTCGCGCAGGGCGATCTCGAAATTCCTGGCCAGATCGACGCAACGATGACCTGAAAACAGGACGCAACTACTGCGGATATCGTGCAGGGCATCCTTCAGGGCCGCACGATCTCCCCGCTCGACAGCCTCCAGCAATCGCTGACAGAGAGCGGGCGAATTCTCCAGAAAAAGCCGGATCAAACGATCAGCCGTCGCCTGATTGCGCCCCAGATTGACCAGCAGATATTCAAGATTGCAGAGGCTCTCGTCCCCCTGATTGCTACCACTCTCTGACATGACCTGATTTCCAGACTTCTTTGTATTGTTCGGTCATAGCTTATGGCGAACAGCATAAGGCGGTGAACTCGGCAATACCCTAGGCGAAAGCAACAAAGAAAAAGCCCGAAGCGCTTGCGCCTCGGGCTTTTCTGGAATGCTGGCGGAGTGGACGGGACTCGAACCCGCGACCCCCGGCGTGACAGGCCGGTATTCTAACCAACTGAACTACCACTCCGCGTCGCACCACCCGGTCGGGCAGCGACGAAGGCGCGAATAATAGCACGCATCAATAGTTCCGGAAGCGCACTGCGACTACAATTTCCACCTTTCAGCCAGAATCCCGTCGATGAACGATACCGGCACGCTCAACTTTCTCTGGTCGCAGGCCATGATCGCCGGTTTTGTCGCGGCTGGCGTCAGCGATGCCGTAATTTCGCCGGGATCGCGCTCGACACCGCTGGCCCTCGCCATGTTGCGCGAGCCCCGGTTACGTTGCCAGACGGCCATCGACGAGCGCAGCGCCGCATTCTTCGGGCTCGGGATCGCCAAGGTGAGCCAGCGGCCGGTGATATTGCTGGCAACTTCCGGCACGGCGCCGGCCAACTGGCTGCCGGCGGTCGTCGAGGCCAGCCAGTCGGGCGTGCCGCTGATCCTGATTTCGGCCGACCGTCCGCCGGAACTCCAGAATTGCGGGGCCAACCAGACGATCAACCAGCTGGGGCTGTTCGGTTCGCATGTCCGCGCCAGCCATGCGCTGGGCACGCCGGAGCCGGGATTCGATCCGGGCTACCTGCACCGCCTCGCCACCCAGGCTTTCGAGCAGGCCACCTGGCCTCATCCCGGGCCGGTCCATCTCAACCAGCCGTTTCGCGAGCCGCTACTGCCAGCAGAGCCGACGCTTTCGGCTGCTGTTCCGGAGACGATTCCGGCGACGCCCCCTACCCTGCAACCTGACCCCGCTGCAGTCCGCGATCTGGCCGAGCGCATTTCCGGCCGCCGCGGCATCATCGTCTGCGGCGAAATGCCGGCGCGCCTCGGTCAAAAAGAAGCCCTGGCCACGCTGGCTGCCCGGCTGCGTTGCCCGATCCTGGCCGAACCGCTGTCCGGCCTGCGCTTCGGGGCGCATGACCGAGCGAACATCGGCGTTCGCTACAACGACTGGCTGACCGACCCGGGGCTTGTGGAGCAATTCCGACCCGAATGGGTGATCCGTTTCGGTGGCTACCCGGTGACCCGCAAGCTGCAGAATTTCATTGCTGGAATTTCCGAAACCCATGCCCTGGCGGACCCCTGGCCACGCTGGAGCGATCCGGCACACCGCCTGAGCCATCTGCTGCGCGCCGAACCGGCGGCCGCCTGCCAGGCCCTGCTCAATGCCGCCCCGGCACCCGCTCCCGAAGCCTGGCTGGCTACCTTCGCCGCGCTCGAAGCCGCCGCCGTGGCACGTGCGGAAGCCAGCCATATCCGGGTGCTGATCAATGAACTTCCGGACGACACCGCCCTGTTCGTTGGCAATTCGCTGGCCATCCGCCAACTGGACGCCGACTCCGGCTGCGCAGCCAAAATCCTGCACATCCATGCCAATCGCGGCGCCAGCGGCATCGATGGCAACATTTCGACAGCGGCCGGGATCGCCACCCAGTACCGGCGCACGGTCGCCCTGATCGGCGACCTGACCTGCCAGCACGACTTCGGCGGCCTCGCCCTCGCCCAGGGCCGCGATCTGGTCATCGTGACGGTCAACAACGGCGGCGGCGGCATATTCGATCACCTGCCCCAGCGCGACCTGCCCGAATTCGCCACCGGCTGGCGGACGCCGCAAAACGTCGATTTCGGCCACGCCGCCCGCGCCTTCGGCATTTCCTACGCCCGTGCCGATTCGAATGTAGCCTTGCGCAAATCGCTACGGGCAGCGCTGCTCGCTGGCGGCCCATACCTAATTGAACTGAAGTCGGCCTGACGCATCGTATTGCCAGCCAAAATCAGCCTTGCAGGTAAAATCCACCGCCATGACTTCCACCGCCCACCATGCCGATCCCAGCCACGCCTCGCCGCTCGGCAAGGCGACGGAATACCAGAGCCATTACGCACCGGAATTGCTCTACCCGATCCCACGCCAGCTCAAGCGCAGCGAACTCGGTATCGCCGACGCCGCGCTGCCTTTTGTCGGCGACGACCTGTGGAACGCCTACGAGTTGTCCTGGCTGAACACCAAAGGCAAGCCAGTCGTCGCCGTCGGCACTTTCCGGGTGCCGGCGACCAGCCCGAACCTGATCGAATCGAAGTCTTTCAAGCTTTACCTGAATTCCTTCAACCAGACATCCTTCGACAGCCTGGAAGCGGTCAGCGCCGCCATGACGCACGATCTCTCGGCCGCCGCCGGCAGCCCCGTCGTCGTCGCCCTCGAATCGCTGTCGCACCGGCCGCAGGCGTCAATCGGCACGCCAGACGGCATCCTGCTCGACGACCTGGACATCGCCTGCGACCGCTACCAGCCGGCGCCGGAACTGCTGACCTGCCGGCCAGGCGAAGCCGTCGAGGAAACGCTGTATTCCCACCTGCTCAAATCGAACTGCCTGGTCACCGGCCAGCCCGACTGGGCGATGGTCGTCATCCGCTACCGCGGGGCACCGCTCGACCGCGCCGGCCTGCTGCGCTACATCGTCTCCTTCCGCAATCACAACGAATTCCACGAACAGTGCGTCGAACGAATTTTTACCGACATCCTGCAGCGCTGCCGACCCGAGGTACTCGCCGTCTACGCCCGCTACACGCGGCGCGGCGGCCTCGACATCAATCCTTTCCGGAGCACTGACGAATGCTACGGTCGGCCCGAAAATATCCGCGAAATCAGACAATAGCCAACCAAGAAAAACCTACAAATGGTTAAAGACAACGCTCCCGACCTGTCCAAGCACACCCCGATGATGCGCCAGTACATGGCGCTCAAGGCGAACCACCCGAACACGCTGCTCTTCTACCGGATGGGCGATTTCTACGAACTGTTCCACGACGATGCCGAGAAGGCCGCGCGGCTACTCGACATCACGCTGACCACGCGCGGCCAGTCGGCTGGCATTCCGATCCGCATGTGCGGCGTGCCTTTCCACTCGCTGGAGCCCTACCTCGCGCGGCTGGTCAAGCTCGGCGAATCGGCGGTGATCTGCGAGCAGATCGGCGATCCGGCGACCAGCAAGGGGCCGGTCGAGCGGGCTGTGGCGCGTATCGTGACACCGGGCACGCTGACCGATGCGGCGCTGATCGACGACAAGCGCGATGTCTGGCTACTCGCGGTGACCACCCACCGCAACACCGCCGGCATTGCCCGCCTGAACCTGGCCAGCGGCGAATTCGTGCTGCTTGAAGTGCCGGCCGAGCAGATTCCGGCGACGCTGGAGCGCATCCGGCCGGCCGAAATCCTCTACCCGGAAAGCTGGACGCCGAATTTCGGCATTGATGTCGCCCGAACCCGCCAGCCCGACTGGTATTTCGAATTCGACTCGGCCCGTCGCCTGCTCTCCGACCAGTTCGAAGTCGCCTCGCTGGCCGGCTTCGGCGCCGAAGGGCTGAAACCGGCGATTGCCGCGGCCGGCGCCCTGCTCCAGTACGCCCAGGCGACGCAATCTGGCAAGTTGCCGCATCTACGCGGCCTGACCGTCGAGCTCGAAGGCGCTTATCTCGGCCTCGACCTGGCGACCCGGCGCAACCTGGAACTGACCGAGACGCTGCGCGGCCAGCCGTCGCCGACGCTCTTTTCGCTGCTCGACAACTGCGTGACCAGCATGGGCTCGCGCCTACTGCGCCACACGCTGCACCACCCGCTGCGCGAGCGCGACATTCCCGCCGCCCGCCACGGCGCCGTCGAAGCGCTACTCGACGACTACGGTCGACTGGCCGGCGAGGCCAGAAAAGCCCTGCGCGGCATCGCCGACATCGAGCGCATCGCCGGCCGCATCGCGCTGCGAAATGCCCGGCCGCGTGACCTGGCCAGCCTGCGCGAATCGCTGGCCCGGCTCGACGGCCTGCGGGCCCCGCTAGCCGACAGCCCGGCGCCGCTGATCGCCCAGCTCTTTGCCGAACTTGCGACGCCCTACCCGGCGCTCGAACTGCTGGTCCGCGCCATCGCTGCCGAACCCGGCGCCCAGGTCCGCGACGGCGGCGTCATCGCCCCGGGCTACGACGCAGATCTCGACGAACTGCGCTCGCTGAACGACAACTGTGGCGCCTTCCTGGTCGACATGGAAGCCCGCGAGCGCGAGCGCAGCGGCATTTCCAGCCTCAAGGTCGAATACAACAAGGTGCACGGCTTCTACATCGAGGTCACCCACGCCAATGTCGACAAGATTCCCGAGGACTACCGTCGCCGCCAGACGCTGAAGAACGCCGAGCGCTACATCACGCCGGAGTTGAAGGCCTTCGAAGACAAGGCGCTGTCCGCTCAGGAACGCTCGCTGGCCCGCGAGAAGCTGCTCTACGAAGCCATCCTCGATGCGCTGCTGCCGGTGGTGCCGACCCTGCAAACAATCGCCCGCGCCGTCGCCCAACTTGATCTTCTGGCCGGCTTCGCCGAATCGGCGCTGAAACGCAACTGGTGCAAGCCGGAATTCGCTGCCGAAACGCAGCTGACCATCACCGGCGGCCGCCACCCGGTGGTCGAGGGCGAACTGGCCAACAATGCCGAGACCTTCATCGCCAACGACTGCCTGCTCGCCGACAGTCGTCGCCTGCTGCTGATCACCGGCCCGAACATGGGTGGTAAATCGACCTACATGCGCCAGGTCGCGCTGATCGCGCTGCTCGCGCATATCGGTAGCTACGTGCCGGCCGACCGTTGCGTGCTCGGCCCGCTCGACCGCATCTTCACCCGCATCGGCGCATCCGACGACCTCGCTTCCGGGCGGTCGACCTTCATGGTTGAAATGACCGAAGCGGCGGCCATCCTGCACCATGCGACGCAGCAGAGCCTGGTGCTGATGGACGAGATCGGCCGCGGCACTTCGACCTTCGACGGCATGGCACTGGCCTTCGCGATTCTGCGGCACCTGATCGAAAAGAACCGCAGCCTGACGCTGTTCGCCACCCATTATTTCGAGCTGACCCGGCTGTCGCACGAATACAGCGAGCTGGCCAACGTCCATCTCGGCGCCGTCGAGCACAACGACCGCATCGTCTTCATGCACGCCGTCGAGGAAGGCCCGGCCAACCAGAGCTACGGCATCCAGGTCGCCGCGCTGGCTGGGATTCCGGGGGCGGTCGTCCGCGCAGCAAGGAAGCAGCTGCGCGAATTCGAGCTGCGCACCACGGTCGATCCGCTACAACCCGACCTGTTTGCCCAAGGTGAACCGGAACCGGCCGAGCCCGAGCCGCATCCCGCCATCGAACGGCTGGCCGCCATCGATCCGGACAGCCTGACGCCGCGCGAGGCCCTCGATGCGCTCTATGCGCTGAAAGGGCTGTTGCGATGAATGCTACGGTCGCCCTCATTTTTGGCCTAAAAATGGGGGCGACCGTAGCATTTGCCCTCTGGGCCACCCTGGCGGTCGCCGAAACCTGGCGTTTCGCCCTGATCGGCGACACGCCCTATTCCGACCACGAACGGGCCGAACTGCCGAAGATGCTGGACGCCATCGCCGACAGCCACGTCGAGTTTGTTGCCCACATCGGCGATTTCAAGCATGGCAGCGCGCGCTGCGACGATACGTTGTTCGAAGATCGCCGAACGCTCTTCAACGCCAGCCGGGTTCCCTTCGTTTTCGTCCCCGGCGACAACGAGTGGACCGACTGCGACCGCCTGTCGAATGGCGCCTATGACCCGCTGGAGCGGCTGAACAAGCTGCGCAGCCTGTTCTGGCGAGACAGCCTGTCGCTCGGCCAGAACAAGCTGAAGCTCGATCGCCAGCCGGGAAACTACCCGGAACACGCCCGCTTTCGGCTCGGCCCCGTGCTCTTCGTCAGCCTCAACCTGCCCGGCGGCAACAACAACTGGGGAATGACGCGAGAGGCCTCCGCCGAATATCGGGCGCGCATGCCGATTGTGATCGGGCGGCTGAAGGAAAACTTCGCCCTGGCCCGTCGCGAATCGCTGTCGGGCATCGTGCTCCTTTTCCAGGCCAATCCGGACTTCAAGCACTTTGCCCAAGGCTTGCCGCACGATGGCTTTCGCGAATTCCTGACCGTCTTGCGCGACGAAACGACCCGCTTCCCGGGCGCTGTCGTCGCCGTTCACGGCGACACCCACCATAGCCGAATCGACCAGCCCTTGCGCGACGAAGCTGGCCGGGTCCTGCCCAACTTCACGCGCGTCGAAACTTTTGGCTACCCGTTCATGGGCTGGACCCGCGGCGTCATCGACACCGACCAGCCGGCACTATTCCGTTTCGAAACCCGTCCCTGGCCGCCAAAACAATGAAAAATGCCCGCCGAGGCGGGCATTCGGGAACGGGCTGAGGCAGCGCCGATCAGTGGCAGGTTTCGCCATCGTCGTCCGGGTGATGGACGTGACCGTGTTCGATTTCTTCCTCGCTGGCCGGGCGGATCGACGTCACCGTGCAGGTAAACACCAGCGCCATGCCAGCCAGCGGGTGGTTTCCGTCGAGAACGACCTTGTCGTCGGCGATGTCGGTTACACGGTAAATGATGAAGTCATCCTCACCACCGTCTTCCGGACCGCCTTCGAACTGCATGCCGACCTGGAGTTCCTTGGGGAAATCCTTGCGCGGCTCGATCTGGACCATTTCGGCATCGTAGTCACCAAAAGCCTCGTCCGGCTGCAGCTTGACCTGCACCGATTCGCCGACCTTCTTGCCCTGCATGGCTTCCTCGATCTTCGGGAAGATGTCGTCGTAACCGCCATGCAGGTAGACCAGCGGCTCGCGGCCTTCGTCGACCACTTCGCCATCCGGATCGGTGACGTGGTAATCGAGGGTGATGACGGTATTCTTGGCAACCTGCGTGTTCATGAATTTAGTTCCTTGATCAGGCGCAGCACGTCCAGTGCGTGGCCCTTGTAATTTACGTTGTAGAGCGCATGGCGAATGGTGCCGGTGCGATCAATGACAAAGGTGGAGCGTGCGATACCGAATTTCTTGTGGCCATCCACCTCCTTGGCCTGCCAGACACCGTACTGCTTGCAAACGACGCCTTCCGCGTCGGACAGCAGTTCGATGCCGATGCCCTCCTTGTCGCGGAATTCCGCATGTTTCAGGCAATCGTCGCGGCTGACGCCGAGCAGCAGGCAATCGTGGCGGAGAAACTCCTGTTCGTGATCGGAAAAATCGGTAACTTCCTTGGTACAACAGGGCGTGCCGTCCTTCGGGTAGAAGAAAAGCACGAGGTGCTTGTTGCCTTGAAATATCGCCAGATCGACAGTCTCCATATCGGCATCCGGCAACGCAAACGTCGGGGCTTTCTCGCCAACCTTGAGCAGCATGTTGTTCTCCTAGAGCGCTCTGCGTGGGGGACTGCTGAGAACGA
>Ga0075163_10008364_pt1 | contig 13643 bp, 19 predicted proteins | sample JI1023141ADNA_FD_71478 | JGI IMG/M metagenome (GOLD analysis project Ga0075163, IMG submission 71478) | Wastewater effluent complex algal communities from Wisconsin, to seasonally profile nutrient transformation and Carbon sequestration -... | ecosystem: Engineered > WWTP > Effluent > Algae...
GGTGCATGCATGGGCAGCGTCCGCCTCGGCGCGTCATGGCCCGACAGGGCAAGTGCTTGGGCCTCCACTCCCGAAAGGTGGTGGAGGCAATTTGGAAGGGCCATGCGCTGCTGGGCCGGTTCGGTTCGGCTCGGTGTGGCAAGGCAGGTTGTGGCCGGGCTTGGGAAGGCAACGCTAGGGCCGTCATTCGGGAAACCGCATGGCGGCGATTCGGGTTTGTCTCGTCCCGGTTGGTCGGCTTTGGCAAGGCGTGACCTGCTGTGGCACTGCAACGCAAGGTCCGGCGATGGAGAAATCCACCGCCGGAGATTCGATGGTCAGGCACGGCAAGGCGGTGTCTGGCGAGCCAAGCAGAGCCTTGGTAATGCTTGGCAGGGCAGGGTCAGGTGTGGCTCGGTGAGAGCATGGGCCGCCGGATGGGAAATCACCCGGCGGCAATTCAGGTTAGTCCTGGTTAGGCAGTGCTGTGTTCGGCTGGCGAGGCACGCTGCGGTTGTGCTAGGCGTAGCCCGGCAAGGCATCCCAAGGGCTCGTGATCGGGAAACCTATCACGGGCAATTTGACAACACACACGAACATCCGACTCGGCCGTCACGAAACCGAGGCCAAGGGCGCTATCCACGCCGCGCGACTTGCCAGTGAGCAGGCCGCGACTACGAAAGCAGCCAAGAACATCATGGCCGTGGGGACTGACGTGGACGTGAACATCTACCAGGAGTGGGTGCTGCCGGGTGTGATCCTCGGCCACAGGCACAGCAAGCACTACGGCCTGATCTACCACGTCAGGTTCAGGCACATGGACGGGACGAATCGTGAGATGCAGTTGTTGGCGGTGAAGGTGAAGAAGTCAAAGTAGGAAGGTTGACAGCGGAATGAAACTAGTGCTGAGCCCATCGTCGATCAAAGACTACGAAACATTCCTTCGCGTCAAGCAGATGCCGAAGTACAAAGTCACCGGCGGCACCGTCGAGTTCCCCGACGAGTACGCCGCCATGCTCGGGCTCGGTGCAGCTGCCAAGGCAACGTCGGAATACAAGCCGCACAAGCGGGCTTTCGACTACCAGCGAGCAATCGCTGAGCTGGCGATCAAGAAGAAGAAGTTCTCTGTGTTCGCGGACTGCGGGCTTGGCAAGACGCTCATCCTCATGGAGTTTGCGAAGCACGTTCACGACCTGTACCCGAATGGGCGCGTCTTGATCGTCTCCCCGCTCATGGTGGTCGAGCAGACCATCAGCGAAGCGAAATCGTTCTACGGGAAAAAGATCCAGATTGAACAGGTCCGCGCCGCTCAACTCCCCGCATGGCTCGCGTCGGGGTCGGGGATTGGGATCACCAACTACGAAGCGATCACCGAAGAACTTCCGCAAGCCAAGCTCGACGGGTTGATTCTGGACGAATCGTCGATGCTCAAACACCACTATGGGGCATGGGGTACTCGGCTTATCGAGATGGGACGAGGCGTCGAGTACAAACTGTGCCTCACCGGAACACCGGCCCCGAACGATCGCATCGAGTACGCGAATCACGCGGTATTCATGGACGCATACCCGACCGTGAACAGTTTCCTCGCCCGCTTCTTTGTCAATCGTGGGCAGACTTCCGAGCGGTGGGAACTGAAAAAGCACGCTCTCGGCGCGTTCTACAAGTCACTCTCGCACTGGTGCATTTTCCTGACCAACCCCGCAACCTACGGATGGAAGGACAACACGCGGTCTATCCCGCCCATCCACGTCCACACGCATGAGGTCGGGCTGACGACGCAGCAGCGAGACGCATTTCAAGCGTCCGAGGGGTCGCTGTTCCTGGCGTCGGCTGGTGGCATCGGTAGCCGGGGCCGGGTCGCTCGCATCGGCAAGGGCTTCCACAACGGCGAGAAGATCGACACGCTCAAGACGCAGTACATCGTCGATCTGATCGCATCGTGGCCGGACGAATCAACGATCGTCTGGTGCAAGTACAACGCCGAGCAAGACGCGATCCATGATGCGTTGCCGGGAAGCGGGAACATCTCGGGCGACACGCCCATCGACGAGCGGGTACGGATCATCGACGACTTCAAGGCCGGGAAGATTCGCACCCTGATAAGTAAGCCGAAGATACTTGGGTTCGGGCTGAACCTACAGGTATGCACGCGGCAGGTTTTCAGCGGACTCCAAGACTCATACGAAGAGTTCTATCAGGCGGTCAAGAGATCCAACCGGGTCGGATCGACCAAGCCGCTCAACGTCCATATCCCATTCACCGAACTTGAAGCGCCGATGATCGAGACGGTGCTCTCAAAGGCCAAGCGAGTTCAGCACGACACCGAAGAACAGGAGCGGATTTTCCATGACCATGCCATTCAAGGGTGAGTACCACGTCCACCACGGCGATTGCATCACGCACATGAGCACGCTGCCGAGGGCGTGCGTCGATATGTCCGTGTTCTCCCCGCCGTTCCCCGCTCTGTACAGCTACACGTCGTCGCCAGCCGACATCGGCAACAGCGAGAATCTTGAGCACGAGGCAAAGTTGCATCTCGCGTTTTTCTACCAGCAACTCGCCCGCATCGTGAAGCCGGGGCGCGTGATTGTCGTTCACGTCATGCAGATCCCACGCATGAAGCGGTCTGGCGGCGTCGGCATGTTCGACTTCCGAGGGCTCAACATCCGCATCGGTGAGCGTGCGGGGCTGGTCTACGAATACGACTGGCTGGTGCGGAAGAACCCGCAGGCCCAGGCGATCCGAACGAAATCTCGGGAGCTGCAATTCTCGGGGCTCGAATCGGACAGGGCCAAGACGCGGGGAACGCTCGGCGACTACCTCATCAAGTTCCGGGCTCCCGGCGAGAACGCCGTCCCGATCGACTCAGAGAACCAGGTGAGCCGCAACAACTGGATCGATTGGGCTGAATGTTGCTGGTCTGACATCCGCGAGACGGACACCCTGAACGTGCGCGAAGGCCGAACCGAGGACGACGTAAAGCACATTTGCCCGCTTCAGCTCGGGGTCATCGAGCGGATCGTCAAGCTGTTCTCCAACCCCGACGAGATCGTGTTTTCCCCGTTCGCCGGGATCGGGAGCGAGGGGTACGTCTCTCTGTTGCACGGGCGTCGGTTCTATGGGTGCGAGTTGAAGGACGAGTACCACGCGACGGCGATCAAGAACCTTGATCGGGCGATCGCTAAGCGTGATTCGGTCAAAGAGGAAGTGCTATTCGGAGGATTGGAATGAACCCCAACGACAAGCTCAAGCTGACGCTCGCCAGTCGCCGCGACGACCTGCGCGAGTTCGAGGGGCTGAACATCCCACCCGTACACCCTGACGACATTCTCAAGATAGTGCTTGAAGAGTACGACGTGACCCGCGACAGGTTCATGGGCAGCGGGCGGTGGAAGACCCGGTTGCGGCGCGTCGTCGAAGCACGCGAGGCGTTCGTGTGGCTGATGCACAAGACTACTTGGAACAGCTTGCTCCAGATGGCGGAGTACATGAACAGCCCCAGCCACTCCACCATCGTGAACCAGTACCAGCGGGCTCGTGAGAAGTACGCGGGGAAGGTGCTGGACAGTCTCGGGAACCAGACCGACGAGATGTTCGACCAGATGCGGGGCGTGCTGTCGCGGCGGAAGGCGGTGGGGGCGTTGAGTGTGGCGGAGAAGTGGGCGGGGGTGCGGGCGTGAGCGTGAAAGATCGACCGATTCTGTTCTCGGCCCCGATGGTGCGGGCGCTGCTCGAAGGGCGCAAGACGCAGACGCGGCGGGTGGTGAAGCCGCAGCCTGTTCCGTTCTCGATTTCGGCGTGCCCAGAAAATCACATGCGATGGACGCACCGCGGTGAGGTGCTTGAGTGGATTTGCTTCGACGGTGAACCTGCGACAGAGGTGATGCGTCGCGGAATGCGTCAATTCTGCCCCTACGGAGTTCCCGGCGATCGGCTGTGGGTGCGCGAGGCGTGGTACTACGACCTGCCTCCGCACAAACTGCCGTCGGCAAAGCCCGCCGACTTCGACCCTGACTCATTGTACTTCCGCGCTGACGGTGACTGTTGCCAACAGATCCCCGAGTGCCAGTGCGCGGAGGTCGGAAAGCCCAAATGGAAGCCGTCGATCCATCTTCCCCGCTGGGCCTCGCGGATCACGCGCGAAATCACCGACGTGCGCGTCGAGCGGGTGCAGGAGATCAGCGAAGAGGACGCAGAGGCCGAGGGTTGCGAACCCAACCACATCAGGACAGACACAATTGATACCGCGTACCGAGCCGGATATGCGCGGCTCTGGGACTCGATCAACGGCGTCGGCTCGTGGGCCGCGAATCCGTGGGTGTGGGCGGTGACGTTCAAGGCGGTGCCAGCATGACCCCCACCGCCCGCGCCCGCATGGACCGGCTGATAGCCCGCGTGCGTGTTGAGCTTGAGCTGAGGAATAACGCGCACGTCCCCTATGCGCGGATGGTGCTGGTGCTGTCGGCGTCGGCGTGGCGGTTGCTCGCGGATGGTGGTGCGACGGGTGTGTTCAGTGGCGTGCGGGTTGTTGTTGAGATGGACGGCGAGAGTGAGTTTGAGATATTGGAGATACAGCGATGAAGTGGCACAAGATGAGCGTGAAGCCGAGAGACTTGGAAGAGGTCGTTGTGTGGAGCCCTTTGGGCTGGCTGTATACCGGCTACTACAGCGTGGATTCACGAAATTGGGGGAGTACAGATACGGCATTCCCGCTCAAACAAAGACGGCGCTGCTGTCTCTGGGCGTATATCAAGCGGCCCGTCGTTAAGAAGCGGCGGGCGGTGCGCAAGTGACCACCCCCAACATCCCGCCCGAGGCGCTGGACGGCAGAGAGTGCTTGGTGTTTTGCGGAAAGCAACCATACCTCGGCAAAAGGTCTGATTACAAAGGGTGTTGGTCGCTTGAGAATCGCGGACTGATTGACCACTCTGAGATTACCGCTGCCATCCCCCTCTCCTGGTGCCTCGCCGCGCCGGGGATGAGGGAGGCGATGGCAAAGTGGATCGACTTCATGGATCGCCCCAGCAGCGTTCCTGACGGGACGATGGAACAAGAAATCGCGTGGGTGCGTGGATTCCGCTCCGCCCTCGCCGCGTGCGAGAAGGGAGCTGGCGATGCCCACTGACACCCCCACCGCGCAGCAGCTTTGGGAGCAGACCGACCAGTACCGGCGCGAGGGCGGGCCGGGGATGCCGAGGAACCTTGAGCACTACCCAACCCCCAAAGGTGGCGCATGGTTTTCGTGTTGTGGTCTGAATGAGTTTCAAGTTGACGACGCCCACGCCGCCGCCATCCTCCGCGACCACGGGCGGACGTGGTTGGAAGAGAACTTCTTTGCTCCTCAGACGTGGAAGGATATAAGCGGTTCATACGGATGCCGTCTTCGTGGTTTGGCTGACGCGGACACAATGAATCGAACGTCAAGCACCCTGTACAAAACCATGCTCGCCGCCATCAACGCCGCGATCGGTGCGGTGCTCGACGCGAAGGAGGGGGAATGAGCATCGACGCAAACACAGCATCAATCGACCAGTGCCGCGACTGGATCGCGGAGAACGTGCTGGGGTGGGAGAGAAACGGTCGTTCCGAGTCGTATGAATGGACGCGAGACACGCCAGATGGTCCTTATGAGTATGACGGAAAGTTCATTGAGGACCACCCCGCCGGTCCGGCTTCCACCGATGCCGCCATCGCCGCGATGCCGAAGGAGTGGGAGTGGGTGAAGGGACACGATGCGCTTTACGGCTACAAGCGTGGTGTTCATGTGCCAGTTCATGTGAAGCCAACCGGAGACTTCAAACTCGACATCTGGCGTCTCTGCCTCGCCATGCACATCGCCGAAAGGGGTGGGAAGTGACCCCAACAGAACTACGCACCGCCGCCGCCAAGATGATCGCGCTCGCCGATGAGATGGAGCAGGGGAAAAAGAAGCGGGAGCGGGTGGCGGCAGAGCGGGTGCCAATACCGATCACACTCGACTGCGCCATGTTCAACTACGAGTGGGACTTGTGGTGCAAGTTCAGGCGAAGTACGAAGCGATCGCTGTCACCGGCCTACATCAAGGGCGCGTTTGAAGAGATGGCCGGGTGGGGCGTGGAGCGTGCCGTAGCTGCCATGCGACACTCACGAGCGAAGGGGTACCACGGCATCTTCGAGCCGAAGGAATCGGCGTGGCGTGCGAAAGAGGACGCGGACAAGGCCGTCGCAATCAGGGTGGACTAGCGTGGACAACCATGACATCCAGGCCGTTCTCAACTACATCGTCGGGCTGTGGAACCCCAAGAAGGACAAGTTCGGGGAGATCCACCAGAAGCTCCTAGTGAATCGCATCAAGGGCTTCCGCGTCAGCTTCGATGAAGCCGAGGCCGCGATCGGCGAGGTGTACCTGACCACCAAGAGCTTCGGCGGCGTGTGCATCGAGGACATCTACAAGCGGCTCAAGGGGATCAACGAGAGCAAGTTCAGGGCCGCGACGGTGTGGAAGGTGGAGCAGCCACCAGCCCACGTCGAACACAAGTCGATGCGGGAGTGGATGGAGTGGTACACGGACCCGGCGTGGCCGGGGAGGATGAGCAGCCTGAGCGACGTTGACAGGGCGTACTTTGAGGACTGGAAGAGGACGGGAAAGATTCCGCCGATTGTGAAGTCGGTGGGGAAGGACAAATGAAGACAACCAAGCGCATCAACTCCCGTCAGAAGGGCAAGCGGATCGAGCGCGAAGCGTGCAAGTTCCTTGAGCGGATCGGCTTCCCAGGCTTCCAGCGCACGGCCCAGAACTGCGGCAAGAGCGGGGACGCTGCTGACGTGCGCCCGACCGACCCCGACCACCCGCTCGCGCACATCCACTTCGAGGTGAAGGGCGATGAGTCGATCGACGTGGGGACGACGGCGCTCTACAACGCTTGCATCCAAGCTAAGGACGACAGCATGGGCAGGTCGTGGGTGGTACTGTGGCGGCGCAAGGGCGGGACGTGGCGGGTGACGGTGCGTGACCCGGGCGTGGAGAAGTACATCGTCCCCGTGACCTACGGTGGCGTTGACGTGAAGGACATGCTGGAAAGGTGGGCGAAGTGACCATTCCAGACATCAACGCCCAGCGTGACCAGATTGCGTTCGACATTGCCAACACCCGGTGCATGAACAAGAGGGTTTATCCATCCATGAAGGTTGCCGCAAAGTTCGCCGCAGCACACGGCAGAAAGTTCAAAAAACCGATGAGTCCGTACTTGTGCCCGGTGTGTGGCCTGTTTCACACTACAACGAACCAAGCCGATTACGTTCCAAGAAAGGATCTCTCACGATGACCACCCCACCCGAGGGCTACCACCCCGACAAGAACGGCGACAACTGCAAGGTCCGCATCGAGGGCGTGTGGGTGACGGTGGCGCAGTTGGCGAAGCTGTACACGCTGGCGATGAAGGAGAGACACGAAACCCACGAGAACTATGTGTCCAATTTTAATGTGATGGTTCTTCGGCGTGCAATAGATTCACACGACACCGCCCGCCGCGAGGCTGGGCTGGACGGGGGGAAGTGACCGCACTACAACCAGTTGTGGTTTGTTGTTGGAAGCGCATAAGATCCACACATGCCAAACCTGCCCACCGACCCGATCCCGGCCGTTTCAGGACTCCGCTCTCTCGGGACCGGATCTCAGCAGGCTGTGGCCGGGGATGACTACCGGCTGTCCCCCCTGCTCTACGCCAACACCGCCGCCAGCACAACCCTGACAAAACCCGGGGCCGGGACAGAGACAAACTTCGACCTGAACTACACCGTCCCCGCGTCCTTGAGCCTCGTGGGGCGGGTGCTGCGGGTCACGGCCTGCATCGAGGCGGCGGGCGGCAGTGCCACGACTTTCACGACAAAGCTCAAGATGGGGTCGGTGACCCTCTCAACGACCACCGCCGCCACGCTGACCGCCACCACCCAGTCCCACTTCTCGATGAGCTGGCTGGTCAAGTACACGGCGCTCGGCGCGAGCGGGACGATCACCACAAGCTGCCCGTTCTCCAAGCGCGGTACGGCCACCCTGCTTGACACGCTCACCCAGACCGCCACGGTGGACACCACGGGGAGCAACGTCTTACAGGTGTCCGCGACATGGAGTACGTCGCTCGCCACGAACATCGGCACCCTGCGGGAACTCATCATTGAGCGCCTGAACTGATCCTAAAAAACACTCTGGCGGTCGGGTTGCTGCCGTACAAGTTAGTGGTTACTATCTTGGCATGAGAACGCCCCTCACCTTGGTCGCCTCGTTGTCGTTATGGGCCATCCTTTTCACCGGCGGCTGTGCCTACTCGGGCAAGCTCGGGAACCCGCAGGAACCTGATCCCGAAGCGATCAAGGCCGGTGCCCAGACCGGGGCCGTGATCGGCTCCCTAACCGGGTTGCCCGGTGGCTCGACCATCGGCGAGTGGGTGGGCGGCGGGATCGCTGCCATCGCCACGGCGTTCGGCCTGCACCAACGCGGCGAGAAGAAGGCCGCAGTCGCCAAGCACGAGGGCGAGAACAAGGGCTGGACCGAGGCGGTTGGCACGCCAGCCCAGGCCGTCATCGTCGCCCCCAAGCCCGCTGCCCCGGCGGTGGTCGCTTGAGCCCGCAGCATCCGACACGTCAGCCCCCCTCGTGGCCTGACGGTCCAGAGAACAAGAGCAAGCTGGACCAGCTCATCAACGAGTTCCACGCCATGCGCGAGAAGATCGACTCGATCGACACGCTGCTGCGTGGTGATCTTGAAGATGGCACGCCGGGCCTTGTCGGACGCACCAAATCCCTTGAGGACGAGGCCGAGCGCCGCAAGTGGTGGACGACCACCAGCGTTGGCGCTGCGCTGACGGCGATCGTCACCACGCTCGTCAACCTGTTTACCAACCACCGGGGCTAGGAACTTCATGCCTTACAACTTGGACACCAACGGCGACGGCATCATCAACCAAGACGACCTGTTCCTGTACACAGCTTGGTTCCAGGCTGGCGACCTTGCCGCCGACTTCGACGGTGACGGCTTTGTGACGGGGGAAGACTACGACGCCTACGTCGCGGCCTTTGAGTTGGCGGCTGGTCACTCGTCGGACGCCTACACCGATACCACCCCGGCGTCTGGATCAATCGTCTGGCACGTCAGCCACACGGGGAGCGACAGCGGGCTTGGCACCGAATCGTCCCCGCTCAAGTCACCGCGACTCGCCATCTCCCGCCTTCGCAACCTCTCCGCCGATCAGGTCCGCCTCGCACGCGGGTCCACGTTCACAGGCGGGCTTGGGCAGTGCAAGGCTGGCGGGGCCGGTGTGGGCCGGAACATCGTCATCAGCAGCTACGGCACGGGCGCGCGGCCTGTTGTTCTCTGCCCCGACTCTGGCGGCATCGAGTTCACCGGCGGCGGCGGATCACCGTCGATCATCTCCAACGTCGTCATTTCAGGCATCGACTTCCGGGCTGACGGAAGATCGCCCGCGTCACAGGGCGGCGGCATCGTCTTCATCCGTGGCGGTGAGAACCTGTCGATCGAGGATTGTTCTGTCGTCGGCTTCAAGGACGGCGTTCTCATCCAGGGGCCATTAGGTGCCCCATACCGCAACGTCCGCCTCTACCGGGTCGCGGTGGCAGACAGCCACGGCCTAGAGAACGTGGGCCATTCACAGGGCGTCTACGTCGATAACGTGGACGGGCTCGTGGTGGATGAGTGCGTGATCGACCATAACGGCTGGAACGAAGCGGTTGCCGGGGCTGGCGCAACCATCTTCAACCACAACTTCTACCTGACCGGCGGGGTCACGAACGTCACCATCCGCAACACCATCACCGCACGCGCTTCCTCGCACGGGCTCAGCGCCAACCACGCGGCCACCTTCGAGAACAACCTTTGCTTCCGCAACCCCTACCACTTCATCCGGGTTGAGGGTGGTGCGGTTACGAACAACGTCTTCCTTGAGTCTGGCGACATCGGCACGGCCGAGCGTGGCAACGGGCTCGTGGTCGGCAAGGTCTACGCGAGCGGGACCGAGGCCACGCCCTGCGCCGTCACCGGCAACATCTTCTCTGGCAAGACCGCCAAGGGCCAGAACCCCGCCATCCAGATCGGGGCCGGGCCGGTGCTGGTGCGTGAGAACATCGTGGACGCTTGGCCGGGCGGGAACGTCCTGCTCGATCCCCCGGACGTGCGCGGGGTGTTGCAGATCGCCAACCAGTACGAGAACCCGGCGTGGCACCGCAAGACGTTGGACGACTACGCCAAGTCGATCGGGCTTGCCGACGCTGGCGCGTTCTTAGCAGCGGCACGCAGTAACTCACGGGACGGCTGGAACAACAAGCTGACGGCCACGGCTGGCAATGCGTTCATCCGCAGTGGGTACGGACGCTAACTCGCTCGACAGGGGACAATATCCTTGGCAACTCCCAATAGTGCAAACCTCGCCCAGTTCGCTCGCGGGCTTGTGCTGCCCGCCACGCAAGCGATCTTCCAGCCGATCGGCGACTCGATCAACTCGCCCGACACAGCGAACGGCATCTGCGAATACTACCTCGATTCCATGCCCCTGCCGTGGAACGCTTTCGGTGTCCCGGCCAACGCCAACACCAGCAAGGTCGGCTACACCAACGCCAGCGGCGGGTTCGTGTCTACACAGACCCAGCGTGGCCCGTCGTACTTCACCACCGTCCACAACGCCGAAGTGTGGAACGACGGAAGCAGCGCCATCGCCCCGGTGTACGGGCTCGACATCGTGTGCAACAACGGGTCGGGCGCGGCCTACTCCCGGCAGTTTGGCGACATCGTGTCGCGGTACGACTTTCGGAAGTGGTTGAGGTCGGAGAACTATTCGCTCTCGGCCACGGCCAACAAGACTTCCCACTTCGTGTTCGCGTTCGACGGGTCGCAGATCATCCCGGCGCTCCAGGTTCTTGGCGGTCGCGGGGCGGGCGGCAACGTGGAAGCCACGCTGACCAAGGCCAGCACGAACCTGATGCAGAAAATGTCGATCGGCAAGACGTGGATCGGCTCGGGCGTCGGCTCGGGCAACCCCACCAGCACGATGTACGGCGGCACCTCCACCGTCACCGGCTCGACCGACAACAAGGTCATGGTTTTCGGCGGGCTCATCAGCATCGACAACACGGTCGGGGTGCAGTATTCAACCCCGCTTGCGATTGGTGGCTACACCACCGACGACCACCTGAACACGGCCTTCTGTTCAGACGCGAACCTCGCCCGCTGGTACTCCCTCAAGGGCAACCCCACGCACATCATCCTGTGGATCGGCCAGAACCTCACCGTCACGCAGAGCGCCGAGCTTGCGGACGGGACGACCGACGACTTCAAGGCCAAGGTCGCGCTCATCATCGCCCGTCACGACGCGGCATGCGTTGCCAACGGTGCGGCCAAGCCGAAGTACATGATGGTCAACCAGTACAAGACCGGCTACTCGGCGACGGTCAGCGAGACACGCGGCCAAGCCCTGTACGAACTGTCACAGGCAGAGCCCACCCGCATCGCCTATCTAAACCTCTACCAGTTGGCGGGCGGCGAGTCGATGCCTGTTGACACGACCTACCTCGCTGACGGCGTACACCCCAACGCGACGGGCAAGTCGTTCTTCGTGCAGCTCATCTGGCGCGAGATGCAGAACTCGCTCACCACGATGCCGTTCCGGGCGCTCGACTCGTTCCACCACCCCTACACCGCCGGGAACCACCCCGACCGTCGCTACCGCGTGGTTGATACCTCGGACGCCGCCGTCTCCACCGTCGTCTCAGTGTCGGGCGGGGCGATGGTGTTCACGTCCGCCGCTGGTGCAACCACGACGGTCTGCCTGCGTCACGACAACGGGACCGACCACATATGGGGCGACACCTACACCCAGTGCAAGATCATTCAGAAGACCGCGACCAACACGACCAGTTGGAAGCTGTTCGCCCGCTACACCCACGCCGGGCTCAACTACAGCGTTGACTTCGGGCTGGTGGCAAACACCTACACCGTCCGCATGGGCGCTACCACGATCGCGTCGGGTTCCGTGACGATCGCGGTGAACGACGTGGCCCGTCTGGAAGTCACTGGCACGGGCTCGTCAACCGTCGTCGTGGTCAAGGTCAACGGATCGACGATCAGCACCACGACCGTCTCTGCTGCCAACGGCATCCCCGCTTGCGGGCTTGGCGGGGTTGGGTTCACCGGGGTTACGGCCAGCACGCTCCAAATCGACGACCTTGACATCGGCCCGCTCGGGTCTGGCGCTCCCTCAACCGGGGCGTACCTTGGCCGGGCTCCTGTGAATCCCGCGCTCGGTCGGCTCGGGATCTACATTGAAACCCAGAACGCCTCAGAGTCGAACGCTCAGGGCCGTGTGATCGACGCGCTGTGGAACCCGGGCGGGTTTACGGCTGACTGGGCGGGGTACCTCAGAACCTACGTTGATCCGGTCATCGCCGCCTACCCCTCTGTCCGTCGCCTCTCCATCCGTGGCTTCGGCGGTCACAACTTCGGCACTAACGGGATCGGCTTCCGAGTCGGGCTGGGCTACACCACCACCGCCAACCCGTCTGCAACGCAGCTTGTCGCGCAAATTTTCAACCTGCGTGCGTGCGACCTCTACCGCAACGTCACGGACTCGGGCTTCACGACCGGGCATGTGATGACGGACGGCCGGTTGCTCGACGGGTTCAAGGGCGCTCTCTACCCCTACCTCTCCCTGCTCGATGAGATCCGCCTGTACGGGTGTGCGCCGCCAAGCGGGACGATCACCACGGCCGGTACGTCCGCCGGGCTCACAACGCCCCGCGCGTGGACCAACTCGAACGTCGCCTTCGACGAGTGGGACGCTGAACCGCTTGACCTTGGCGCTGCGTCGTCGGTCATCAACGGGGCCGGGGTGTCGGTCGATCTTGACTCACAGATCCAAGACCCGGGCGGCATCGCTGGCTCACTGCCCGCCGAGAACACCATGCCCAAGGCGTACACCGAACGCCTTCGCACCACCCGCACGCACCGCGTCGGTCTTGAGCCACCGCCCGACCTGTACAACCAGGGCGGAACGTCGGGGAACCTGACGTACTACCTCGATGCCCGCTTCGGGTTCATCGGTGCCACCGACCCCATCCGTGCCAACGACACCGTGGCTCGGGGCATCGACTACCCCACCCAGTATTTCGGGAAGGGCGTGTACGTCTCTGGTCAAGAGGCGATCGCGTGGGTGACGGGCCAGTGGAGCAACACGAACGATCGCCGTGACGCGGCCGTGTACTACCTCAAGCGTGGCTACACCGTGTTCCTTGAGTTCTCAGGGCTGTCGCCGGATCAGATCGCGCCGATCGTCGCCGCCGCCAGCACCGGGACCGGAAGGACCGTGCGAACGGCTCGAGCGTTCAGGAAGTAGTCTGCTTCCGCTGCTTGGCCTTCTTGGGCTTCTTTGACGCACGCCGCTTCTTGGTCTTCACGGGAACGCCAAGAGCGGTCCGCGCCCACACCGGAACCTGATCCTCAAGCCCCTGACCGATCGCGTGCTGGTAGAGCCCCAGCAGCTTGGCGCGTGATTCCAGCGAAGCCTTCGTGTCACCCTCACGCTCGGCGATGTTGATGAACTTGCGGTAGTTCGATTCGCGGTCCTTGAACTCACGGACAAGCTGGAAGCGGACACGCTCGTCGTCGAAGGGCTGAGCCC
>Ga0075163_10008365_pt1 | contig 13641 bp, 11 predicted proteins | sample JI1023141ADNA_FD_71478 | JGI IMG/M metagenome (GOLD analysis project Ga0075163, IMG submission 71478) | Wastewater effluent complex algal communities from Wisconsin, to seasonally profile nutrient transformation and Carbon sequestration -... | ecosystem: Engineered > WWTP > Effluent > Algae...
ATTCCGATCACATATGTATTAATGTGGATCGGCAGCATTGCGTTAGGGGGGCTGGGCATCCCGCATATCTTCGGGCTTGCCGGTTTTTATTCAAAAGACGCTATTCTCGAGGCAGCCTGGCTATCCCCTGATTGGACAGGGCAATACGCCTTTTGGTTGGGCCTGTTGACGGCTTTGCTTACCGCCTTTTACAGTTGGCGATTGCTTTTGATGGCTTTTCACGGATATAACGAACGAAGAAGTGAGGATGCTCATCACTTACCCACGGATGATCATCATTCAGCTGGTCACCATGCCCACGAATCGTCCTGGATCATGCTGCTGCCCATGATGGTACTGGCAGTTGGTGCGATGATCGCCGGGTTTTATTTTTATCCGTATTTTTTGGGCGAACATGCCGAAGCTTTTTGGGGTCAATCTATATTTCTTCAGCATCATTTGGCAGAAAAGGAACATCATCTGCCTTTATGGGTGGTTTGGGCGCCAACGGTGGCTGCGGTAAGCGGATTAATAGGGGCTTATTTGTTTTATGTTGTTTGTCCAAGATTACCTAACTTTTTTGCCAGGGCTTTCCGACCCATTTACAAACTATTCCTCAATAAATGGTATTTTGACGAATTGTATCATCATATCTTTATAAAACCGGCGCTAAAACTGGCAGATTTTTTCTGGCGGCGGATTGATCAAGGAATTATTGATCGGTTCGGGCCTAATGGCACAGCTTTTGTCACCCGATTAATAGCTGCGGGTGCTAGTCGATTGCAATCGGGGTATGTATATCATTATGCTTTTGCTGTTCTCATTGGCTTGGCGGTTTTACTATGGATTGTCCTTAACCGTTATATGGGATGGGAATAATAGCTATGAATGAATTTCTATTACCTATCATCACCTTTCTCCCCCTAGTTGGTGTGTTAGTGATTATATGGGCGCGTGGGGAAGAAAAATTAGTTGCCAACCATGTGCGTTGGGTTGCCCTATGGACGTCTTTGGTAACTTTTGGTTTAGCGGTTTTCCTGTGGATACAATTTGATGCCTTAAAACCCGGATATCAGTTTGTCATTAATAAATCTTGGTTACCGGGATTGCCGGTGCGTTTTTATATGGGGCTTGATGGATTATCCTTATTATTTTTGATGTTATCCGTTTTTCTGGTGCCGATTTGCATCATTGCCAGTTGGAATTCCATTCAGAAACGCGTGAAGGAATATATGATTGCCTTCCTAATTTTGGAAACCTTCATGATTGGCGCTTTCTGTGCGTTAGACCTTGTTTTGTTTTACGTGTTTTTTGAAGGCGTGCTGATCCCCATGTTTCTAATTATTGGCATTTGGGGTGGTAAAGGCAGAATCTACGCTTCCTTTAAATTTTTTCTTTATACCTTACTTGGGTCGGTTTTGATGTTGATTGCCATATTGGCAATTATTATTCATACAAATTCTGCTGATATTGCTTATTTGACAACCAGCCATTTGCTTGATTCGCAGTGGCAATTCTGGCTGTGGCTGGCCTTTTTTGCCTCTTTTGCTGTGAAAATACCGATGTGGCCCTTGCACACCTGGCTACCAGATGCCCATGTGGAAGCGCCTACAGCCGGATCGGTCATTTTAGCAGGGGTGCTTCTGAAAATGGGTGGGTATGGCTTTATCCGGGTATTATTACCGATCATGCCGGATGCCAGCGTGTTTTTTGCCCCAATGGTTTTTGGCTTAAGCATCGTGGCGGTTATTTACACCTCCTTAATCGCCTTGGCGCAACAAGACATGAAAAAGCTGATTGCGTATTCTTCAATAGCTCATATGGGATTTGTTACGGCCGGTATTTTCTCATTGACTCAACAAGGGATTGAGGGGGCTGTTTTTCAAATGCTAAGCCACGGGATCGTTTCTGGCGCTTTGTTCTTATGTGTAGGGGTATTATATGATCGACTGCATACCAGGGAAATCAGCCGTTTTGGCGGATTAGCAATCCGTATGCCCGTTTATGCTATGTTGTTTTTAGTGTTTACGATGTCTTCCTTAGCGTTGCCTGGTACCAGTGGGTTTGTTGGCGAATTCTTAGTATTGCTAGGGGTTTTCAAAGCCAATCATTTAGTGGCAGTGGCTATGGCAGTTGCCATGATTTTAGGCGCGGTATACATGCTGTGGTTATATCGCCGCGTGATGTTTGGCAAGCTAGTTAAAGATGATTTAAAACAACTTCCAGACTTAACCTTAAAAGAGGTATTTGTTTTAGGGTTGATGGGTATGATTGTGTTGTGGATGGGGATCTATCCATCTTCTTTTCTGGGTATCACCGGCCCAATGACGGAAAATTTTGTCAAAATTTTTTCTGCAAGTCTGGTACGTTAAAATGAAAAGTAATCATGTAGTCCAATTATAACAACTTTAAATGAGTAGATGTATCTTATGCTTCAATCTTTATCCGCGGCTATTCCAGAAATTTGGTTGTTAGCATCTGCCATTATTTTATTAATGGTTGGCGTTTTCTTAAAAAAGCACAGTTTTCCAATTGTCTATTGGCTTAGTTTTTTCGTGCTGGTTATCGGAATTATAGGACAAATCATTTGGTTTCCCGATGCTACCGTAACGCTGTTTAACGGAATGTTTATCAGTAAACCTGCGCTGACTATTTTAAAAATTGTTTGTTGGATGGCCGCTGCCGCCTGTTTGCTGATGAGCCCTTCTTATATTCGGACAATGCCTAATTTATCAAGATTTGAGTTCCCAATCTTAATTTTATTTGCTGTTTTGGGAATGAGCCTCATGTTATCGGCCAACCATTTAATCACCTTATATGTTAGTATTGAGCTGCAAAGCTTGGCTTTGTATGTGTTGGCAGCGTTCAATCGCGACCATTTGCGTTCCAGCGAGGCTGGATTGAAATATTTTGCTTTAGGTGCCTTGTCTTCGGGATTATTATTATACGGCTGTTCTTTACTATATGGGTTTAGTGGCAATGCTGGTTTCGCGCAAATTCAGCAATATGTCCAGTATACTGCTGCCATGCCAGCCGGATTTGTAGTTGCCCTGGTATTTATGGTTAGTGGCCTTTTGTTTAAGATATCAGCTGTTCCTTTCCATATGTGGACACCGGATGTTTATCAAGGTTCACCAACGCCAATAACTGCGTTTTTTACAACCGCCCCTAAATTGGCTTCGCTAGGCTTACTGCTCCGTATTAGCTTGGAGTTTTTTCCCCAAGATCAAGAATCGTGGAAACAAATTTTCTGGTTAGCTGCCGTGGGTTCTATGTTGATTGGGGCTTTTGCAGCCATTCGGCAACAAAATATCAAAAGACTATTGGCTTATAGCAGCATCGGCCATATCGGCTATGCCATGATTGGGTTGGTGATAGGGGGCAATGGCCCTATTAGCGCCCTGTTGCTTTATATGATGATTTATATCGGGATGAGTTTGGGAGTTTTTGCCTGCCTCTTGACGATGTATTCTGCTAAGAAAAATTTTGAAAATCTAGATGACTTTGCAGGGTTATCGAAATCAAATCCGGTGATAGCTTTTGTCTTAACCTTGCTTTTACTATCGATGGCAGGGTTGCCGCCTTTAGCAGGTTTTTGGGGAAAGTTTTATATTTTTATAGGCGCAGTTCAACAGCAATATTACGTGTTAGCGATTATTGGGGTTGTATCTTCGGTCGTGGCTGCTTTTTATTATTTAAAAATTATTAAAATCATGTATGTTGATGAAGGTAAAGATGTGCCGGTTCGAAAATTACCAGTTGCCGGGGCCACTATTGCTATTATAGCAAGCCTGCTCATGATCGGCTTATTCATTTTTCCAAATTCATTGATTAACTTAATGGATCAAACAGCTGCAAACTTAATCCTGAGGTGATCTCAATTACGCCTTTACCGCCTTTTTTTCAGTTGCATCACTACCCTTTGGTTACCAGTACCAATGACCTTATCAGGGATTTGGTTAAACAGGGAAAAGGGCGAGATGGTTTAATTGTTCAGGCCGATCAACAGACAGCAGGTCGCGGCCGGCGGGGCAGGTCTTGGGTGTCGCCAATTGGCAATTTCTATATGTCCATGTTAGTTGAAAAAATACCCAAACAATCTCTGCAAGAGGTGGCGCAAGTAGGATTTGTTGCTTCCTTATCCATGGCGGTCGCCATCAATCATTTAATAGGTCGACCAAAGACTGTCCAAATCAAATGGCCGAATGACTTATTGATTAATAAAAGAAAATTTGCCGGGATGTTACTAGAAACATTGCCGCCGGGTAATTCAACAGACCCGTTTTTCATTATCTTGGGGATAGGGGTTAATATCACTTCATTTCCCGAAGGTCTTCCTTATTTAGCAACGAGTTTGAAAGAGGTACAGGAGAATAGTAATATATCCATTCGACAATTGTTAGGGCAGTTCTGTGATGATTTCTTGCCGCGGTTAGAAAATTGGCGGGCGGGGAATTTTGTTGATATTCGAAAAGAATGGTTGGAATATGCCTGTGGAATAAGTGAAGATATTTTAGTTCACTTGCCGTCTGAGACCATTGCTGGAAAATTTGTTGATCTTAATGATCAGGGCCAATTATTGCTTGAAAACGCCGCGGGCATCAGAAAAATTACGGTGGGTGATGTGTTTTTTCCAACAAGAAGGGTTTAATCATGGGAAATAATATAATCCTGGCAATTGATAGCGGGAATACCAACATTGTTTTTGCTTTGGCGGATGAATATAAAATTATTGCTTCTTGGCGTATTGCAACCAATCGACAAAGGACGGCTGATGAATATGCTGTTTGGTTATTACAATTAATGTCGATAGGGGGTTTTTCTTCAAAAATTATTTCAGGGATTTCGATCGCGTCCGTTGTGCCGGAAACGATTTTTCCCTTAGAAACAATGGCAAAAAAATTTTTTCAATGTGATCCCATTATTGTTAACCATACGCATGCTGAAGCTATGGGGATTAAAATACTTATAGATTATCCCCAAGAATTAGGTGCTGATCGAGTTGTTAATGTCATTGCCGCGCATACAAGATATTCGAGGCCGCAAATTATTGTTGATTTAGGGACAGCCACGACCTTAGATGTAGTGGATGAACAGGGAAATTTTATTGGCGGTGCTATCGCCCCCGGTATTAATCTTTCTTTAGAGGCGCTTTATATGGCGGCTGCTAAATTGCCAAGAATGGTTGTTGCCAAACCTCAAAAAGTGATTGCTACCTCAACAATTCCTGCAATGCAGTCAGGGATTTTTTGGGGATATATTGGACTAATTGAAGGATTGATCGACAAAACCCAGAAGGAGTTAGGAAAGAAAGCAACAGTTATTGCTACAGGAGGGTTAACGCCAGTGTTAGCTGGTTCAACCAAGGTCTTTGACCATGTTAATGGAGATTTAACCATGTTAGGTATTACTGATATTTATTATTCAACAAACAAACGGAATCATGCAAAAAACAACAAAAATTTTAAAACCACGTAGTGACCAATGGCTTTTCCTACCTCTGGGTGGGTCAGGCGAGATTGGGATGAATTTAAACCTTTACGGATATGATGGCAAATGGCTGATGCTGGATCTTGGAATCACCTTTGGGAATGACACAACCCCAGGGATTGAGGTGATTATGCCGGATATTAGCTTCATTGAAGACAACAAACAGGATTTGGCAGGGTTGGTTTTAACCCATGCCCATGAGGATCATTTAGGAGCCGTGCCTTATTTATGGCCAAGGTTGCGTTGCCCGATTTATGCAACCCCCTTTACCGCCGCTGTTTTGAAAAAGAAACTGGAGCAAGAAGGCCTAAGGGATGTTCCCATCCATATTATCCCGATGAGGGGCAAGTTTAATCTAGGGCCTTTTCAAATAGAATTGGTAACCCTAACCCATTCCATCCCCGAGCCGAATGCGGTGATTTTGCGAACCCCTTTAGGTACCGTTTTACATACAGGCGATTGGAAAATTGATCCATCCCCGGTGATTGGTGATGTAACGGATGAAGCTACTTTAAAAGCATTAGCTAACGAAAACATCCTGGCTTTAGTGGGTGATTCAACAAATGCCTTGGTTCCTGGGCATTCAGCCTCCGAGGCTGCTTTATATGATTCGTTGCATCAATTATGCCAACAAATGACTTACCGTGTGGTTATTACTTGCTTTGCCAGCAATGTCGCGCGGTTGAAAACGATTATGCAAGTGGCAAAAAGCTTAAAAAGAAAAGTTGCATTGGTTGGCAGATCATTGTGGCGTATTTATGAAGCTGCAAGATCGACCGGTTATTTGCAAGATATGCCTGAACCTTTGGACGAGAATGAAGTGCAATCTATTCCACGGGACAAGTTGCTAATGATTTGTACCGGCAGCCAAGGCGAGCAACGTTCGGCCTTATCCCGCATTATTCATGGCACACACTCCCATGTTTCGTTAGATGCAGGTGATGGAGTGATTTTTTCCTCTCGCGTTATTCCCGGTAATGAGCAGGAGATTTATCAATTAAAAGATGCGTTACTGCGTAAGGGATTGAAAGTGATTAGTGATGGAGATCATTTTGTCCATGTGTCCGGCCACCCGGCACGAGATGAACTGACTATGATGTATCAATGGGTTCGGCCACGATTGGCTATCCCTGTGCACGGAGAGGAAAGGCATTTGCGGGCGCATGCGGAACTTGCGAAGGAATGTCAGGTTCCTCAAGCAATCCCCGCCCATAATGGCCAAGTGATCCAACTGGCCCCGAATGGCGGACAAATTATTGACGAAGTACCGGTGGGGCGCTGGGCGCTAGATGGTAACCGGGTCATTTCTATGACGGATAAATTGGTGGAAGACCGGCAAAAAATGGCGCAAGGCGGTCTGGTTATTGTCACCTTGATTGTTGATGATTTAGGATGGATGATTGCAGATCCTGCCTTGCAAGCCATTGGTTTTTCCAAAGGTAATGAGCAGCCCACCTTTATATTGCCGCTGATGAAATTAATAAGGTCCGGTATGGAAGATGTTTCACCATTACCTGTATCATCCTCTACGAAGCAGGGGGAAGTTAAGGGATCCGTTATCCAATTAATCAAGCGGTATATGAAAAAGAATATAGGGAAAGAACCATTGATTGAGGTTAATATCGTAAAAATCCTATAGGAACCTCATTATGAAATTGGGTAAACTTAATCATGTGGCAATTGTTGTACCAGATTTAGGTAAGGCTGCAACAATTTATCAACAGTTATTGCAGGCCAAAATTTCTAAACCACAACTACTTTCTGAACATGGCGTTAGGGTCATTTTTGTTGATTTTGGAAATACGAAAATCGAATTATTAGAACCTTATGGGGAACAATCACCTATTGCTAAATTTTTAGAGACCCATCCCCAAGGCGGTATGCACCACGTCTGCTATGAAGTGGGTGATATTTTGGAAGCGAAACAGCATTTGCAAAACCAAGGTGCCCGAGTGCTAGGGGATGGTCAACCGAAAATCGGCGCCCACGGCAAACCCGTGCTATTTCTGCACCCCAAGGATTTTTGTGGAACCTTAATCGAATTGGAACAGGTTTAAACAATACTGATGAATTGGTTTACGGGAATATTGGTTTACGTCATTATTTGGTGGGTATTGTTGTTTACTATTTTACCTTGGGGGGTTAGACAATCCCAAAATCCCCAATTAGGTCATGATAAAGGGGCTCCGGAAAATCCCCGTCTATTTATTAAGATAGTTCTGACGACTACCATATCCACCATATTATGGCTTATTTATTATGGTATTATCCAATAATAGGATCGATTGTTCATCAAGGAGCGGTAAAGAAAAAACCACATCCAAGAATGTGGTTTTTTCTAACTATTTCGTAACTGCTAGATCGGATTCCCTGAACTTGGTAAAGTCCCAATTTTTCTACATTTTCAACTGGATAACCTTATCCGTCAAGATAAATTATTTTGGCAACAAATAAAACAGACAAAATAATCATTGCTATATTCAAGTCCCGCCATTTTCCACTTAGAATTTTAATTGCTGTATAACTGATGAAACCTAGGGCAATTCCATTCGCAATAGAAAAAGTCAATGGCATCGCCAAGGCTGCAATAACGGCGGGTGCCGAATCCGTTACATCATCCCAATTTATTTCAGCTAATCCCCTGGCCATCATACAAGCCACGTATAACAAAGCAGAAGCAGTTGCATAAGCGGGGATCATTTTAGCAAAAGGGGCAAAAAATAACGCTGCTAGGAAAAATATAGCAACCACCACAGCAGTTAAGCCAGTCCTACCGCCAGCGCGTATACCTGCTGCACTTTCAATATAGCTGGTCGTCGTGGAAGTTCCCAAAACCGCTCCGATACTCGTTGCGGTGCTGTCGGCAACTAAAGCCTTTTCTAGTCTTGGCAAACGGCCTTCTTTGTCCAACATGCCTCCTCGGTGTGCAAGGCCTATCAACGTGCCTGCGGTATCGAAGAGATCCACAAAAAGGAAAGAGAAAACAATAACGATAAGGCCAATTTGTAAGGCACCTTGAATGTCTAATTGTAATAATGTTGGGGTTATATCAGGTGGCAATGATACCAGCGTATCTGGAATTGCTACAATCCCTATTATAATGCCAGCCACGGTGCTTGTAAGAACCCCAATGATAATCGCTCCTGGTACGCGGTAATAATCAAGGGCTGCAATCACAAAAAAACCTGCCAAGGCTAACACAACGCCATATTGGGTTAAATTACCCATGGTAACGAAGGTCGCAGGATTCGCTACAACCAATCCGGCATTTTTCATGGCGATCATCCCCAAAAACAATCCAATACCAGCGGAGATAGAAATTTTTAGCGGTTTAGGGATAGAATTAATAATATAACTACGGATGGGAAATATACTGATCAGAAAACTAATAACCCCTGAAATAAATACTGCTCCCAATCCTACTTGCCAAGTGTAACCCATGCCTTTTACGACACCATAGGTGAAATAAGCATTTAATCCCATGCCGGGGGCTAAAGCCACCGGATAATTGGCATACAACCCCATAATTGTTGTACTAATAGCCGCAACCAGACAGGTAGCCACAAAGACGGCCCCATGATCCATTCCGGCATCAGATAAAATCAGGGGGTTCACAACAATAATATAAGCCATAGCCAGGAATGTGGTTATTCCTGCCAGAATTTCTGTACGCACAGTGGTTTGGTGTTCCGCCAAACGAAAATATCGTTGCAGCATAGAAATATTCTCCTTGTAAAGGGGGATGGTAAAAAGAAAGAAACCAAAAGGGATGCATCATGACAACCTTTCGCAAATCTTATTTTGACCATTTTTAGTAAAATGAAAAGCAGCAGGCTATCTAAATCATTCCGATTATCAATTTCTTCATGCATTCCAATCAAAACTTTGCTTGCGTTTGCGTAGAAAACCGAATATCTGATAGTTTTGTGGGTGGTGTAGAATCGAGCTTTTGAACAGAAAAATTAGGAATGTAAAGCCTAGAATTGGGTCGGGAAATTGAAAAATGGTGGCGGAAGAGGGAATTGAACCCCCGACAAACGGATTATGATCCCGCTGCTCTACCAACTGAGCTACTCCGCCAAACCTTTTGGAACAAGGTGAATTGAAACCATCAAAATCTTTTCCTGTCAAGATATTCTATAGGTAGCAATAAAAAATTATCAAACTTAAATAACACACCAAGTTAGATCGTTACTGAATTTGTGCAAAAGCCCTGATGGGCAAAATAAGCGCCTGTATTTGTTCATTTAGGCAAGAATAACTTAATAAGGAAATAAAATGGCAAGTGCTGCCTGGGTGATCATTTGGCAATTTAAAGTGTCACCGATTTCGCAATCAATTTTCGAGCAATATTATGGGCAGGATGGGGAATGGGTGCAGTTGTTTCGGCAACACCCTGGATATTTATGGAGCAAGCTATATCAAGATGTGCAAGAAAAGAATACGTATTTGACCTGTGATTATTGGCAGTCACTACAAGCTTATAAAGAATTTAAAGAACAATTTAGACAACCTTATCAACAGTTAGATATATATTGTGAGAAATTAACCACGGCAGAAGCACTCATCATGGAAACGATGACAAATATCGATTTAAGTTTTATGTAAAATGGAACAACTATAGCAATAGGAAAGAACTGGAATCAATTATGGCCCAAGAAATTAATACTTTGCCCGCTTCAGGTACGCGTGATTTTCTACCTCACCAGGTGCGGCAACGAGAGAAGGTTTTTCAAATCGTTCGCGAAACTTTTGAATCTTTTGGGTTTGTACCTCTGCAAACACCAACTTTTGAAAGGTTAGAAATTTTATCAGGAAAGTACGGGGATGAGGGGGAAAAATTAATCTTTAAAATCTTAAAAAGGGGTGATAAAGAACAAACAGGGGAAGCAGACCTTGCCCTACGTTATGATTTGACTGTTCCGGCGCTTAGGGCTTTTGCCGACAATCGGCAGCAATTACCCACCGTTTTTAAGCGTTACCAAATTGGCCAGGTATGGCGAGCGGATAGGCCAGGCAAAGAAAGATTTAGAGAATTTACCCAATGCGATATTGATATTTATGGCAGCTCATCTGCCACTGCTGATCTTGAGATTCTATTAGTTATTAGCCAAACTTTAAGAAAACTCGGTTTAGAAAATAATATCAAGATACATTTGAATTCCCGGCTTTTTTTACAGCAAATGACATCAGCATATGAGTTGCCCACCACGACTGCTGCTGAAATAATGATTGTTTTAGATAAAATTGATAAGATCGGATTGTCCCAAGTTGCTATACAAGCTTCAGATATTATTCAACAAAATGGCTTGGCCAAACAATGCCAGCAATTTTTAGCTGATATAGCAGGTCCAAACGCCAAAGAACTTTTTATTGCTAAAGTACAGGCAAATCCTGAAGGCAAGAAAGTGATTGCGGATATTGCGTGGCTGATAGAACAAGTCAAGCTTTTACAGCCAGGTACCAATATTATTTTTGACCCATTTTTGGTTAGGGGTATATCTTATTACACCGGGTTTATTTTTGAAATTTTTAGTCCAGACAGCAAAAGCGCGCTATCAGCTGGTGGGCGTTACGATCATTTAAGTATGAATGTGACGGGGCAATCTATGCCTATTTGCGGCGGATCCTTAGGTATTGAAAGAATATTGTTGTTATTAGAAAAATCATGGACAGATTCAGATAATAATTTTGATACTCTATTTTTAACCGTCTGGGACGCGGATTCTTTGCCGGCCACTCTACGTTTAGCAAGTGGTTTAAGGGCAAATGGCTTAAAAATATATATGTCAACTATTGAAAAAGATTTGAAAAGCCAGCTAAAATTTGCTGACAAAAATAAATATCGCTTTTGTCTGATTTTGGGGCCTGATGAGATAAAAAATCAGACGTTGGTGGTGAAAGATTTTGTTCACAAAAAGCAACAAATATTAGAAAATAAAGACCATCAGCTTTTAACGAACGGCCTGTTAAAATTCATGAAATAAAAAATGCCATAGTTCGCATAAGAGAAAATAAAAGAAAAAAATCCTAACAAATAAAACGATTTTAAAACATGGATTTAGATTTACTTGTCTTAAAAAATGGTGCCTAGGAGCGGAATCGAACCACCGACACGCGGATTTTCAGTCCGCTGCTCTACCAACTGAGCTACCTAGGCATAATAGCTGTTCTTGATTAGCCTCTTAACAGTAACTAACTGTTGCCTTATAATCAAAAACCATCAGCCTGTCCAGTGTAATTTTGGCCTTTGATTTTTATAAAACAGGGGCAGCTAAGTTGAAAAAAGTTACTAATCTTAGCTTTTTTAAGAACTGCGATTTTTGTTTTTCCAACTTATGATAAAGAAAATTTGTAATGCTAGAACATAGATCTTGTAAAGCAAGCTTCGGGTACCTGTTGCAATAATACAATGGCCGCCAATGAAAAAATATCACCGTATCATGATAGGTTCCATTTCTTAGTTTAATGGACTATGAACTGTAGGGAAGATATCCAATCTTTTTAAACCTTTTTAACTGAATAATAAGATAGCAGGCGGAGAATAAAAATCGTATGGATAATAAGTTGAAAAATTTAATACGAATTGCGGTCTCTTGTGCGATCGTTGTATTTTTAGGATCTTGTGCCGTTCGTCCAACAGATCCGGAAGAACTTGCAGAATTTATGGAGACCAACGATCCTTTGGAACCCTTTAATAGAAAGGTGTTTGCTTTTAATCAAGCGGTGGATGAGAATTTTCTGGTGCCGGTTGCGAAAGGGTACCGCACCGTCGTTCCAGAAGAAGCACGTAAAAGCATTCGGAATTTTACGAATAATTTGAGAGAACCCTATAATTTTGTAAATAATTTATTACAATTATCACCAGATACACCAAAAACTTTGGCCCGATTCATCATTAATTCAACAATAGGTTTTTTAGGTTTTTTTGACGTAGCCAGTGAACTTGGGTTGGAATACGATGAAGAGGATTTTGGGCAAACTTTAGCTTTATGGGGAATTCCTGAAGGGCCTTATCTAGTCTTACCGCTGTTTGGGCCGTCAAATTTCCGGGATTCTGTTGGTGTTGTTGTCGGCATTGCATCAGATCCTGTTAATTTAACTTTAGGGGGATTGGGCCTAAAAATCGTGAGTTATAGTATTTCTGGCCTAACTTTAGTCAGTCAAAGGGAGGTTTACTTAGACCCAGTTGAGCAAATTAAAGCCAATTCACTTGATTATTATGCAACGATGCGCAGCTTATATCGTCAGCGTCGGTTGAAAATGATTTATGATTTTGATCCTTCGGAGAGAAAAAATTTGCCTATATTAGGGGATACGAAAGACTTTCGAGATTAAAGGCAAGCCATGATGAAAGCACGTGGCATAGAAAAATCCGGTATTCTCTCTGCAATCATTTCAAACAAATGGTTGGTTGTTGTTTTATTTCTAAAAGGTTTTTTGATTGCTCCCTCTTTATTTGCAGACATGCCACGAACTTTTGCTGATTTGGTTGCAAAAGTTTCACCTGCAGTGGTTAATATTTCAACTATACAATCAATTGAAGATATAAGTACCCATAACTTTTTCGACTTTACTTTTCCGCCTGGTTCCCCTTTTGAAGATTACTTTCATGAGTTCGGATTGCCGGATGGGGATACAAATAAAGGCACGCAGCAACGGATAGGGTTGGGGTCAGGTTTTATTATCGATCCGAACGGATATGTGGTCACCAATTACCATGTGATTAAAGATGCCCAAGCAATCCAGGTGACTCTAAATAACGGTATGCAATATGAAGCATCACTGATTGGAGTGGATCAGAGAACAGATATCGCTGTTTTAAAAATTGAGACCAGGCAATCATTAGTCTTCGTGCAATTGGGTGATTCAGATAAAGCAAGGGTTGGTGACTGGATTGTTGCTGTAGGTAATCCCTTTGGTTTGGGGGGGTCCGTCACCGTTGGTGTGCTCTCCGCACGCGGTCGGGATATTCAATCGGGGCCTTTTGATGATTTTTTACAGTTGGATGCTGCGATTAATAGGGGTAATTCCGGGGGGCCAAGTTTTAATTTGGAAGGTGAAGTGATCGGGATTAATACAGCTATATACTCCCCAAACGGGGGCAGTGTAGGGATAGGCTTTGCTATCCCTTCCAACGTGGCTAAACCAATTATCACAGCTCTTAAAGAG
>Ga0075163_10008366_pt1 | contig 13640 bp, 15 predicted proteins | sample JI1023141ADNA_FD_71478 | JGI IMG/M metagenome (GOLD analysis project Ga0075163, IMG submission 71478) | Wastewater effluent complex algal communities from Wisconsin, to seasonally profile nutrient transformation and Carbon sequestration -... | ecosystem: Engineered > WWTP > Effluent > Algae...
CGGCTTGAGACGGAAGTCGCCAAACGTACCGCTCAGTTGACGGAATTGACCCAGCATCTGGTCACCGCGCGCGAGGACGAGCGAAACCGTCTGGCGCGCAATTTGCACGATGATCTGGGCTCATTGCTCACATCGGCCAAGCTCGATGCAGCTCGTATCCGGTCCCGACTGGCTGGCACGACGCCCGAGACACTGGAGTTGCTGTCACATCTGGTTGGAACCCTCAATAGCGGTATTGCGTTGGGTCGACGCATCATCGAAGATTTGCGTCCATCTGCGTTAAGCAACCTGGGGCTGATTGCGACGCTGGAGATTCTGGCAAGAGAGTTTGCCGATCACTCGGGCGTCGATGTTCAATGTGCGCTGGAGCCTGTTGATCTGGATGTCGATGCGGAATTGATGGTCTACCGGCTGGTTCAGGAAGCCATCACCAACATCACCAAATATGCTCAGGCTCGTCATGTCTGGGTGAACTTGAGCGAGCATGAAAACCACGTGGAAGTTTCTGTTCGCGACGATGGTGTTGGCTTTGATACCACCAAAAAGCCCGACTCCAAATACGGCCTGATTGGCATGCGGTTTCGTGTTGAGGCCGAAGGTGGGGCCCTCCATGTGTTTTCCTCACCAGGAAACGGCACCACGGTACAAGCCATTCTTCCGCTGCCGTCGCTAGAGAAGAACCACGAACCCGTTCACACTTAAGCCGAAGTCTGCTTCCATTCCTCAGTACTGTCAGCAACGTCCTACTTCAATGCAGACTCTCGACTGACGCGATTGCATCCGGGCCACCTATCGCCATGGATGCAGCGAACGTCCAAACTTGCATGGTCATCAGAGCGGTCCAACGCTCTTCACACCAGGAGTCACCACATGCTGCACTATGCCGTTGTATTTTTTGTCATTGCCTTGATCGCTGCCCTGTTCGGCTTCGGCGGCATCGCTGCCAGCGCAGTTGAGATAGGCAAGATCCTTTTCATTGTGTTTGCAGTATTGGCTGTTGCCAGTTTTTTGTTGGGCCTTTTCAAAAAGAGCTGACATCACACTAAACCGCCGTTACCTTCAAGCTCAACTTCACTCAACCCCCGAAAAAAGGAACCATCATGTTTGCAAAAAAGCCCCAGGAACTTTCCAACAACCTCACCGATCAGGTGACCCACACCGCCGACGAGGCCATCCGCTCTACTCAACGCCTGGCAAACGAGGCGGTCGATGGTTTGGCGCAGGCCATGCAGGAGGTACGGCATCAGGCAGCACCCATGCTGAACCGGGCCTCCGAGCAGGTCAGTGCACTGGCCCAGCGTGGAGTGAATGGTGTCCGCGATACGTCACAACACTTGCGGGAAAAAACCCGGGATGCAGCTGATGGCACGGTGCAGTACATCAAGGATGAACCGGTGAAAGCCATGCTCATCGCCGCTGCGACTGGAGCAGCGCTAATGGCATTGGTGAGCCTGATCAGCCGATCTGGTCATCGCGGCTAAGACTCATTTACGCGTCTATTTCACCATGTCCGCACTGCTATACCTGATCGCAACACGACCGCAGCTATTGATAGATCATGCTGAGGCCTACGCTGGTCTTGCTTCAGCCGAGGTCAGCAATGCATCCAGTATCTGGAAGCGTCGTGCCAAGCTGGGCATCATGGCAATTTGCTCTTTTACTGTAGCAGCAGTTCTGGTGGGTGTGGCCGCGATGATATGGGCAGTGCTCCCGGCAGCCGCCAACCAAACCCCGTGGGCTCTGATCGTCACACCGATATTGCCCATTGGGCTGGGAACGTGGTGCCTTATAGCGATCAGGGAGCGGCCGGAAGAAATTGCTTTTGATGCCCTGCGACGGCAGTTAAAGGCCGACATGGCCATGCTGCGGGAAGCGACGATATCATGAGCAATCTGGTTACGGCCTCAGAGCGGTTGGCAATGTCCCGCGAACGACTATGCCAGGCGATGCGCGAACACTCAGACCCACATAGCAGTCTTTCGAAAACCGCGCAGGGTATTTCTGCGCCAGCATGGTTTGACGGTCTGAAATCGATCCCTGGCGCGCCTGTCCTGCTTCAGACTCTCAATGTCTGGTGGGCAGTTCACCCTCTGCGTCTTGTCAGCATATCAGCGGCAGACGCGGTCAAAGCAGTGATTCAACCGCTGGCACAACGTCATCCGATCGGCTTGGTCGCTGGCGCTGCCGTGATGGGGGTGCTATTTGTCAGGAGCCGTCCGTGGCGCTGGCTTCTCACACCGGCCCTGTTCGCTGGATTGATACCCCAAATAATAGCTGCAGCCGCTGCGCAGGTACCGCCTCAATCGTGGATGAAGATGCTGATGTCCTTGATGCAACAGACGAAGACGAAAGGCCCAGTCCTGTAAGCTGATTCCATGAGGCAGAAACCAGCTTTCTCTCACTAGCTCAACTGGCGGACAGTTTCAAGATCGCAGAAGTGTCAGTTTTTTTTGATATCACCCACACCACCCACTACCGCTACGCTCAGATGGTGGCGCTTGGCGAGCACCGTGTATTGTTTCGACCGCGAGACAGTCATGACCTGAGGGTACTGGCAACGGATATGACCGTGACCCCTGCCCCGCAGGATATCCGCTTGATACAGGACGTTTATTCCAACTCTGTCGCGCTTGTCCAGCCACAAAGTCCTGCCACTGAGTTGAAGGTGGTGTGTTCTTTTTCTGTCGAACACACCGGTACGCCCGCACTGGACTTTCCCCTGAGCCCTCACGCACAAACCTATCCATTCGCATACGACGACGAAGAGCGGCTGGTGCTGGCACATTACATCAGCCCGTACTACAACGATCCGGATGGCATCATCAAAGCATGGGCGACACAGTTCACAGGTAGTAGCGGCGAGACTGGTTCGCGCCAGCTACTGGTGAACATGACGCAATTCATCCGTAGCCGCATGCAGTATCTGCCACGGTTCGAGGAAGGTGTCCAGACACCGCATCGCACGCTGGAACTCCGAAGCGGCACCTGCCGTGATTTTGCTACGTTGATGATCGAAGCAGCGCGCCACCTTGGTTATGCTGCGCGGTTTGTTTCTGGCTATCTGTACACCCCATGGCTTGACGACGGCTCGCTGCCGGTTGCCACAACCGGCACCACCCATGCGTGGGTACAAGTCTATCTGCCTGGCGCCGGGTGGATTCCCTTCGATCCAACCAACAACCTGATTGACCGCACTGATTTGATTCGTGTCGGCGTAGCGCGGCACGCCAGCCTGGCATCCCCCGTAAGTGGCTCATGGACCGGATTTCCGGGGGACTTTCTTGGAATGAGCGTCGACGTAAAGATACACCGGCGGCGCTAATGCGGCACGACCTACAACCAGTACTCCCAAAGCCGGGCGAACAACTCCTTGACTCGCAGGTTCAATGCACGGCCCTCCCATTTTCCTGGTGTGACCTCATCAGAAGCGGCAAGATCCTTCTCGAACATAGCCTGAATCTGGTTGCCAAATTCCGCGCCCAAAACTACCGCATTCAACTCATCGTTATGCAAAAAACTGCGCCAGTCCAGATTGGTTGACCCTACTGTTGCCCACACGCCATCAATCAGTGCCGTCTTGGAATGGAGAATGACACCTCGCCGTTCATATATTTTTACCCCAGCCTGCAACAGAGGGGTGTAGTACCCACGCCCCGCGTGAAATACCAGCCATGAGTCGGTCTGGCTGGGCAGGATCAGCCTCACATCAACCCCGCGCGCGGCTGCCGCTTTCAACGCTGCAAGCAGCTGTGGGTCTGGCGCGAAATAGGCATTGGTCAGGTGTATGCTGGTTTCAGCGCTGCCGATTGCCGAAAGCAGCGTGGCATAGATCAGGCTGAAGGGTTCGTCAGGTGAACTGCCTATGGCCCGTACCACCTCGCGGCCGGCATTCTCTGGAGGTGGAAAGTAGTTTTTCGCCGGCAGGGGTGATCCCTTTTGCTTTTCCCAGGTTGCTAGAAACAGCTTCTGAAATTCGGCGACCACAGATCCGCGCAGTTGCAGATCTGTATCGCGCCATGCGAGGCTACCGTCCTTTGGAACACGTGAACTCTGGCTAAACGAACCACCGGAATACACACTGCTGATATTAATGCCGCCCAGAAAGGCTGTAAGTCCATCGACGATCAGCAACTTGCGGTGATCACGCTGGTTCAACTCCCATTCCTTGCGCGCCGTCAAAGGATTGATGGGGTTGAACTCAAGCACGTTGATACCCTGGTCGGTCAACTGCCTGAAAAATGTTGCCGGGGTCCTGAATGTACCCGCACCGTCATGAATGAGGTTGACCTGCACGCCTTGTCGCTGCTTCTCCAGCAGTACCTGGGCAAACCGCTGACCCACCTCGTCATCGTCCAGTATGTAGGTCTCCAGATTGATGTGATCCTGGGCCGCCAGGATGGCTGCCAGCATGGCTCGGTAGGTAGCCGGGCCATCCTGAAGCAGAACAACCTGGTTGCCAGTGGTCAAAGGACTGCCCGCAATGGCTTCCTCGAGCGCCAGGTGGCGATCAAATATGTTGGTTTCCTGGCCACGGCTGGCCAGGCGTTCCAGGATCTCCTTGCTCTGCAATACAGATAACGGTCCCCGTGAGCCTTCCAGTTGCATGCGTGTGTTCGCATGTCGGGCCAAATCAGGAACGATGGTCGGCAGACTCCCGCAACCCGTGGCACCAAACAACACGACCAGGAAAAAACCAGGTAGTCGGTTCAATCGCAGCGGGTTGGTAGCAGTGGCCATGCTGGCGGACTTTAGCTCAAATGCGGAAAGCCGGCTTCCGCATGGTTTGTCGACCTAATCGGTAGGAGTCACCGATCACAGCCGCCCCGTTACGAGCAAGATCAGAATGATGATCACAACCAATCCCAATCCGCCGCTGGGTCCGTAGCCCCAACTCCTGCTGTGCGGCCAGCTCGGAATGGCACCGATCAACATCAGAATCAAAATAATCAACAGTATGGTTCCCAAGCTCATGCGGCTCTCCTCGAAGTTTTCAACAGATCAGGTCTTGTACGTGGTTGACATAACTGCAGGCACCGTGGTCCACGCAGCTCAACCGGCGAGCACAGAGTGATCATCGGCTCAGGCAATGCGGGTCGCCATCAGCGGCAACCGGCTTTCAGGGTAGTCCTGCTCCTACAGGACTCAACGACGAGCGTTTGAAGCGACTAAACCCGGCTAACCGCCCTGGACATTGCGACGCCGGCACGCGGCCATGTCCTACACATTCACGAGCCAACCACCGATGGCTACCGGGAACCAGCGCTCATATAGTTCATTCATCGGTTTGGCTAAGGACCATCATTTTCCCGCCCATGGGTGGTGGGGCTCATCACCATCCTGTCAAGCTTTTTCGATCAATCATTTCTACTGGAGATTTACCATGCAAATTCGAACCCCACTACTCGCCATCGCTACCGCCATCGCACTGCTCACTGCCACCGGTTGTGCCGTCACCCGCGGGCAGGAAACTGTTGGCGCCTATGTCGACGATGCCGGTATTACCACACTCATCAAGTCACGTTTCGTCGAAAACAAACAGGTCGATGCCGCGGCGATCAGTGTTGAAACGTTAAACGGCGTCGTCATGTTGTCAGGCTTCGCCAAGAATGCAACTGAAAAAGTTACCGCAGAAAACATTGCGCGTGGCGTGAGCGGCGTGAAGATGGTCAAGAACGAAATCACCATCCGTCCTTAAATCAGGTCATTAATACTGGGCTGAATTTTTTTATTCACATTCAAGGAGATTCTCATGAACTGGGACCGCATTCAAGGTAACTGGAAACAAGTCACTGGGCAGGCGAAAGAGCAATGGGGCAAGCTGACTGATGACGATCTCGACGTTATCGCAGGTCGTCGCGACCAGCTTGCTGGAAAAATCCAGGAACGCTATGGCGTGGCCAAGGACGAGGCAGAAAAGCAATTGGCGGAGTGGGAACGGAAGGCAACAGATTCCTGGTTCGCTAATGACAAGGACACTGCTTAATTCTCTGCGGACAACAGGCACCGTCTCAACAGCCCCTGTTTCGCATGCGAAACAGGGGCTGTTTTCTTGCACAGCCTTAACCGTTCATGCGCGGGAAACCGCAGCTGCATGGAGGTGGAATAATGACGCTGCGACGAGATGCCTTAAATCGATCACTTCATCTGCCATTTCATGAAACTTGCCACCTGGAACGTCAACTCACTCACCGTTCGTCTGCCCCAGGTGCTGGACTGGCTGGTCCAGAATCCAGTCGATGTTCTGGCGCTGCAGGAACTCAAATTGACCGATGACAAATTTCCGGTAGATGCGTTCACACAAGCCGGCTATTCGGCACAGTGGTTTGGCCAGAAAACCTACAACGGCGTGGCGCTGGTGTCTCGCTTGCCAGCGGCCGATGTGGTCAAGAACATTCCCGGCTTCTCCGATGACATGTCACGGGTCATCAGTGGCACGTTCACCATGGACAACGATGGACAACAGTCCATTCGTGTCATTGGGGGGTATTTCCCCAATGGGCAGGAGCCAGGCTGCGACAAGTTCGATTACAAGATGAACTGGCTCAAGGGCCTGCGAGACTGGGTGCGCAATGAACTGCTCACTCACCCCAACCTGGTGCTGATGGGGGACTTCAACATCACGTTTGACGATGCCGATGTATGGGATCCTGTTGCGCTGAAAGACACCATTCACTGCACGGAAGAGGAACGTTACCACCTGCGCGCACTGGTTGCGCTGGGCTTGCATGATTCATTCAGGCTTTTTCAGCAACCTGAAAAAAGCTACAGCTGGTGGGATTACCGTGACTTCGCCTTTCGTCGCAACCGTGGCCTGCGTATTGATCACATATTGATCAGTCAGGCGTTGAGGCCTCTGGCAAAAGCCTGCCAGATTGACAAAAATCCGCGAAAAAATGAACGCCCCAGTGACCACGCACCCGTGGTACTGACCCTCGGGTAACCACCATCAGTCCAGCAGGCCGTCGGCGCTCACGAATGGCAGATTCAGTTCGCGTGCCACTGCCTCATAGGTGACGTGGCCCTTGCAGACGTTCAGGCCATTACGCAGATGTGGGTTGTCACGCAGCGCGCCCTGCCACCCTCTATTGGCCAGCGCCATCGCATGCCCAATCGTGGCGTTATTCAGGGCAAAGGTTGAGGTACGCGCCACGCCACCCGGCATGTTGGCGACGCAGTAATGCACCACGCCATCCACCATATAAGTGGGCTCGGCGTGCGTTGTCGCGCGGGATGTCTCGAAGCAGCCACCCTGGTCAATTGCCACATCCACCACCACGGAACCTTTCTTCATGCGGGCAATGTGTGCCCGGGTGAGCAGTTTGGGGGCTGCAGCGCCGGGCACCAGCACACCGCCAACAACCAGATCGGCATCCAGCACCGCGTCTTCAATGCTGGACTCCGTGGAGTAAAGCGTACTGATGCGGTTACCGAAGACCAGGTCCAGCGCACGAAGACGGTCCATGTTTTTGTCAATCACCGTCACCCGCGCGCCCAGGCCTACCGCCATCTGCAGCGCGTTGCTGCCGACGACACCCGCACCAAGGATCACAACATGGCCCGCTGCCACGCCAGGTACGCCGCCCAGCAACAGGCCGCGGCCACCATGAGACTTTTCGAGATGGGTTGCACCGGCTTGAATCGCCATACGGCCGGCCACCTCGCTCATGGGCGCCAAAAGCGGCAAACCGCCTCCAGGCCCGGTGATCGTTTCATACGCTATGCATATCGCACCTGATTTGATCAACGCTGCCGTCTGCCGGGGATCAGGCGCCAGATGCAAATAGGTATACAGAATCTGACCCGGTCGCAACATAGCGCATTCCTGCGGCTGAGGCTCCTTGACCTTCACCACCAAGTCGGCGCGCTCAAACACGGCAACAGCCGCATTCACGATTTCGGCACCTGCCGCCTGATACTGCGCATCTTCCAGTCCGATGGCACTGCCGGCATCATGCTGAACGAAAACCTGGTGGCCCTGCGCCACCAGTTCACGCACACTGGCAGGGGTCAGGCCAACCCGGTATTCATGGTTTTTGATTTCCTTGGGAACGCCGATGCGCATGGGGCTCTCCGGTAATGGGTGATACGGAAACCCATTTTGCGCAGCTACCGGCCATCAAACACGTTTATTACTTAATTTCAGAAAACATTAGAAGAACTGATTTACTCCAGGCCCAGCTCCTGAATCTTGCGGGTAATGGTGTTGCGACCAATGCCCAGTTTTTGCGCCGCCTCGATGCGGCGCCCCCGGGTGTTTTGTAGTGCTGCATGAATCAGCCTGGACTCAAAACGACGTGTGAGCGCATCCCACACGTCCGGACGGCCACTGACCAGAAGCTCCAGCGCCTCGGTTTCGAGATCTTGCTCCCAACCGGCATCATGCAAACCCCGCTCAGTTGCGACGGGCGTCGCAGCGGCGGTGATTCCCGCTTCCGCAGGTGCACTCACCGCCGTGACCCTGGTAACAACTGGCGGCGAGGTAAAACCCGCGGCATTGGTCGTACCTGCAGCCAAAACAGCATCGGGCGCTGGCGAACTGGTCGTTTCTTCAGATGCAGCCAGTACCTCCGGAGGCAAATCCTTCGGCTCGATCAGCTGGGCAGGCGCCATAACGGTAAGCCAGTGGCAGATGTTCTCCAACTGACGCACATTGCCCGGGAAGGAAAAAGTGCTCAGGCGCGCCAGGGCCGCATCGGAAATGCGCTTGGGCTCAATTCCCAGTTGCAACGCGCTCACACCCAGAAAGTGACGTGTCAGCATGGCGATATCTTCCCGCCGCTCACGCAAGGCCGGCAGGCGCAGGCGAATGACATTGAGACGGTGAAACAGGTCTTCCCGGAACGCCCCCTCGCGAACACGTTGCTCCAGGTCCTGGTGGGTAGCAGCAATGACGCGCACATTGGTCTTGACGGCCGAGTGACCACCGACGCGGTAGAAGTGTCCGTCACTGAGCACACGCAGCAGGCGGGTCTGCAAGTCGAACGGCATGTCACCGATCTCGTCCAGAAATAGCGTACCGCCATCGGCCTGCTCAAAGCGCCCACGCCGCATGGTCTGCGCGCCAGTGAATGCACCCCGCTCATGCCCAAACAATTCAGACTCAAGCAAGTCCTTGGGGATAGCCGCCGTATTGATGGCCACAAACGGACCATTGTTGCCCGCATCGCCGCGCGGAGAATGTTTATGCAATGCGCGCGCCACGAGCTCTTTACCCGAACCCGACTCTCCCGTGATCAGCACAGTCACATTGCTCTGGCTCAGGCGGCCAATCGCTCGAAACACATCCTGCATGGCCGGCGCCTGGCCGAGCATTTCTGGCGCTGCAGTGGTGCGTTCCTGCGCTACATCTTCGCGCAGACTTTCTTCGACGGCGCGGCGAATGAGCGCCACGGCCTTCGGTAAATCAAACGGCTTGGGCAGGTATTCGAAAGCACCGCCCTGAAACGCAGACACGGCGCTGTCCAGATCGGAGAAAGCCGTCATGATGATCACCGGCAAGCCAGGGTGCTTGGCCTTTACCTTGTCCAGCAACTCCAGCCCTGAGCCCCCAGGCATGCGAATATCACTGACCATGATTTGCGGACCTTCATCGTCTGAGGACGAATCCAGTGCCGCCAGCACATCTCGCGGGTTGGTGAAGCTGCGGGTAGGCAGGTTTTCCCGCAGCAGCGCCTTCTCCAGAACGAAGCGTATGGACTGGTCATCATCTACGATCCAAATCGGCTTCATGTCGTTGGTTATCCCTGGTCTTGCTGCCGTGAACCTCTCACGGCAGCGGTATCAATAATTTGAAATCCGTACGTCCCGGCATACTCTCACACTCGATCAAACCATGATGCTGTTGCACAAAGGTCTGAGCCAGTGTGAGGCCCAATCCCGAACCACCTTCCCTGCCCGACACCAGCGGATAGAAAATACGGTCCTTGATTGACTCGGGTATACCCGGTCCGTTATCGATGACATGCAATTCCAGTGCCAACCGGTAGCGCTGTTTACCAAATGTCACTTGTCGCGCCACACGCGTGGAGAAGGTCAGACAGGCATCACCCGCCGCAATGCGTTCCACAAGGGCCTGACAGGCGTTATGGGCAATGTTGAGCACCGATTGAATCAATTGCTCGCGGTCCCCCCGGAACTCCGGAATGGATGTGTCGTAGTCACGCACCACCTGCAGACCTTTGGGAAACTCCGCCAGGATAAGTGACCGCACGCGTTCACACACTTCGTGGATATTCACGTCGCCCACCAGGTGAGGTCTGCGATGAGGTGCCAGCAAGCGATCTACCAGTGTTTGCAGTCGATCCGCCTCGTGAATGATGACCTGCGTGTACTCCTTCAAGCCTCTGGATTCAATCTCCATCTCCAGCAGTTGCGCAGCGCCCCGAATGCCACCCAATGGGTTCTTGATTTCATGCGCAAGATTGCGGATCAACTCCTTGTTGGCCTGCGCCTGATCGGCCAGCCGCTCTTCGCGGTCCTGACGGGTTTGCTGCTCCAGTGGCAACAGCTCCACAATGATCTGGCCCGGTGACTCCGTTTGCGTCACGATCACGTGTACCGGCACCGGCTCATGGTTCAGCCGCTTGAGCCACGCGTCGTAACGCAGGGCAGCAAACTCGTTGCCACCGGCCCCCTCCAATGCGTTCATCAGCAGATGAGGCTCGGTAAAGTTGTCAGGAAAATGAGAGCCCTCAATCGTGCGCCGTGACGTGCCCAGCGCGTCTTCCAGCGCGGCATTGGCAAACAACACCGCACCATCGTTGCTCACCACAGCCACTAGCGTGGCCAGCAGGTCAAACGACTGGAATCGGGGATAAGATGAAGTGACGGCCGGAGCCGACGAAGCAGGCTTGTTCAAGCCGCCTATTTTGACGCAGGAAAACGTCCCAACTCACGTCGGATACCGGCAATATCACTTTCGTTACGGGCCAGGCTGGCTTTGAGCTCCGCCACGCGGTCCAGGTACTTCTGGTGGTTGCGGGCTTCTCCGCCCTGCTTCTCGGGTTCACCATTATTGTATTCACGCAGAAGCTCGGCCTGCCGGGCTTCTGCCTTTTTGAGCTCGGACTCCAGAATCTGGCGTGCATCCGAATCCCGTGATTTCTGGTCACCCGAGTCAATACGGGGTGCGGACGACTGGGTGGCATTGGCCACACGCACCGGTGCGGTGGCATTGGGCCTGGTGCCCTGGATCACGGTGACGTTGGAACCCTCCAGCAGCTTGCACCCCGTCTTCTCCGACGTTGGCTTGGTGTTGGTGTACTCGTTGCCGCAACGGTATATCGGTTCCTGCGAGTAACTGCTGGTTGCCAAAAAAGTAGCGGCTAATGGGATGAATAAAGCGTATTTCATGAAAACTCCGCGCATCAAAAGAATGCAGGGACTGCTGACCAAGTATGCGTTATATGGAGACGTTATCAAAATTTACCATTCCCCTACAAACAAAAAGGACGGCCTAAGCCGTCCTTTTTCAGCAACATGCTGTATCGAATTACAGCGAATAGTACATATCGTATTCAACCGGGTGCGGCGCCATGCGGAAACGCGTCACCTCAGCCATCTTGAGCTCGATATAGGCATCCAGCATGGAATCAGTGAACACACCGCCTTTGGTCAGGAAGCTGCGGCCTTTGTCGAGGTAGTCCAGCGCCTGGTCGAGGCTGTGGCAAACGGTTGGTACCTTGGCATCTTCCTCGGGTGGCAGATGATAGAGGTCTTTGGTAGCAGCTTCGCCGGGATGGATCTTGTTCTCCACGCCGTCCAGACCCGCCATCATCAGGGCGGAGAAGCACAGGTAAGGGTTGGCTGAAGGATCGGGGAAACGCGCTTCGATACGGCGACCCTTCGGGTTGGCCACAAACGGAATGCGGATGGATGCCGAGCGGTTGCGCGAGCTGTAGGCCAGCTTGACCGGGGCTTCGAAGCCGGGCACCAGGCGCTTGTAGCTGTTGGTACCGGGGTTGGTAATGGCGTTCAGCGCACGGGCATGCTTGATGATGCCGCCGATGTAGTACAGCGCGAAATCGCTCAGGCCAGCATAGCCGTCGCCGGCAAACAGGTTCTTGCCATCTTTCCAGATGGACTGGTGTACGTGCATGCCGGAGCCGTTGTCGCCAGCGTAGGGCTTGGGCATGAAAGTGGCAGTCTTGCCGTACGCATTGGCCACATTCCACACCACGTACTTCAGAACCTGGGTCCAGTCCGCGCGCTGGACCAGCGTGCTGAAACGGGTACCAATTTCGTTCTGACCTGCACCTGCGACCTCATGGTGAAACACCTCGACCGGTACGCCCAGGCTTTCCAGAATCAGGGACATCTCGGCCCGCATGTCCTGTGTGCTGTCCACTGGAGGCACAGGGAAGTAGCCGCCCTTGACGGTGGGGCGGTGACCACGATTGCCACCTTCAAGCTTGGCACCACTGTTCCAGGGCGCTTCGTACTCTTCGATTTCGAACATGACCTTGCCAGGCTCATTGCTCCAGCGCACGCCGTCGAAGATGAAGAACTCGGGTTCAGGCCCGAAATAAGCCGTATCACCAATACCGGATGCCTTGAGGTAGGCTTCAGCGCGCTTGGCGATGGAGCGTGGATCGCGGTCATAAGCCTTGCCATCGCTGGGCTCAACCACATCACACTGCAGGAAAAGCGTGGTTTCTTCGAAAAAGGGGTCGATGTTTGCGGTATTGGGGTCAGGCATCAACTGCATGTCGGACGCTTCAATGCCCTTCCAGCCAGCGATGGACGACCCGTCAAATGCGTGACCGGCCGTGAACTTGTCTTCGTCAAAGTGGGACACAGGCACAGTGACGTGCTGCTCTTTGCCACGGGTATCGGTAAAACGGAAATCAACAAACTTGACTTCGTTCTCTTTCACCATCTTTATCACGTCTGCGACGGTCTTGGCCATCAAATACTCCTGTTGGGACTGGTTGTAAAAAGTTTGTTATCTCGGAATGCAGTTTCTGTGCCAATCCGGCTCGGCTGACCACATTGGTGCAATCGTGTATTTTGCCCTGACTTCAGGGTGACTTGATCAATCGAAATTGAAGTATTCGGCGAAGGCAAAGACAGTCGCACCTCCGTGCATGCATTTGGTGCAAAAGGCAATTGCACTATTATGGTGCATCCCGCATTAACGCACCAACTCTGGGCCCAGCTTAGCCTGAAACCTGCGCAAACCCTCCAGCAGCGCCGGATAAGCCTGTCCGACCGCGCTGGGATTGCCTTTGACGCCCAGCTCGATATGCCGACCATATTCCGGATGATCCACACTGGGCAGGCTGAATACCTTGACACCCTCGTATTGACGTTCAATGTCCTCCATCAAGGGCGTCAGAGTGGCCTCCATTGCACCAAAAACGATGACCGATTGTTCCACCCAGGTACCCTTCTGGAACAGCGGCTGGTACCAAGTGTCCAGCACCCATTCCATCATGGGCCAGGCCATCACGGGGAAGCCCGGCACAAAGTGGACTGCGCCCGCCAGTTGACCCCGGCAGGAAAAGCCTGCAATCTTGTTGTACGGGTTGGGAATGATCTGTGCCCCTACCGGAAATACGCCCATGTTCAGCCGGTGAATGTTGTCCGGGCGGTCAGGCTCATACACGGTACCTTGCTCCCTCGCAACGTCCTGCATGCGT
>Ga0075163_10008368_pt1 | contig 13639 bp, 7 predicted proteins | sample JI1023141ADNA_FD_71478 | JGI IMG/M metagenome (GOLD analysis project Ga0075163, IMG submission 71478) | Wastewater effluent complex algal communities from Wisconsin, to seasonally profile nutrient transformation and Carbon sequestration -... | ecosystem: Engineered > WWTP > Effluent > Algae...
GTCCTTCGCGGCGCGCCGCTCATACGTACCTAGAGCCCATGATTGTGCTTAGGGCATAGAACCGCCCGCACACAGCGCTAAGCGAATCAGAACAGCGCGCAGACCACGCCAGCGCTGCCGCGCACCCCAGGGCATGTCCGATCCATTGAGCGCGGCTCTTACGGCAAGCCGGGTCGCATTACTGGTGCTCTCAGCATCAGCCCGGCCACTGCGCACCGCATAGCTGTAGGCATCGTCCGATTCAATGGTGCGCTGAACGGTCAGCACCGCATCTGGGCTCTCCGTAGAGACACCTAAGACAACCTGGCTCACCGGTAGGCAGTGCCGGGCTGTCAGCACTACCTGAGATGCAACCAAGATTCCCGAGCAGTGATAGCTGTCACCGTGTCCCAGCGCCACCACGTCTGTAAAATACTGATCGAGAACCCGCTGCGGCGAAATTTTCGGCGACATGACAGGCTGGCTTGTCGCATCGTTCCTCTTGCCCTCGTTCTTCGGGGGGCCCGGGTCCACGTCAGTGCCTCCGGCAACCTTAACCACGGTCTCTGGCGGTACCTTGATCTTGGGGGGCGCTGGTGAGGGCGGAAGAGTCTGCGCTCCCGGATTTGGCGTTGGAGTTCCGTATTTAATGGACGAGCTACCGCGCTGGATCGTTCCCATTACTTTTGAAGCGCTTGGCTTCGGTTTTTGCAACGGTCATACTGGCGGCCATCCTGCCTTGCCACCTGGAGCAGCCAAAGCCACTGCCGCACATAGCCAGGACAGACCCAAGGTCCACACAAGCCGATTCCCATTTCCCCAATGCATGGATTCCTCCTTCCAGTGCGCTACCTAAGCATGTCGGAACCGTGCGAAAACCTCCGGAGAGAGGCAATTCGCGACAATGGAACGGCCTAGTACGCAGAACGCACGCGCCTCGCGATTCGGGGCAGACCAGGACCGCCGGTCTGCTGCTGTTCCCACTTGTAACTAGGACGACTCCATGCTCAGTGCAGCGGTATCGGACCGGTTGCAGGGCACCGCGCTACGACATTTTTTGAATAGGTCCAGGTGGTGTCGCTCGCGTTGACACCAAGTCCCATCTTGTTGCACGTGGGGGCGTATTTCTTGAATTCCTCGTACACATCACGCAGACAGCGGTCGAGCAGATTCTCACGGCAAGGCCCCGTCTTGCATCTTTCACGCTTCGCAGTGTCTGGAGAGGTCTCGTCGCAATACGCATTGATCTTGGGCGTGCAATGCCTTCCCGCAAGGGTAGTGGCGAAGAGGCTGCAGCAGCCATCGATGATGACTTGCTCATGCGTTGCGAAATCTGGAGCGAAGTCGGTCTCCCGATTACGCAAAAGGCTTACATTCTCTTCGCTGAGTCCGGAGAATTTATTTGCCGGAGCATACTCTGCCTTGCAGACCTCATGACATACGCAAGCGGTCAGGGTCGGCACCCAAAGTAGAAACAGGAGTACGGAGAGACGCCTATTCACAATCACGGCATTACCTCCACAAGTTGATCCATTCGTTTGTGACTACGCAAAAACTCTGGCCATGTTGGTGCAGCGATGTCTGCGAGCTTGTCGCCAAGCTTGGTCAGTCTTGTCGCACCGTCGCTTACCGCAGCGATCTCAGCAAGCTGAATAGACGGGTGACGAGCCTTGCTTGCAAGGATCGCCATAGCCGCGCTGCGATCAGGTGCCGACGAAGCAAAGCGCCACTCGATGAGCTGAGCGACCGTCTCCACGGCCAGAAGGCATGCAAGCCGATATCGTAGCTGCGTCGGCACCTCTGCCGCCAAGAGTACATCGTGCTCTTCCTTGTCCTTGCGTAGCAGGGAATGATGAGGCAGGTGGAAGCGTCGCTCGGAGATCGGTGTGGAGCCATAGTTCAGCTCACGCGCCAGTGTTCTCTCAATCGAGTATGCAAGGTAGCTATACTTGCCGGCTTGAGCCCACTCCGTAGCCTCGGACAAGTCTGTCCCTTCCACAAGGTTGGCTGCCAATTGGAACTTGTCACGCTGTGCCGCATCGCCCTTATCTCCCAAACTACGTAACTGTCGGGCGACAAATCTGCGCACATACTTGCCTATTTCACGGAGCTCCGACTTTGCTCCCACCAGCAGGTCGATGATCGGCTTTGCCATTGTCGTTTGGCTCATATCGAAGATGGCCATGACTAGGTCGAGCTGCTCATTGAGGTCCTGTTTGCATTGCTCCTTCGTGAGCTGCGCTTGAAGAATATAGAGGTGATCAGCAAATCGACGCAGCAAGCTCTGCGCAGTGTCCTCTAGTACAAATAAGCTTGAGACCAGAGGCGTAGCAGCAGGTGTGGCTCGGTAGCAGAACAGGGTCTGTTCGCTTGTGCGCTGCTCGACAGTGGCGGCATCCGGTAGTGGACAAAGGAACCCGGGCGGGACTCCGGGGGCGACGTTTGGCACTTCATTGAACGCATCCCGATATGACTCACGCATATACCCGCGAGTCGCGAGCTCCCAAAGCAGGAGCTCCACGTAGTTTGTGTGCGCGTAGAAGTCGGCGACGATATGAAGAACTTCGCCAAACTCAGTCATCGGTTGCCAGGCGAGCGCATTCCCATTTACGGGTGCGAGAGCGTTTCCCAATCGTGACTTCAGCGAAACCCCCATGACGCCGTCCACTGTTTTGCTGCGTCCTAGTTTATTGTTCTTGTTACGAAAGTACTCTTCCTCCTCACGCGCAAATTTCTCAGAGGAGTCGAGCACATCAAGATGGTCTGCGGCAAAGTAGGAGCCGAGGTCGTCAAAGTATCCCGCTCCTTGAACCCGCGCTTTCGCATCCTCTACGATAGACTTCTCAACGCCCCACTCTGTCGTCATGCGGTGGAGGTGATCGTCGCAGGAGTATTCCCACATCTGCCGGAGCAATGTCCGCATCGTCGAGCTTGTTCTCAACGTCTCAACCGATGTCTTCTCACTTGCAGAGAGTCCTTGCTTGATGATGTCCACGAAGATGGTGGCCTGCCGATAGTCCAAGCGAAACGTACCAAGCGCCATCAGTGGATAGTATTTGCGCGGGTCGTCAATCAGGTTTGGGTTGCGTCTCCTTGCCAGCTCGCATGCATGCCAGAGGATTTCGTCGTGAATGCGGACGTCCATGATTCAGCTTCTTTCTGTCGTCGCGGCTGAAGTTCCACTCAGCACGACCTAAACACCGTTCATGTTCTGGTTAGCGGGCAGCACGACGCACTCTTGGCGCTTGAATACTTGTTCTTGGCGACGAAATTATCGCGGTCCTTGCGTGCGAAGGTACATGCAGCTCTACGCACACGCTGTGCCAGCAATAATCAACGGACAATATGAGGCGCTGTCGCAGTGGTATTGAGCGAGGATTAGCTCGTGCGCGCTCTTAATTTTCGATGTGGGTCACTGCTGCATTCCCGCAAGAATTGCGCCCCGCCGTTGGTTGCCAGCACATATTTCGCGGCACAGCCCTTGCTGAATCTCCCACTGACACAGGTGTGCAATCGCAGCGCTGAAAAAAGCCAGCGTGTTCCTTGCACTCCCCCGGCGTCAATCATTCAAATTCAGGAGGTGCACCATGCAGGGTTTAGGTGGGGTCTTAGATGTCGCAATAGGAATGACTTTTCTGTTTGCGCTGCTAAGCATGATCTGCTCGGGAATCAATGAGCTGATTGCGTGGATTTTGTCGCTGCGGGCAGTGACCTTGCGCGCAGGAATTCGCGCGCTACTGACCGATGAAGTCCTAAGTCAGCGACTGTTTCAGCATCCGCTTATCGTGGGCCTATCCCCGCGCGGCTGGCTGGCGAAACAGGAGCCGCATCCTTCCTATATTCCTTCGGGAAGTTTTGTCACGGTGCTGTTTGACTCCCTTGGCGGGCAAGCGCTGGACGCAGAGAAGCTGAGGGCCGCTTTTGCGAAGCTGACCACCGAGCTGGCAGCGCAGAGTGTACAGATTCCCGCTGAGGTCACGGCGCTCCTAGAGCGACTCCCCAGCTCGGGCACCGCAGCCGGAATCTCTGTGGAGTCCGCGCAAGCCGTGCGCTTAGGACTGCGCCAGTTTGTACTAAGCACTCCGGACTGCGAAAGTCGCGCTGTCATATTGGAACTACTGGACTCGCAAGAGTCACTTGCTGGCATTCGGCGCATCCTGGACAGCATGAAGCCTGACAGTGCGCTGCGCGGACAGCTTGAGCTGCTGCTGGACAACAGCATCAATGCAGTCGCTGACTATCGCAAACGCGTACAGACCTGGTTTGACGATGCCATGGAGCGTTTGACCGGAATGTACAAGCGGCGCATTCAGATTGTCGGCGTCATCGTGGGAATCTCAGTGGCACTTATCGGAGGTGTGGATTCAGGTGTGATCGCTAGCTTTCTGATGCACGACCCAGTTACGCGGAAAGCTGTCGCCGATGCGGCTAAGCAGGAAACTGAAAAGTACTTCCAATCCTTACCCAAAGACACAGGATCCGAATCAACAGCGCCGCCAATAACGGCAGATCAGAAAGAAGCTTTGCAAAAGATGACCACCCAGCTTGCTAATACAGCGGTGCAAGTCACGTCGCTGCAGCTCCCGATTGGCTACACGGTGTTGCGTCAAGGCCATGCTCCACCGGCACTTGGGAACTGGCGCGGTGTAATTAGCTTTTTGGGCTATTGGTTCCTACGCTTCTTAGGAATGCTGTTCACCGGGCTGGCCATCTCGTTTGGCGCTCCGTTTTGGTTTGATCTCCTCAGTAAACTGACCAACTTGCGTTCCTCTGGTCCGCCGCCCGCGAAGCCAGCTGCCAGCTAGGACGCAGCTTGCCAAGCTCGTGTCCGAGCAAGTGCGCAACTTCTGCTAAAGCCCCCTCCGCTGCCGCAATTATTGCGCGGGTACGCTGTCCTTTGGCCAGTAAGCCAAACAATCGGCGACATTCTTACGACAACCAAGCAGCGTCCCTAACTCGGTGACTGCAAGCGCAGCTTGGTCAGCAGAGCAAGCGCCTGGCACTCGGCGTGCTTAGGTCTGGTGCATGAGCGCAAGCGAACCCCGTGCAAAGAATCAAGCGACAGCCTCGAACAACCCAGAGTCGGCGCACCAGCGCACTTACCGCGAATTACGTGAACGGTACTGGCAGCTTCCCTACAAGAGCAAGATGTCCAACTGGTATGACGTCTTCTCTCTGTTTGGCACCGTTCGCGACATCGTGGTCTCCGATGTGTTTCGCGAGCGTGTCGACTATCGTACGCTGTCGGCATTCCGTGAACACAGCGCGCGCGAGCGCAGTGCCTCTCTTCCTGACCCTTCTACAGTGGCATCACAAGAAGTTGCTCCTGAGCCAGTGGGCTCGCAAGCTGCGCCAGCAGGGGTTACAGCAGGCGAACCCATTGCGGCCGAGGGTGTTTTCATCGACCGGCAGAAGTTCGTTGAGTACCAGAACGCACCCGGCAGCAGTGAACTTTGGTTTGACTATGCGTCCGATGTTGGGGACGGATTCAACTCGACCTACTACGTTGCAACGCAGCTTGGGAAGCCGAGCCTTGAATTGGAGGGAATAGCAGAATCACTACCGCGCGGGCGATTCCTAATCCTGGGTGGCGATGAAGTGTATCCCAGTGCAACCCGCGAGCTATACGAGCAGCGCTTCATTCGTCCCTATGAAGCCGCATGCTACCAGCCCAGTCCTCCTGATCGAAAGACTGCGCCGCATCTGTATGCGATTCCCGGAAATCATGACTGGTACGACGGACTCGCAAGCTTTATGAGTGTCTTTGGTGAGCGCCGGGCCATCGGTAGCTGGCGCACGCACCAGCGTCAGAGCTACTTTGCCATCAAGCTGCCGCATGACCTGTGGATCTTTGCGGTGGATATTGGCCTTGGCGGTGAGCTTGATGAGAGCCAGGTGCAATATTTTCAAGACTTGGTGCGAACGGAGATGAAGCAGAAAGGGCGCCTCATTCTCTGCCTCGCTGAGCCGGACTGGGTAAAGACTCGTCCCAATGTGCAGAACCTGCGCGATGGACTGTTCTATTTAGAGCGCAAGCTAGTGGACGCACGCGGTCCCAGTGAGCCCTTAGCGGACGTCCGGGTCATCCTTCGGCTTGCCGGTGATCTGCACCACTACCGTCGCCACCAATCCGAGGAAGCGGTCCCCGCCAGTGACCTAGCCGTTGCGAGCGCTGCGAGCGCTGAGAGCGCTGCGAGCGTTGCGAGCCACTCGCACGATGACATGCTGCCCCGTCAGGGCCCCATTCGCGTGGTCGAGAACATCACAGCAGGAGGAGGCGGCGCATTCCTTCACCCAACGCACGAGCTTGCGCTGAAGGCTGAAGGACAGGTGCCCGGGCAAACGGAGGGGGACTCAATGGGACATCCTCCCAAGCAGCCGCCGCTTCGCTTTCGCTGCAAAGCAGCCTTTCCGGACTTTGCAACCTCGCGCGCTTTGACGTGGAAAAACCTGCTGTTCTTTTTACGGAATCCCCGCATGTGGCTGGTGCTGTGGTGCGTCTACGGCCCACTGCTGCATCTTGGCTTTTGGCTGCTTGGCAAGGGATTTCCTGCAGACAGCTGCGTGGGGGGTGCCTGTGCCGGTGCAGCGATGGCGAGCAGAATAGGACTATTTGCGCTACTGGGCGCGGTCTGCGCAGGGCTAACCAGCGGCTGCATCGCGTTTGCTACATCCAACGCCACAGGTGAGGTGGGCGAGGCGAAAAAAGGACGCGGACGCACGATACACTTTTCCCAAAGTCGTAGGACCAAAGCGAAGTGGATTGGCCTATTTCACGGTCTTACGCAGTCACTGGTCTTCGGAAGTGTCATGGGAGTAGGAGGGCTTCAGTACTTACGACTCCAAGGCTACCTTCTGCAGCTGGACCCATTTTGGCAGGGCTTTAGTCCTGTGACGCGACTTGTCTGTTCGGTGGCCGCAGCGTTTGTTGCAGCACTGCTGACGATGTTTGTATTTGGTGGCTACCTGCTGCTGGCGTTGAACCTGCGCTCTCTGCGGCTGCATGCCAACGACGCCTTTGCTTCACTGCGCGAGGAGAGCTACAAGAATTTCCTGCGCATCAAGCTAACTGCGGACGAGCTGACGATTTATCCCATCGGCTTTAAGCGCGTTCCTACCAAGTGGCATCTGGTCCGCGCGTCCCATTTGCTGCCACATCATCCTCTGTTCAACCCAGCTCAGAAGGAAGCAGATACAGAGCCATTCCTAATTGAGTCTGTACCAATCCGAGTTCGCCTTCGCGATGAGGAACAAGCGCCTGCCGTAGTTGCTCCAGCAGGTTGAGCACTGCTGCATGAAGTCTCGTCCAAGAGGAGTTGCAAATGGCGAACACTGAACGCTCCAACGGGTTTATCAGCGTCGTACTGGCAGTACTTGCAGCGGTGCTGTTGCCAGGTCAGATTGCCAGCAGGTTTGCGCCGTCTACTGAAGAAAAAAAATCAGAGGCAAGTTCTACTGAAGAAAAATCGGATTCCCAAAAGAGCGAGGGGCCTCCAGCTTCGGAGCACAGTGCGAAGTGCTTGCTACGTTCTGTCGCCGGGTTGCCACCAAATCCCTCTGAGTGCAAGGCTGAGGTCAAGACGGACAGTAAGTATGTACTCAATGCCGAGCTGAAGCTGGAATTTCACCTTGGCACTCCGGATAGGAGCGCAGCGGCAAGCGCGACTGCAAGTACGACAATCGATAAAAAGGAAGACTCAACCAAGGTCCTTTTTGCAACGGTACCAGAGCGGAGCTGGGGACTAGACGGAACCCTAGAAGCACTGGTCCGTGCGTTCGAGCTAAGTGACTACTCCTTACGCGGGCAAGACCTACCATGGGAACCTAATCGCGACCCCAAAAAGGAGTTCGGCGTCTTGGTTTTCGCACTGAACCGGGGAGGCTGTGCGACCTGCGGACCGCTGTACTATGTTGTTTACCTTGTCGAAGAGTCACCCAGTGCAGGTATTCGCTTTCAAGCGCTTGCTGCTGCACTGACCGATGCGAAGACATTTTTGGGCAACTCTGCGCTCAGCAAACCACCGCTGCGGCTGCTGGCACCGGCGTTTTCTGGGTCGGCAAGTACGCTAAGAATGTTCCTGGACAGCAACCCGGATGCGCAAAAATCTAACATTGAAATCATCTCTGGACGCGCAACAGAGTCAGGCATTGCGAGGCTGCTTCGAAAAGATAGTGCTAATGGCGAGCTACCGTGGCGCCACTTTCATTCGACAGTTCATTCCGACGAAGACATGCAGGCAGCGATGTATACCTACCTGCAGGAAAAGCTCAAGGCGGACTGCAGCAAGATTGCACTGATCGTGGAGTCGTCCACTCCCTACGGAGCTGCGACAATTAAAGCCCCTGATAACTCAACATCGCTCATTGCTTCTAACTCTACTACTAAGAGTGAGAGTGGGAGTGAGTGTAAGAGCGAGCAACAGAGTGCTCCCAAGAAGTGCCAGCCCCGCCTGCTTCCTGTTCCTTACGACCTGCGAAGCATCGGAGCAGAGTGGGACCGCAAGCGAAAGTCAGCTCCTACTACCGGCTCACCCGCCACAGCACAGGAGCTGGCAAATACCCTAGAGCTGCAGCGAGATGAGGGGCGGCGGACCAGCCTTATTCCCACTTACAGTCACAATACGTCTAGCCGTCGTCAGCTCACTCTGTCCACCTTGCTCGGTACACTGCATCAGGAAGGAGTGCGATATCTCGGTCTGATGATGACGGACCCGGGGGACAAGCTGTTTCTGGCAGAGCAAATCAGCTTGGAGTGCCCTGACGTCCGGCTGTTTACTTTCGAGACTGAGATCGAGCTGTTTCATCCCAAGCATTTGATGCACACGCGAGGCATGCTGGTCGCATCGACCTATCCGCTGTTCTCGCGCAACCAGCAGTGGACCTATCCTTTTCGTGGAGCCGAACAGCGCTTGCAGTTTGCTAGTCAAGCCGACCAGGGAATGTACAATGCCACGCTGCTGCTCATTGGTCGCCCTGATCTTTTGCTTGAGTACGCGCCGCCATTTGAATCGTTCAAGATGCCCGATGACAGCAGCATGCACACAAGGTGCAGTGGCTTTACAAGTGCCGCGCAGGCAATGCCTAGCTGGCGTCATGCGGAAACCTCCATCTGCTTCGCTAGTCCTCCCGTTTGGATCTCTGCGGTGGGTATGAACGGTCTGATTCCACTCCATGCAGTAGTACCAGATGCGCCACAGGAGCCCGCGCATTGGAAGGCAGAGCATGCTGGGGTCCACTCCTCCTTTATGGCAGAGCGCAGAGATGCAGTTACAGGGACGGAGCTGCCAGTCACGCAATGCGGTGTGCCTGCACCAAAGAGACAGCTGCCAACTGCAGAGGCGCGATACACAGCCTACGACTTGGGGGCTGTTCGCATCCTGACCGCAGTTCTAACTGCGCTGGCACTACTGCTGGCCATTCCCTACTTTCGCAACACCTTTGGACGCCCGCTGTGGGTCAGCAAGACGGGGGATGAGTCGCGGCTCTTTGACATCCTCCGTGGCTGGCAAGTCAGTCGCTCAGGCCTGGTCGCACGAAAGCTTCGGTATCGGCCCCTTTACTTGCTCTGGATCTCGCTGCCGCTGTTAGTACTGGAATGGTACTTGGGACTGCTTTCAGGGCTCCGCTTTAGATCGGGAAACTCCGCGACGAACCAAGACTATCTGGCGCGATTTTGGGGAATCTCCAAAGGGATTACGCTCCCGGACTGGAGCAAGGTCTTAGACCTTTTGAATAGTCTGCTCGCTGCCATGGGAGCAAGCCTGATGTTGCTCCTGACTCTATGCGCACTGCTCTCGATCTTCCGGTATCCGCTGCATGCGCCGCGTATTTTGGTGCGCCTAATGCGACCGCCGTGGGCAGTGGCCTTGGTCGGAGGGCTAACCGTGCTCCTGTTCGCCTCTCAAATTCGAGTGCTGGACACGCTTCGCGCAGAATATAGCAACGATCTGTTCCTTATCCTGTTTTTGCGCCGTTCTGCGCAGACTGCCTATGAGCTCTCTCCGGTCATTCCGCTGCTGTGTTTGGGAACCATCTCGGCCCTGTGGGGTTTTTACAACTTGCGCCGCCTATTGCTCCTGTGGCGACGACCACTACGTGAGACAGATAGGATCATTACTGCCCCTGACGCGCTCGCGAGCTCGGTCCAGGAGGCGCTTGCCAGCTGCTATCGAGCACTCGACTACACGCCAACGACTACTGTGGTTGCCGTCGGCATCCTTACGGCGGTGATTGCGGGCCCAGTTTTTGGTCGCCTGTCCACGATTGACCACTACCTAGTTCACTGGCTGTTCCGGCTGCTGTTTGGTATGTCCATGGTGCTCATATTGCTGGCCATGATGCGCTTGCTTACCAGCTGGTTTCCATTGCAGACAGCACTACGACATCTAGCGCATCATCCGCTGTATGAGGCGCTAGAGCGGATTCCTCGACGGTGGATTCGCCCACTTGGAACCATGATTGTGGAAGAGCTACCAACTGCTACGGAAGAGCAGATGTTGCGTCAGCGCATGGACGCGCTGGTCAGCACCATGGCAGCAACTACACCAGCAGCTCGGCGAGAGCTAGTTGAGCCTGTTCTGTACCCGCAACTGCAGGTAGTAGAGGAAGCGGTATCGGCGTGGGACTCCCGCTCGCCTAGCTGCTCAGCAACTACCGTGCTGCAACCAGAGCTTATCGCAGCGCTTGGAGAGCTTCTGTACGGCTGCCATTCCGTGCCGCGCCCGCTAAGCAGCAGGGACTTGAGCGGTAAGGAATCACCGGCCACTGCATCTGTTGCCTGGTTGACGAGCGCAGAAGATCTGCTCGCGGTTCGCATGCAGTGTCAGGTGTCAGAGCTTATGCCACACCTCCGGAACTCGATGCTGCTAGTTACGGTCTCGATGATCCTCATGCTTGCTGCGCTAACGAGCTATCCGTTTCAGCCGATGCAGTGGATGACGATGCTGGTCTGGCTGCTCTTTTTATCCATGACAGGTCTGCAGGCCATGGTGCTGCTGCAGATGAACCGGAACGCTGTCTTGAGCGGGCTGGCCGGCGGTACCGCAGGCCAGATAGACTGGAACTTCAGTTTTATACGCACGCTTGCGATGTATGTACTGCTGCCGCTTGGCTCCTTGGCATCCACGCAGTTTTCTAAGTTCTCATGGCTGGTCAATCTGCTTCAGAACGTGAAGTAGGGAGAGATCAGCCAGACGGGAAATTGGCTTGTAGCCGCACTTTGTCTTGGTTCGTCGCAGCAGCTACGTCAACTTCGACGGCTAGGTTTGCAGTCACAAGCAGCGCTGTTGGCGACTTAGAGTGCTCACGAATTGGCTACCGGTGTAGGCACTCAACGCCAAAAAACCACTGCCCCAACATGACCCCTAAACGCGTCCTAGTGCGCCAATTGAACAGCAGGCGGCACGGCATGGCGCGTCTGCTGTGCGGCCCCTGGATGCCACCGCAGGGGTCTTTCCAAGCACAAGACGCCGCAGGATCGGAGTGTGTGACCACTTGAAGGACTTGCGCAGCCCAACGCGGTCATGTGTGGTTGCCGCTCTGTGTGCAAGTGGCGTAGTGCGGCTGGTGGTAGCAATTAACGGCGCTGGGCATCCAGCAAAGCAACGCGTCTGGACGTATGCGCTCGCTGTCATTCATGTCCGAAGACACGCCGTTCCAACGTGACAGCAGCCTTCATGGCCAACTGTGCCTGCAGTAGTGCTCTGGAGTCGTGCCCCGGAATCGTGCCCCGAAGGCGCGTCACCCCACAGCACCGCGACAACTAGCCAATTTGCTACGCACACTTGCGAGTCTTCCTAAAAGATATTGAAGCAATGGAGTAACCGACTCCAGAGCACGACCCCAGGGCACGACTCCAATGCACGACCCCAGGGCACGACTCCGGTACGCTGCACGAGCGGTGATTGCAGGGGGTGACTGCAGGGGCGATTGCAGGAGGCGATTGCAGGGCACGACTTCATCGAAAAAAGTCGCTTGTACGCCGCGATTATTGACTCGCATTGGGCCGATGCGAAGCCGCTTCTACCGATTACTCCCGCCATACCTCGGCACTAAGCGGCAGCTCGTTTAACTCGGCTCGGGCTTCGCGCCAGGTTGGGTAGTGTTCCTGAAGGATGGCGGTGAAGCGCTCGCGGTGCGTCGGTTCACGCAGATGGGTCATTTCGTGGACGATGACGTACTCAAGTAGGTCCTTGGGCTTTTTCGCCAGCTCTGTGTTCAGGCGGATGTTGCCTGCCCGATGGTTACAGCTTCCCCACTTGGTCTTCATGCGCTGCAAGAAGTAGCGGGCGACTTTTACGTTGAGTCGTGGCTCCCACTTTTGGATCAGCGGCGGGATCAGCGCGTGTAGCAGCGCCTTGTGCCAGTCGTGCAGCACCTCGGCGCGCTTTTCGGAATCACTGCTTGGTCGCACGGTAAGAGTGATGCGCTTGTGATCCACCGACACGCAAGGCTTGGCGTCGCGCTGTGCAATCGACAGCAGGTGCCGCCGACCCCACAGGTAGTGGCTCTCGCGCTCGACAAAGCGGCGGGGTGTTTCGCGGGCCTGGTTCCTAAGTAGCTCCTGCTGCTGTCGAATCCAGCCCAGCCGTGAGATTGCGTAAGCGCGTGCAACATCCAGCCGAGTCGCGCTTGGCGCAACCAGCGTCACCCGCCCATCCGGAGGATGAACAGAGTACTTGGTGCGAGCTCGTGCAGTGCTGCGGTTGTGCCTCGATACCGAAAGCGCAACGCAAGATGTCACCCCAGTCACGTCGCATCCGCTAGAGCGCGAGGCAACGCCGCTCACGTCAGCTTTGCAACGTGGGCGGCGCGGTGGCGCAGCAGTTCCAACTACACGGTATGCAGCAGCAACAGCGGGTTGCTGGAAGTTGTGCAGTCGTGGTGCTTGGTGACGATCCGGGCCTAAGTCGGAATCAAAATGGCAGCAAGGACTCGTCCATGCGTGGATGCTGCGCATCGTTAGCGCGGAGAACTACGTGGCAGCCCGACTAGGGGATGGCGCGCTCATGCCGTAGAGAGTGCTGGGGCCTATGTAGATAGCACTCCTATTCAGGATTGCATTGAGGACTGCTCGGGTCACGATGCCGAGTCGCCGCAACCTGTGGTCGCGCTGAGTCGCTGCAACCAGTCGCGGCATCGCCGTAGCGCTCCAGCCGTTGCTCCCACGCATTCACCAACCCCGTGCGTCTGGGAATGAGGCTCACACCAGTGGCGCAGTGCCTGCGACATTAAGGACCGTGCGGCAGGTTTGGTCTGTGCCACCACGTCAACCAAGAGCAGCCAGTCCGTCCCTGCAAATCGCAGCAATAGCTCGCCATTCATCTACCGACGGGCCATAGAATCCACCAAACATCGTTCCGTCAAGTTCCTCAACGGGGTGCAAGCGCTTCGCGGTTGGGACGGAACGATATTTGGTCTGTCAGCATCGGTAAGCACGTCGTCTGCAGCGCTGTCCCTACCCAGGCCGCCTTGCAAAGGGAGGTGCTGAGCTGAGGTGTGAAGCTAGAGCTTGGCGCAGTTGATGCGGTTCGATCCGCGGATGCGTAGGCGGGCACCTTTGCCTAGAATGCCGAACGGCCTGCGCGGTTGGGTTTGGCACGGAGTTCGCTCGGCGCTCCGGCGAGGAGTACATATTGCTCCCTTCAACTTAGCTTGGGGC
>Ga0075163_10008369_pt1 | contig 13637 bp, 6 predicted proteins | sample JI1023141ADNA_FD_71478 | JGI IMG/M metagenome (GOLD analysis project Ga0075163, IMG submission 71478) | Wastewater effluent complex algal communities from Wisconsin, to seasonally profile nutrient transformation and Carbon sequestration -... | ecosystem: Engineered > WWTP > Effluent > Algae...
GTTGGCCGGAACCTGCTGATAGTGCGCGAACACCATCGAGTACTGCGCGCGGCCCTGAGACATCGAGCGCAGCGTATTGATGTAGCCAAACATGTTGGCCAGCGGGACCATCGCGGTCACGACCTGCGCGTTGCCGCGCGCGTCCTGACCCTGGACCTGACCGCGACGCGAGTTCAGGTCGCCGATGACCGAGCCGAGATAGTCGTCAGGCGTCACCACCTCGACCTTCATGATCGGCTCGAGCAGCTTCGGGCCGCCCTTCTGAGCCAGCTCACGAAGCGCAGCGCGCGAGGCGATTTCGAACGTCAGGACGTTCGAGTCGACGTCGTGGTACGCGCCGTCGACGAGACGGGCCTTGAAGTCGATCAGCGGGAAGCCGGCGAGAAGACCCGACTCCTTCTGAAGATTGAGACCCTTTTCGACGCCCGGGATGTATTCCTTCGGCACCGAGCCGCCGATGATGGCGTTCTCGAACACGAAGCCGGCGCCGGGCTCGAGCGGCTCGAACTCGATCTTCACGCGCGCGAACTGACCTGAACCACCGGTCTGCTTCTTGTGCGTGTAGTCGATCGTCGCGGCGCGGCTGATCGTCTCGCGATAAGCCACCTGCGGCGCGCCAACATTGGCTTCGACCTTGTAGGTGCGCTTCAGGATATCGACCTTGATGTCGAGGTGAAGCTCGCCCATGCCCTTCAGGATGGTCTGGCCCGACTCTGCATCGGTCGAGACGCGGAACGAGGGATCTTCCTGCGCCAGGCGGTTCAGGGCGACGCCCATCTTCTCCTGGTCGGCCTTGGTCTTGGGCTCGATCGCGATCTCGATAACCGGCTCCGGGAACACCATGCGCTCCAGGATGACGGGGTTCGCGGGGTCGCAGAGCGTCTCACCGGTGGTCGTGGTCTTCAGCGCGGCCAGGGCGACGATGTCGCCGGCATACGCTTCCTTCACGTCTTCACGGCTGTTCGCATGCATCAGCAGCATGCGGCCCACGCGCTCGCGCTGATCGCGGACCGAGTTCAGCACCGACGAGCCGCTGGTCAGCACGCCCGAATAGACGCGCACAAAGGTGATCGAACCGACGAACGGGTCGTCCATGATCTTGAACGCAAGACCCGAGAACGGCTCCTTGTCGTCAGCCGAACGCTCGACTTCGATTTCTTCCTTGCCGGGCTTGATGCCTTTCATCGGCGGGATGTCGATCGGCGACGGCAGATAATCGACAACGGCGTCGAGGAGCGTCTGAACGCCCTTGTTCTTGAACGCCGAGCCGCAAAGCACCGGCACGAACGCGAAGTTCAGCGTGCCCTTGCGGATGCAGGCCTTCAGCGTCGCCTCGTCCGGCTCAACGCCGTCGAGATACTTCTCGAGAGCGGCCTCGTCCTGCTCGATCACGGTGTCGAGCAGGTTGGCGCGCCATTCCAGCGCCTTGGCTTTCAGCTCTTCCGGAATTTCCTGGACTTCGAACTTCGCGCCCAGCGACTCTTCCAGCCAGATCACGGCCTTCATGCCGACGACGTCGACGATGCCCTTGAACTCGGCTTCGGTGCCGACCGGGAACATGATCGGCGCCGGCTTGGTGCCGAGGCGGTCGATCATCATCTGGATGCAGCGGTCATAGTCCGCACCCATACGGTCCATCTTGTTCACGTAGCAGATGCGCGGCACGTGATACTTGTCGGCCTGGCGCCACACGGTCTCCGACTGCGGCTCGACGCCGGCAACGGCGTCAAACACGGCAACGGCGCCGTCGAGCACGCGCATGGAACGCTCGACTTCGATCGTGAAGTCGACGTGGCCGGGCGTGTCGATGATGTTGATGCGGTGGTCGTTCCAGTAAGCGGTCGTCGCGGCCGACGTGATCGTGATGCCGCGCTCCTGCTCCTGCTCCATCCAGTCCATGGTAGCGGCGCCGTCATGGACTTCGCCGATCTTATGGGACTTGCCGGTGTAGTAGAGGATGCGCTCGGTCGTCGTCGTCTTGCCCGCGTCGATATGCGCGGCAATGCCGATGTTCCGGTAACGATCAATGGGTGTCGTGCGGGGCATAGGTCTGCTCGATTACCAGCGGTAGTGCGAGAAGGCGCGGTTGGCTTCCGCCATGCGGTGCGTCTCTTCGCGCTTTTTCACGGCCGAACCGCGATTGTTGGCAGCGTCGAGCAGCTCGCCCGACAGACGGCCGACCATGGTGGTTTCGTTGCGGGCGCGCGCGGCGTTGATGAGCCAGCGGATCGCCAGCGCCTTGCGGCGCTCGGGGCGGACTTCGACGGGCACCTGGTAGGTGGCACCGCCGACGCGGCGCGAGCGCACTTCGACGGCCGGCGCGACGTTGTCCATCGCTTCGTGGAAGACTTTCAGCGGATCGGCCTTGGCCTTCGACTGAACCTGGTCGAGAGCACCGTAGACGATCGACTCGGCGACCGACTTCTTGCCGTCGTACATCAGGCAGTTCATGAACTTCGACAGGACCAGATCGCCGAACTTGGGATCCGGATTGATTTCGCGCTTTTCGGCGGCGTGACGGCGTGACATCTCGTTCTCCGCTTATTTCGGGCGCTTCGCGCCATAGAGCGAACGGCGCTTCTTGCGGTCCTTGACGCCCTGGGTGTCGAGGACGCCGCGCAGGATGTGATAGCGAACGCCGGGAAGATCCTTCACGCGGCCGCCGCGGATCAGCACCACTGAGTGCTCCTGAAGGTTGTGGCCTTCACCCGGGATGTAGCTCACGACTTCCTGCTGGTTCGTCAGACGAACCTTGGCGACCTTACGAAGCGCCGAGTTCGGCTTCTTCGGGGTCGTCGTGTACACGCGCGTGCAAACGCCACGCTTCTGAGGGCAGCCCTCAAGCGCCGGCACCTTGTTACGAGTGCGCTTGTCTTCCCGCGGCTTGCGGATCAGCTGGTTGATCGTCGGCATATTCGCTTTCGTCTCGCCTGCGTTCGTCCAAACAAAATCATTCGACCGATGCGCGTCGCCAGAAAGGCGCCGCGATCGGCCTGTTTTCAGAGGACCGCCGACGAATCGGAGGTCTTGCCCCAAAACTTTTTTTCTTGCCTACAGCAGCGTTTAGGTTCGGATCCGAAGAGGATGCGCCTACCGCCTGCCACTCAAGAGACGCGCCTTTTAGTGATTCCAACTGGCCCGGTCAACAGCGGAATTGCAGGAAAATGCGCGACATTTCCGACCGCTTTACCGCCCTGAAGCGACACGAACTGCAACAGTTCCGACCGCCTGCCCCGCAATTTTGTTTCGGTCCATAAAACTGAAAAGGCCCGCCTTTCGGCGGGCCCTTCCGTTTACGTTAGGTCATTCCAGACTCAGGCCGCTTCGATCTGAGCGTCCGAGCCATTGTCGTCCAGCAGATCCGCGCTCTTTTCGGACGCGATTTCCTTCAGGCGGGTCATCATGCCGCCGGTACCGGCCGGAATCAGGCGGCCGACGATTACGTTTTCCTTGAGGCCGATCAGGGTATCGACCTTGCCCTGCACCGAAGCCTCGGTGAGGACGCGAGTCGTCTCCTGGAAGGCCGCGGCCGAGACGAACGAACGGGTCTGCAGCGAGGCCTTGGTGATGCCGAGGAGCACCGGGCTGCCCGTCGCCGGACGTCCGCCCTCGTTTTCGGCCTTCACGTTGATCTCGTCGAACTCCAGCTCGTCGAGCTGCTCGCCCGGCAGCAGCGTGGTGTCGCCCGATTCCTCGACCTCCACCTTCTGCAGCATCTGGCGAACGATCACCTCGATGTGCTTGTCGTTAATCTTCACGCCCTGGAGGCGATAGACTTCCTGGATTTCGTTGATCAGGTAGTCCGCCAGCGCCTCGACGCCCTTGATGCGCAGGATGTCGTGCGGAGCCGGGTTGCCCTCCAGGATGTAGTCGCCCTTCTCAACGAAATCGCCTTCCTGCACCGAGAAGTGCTTGCCCTTCGGGATCAGGTACTCGATCGCTTCGCTGTCATCGGTCGGCTTCAGGATCACGCGGCGCTTGTTCTTGAAGTCCTTGCCGAATTCGATCTTGCCATCGGTGTCGGCGAGGATCGCGTGGTCCTTCGGCTTGCGGGCTTCGAACAGCTCGGCGACGCGCGGCAGACCGCCGGTGATGTCGCGGCTCTTCGCCGTACCCGTCGAAACGCGCGCCAGCTCGTCGCCAGGACCCACTTCTTCGCCGTTCTCTTTCGAGAGAATGGCAGAAGAAATCAGGTTGTAGCGGGCTTCGTTGCCGTTCGGCAGCTTCACCGGCACGCCCTTGGCGTCGACGATAACGATCGAGGGACGCAGATCGTTGGTCTTCGAGCCACCGCGATAGTCGGTGACCTGCTTGGACGTGATACCCGTCGCCTCTTCCGAGACTTCGTTGATCGTCACGCCTTCGATCAGGTCGACATACTTCACGCGGCCCTTCACTTCGGTGATGACCTTCACGGTGAAGGGATCCCAGTCGGCGAGGCGCTGACCGCGCACGATGCTCGCGCCCTCGGTGACGCGCACGCGCGCGGCGACCGGAAGCTTGAACATCGCACGCTCGTGGCCCTGCGCGTCGGTCACGACGAGCTGGCCGGAACGGGTCATTGCGATCATGTCGCCGTCGGAGTTCTTCACCAGCGTCGCATTGCGGAAGGTGATGGTGCCTTCAGCCGGTGACTCGATGGTCGAGGCTTCCGAAACCTGCGCGGTGCCGCCGATGTGGAACGTACGCATGGTGAGCTGAGTGCCCGGCTCGCCGATCGACTGCGCCGCGATAACGCCGACCGCCTCGCCCATGTTCACGGGCGTGCCGCGCGCCAGGTCGCGGCCGTAGCAATGGCCGCAGATGCCGGTCTTGAGATCGCAGGTCAGCGGCGAGCGGACCTTGATCTTGGCGACCTTGGCGCGTTCGAACGCTTCGGCGATGTCCTCGGTGACAGCCGTGTTCGCCTTGGCGATCACGTTCTTCTCGTTCACCGGATCAAGCACATCCTCGGCCAACGTGCGGCCCAGCGTGCGCTCATACAGTGACGAAACAACTTCACCGCCTTCGACGACAGCCGCCACGGTGATGCCGCGGACGGTGCCGCAGTCTTCCTGCGTGACGATGGCGTCCTGCGCGACGTCGACGAGACGGCGAGTCAGGTAGCCAGAGTTCGCGGTCTTCAGCGCGGTGTCGGCGAGACCCTTGCGCGCGCCGTGCGTCGAGTTGAAGTACTCGAGAACGGTGAGGCCTTCCTTGAAGTTCGCGATGATCGGCGTCTCGATGATCTCGCCAGAGGGCTTGGTCATCAGGCCGCGCATACCCGCGAGCTGCTTCATCTGGTTGTTCGAACCGCGCGCACCCGAATGCGCCATCATGTAGATGGAGTTGATCTCCTTGGTCCGGCCGGTCCGGGGATCCTTCTCGGCCGAGGAGATCTCTTTCATCATCTCGGCGGCGACCTTGTCGGTCGTCTTCTGCCATGCATCGACCACCTTGTTGTAGCGCTCGAGCTTGGACAGCAGACCGTCCTGATGCTGCTGGTCGAATTCCTTGACCTGCTTGCGGGCGTCGTCGATCAGCTTGTCCTTCGTGCGCGGCACGACCATGTCGTCCTTGCCGAACGACACGCCAGCCTTGAAGGCTTCGCGGAAGCCGAGGCCCATGATCGCGTCGGCGAACAGCACCGTCTCCTTCTGACCGCAATGACGATAGACCGCGTCGATGACGGCGCTGATCTCGGCCTTGCGGAGCAGACGGTTGACGAGGCTGAACGGCACCTTGGGATGCTTGGGCAGCACCTCGGCCAGCATCATGCGGCCCGGCGTCGTCTTCACGCGCTGGATGATCGGCTTGCCGTCTTCGTCCACCGTATTGAGGCGTGCCTCGATCTTGGTGTGCAGCGACAACTCGCCGGCGGCCAGCGCCGCTTCGATCTGGCCCATATTGGCGTAGACGCCCTGAACCGTGCCGGTCTTGGCATCGAGCTTGTACTCGCCCGGCTCACCGTCACGCTCTAGCGTGATGTAGTAGAGGCCGAGGACGATGTCCTGCGACGGCACGATGATCGGCTTGCCGTTTGCGGGGCTGAGGATGTTGTTGGTCGACATCATCAGCACGCGCGCTTCCAGCTGCGCTTCCAGCGACAGCGGAACGTGAACGGCCATCTGGTCGCCGTCGAAGTCGGCGTTGAACGCGGCGCAGACCAGCGGATGCAGTTGGATCGCCTTGCCTTCGATCAGTACCGGCTCGAACGCCTGGATGCCCAGGCGGTGCAGCGTCGGCGCGCGGTTGAGCAGAATGGGATGCTCGCGGATCACCTGCTCCAGGATATCCCAAACCTCGGGCTTCTCCTTCTCCACCGCCTTCTTGGACATCTTCACCGTCGTGGTGAAGCCCTTGGCTTCGAGACGCGAGTAGATGAACGGCTTGAACAGCTCGAGCGCCATCTTCTTGGGCAGACCGCACTGGTGGAGCTTCAGCTCCGGACCCACCACGATCACCGAACGGCCCGAATAATCGACGCGCTTGCCAAGCAGGTTCTGGCGGAAGCGGCCCTGCTTGCCCTTCAGCATGTCGGCGAGCGACTTCAGCGGACGCTTGTTGGCGCCCGTGATGACGCGGCCGCGGCGGCCGTTGTCGAACAGCGCGTCGACCGATTCCTGCAGCATGCGCTTTTCGTTGCGCACGATGATGTCAGGCGCGCGCAGCTCGATCAGACGCTTCAGGCGGTTGTTGCGGTTGATAACGCGGCGATAGAGGTCGTTGAGATCCGACGTCGCGAAACGGCCGCCGTCCAGCGGGACGAGCGGGCGCAGTTCGGGCGGGATGACCGGCACGACGTTCAGCACCATCCATTCCGGACGGTTGCCGCTCTCGATGAACGAGTCGACCAGCTTGAGGCGCTTGATCAGCTTCTTGGGCTTCAGCTCGCCCTTCGCGACCGCGAGTTCGGCGCGGATCTCTTCCTTCAGCTTGTCGAGATCCATCGCCTCGAGCATGGTGCGGATCGCCTCCGCGCCGATGCCGGCAGTGAAACTGTCTTCGCCGTACTCGTCCTGCGCCTTGTAGAACTCGTCCTCGGTGAGAAGCTGACGCTCCTTCATCGGGGTGAGGCCCGGCTCAAGAACGATGTACTGTTCGAAGTACAGGACGCGCTCCAGATCCTTCAGCGTCATGTCCAGCAGCATGCCGATACGGCTGGGCAGCGACTTCAGGAACCAGATGTGAGCGACGGGCGACGCCAGTTCGATATGGCCCATGCGTTCGCGGCGCACTTTCGAGAGCGTGACTTCAACGCCGCACTTCTCGCAGATGATGCCCTTGTACTTCATGCGCTTGTACTTGCCGCACAGGCACTCGTAGTCCTTGGTCGGACCAAAGATGCGCGCGCAGAACAAGCCGTCACGCTCGGGCTTGAACGTGCGGTAGTTGATGGTTTCCGGCTTTTTGATCTCGCCGTACGACCACGACAGAATCTTGTCGGGGCTCGCGAGCGAAATACGGATCCGGTCAAACGCCTGCGCGGGGGCCGGCGTGTTGAAGACGTTGGTGAGTTCCTGGTTCAAGGTAGCAATCTCCCTTAACCGTTAAGCAGTTCGATATTGAGGCCGAGCGAGCGCATTTCCTTGACGAGAACGTTGAAGCTCTCGGGGATGCCCGCTTCGAAATTGTCGTCGCCGCGCACGATGGCCTCGTAGACCTTCACACGGCCCGCGACGTCGTCCGACTTCACGGTCAGCATTTCCTGCAGCGTGTAGGCGGCGCCGTAAGCTTCGAGCGCCCAGACCTCCATTTCGCCGAAACGCTGTCCGCCGAACTGCGCCTTGCCGCCCAGCGGCTGCTGGGTGACGAGCGAGTACGGACCGATCGAACGCGCGTGGATCTTGTCGTCGACGAGGTGGTGCAGCTTCAGCATGTAGATGTAGCCGACCGTGACGGGGCGCTTGAACGCCTCGCCGGTGCGCCCATCGAACACCACCGACTGGCCCGACTTGTCGAGGCCGGCCTGCTCGAGCATCTGCTCGATGTCCTTCTCGCGGGCGCCGTCGAACACGGGCGTCGCGATCGTGATGCCCTTGCTGAGATTGCGGCCCAGCTCGTCGACTTCGCTGTCCGACAGATCGGCAAGCCCATCGGCGTCTCCGTAGATGCCTTTCAGCTGCTTACGGAGCGGCTCGTACTTGCCGTCGCGCTGCACCTTGGCCAGCGTCTCGCCGATGCGCTTGCCCATGCCGGAGCAGGCCCAGCCGAGATGCGTCTCGAGGATCTGGCCGACATTCATGCGCGAAGGCACGCCGAGCGGGTTCAGCACGACGTCCACCGCCGTGCCGTCCTCGAGGAACGGCATGTCTTCGATGGGAACGATACGCGAGATAACGCCCTTGTTGCCGTGACGGCCGGCCATCTTGTCGCCCGGCTGCAGCTTGCGCTTCACCGCGACGAACACCTTGACCATCTTCATCACGCCCGGCGGCAGCTCGTCGCCGCGCTGCAGCTTCTCGACCTTGTCCTGGAAGCGGGCTTCCAGACGCGCGGTCGACTCGTCGTACTGACGACGCAGCGCTTCGATCTCGGCCTGCGCCTTTTCGTTGCGCAGCGCGATCTTCCACATGTCGCCGCGGGTCAGGCCATCGAGCACGCTCTGCGTGATCTTGCTGTCGGGCTGCATGCCCTTCGGGCCATTGGCGATCTGCTTGCCGAGCAGCAGCTCGCTGAGACGGCCATAGATTGAACGCTCCAGAATGGTGCGCTCGTCCTCGCGGTCCTTCGCCAGACGCTCGATCTCGTCACGCTCGATCTGAAGCGCGCGCTCGTCCTTGTCGATGCCGTGACGGTTGAAGACGCGGACTTCCACGATCGTGCCGGAGACGCCCGGCGGCAGCTTCAGCGAGGTGTCGCGGACGTCGGCGGCCTTCTCGCCGAAGATGGCGCGGAGGAGCTTTTCTTCCGGCGTCATCGGGCTCTCGCCCTTCGGCGTGATCTTGCCGACCAGGATGTCGCCCGGCTGAACTTCGGCGCCGATATACACGATGCCGGCTTCATCCAGGTTCTTCAGCGCTTCTTCGCCCACGTTCGGGATGTCGCGCGTGATTTCCTCAGGCCCCAGCTTCGTGTCGCGGGCCATGACTTCGAACTCCTCGATGTGGATCGAGGTGAAGACGTCATCGCGCACGATGCGCTCGGAGATGAGGATGGAGTCCTCAAAGTTGTAGCCGTTCCAAGGCATGAACGCGACGAGCGCGTTCCGGCCGAGCGCCAGCTCGCCGAGATCCGTCGAGGGACCGTCAGCGATGATGTCGCCGGCCTTCAGGATGTCGCCGACGCGCACCAGCGGACGCTGCGTGATGCAGGTCGACTGGTTCGAGCGCTGGAACTTGTGCAGGCGATAGATGTCGACGCCGGGCTTCGACGGATCGGTCTCTTCCGTCGCGCGGATGACGATACGGGTCGCGTCGACCTGCTCAACGATACCCGGACGCTTGGCAGCGATCGCCGCGCCCGAGTCGTGTGCCACGACGCCTTCCATGCCGGTGCCGACCATCGGCGCTTCCGACTGGATCAGCGGCACGGCCTGACGCTGCATGTTCGCACCCATCAGGGCGCGGTTGGCGTCGTCGTTCTCGATGAACGGGATCAGCGCCGCGGCGACCGAAACCAGCTGCTTGGGCGACACGTCGATGAAGTCGATCGCATCGGCGCTCGTCATCACGAAGTCGCCGCCCTTGCGGCACGAGACCAGCTCTTCGACAAAGCGGCCCTTGGCATCGACCTGCGCGTTGGCCTGCGCGATCGTGTACTTTGCCTCTTCCATCGCCGACAGGTACACGACCTCGTCCTGGACCTTGCGGTCATGGACGCGGCGATACGGGCTCTCGATGAAGCCGTACTTGTTCACGCGCGCGAACGTCGCGAGCGAGTTGATCAGACCGATATTCGGGCCTTCCGGCGTTTCAATCGGGCAGATACGGCCATAATGCGTCGGGTGAACGTCGCGGACTTCAAAGCCCGCACGCTCGCGCGTCAGACCGCCCGGCCCAAGCGCCGACATGCGACGCTTGTGCGTGACTTCAGACAGCGGGTTGGTCTGGTCCATGAACTGCGACAGCTGCGACGAGCCGAAGAACTCACGCACCGCGCCTGCGGCCGGCTTCGCGTTGATCAGGTCATGCGGCATGACGTTGTCGATTTCGACCGACGACATGCGCTCCTTGATCGCGCGCTCCATGCGCAGCAGACCGATGCGGTACTGGTTCTCCATCAGCTCGCCGACCGAACGCACGCGGCGGTTGCCGAGATTGTCGATGTCGTCGATCTCGCCCTTCTGGTCGCGCAGATCCGCCAGCGTCTTCACGACGGCGAGAATGTCGTCCTTGCGCAGAACGCGCGTCGTGTCCGGCGCATCCAGGTTCAGACGCATGTTCATCTTCACGCGGCCGACCGAAGAGAGGTCGTAGCGCTCGCCATCAAAGAAGAGGCCTGAGAACATCGACTCCGCCGTCTCCAGCGTCGGCGGCTCGCCGGGGCGCATCACGCGGTAGATTTCGATCAGCGCCTGCTCACGGTTCGACACCTTGTCGGCCATCAGCGTGTTGCGCAGATAGGCGCCGATATTGACGCCGTCGACGTCGAGCACGGGCAGCTCGTCGAAGCCCTCGTCTTCCAACGCCTTCACGGTATCCGGCGTCAGCTCGTCGCCAGCCTCGGCATAGATCTCGCCGGTCTCGGGGTTGACGAGATCCATCGCCAGATAGCGGCCTGACATTTCCTCAGGCGGCAGGATCACGGCCTTGACGCCGTCCTGAATGAGCTTGCGCACGGCGCGCGGCGTCATCTTGGTGCCGGCTTCGACAACGACTTCGCCCGTCTTGGCGTTCAGCAGGTCGACGACCGGCTTCCAGCCCCGGGCGCGCTCGGCGTCGAGCGGAACCGACCAGCCGAACTTGGTGTGCTTGAACAGCACGCGGTCATAGAAGTGGGCCAGAATTTCTTCCTGGTCCATGCCGAGCGCGTAAAGCAGCGTCGTGGCGGGCAGCTTGCGGCGGCGGTCGATGCGGACATGCACGATGTCCTTGGCGTCGAACTCGAAGTCCAGCCACGAGCCGCGATAGGGGATCACGCGGGCTGCATAGAGCAGCTTGCCCGACGAGTGGGTCTTGCCCTTGTCGTGGTCAAAGAAGACGCCCGGCGAGCGGTGCATCTGGGACACGATCACGCGCTCGGTTCCGTTGACGACAAAGGTGCCGTGCTTCGTCATCAGGGGCATGTCGCCCATGTAGACGTCCTGCTCCTTGATGTCCTTGACTGACTTCGCGCCGGTTTCGAGATCGACCTCGAAAACGATCAGGCGAAGCGTGACCTTCAGCGGCGCCGCGAAGGTCATGCCGCGCTGCTGGCACTCTTCAACGTCATACTTCGGTTCTTCGAACTCGTACTTGACGTATTCGAGGGTCGCCGTTTCGTTGAAGTCGCGGATCGGGAAGACCGACCGGAACACGGCTTCAAGGCCGGTATCGGTGCGATCGCCAGCCGCCACGTCCATTTGCAGGAACTGGTCGTACGACGCCTTCTGAACCTCGATGAGGTTCGGCATCGTCGCGATTTCCTGGATCTTGCCGAAGCTCTTGCGGATGCGTTTGCGGCCGGTGAAGGACAAAGCCATCAGGTGTAACCTCTCGACGTCCAATGCGTACGGCCCTACGGGCCCGAATTTTGTCGCCAGTAGTCTGCGTTTCGGAAGGGCGGCGACCCTCTGAACCGCGCTTCATGCGGCGGGCATGAAGCCTTTAGTCCTATTCGACGCCGAAGACCGCGAGCCGCCTGGGCGATTTTCCCAGGCGGCGCACGGCCGTCGTCGTATCGGTCGGATCCGGCGCCGCGCCGGATCCGGTAGCACTTACTTCAGCTCGACCTTGGCGCCGGCGCCTTCGAGCTGCTTCTTCAGCTTCTCGGCTTCGTCCTTCGGCAGGTCGGCCTTCACTTCCTTCGGAGCACCTTCGACCAGGTCCTTGGCTTCCTTGAGGCCCAGGCCGGTGATCGCACGCACTTCCTTGATGACGTTGATCTTGTTCGCACCGGCGTCCGTGAGGATGACGGCGAACTCGGTCTGCGCTTCGGCAGCCGGGGCAGCGGCGCCGGCAGCGGGGCCAGCGGCGGCAACGGCGACAGGAGCGGCGGCGGAAACGCCCCACTTCTCTTCCAGCAGCTTCGTCAGGTCAGCGGCTTCAAGGACGGTCAGCGACGACAGGTCCTCAACAATCTTCTCAAGCTTCGACATTGATATAGTCCTTCAGGTCTCGATTACGAGAGGAGTTCCCTCTCGCGGGTTTGGGTTTGTTCAGGCCGCTTCTTCTTTGCGCGAATGGGCTCCGATAACCCGGGCAAGTCCGGCGCCCGGAGCAGCGACCACGGAGGCCAGCTGCTGCGCGGGTGCCTGGAGAAGGCCCAGGATCTTCGCCCGCAGTTCGTCGAGCGAGGGCAGTTCGGCCAGAGCCTTCACCGCATTCGCATCGAGAGCCTGCTTGCCGAAAAGGCCGCCGAGGATCACGAACTTGTCGTTCTCCTTGGCGAACGCAGCGGCCACCTTCGGGGCGGCGACGGGGTCATTCGCATAAGCGATGCCCGTCGGACCCTTGAACAGGTGGTCGACGTTATCGGCGCCTTTCGCGCTCAGAGCACGCAGGGCAAGATTGTTCTTCGCCACCTTGAACGTCGCACCGGCCGCCTGCATCTGGCGGCGGAGCTTCGTCATGTTGGCAACAGTCATGCCCGTGTAGTGAGCGACCACTACGCTTCCGCTCGAACCGAACACCTCTGAGAGCTGTTCAATCTGAGCGGCTTTCTGAGCTTTATCCACTCGTCGCTCCTCTCACTCATCGGCTCGAAGGCGGAATGCCTTCGAGGCCAGTTGGTCACGCCGGACACCGGATGGCGGCCAGCGATCCTGTCCCAGGGCCGATGAGCGGGGCGCCAAGGCAAACCCACTCAACTCTCGATCCCTGTCTCATGCTGGCCGGGAGACCCCGATTAAGATTCTCGGACAAAGCCTTGAATCGCCTGCAATCTCGGACAGCGAAGAAGGGGCGAACCCCTTCCCCATCCCGCCCGGGCCGTTACCGGCCCCACCGGGAATTTCATCAGGCGGCCGAAACGGTCGCCGTGTCGATACGCACGCCCGGACCCATGGTCGAGGAGAGTGCGATCTTCTTCAGATACGTGCCCTTCGCGCCGGTGGGACGCGCCTTCACGACGCTGTCCACGAACGCGCGGATGTTTGCCTTCAGATCGTCCTCAGAGAAGCTGGCCTTGCCAACGCCCGCGTGGACGATGCCGGCCTTCTCCACCTTGAACTCGACCGAACCGCCCTTGGCGGCCTTCACGGCCGTTTCGACGTCCGGGGTCACCGTGCCGACGCGCGGGTTCGGCATCAGGCCGCGCGGGCCGAGCACCTTACCGAGACGTCCGACCAGGCCCATCATGTCTGGGGTCGCGATGCAGCGGTCGAATTCGATCTTGCCCGACTGGACGATCTCGAACAGGTCTTCCGCACCGACGATGTCGGCGCCGGCAGCCTTCGCCTTGTCGGCGTTGGGGCCCTTGGCGAACACGGCGACGCGAACCGTACGGCCAGTGCCGCTCGGCAGCGTGACGACGCCGCGGACCATCTGGTCGGCGTGGCGCGGGTCGACGCCCAGGTT
>Ga0075163_10008371_pt1 | contig 13634 bp, 16 predicted proteins | sample JI1023141ADNA_FD_71478 | JGI IMG/M metagenome (GOLD analysis project Ga0075163, IMG submission 71478) | Wastewater effluent complex algal communities from Wisconsin, to seasonally profile nutrient transformation and Carbon sequestration -... | ecosystem: Engineered > WWTP > Effluent > Algae...
TCGCGGCCCGATCGCGCAGACCATTCCTTTGTCGTCGAGCGCGAGAGATCCCTGCCCGAGCCAGTGCTTGATGCGCATCGCCACGAAGCTCACCTCGTTGCCGGTGTAGAAGCGACCTGCTTCTGCGTCGTCGGGTAGGTGAGGAGCGCGCTTCTGGTCGTTGTGCTTCGCGTGGATCAACGCGACGAGGCGCACGTCCAGCGAGGTGATGTGCGGTAGGTCCTTCTGCACCAGATGAAGCACGAGTTCCGCGAAGAGCATCTGGTTCTGTTGGAGGTGCGTGATCACTTGAGCTTCAGCAGGATTTCGTTGGGGCGCTTCGGGTTGTCGGCGATCCTGTTGCCCCACCGAGCACGAAGCTGAGCGATGGTGGCCTGCTCGAGAGCGGCGTCGCGGTACGCGACGGCTCCGCCAGCGTTGGTTCCGTGCAGGAACGTGGCGAGGATGTCGTCGCAGCGCGCGACCATCCCGTACTTCTCGAGGTGCTGGAGCGTGAAGTCGTAGTCCTCCTTCAGCCTCAGCGTCTCGTCGAAGCGAAGCGGGCAGCTCGCACGCGTCATGATCATGTCCCCGACGATGAACGCCTTGGGGTGGATCGACTTCCCGCGGTAGTAGAACGGGTTCGACGTCGGGGCGACACCCGCGAGCGCTGCGCCTGTCGACTTGATCGCAAGAGCCATGCGGCGAACTGCGCCATCGAAGTCGAGCGGCTTCGCGACGTACTTCCCTTTCTCCTTGGAGAACACGGGCTCCTCGAGCTTGCGAAGGTCGTCGCTGAGCTGGAGGATGCGCACGTCGCCGATCTCCGCGTTGAGCGCGGCGTTTCGCGCTTCGCAGAGACCGTCAGCGACGATGACGCTCGAGCCGAGGTCGTGCAGGCGCAGCTGCTCGCAGTACCCGTCCAAGGTCGCGCGGTCCACGAACCACGTCGCGTCACCGATCAGCTCAGTCATAGGCTTCATGGCGTCGGGCCGTCGAGCGCTGATCACCGCGACGAACACCGGGGTCTTGCCGAACATTCGGATCATAAAGGCTTCTCCATGCGCCTTGCCTTGGGCGCCGCGCCTACGTTTGGCGCCTACCGAAGATCGATGACGAAACGGCGCTTTCTACTGGCGCCGACGCGCGTTGTACCCGCCGCAGTCATCTCGGCCCGCGATCTCGTTTTTCCATTCGCATAAGCAGAAACTAGCGCCCCATCGCTGCTTCTGTAGATCGCACCTGCGCCTGTGACTCCAGCTTCTCGCCAGTTCGTCGCCTTGTAGATTGTCCCAACGTGCCCTTGCGCCTCGTCAGCGTAGGTCACGCCGAACATCCATCTTTTAGTCCGGCGTAAGACCCGAAGGCACGCACCGATGAGCATCGATTCCGCGTTCGTTGGGACTCCATCTTGCACAGCTAGCCGAGAGAGGCAGATCACAGAGCTCGACAGTGACTCGTCGCCCACAAAGAGGCGCGAGACGAGTTTAGCCGCGGGCAACGGCGGAGGAAGCCACGTCGCTACGCCGAGAAGAACCCCTCGACGAAACATCCCGATCGCCAAAGACGCGACAGCGCCGGATCCTCGAGCGTAATGAAACGCGCCAAAGAAGGCGCGAACCTCGTCTGCGCGAACTTCAGCAAATGAAAAGTCCTCTCGTCTACAGAACTTCTCTGGCCTCACGGGATCACCTTCAGCCTGCGCTTCAGTGCGTCGCTCATAGGCGCGCCTGTCGCGATTCGTTCAGCCATTCGCGGCTTCCCGATCTCCTGAGCTCGAGCGATGTCGGCCTCGGTGAGCGGAGAGTACTTCGGGAGCAGGCCAGATCGCGAGCCGCTGTCTTTGTTGCAGTAGCGGCAGGGAGCGAAGTCGCGGTTCTTGTTCTGGAGCATCTTCCGTGCGAGCTCGAACTCCTCTCCGTACCAGATCGAGGAGAGACTGCGCTTGTGGCTGACTACCCCGCAGACGTACTCGGGAAGCCACGACATGCAACAGATCCGCACCTCCCCGTTCCACGTCACGGTGACCTCGCGGAAGGGATTCGTGCACGTCTTCTTCAGCGGCTCGGCAGGCACGTCCATCATCGGGTTGGACCCCGCGTGATTGAGCAGCGTGCGCGACGAGTGCTCGCGGTCTCGAGCGCCGATGTCGTCCATGATCACAAGCAGACGCCCCGTCTTGCCGTGATGGTTGTGGTACGGGTTCCAGCCGGTCGGCGCGAGATCGGCGTAGAAGTCCTTCACCGAGCACACCTTCGGGTCGATCGAACGAAGCGACGCCTGAAGCTCGTCGCGCTCGGGGTAGTACGTGTCGCACACGATGAAGTCGACGCCGTGACCGAACCACTTCGCTACGCGCGTCGACACGGTCTTCGGGTCCATGAAGGTCGCGCCATTCGTCGTCAACATGATCTGCGCCTTCGGCATGGCCGCACGAAAGCGCGCGATGATCGCAGGCCCGTCGGGGTTCACCGTCGGCTCGCCGTGCATTGCGAACTCGAGGCGCGCCTCTGGGTTGAGCTCGGCCATCTGCGACGCGACCAGCTCGGCGAGCGCGATCGTCATTCGCTTGTAGTCGCCCTTCCCCTCCCTGATCGCGTTCAGGCCGCAGTATCCGCAGAGTCGCGTGCACCCTTCGGTGAGTTCGATCTGCGCGCTCCATGGGCGTCCAACTTGGGTGACCATACGTGCTCCTACGTGTAGCGTTGCGGGCAGCCGCCTAGGCGCCCCGGGGCGCCCGGCTGGCGCTTGGCGGCTGGTAGGGTAGCGCCCGGGGCGCTGGCGCGCCCTACAGGCGGCAAACCGGGGCGCCCCGGGCCTACCAAAGAGCGGCGTAGGCTGCGCCCACCCGAGCCGCGCCATGCTCGGCCAGCAAACCCGCGGCGTGCGCCTGCGCCGACGCCACAAGGGCCCGGGGAGCCCCGCCCCCGACCAAGCTGGCCAGCTCGGCAGCGTTGTCCACGAACAGGGCGGCCCGACTGGTCGGCTCGTTCTCGTCGAACCAGCGCCGATGCAGCACCAGCGGACGCTCGGCATCCCACGCTTCGAAGAAGGTGTACTGCGTCCCACCCCGATCGTGGCTCCAGTACGTCATGTCGACTGCCCACTGCGCCGAGCGGAAGATCGACACGCCTCGCCCGAGCGGGAACTCCCCTCGGTGCTCCTCGCGCCACTCGGGGTACTTCTTGTCGAGCGAGTGGAACGCGTACATCCGGTTGATCCCTCCGTAGATGCCGATCTTCTTGTCGGCAGGGAGGAGTCGGTTCGCCTCGATCGCAACGTCCGTGTGCTTCGCGAAGTCGATCCTCGAGCACACGACCGCGTGTTCCTTCCGATCGTGCGGCTCGAGCGTGCCGACGCGCTGATACGGATGCGGGATGTAGCGCGCGTCGCACCCGAGCTTGTTCGCGAGCTGGCGAAGGCTCTCCCTGATAGCGATGATCGGCACCTTGCGCATCGGCTTCTCGAGCGCGTGACCCGGCTCGGGGACGTTGGCCTGCGCGTGCAAGACCCACGGGACACCCGCGCTGAGCAGAGCGTGCGTCTCGGGCACGAAGTCCTGGAAGTGCGAGACGGCGATCAGCGCTCGGTACTGCTTCGAGAACGCGCACGCGGCCTCGACGTTCATGTTGAGGTACGGGACCCCATCGCCGAAGTGGCCTGCGCCTGCGTCGCCCGTCTTGCGGACCTTGAAGCCGCTGCTCACGCGGACGACGACAGGGTTCAGATCGTGCGCGCGAAGCCCGCGACAGAGGTGCGTGACGTAGGCTGCGCCTCCGTGATTGCGGTTCCCGCCTTTCACGAGGAAGAAGAGGGCGACTCGTCGGCTGAGGGGACTCACTTCGGCACCTTCCTCTTGCGACGCTCGAAGTGGACGTGACGCTCACCGTTGCGCTTCACCTCCTCTTCCGACAGCCCTGTCGCCTCGAGCATCTTCGCGCGGAACACCGCTTCGTTCGCCTTCGTGCGCTGCGCCTCGCGGACGGTCTTCACCTTCTTGATCCGCGTCAGCTCTTCGTTCTTGGTCCCGCATCGGCACATCGCCTGAAGCGCGTAGTACACGACCGTGTACCGGAACGCCTGCGCCGCGTGAAGCTTGAGCGGCGTGACGCCGTGGACGAGGGCCGCTCCGTTGAAGATCGCCAGCTCGAAGCCCGTGAACTCGATGCCGATGTCGTACTCAGGGACGATCAGCTTCCCTCCCGCCGAGCCCATGTCGCGCGTGAGCGAGAGCATCGTGCTCAGCGCTCCCGGGAAGTTCCCCGCGTCGCGGTGGTAGTGGAGCACGTTGCGGTCGTTGGCGATCCCGCTCGTGAAGTGCGTGTTCGGCTCGCGCCACTCGGGCTTGACTCCCTCGAGCATCGACTGCTGATACCCGTACAGCTCGGGGAGCAGGCGCTCGAAGATGCGCGCGGTCTCGCGTCCGTACTGGATCAGGACCTTGTGCTGATCGGGCTGATTGTACGCGGAGGCAGCGACCGAGCAGTAGTCGCGGCGAAGCGGGATCCTCGGCTGGAACCCGAACGTGCACGATCGGCTCTTCAGGCCCTCGGTGCGATAGTTCTCCTGGTAGCGCAGGCGCTTGACGGCCTCGAGCAGAGGCGCGAACGGGAGCTCGGTGAACGGCCTGAACGTGATCACGTGCTCGTCGGTGTCCGCGTCGCGCACCTGGATGCCTGCGTCACCCGACGTGCGGAAGATGCTCGCGTCCTCCTCCTTCGCGTATCGCGGAGTCTTGGTCCACTCGCGGTAGTCGAAGCCCGGAACCTTCCGCAGTCGGATGATCTCCACGATCAGCCCTCCAAGCCGGGAAGCTCGTCCATCGAAGGAGCCTCGGTCGTGATGGGAGGCAGCTCGTTCACCTTCTCGTACGCGTCGAGCATCGCGAGGAACGCGTCGGTGTGCGTCTCGGTCTTCGAGTGCTCCATCGCGCGCTCGAGCCGAGCGATGACCGAGTCGTAGCTCTCGGCGTCGAAGAAGAGCTGGAGGTGCTTGATCGCCGCGCCGAGGTAGCCATCGAGCTTCTCTTCGGGAGCGAGGCCCTTCGCGCGATCCTCGTTGGTCGCACGAATCAGCGCGTTGATCTCCTTGTCGTCCCAGCCGAGGCCCTCGAGATCGGCGTCGTTGCCGCTCGCCTGGAGATCCTGAAGCATCGCCTTCAGCATCTCGTCGTCCCATCCGCCGATCTCGTTCGTGCGATTGTCGGCGAGCAGGTACGCCTCGGCCTCACGCTCCGACGCGAACTGGATCCCCCGAAGGACGGGAACGAGCCACTGACCGTCGGCGTCGACGCGAACGCGCTCGGGGATCTCTCGCCCGAACTTCTTCACGCGCTCGGTGACGGGCATGTCGCGGAGCGACTGAGCCGTCTCGCATCGCCCATGGCCTGCGAGCAGGCGCCCCGACTGCTCGTCGAGCATCACCGGGTAGGTCCAGCCGAAGCGCATCAGCGAGCTCTGCAACGTGGGGATGTCGTGCTTCTTGGGGTTCCTCGGCCACGGCGGAAGCTTGTCCAGCCGGATGTACTCGAGTCGTGCCTCGGTCTTCTTCGTGCTCTTCGTCATCGATCGGTTCCTTCTCGTAGAAGCTGGACGTTCAGCCATGCCCACTCGAGCATCGGCAGCGCATCTCGTATCGTAGCTCGGTTATACCCGGCGACCCGTCTGTCGTGCGTCAGAAAAGCGCGCATGTGAGAAATCAGACGATCGGGGAAGCGCAGCTTGTAGAAGCGCGATTGGAGCGGCAGCGACCAGAAGTAACCGCCCGCTAGATCGCCGCTTGAAACGCCGAGCATCTTTGACAGCTTGCCGAAGTTGACCGGCCGCTCGCCCGTGTTCTGCGCGCCGTCGGTCAGCATCTCAATGATCAGGTCGTGTGACAGCCCATTCCTCGACGAGCTCTTCAGCCGCTCTCTGTCCGCTGATTTCTGCAACGACTTCAAGTGCGGCTCTTCGGTCGTCGTCGGAGAGGAACGGGATGTTGCGGATGTTCGTGACATGGATCCAGCCCTTCTCCTCTTCGCACCAGCGACGCGGGATGTCCTTCTTCGCCAGAAGATCGGCGAAGACAGATCCGCGCAGGCGGAACCACTTCAGGCGACAGCCGTAGCACGCGCCCGCGGTTCCGCCCGGTCCTGCGACGTTGCTCACTCCTTGCTCGTGTCGCGATTCTCTGATCGCGCGACGGTGAAGTACCCCTCGGGGTAGCGCTTCGCGAGCTTGTAGATGTTACGGGCCATGATGTACGCGATCGAGCTCGAGATCGCCGTCGTTGCCTCGGCGACGTACCAGAGCACGTCGCCAAGCTCCTTCATCACGTGCGTCACGTCGAGGGCCTTCCCGTGGAAGCGAACGTGCTTCAGGTGCTCGGCGAGTTCTCCGGCCTCCGAGCAGAGGCCGCTGATCGCGTGGTCCAGCCGAGGGAAGTCGACACGCGAAGGAACAGCGTGCTCGCTCTTGATCACGATTGTGTCTGCGCGCGGCACGTAGAACGCGACGTTGCGCAGGCCGCTTCCCGGGCGCATCGAGCTCACCGTGTTCGCGTCGGTCTGGTAGTAGTCCGTTCCGTTGTCCTTCCTGTATCGGCTGAGCAGCTCTCCCAGATCTCGCATCTCTTGAACCGCGGCGTCATCGCTCATAGCGCACGAACCTTTCCTTTGGTGATCTCATAGTGAACAGCGGTCACGGACTGGAGAGCCGTACCGACAAGCGGATTGTGCGAGATCACGACGACGCAGCGCGTCTTCGACATCTCAGCGATCACGTCACAAACGGCCTCGATCCCCTCAGCGTCCACCGAGTCGAGTACCTCGTCCATGAACAGGGTCCCGGGCGCACTCCCCGAGCTGGCCTCGGCGATCTCAGCGAGGGCGAACATCAGCGCGATGTCGATGCGACGCCGCTCACCTCCGCTCGCCGCCTTGTACCCGAGTCCGTTGCCTGCGCCATCGATCTCAAGCGAGATGGCGTCCTTCACGCCTCCGCCAGCCTTCTCGCTGTACTGCGCGAGGCGCAACGACAGGTCCATCCCGTCGATGGCCGCGACGCGGGAGAGCCAGACGTTGGCGATCTGCTCGATCCCGGCGAGAGCCTTCTGTAGCAGGTGCGCGCGCACGCCACCGAGACTGAGCACGCTCTCTACCGTCTTCAGCAGCGCGTGTTCCTGCGCCAAGCCACGCACGTTCCCTCGTGCTTCGTCGAGCGCGTCGTGCGCGTCCTCGAGCTGCTCGGCGACCTCCTTGTGCTCGCGCTCCAGCGTCTTCGCTTCGCGCTCAGCACGCTCGGCGTCGAACTGTTTCTGTCGCAACTCCTGGCACTGCTCGTGCCAGGCATCGAGCTCCGCGACCACGCGTCGGCGATCTTCGGAGCACGCGCTCAAGCGATTGTTCGCGTTCGCGATGGCGAAGTCAGCGTCAGACTTCGCGCGCTCCATCTTCCCTTTCGCGGCGGCGATCTCCTCCTCGGTGTACTCTTTGCCGCACGTGACGCAGGTGCCATCGATCAGCGCGTCGAACTCCTTCTGCGCCGCGTCGCGCGTGATCTTCGCGCGCGAGCTGTCGTCTCGCGCCTCTTGCAGCCACGTGTCGAACTCCCTCTGCTCGGCTCGCAGCTTGGCGCCGCGCTCCTTCAGGGCCTCGAGCTCGAGACGAAGCTTCTCCGAGTTCCCGGCGATCGGCACTGCCTCCATTCGCTGCCGAACCTTGGCGAGCGCCTGCTCCTTCCCAGCTACGCGCTCCACGAGCACGTTGATCGTGCCCTCGGCCGCGACGTACTTGAGCTCGACCGCTCGCCGATCCTTGCTCGCGGCGACGTGCGCTGCGTCGAAGCGCGACAAGCACATCACTGCCTCGATCATGCGCTTGCGCTCGCTGTCGGTAGCGACCGTGAAGCTCTGCGCATCCTGCGACGACAGCACGCACGCACGTCGCCAGATGTCGTGCTCGCCGAGCAAGCCCTCGAGCGCTTCCTGCGCCTTGGTCGCGCTCTCGTAGTCGACGAGCTTGCCGTTCTGATCGTTGAACTCGAGCGCGACCTTGCTCTTCGTCTTCGTCCGCGTGATCTTCACCCCGTCGTGCGTCGTCACGGCGAGCAAGCCCGTCGACCCGCTCCACGGGGTCTTGCGCCGAAGCGTCGAGCCCCATCCTGCCATCGAGACGGCCTCCATCAGCGAGGACTTGCCTGCGCCGTTCGGGCCGGTGACGTAGACGACACCAGTCGCCGGCAGATCGACGACGGTCTTCTCGTGCGACATGAAGCCGCGCATCGAGATCGAGGCGACTCTCACTTCAGCCTCTCCAGAATCGCCTGCAAGATGGACGCGCGCGTTTCACGCGTCGCTCCCTCGAGCGCGTCAGCCAGCTCTTGGCCGACCGTCGACTTGAGCGCGGTCTCGTGGGGGAAGAAGCGCGATCGGTAGAACGCCAGCTCCTTGAGCGCCTCGTGGCAGTCGGGGAGCGCGCGATGCGTGCCGTCCTGCTTCGGCGGCTCCTCGCCCGACCAGAGCTTGAACGCCGTCCTGAACGAGCTGACGTTGAGCATCCTGTGTGAGAGGAACTTGTGGAGGTCGGGCATGCACTCGGCGATGAACGAGCGGTCGAAGTGGATCGAGAACCCGGTGAGCTCGACATCGCCAGGCGCGCAGTCGTGACTCGTCAGCCACGCGAGCAGCGCGTGCTCCACGTCCTCGACGCGACGGCGCTCACCAGACGACCAGAACGCCATCAGCTCGTCGGTGAGCCCGCTCTTCTGATGCATGTCGAAGACCGCTCTGTTCGTCATGACCGTGATCGGCAGACGATGCGGGCAGACGAGCGAATGGTACGAGGACTCGATCCTGAGTTCGTTGTCGACCAGCAAGGCGCCGACCTCCAAGATCTCGTCCGATGTCGGGTCGAGCCCCGTCGTCTCGAAGTCGAGCAGCACGAGGCGCGTCACGACAGCTTCTCCTCTGTGATCGTGGCGAGCTCAACGCCGTCTGTGAACGTGGCGAGCTCGCCGCCGTCCTTGCCGAGAATCACCGCGTCGAAGCCGAGCTTCACGTCGGCGAACGCCTGAAGCTTCTCCGCCAGCTCGCGGAACACCTTGAGCACGGTTCGCTGCTCCTCCGTTGCGCTACCCTCGGCGCAGGCTGCGTCGGCAGCCTCCATGAAGGGCCTGAGCTTGAGGTCCTTGAGGGCGTCGTGCTGGATGAGCAGCTGTAGCTGGATCGATTGGAACTGATCTGCGGTCAACATGAGTTACTCCTGTAGTGCTCGAACGATGGTCGAGACGTAGCGTTGCCACGCTCGGTGAAGAAGCCAGATCTGCCTACGACTCAGCGGATACTCCGAGAAGCCGCGAAGCAAGCGATCGTCGTACTGAGCGTTCACGTCGCGGATGAAGTCGACCTCGACTGAGGAGAAGAGCGCCTTCTTGTTGCCGGCCTCGACGTGCTTCACCAGCTCGACGAGCCAGAACTCGATCTCCTCGATCGAGGTCTCCGCGAACAGCTTCTCCGCTTCGTGAACCTTGCTCACGCCTGCGCCTTGTGCGCGCTACGCGTTCTTGGCGAGGTAGTCCTTGGTCCGTGAGAGCACATCGGCCGAGGTGATGCCCTCGGGCTTCTTGATGTGCTCGACGTAGTCGTGGATGGCCTCGTTGATCGAAGTAGAGTTGCGCGCTGCCGATGCCGCTGATCGCGCGACAGCCTTGGTCACCTCGCGGTTCGGCAGCACCTCACCGTCGGTGATCTCCTTGCGCGCCTTGCGCTCAGCGAGCTCGCGCTTCGCTGCCTCGAAGTAGGCCGGCTGAGCGCGGATCTGGACGTAGACCGGATGGCCGTCCGCTCCGTACTCAGCCATGTCCTCCAGCGACCCGCTCTCGTACTCGAGCGAGAAGAACAACGGGCCTCCGGGGATGCGCGTGATGAGCGTCGTACGCGGATCGTGCGCCGCGATGACTACGCGCCCGTAGTCCGTCCCAGGGTTGTCGAAGCCCGTCGAAGCAAGCGCACCCACCTGCGTGATCATGCAGTCGGTGGTCGCCCACTGCCGATGGAAGTGCCAGTTGCCTGCGAACGCGGCGTTCACGCCCGTGCGCGCCATGATGTCGAGGAGCTCGTTCGCAGGGATCTGATCGTGCGCTCCCTTCAAGTAGGGAGGCGTCGTCTCGTCGCTGATCCCCATGTGCACGCAGAGCGAGACGGGTCCGCTTCGCGTGCGCTCCTTCAGCAGACGCAGCACTGTCTCCTCGAGCCACTCGCCGGCCGGCGCACTGCGGAACGGGATCAGCAAGAAGGTCTCGTCCAAGTCCTCCATCAGCGCGGGATGCTCGATGACGTGGACGTTGGGCACGAACGCGAGCGGGCCGAGCGCGTTGTCGCCGGTCTTCGAGCTCACGATGTCGTGGTTCCCGCTGAGCACGAAGATCGGCATAGGCGCCGTCGCCATGACGCGCGCGGTCTCAGCGAGCACCTGAGGCAGCGGCTTCACGTCGTCGAACGTATCCCCGAGAATGATCACGCGATCTGCGCCGCGTTGTGACGCGTACGACAGCGCCGACTCGAGCGCGTCGAGCACGTGACGGCACCGATCGTTGATGCCTTGCTGAATGGGTCCGCCGAAGCGGCGATGGTTGCCGATGTGGAGATCAGCGATGTAACAGGTGGTCATTCGTCTTCCTCGTCTCCAACGGCTTCCTCGACCTCACCGACACCGTCGTCGGCTACAGCTTTCAACTCAGCGATCGGCACGCTCGGCTTCCAACCGAGCGCCTCGAGCGAGTCGATGTACGCGTCGATCCCCTCGCGCCCCTTCCCCTTGTACCCGTCCTCTCGCGGGTCGATCAGCTTCATGGTCTTCGCGTGCTCGATCGTGGAGTACAGATTGTTGTACCCGACGTCGTAGTCGAAGCGAACACGCACCTTGCGGAACGGCGCGCTGAGGCGCGACTTGACGACGAGGATCGTGACCACCTTCGCGATGTGCCGTCCGTTCTTGTCCTTGACGGCCTTCCCGCCGAAGAACTGGCATCGCAGCGACGCGTAGAACTTCGGCGCGTTGCCGCCTGGAGTGGTGATGTTGTTCCCGAACATCACGCCGAACTTCGTGCGGCACTGATTGATCATCATGATGTGCGCGCGCTTCTTGGCGAGGATCGTGTTGATCTTCTTCATCTCGCGCGACAGGATGTTGGCGACCTCGCTCGCAAGCGATCCGCGCTTCCCGTGTGCATCGGCATCGAGTTCCTTGTCGGGAACCATGGCCGCGATGGAGTCCCAGACGATCAGCATCTTGCACGACGAGTCATGCGCCTCGAGCGTCGTGCGCACTTCGTCAAGGCACACCTCGAGCGACTCCGGCTCGATGATGATCAGCTGCTCGGTGTCGATGCCGAACACCTCAGCCCTCGCTTCGTCGAACGAGTGCTCGGCGTCGATCAGCACCGCGACACCTCCCTCACGCTGACACTGCGCGAGCGCCCGATACGCGAGCGCGGTCTTCCCGCACCCCTCGGGGCCGAACCACTCCGACCATCGGCCGGACGGCAGGCCACCCTGACCATCTGCGCGTTGCGCCGCGTACTGATCGATGACATCGATGCCCGTCCCGACGAACTCCTTGATCGCACCCGCTGCTTTCTTCTCGTTCGAGAGAGTCGTCGCTGACTCCTTGCCGAACTTCTTGTGGAGAGCCGCGAGGATGGCGATCTTCGGATCGGCCCTCGAGACTCCGCGCTTCGTGATCTTCGCTGTCTTCTTCGCTACTGCTTTTCTTGCTGCCACTGAAACCTCCTAGGCTGCGCTCGAGAGAGCTCGAGCGCAGGAACGAGGGTTCAGTCGTCTTCGTCGTCGATGATGATGGCGTCCTCGATCTCCTCGTCGACGGTCTTCTTCGCCTTCGACGCAGGCTTGGTCACGGTCTTGGCTGCGGTCTTCTTGGGCTCCGGTTCCTCCCGCTTCTCGCGACGCGGCTCGACCTTCTCACCCTTGAGCATCGCCTCGATCTCGTCCGCGTCGAGGACCTCCGCGTACTTCTCGAGGTTGTGCTGGTTCTCGATCCAGTCATTCATCTCGTCCTGGTCCTCGCTCAGCGGGCAGACCTTCCCCTTGTTCGCGGCGACCACCTTGTACTCGGTGCTCATGCCGGTTCCGCTGGTGATGATCGCGATGTCGATGCCGTTGATGGGATCAACGAAGTTCCCGCCCAGATCGGGGTCACTGCGCATCGCGAGAAGCTGGCCTTCGACCTGCTTCCCGAACGCGTAGACGCGCGGACCGTCGAGAGGATTCTCCCGGTCGATCACGTTGCAGAACGACCGCCTCTTCGGCTGGAGGTCCTTCGCCTTCTTCTCGTCCTTCTGGTTCCCCGTCGCGAGCAGCTGTCCGATCCGCTTGCACACGACGCAGAACTCGCCCTTCTCACGCTTCGGGCAGACGAAGTTCACGCGATCGGCGCCTGGAACGTCGACGTAGTGAACGTGAGTCGACCGCTTCCACTTCTTCCCAGGCTTCGGCGGGATCACCCGATAGACCGACTTTCCCGCCTTCGGCTTGGCGAAGACGCCGTTGCCTCCGCTCGAGTCGAACTCTTTCTGATCCTCCGCGAGTTCGTCGTCGGTGAAGTCGCCGTACTTTGCGAGACTCGTTCCTGCACTCTTCTTCGATGCCATCTGCTCTCCTCTGCCGAAAGTCCCAACGGACAAGCCGGCCATGTGCGCCCACCTTGAGCGCACGTGATTGTTTTGGGAACGCCGCGATCAGTCTTCGCGGATCACAGGCGGACCGCGACGTTCGTCTCGCAGTGCTGCGCCGATGCTGATGAGCGAGTCGCGCTTGGCCGACAGCGCCTCGACGACGCCTCGAAGGCGCGTCTTCTCCACCTCAGCCATGATCCGCTGCATCACGGCCTGCTCGATGTCGTCGTGAAGCTCCACGTTCGCTTTCACCGTGGCTTCGGTGCGCTTGCCGAGCTTCTCTCGCTCTTCGAGGTAGACGCGTGCGTACGTCCGCTCCTCGTGGCGCTTGGCGCGAAGCAGCTCGTTGACGGCCTGCGCATAGTCCTCGTTGAACCTCGCGATGTCGGCCGGGAGTCGAACGAACTCCTCTTCCAGCGCCATCGGCTCAATCCGAACTGCGTCCCTGATCACTTCTTTCGCTGTTCTACTCACGTTTCCTCTTTCTGGGCATGCGAACCAACGCTCAATCGCCCGAGGGTCTCCGACAGTCGCACGACCGGCCTAGTTCGGCAAGTGATACGACTTCATTGATCCGTAGCTGTCCCCGACCTTGAGGTCGACAACGATCTTCACGCCGTTCTTTGTGGGGTGCGAGGCCATGATGTCGCGCGCGTTTCGCGCCACCTCCTCGAGCTGGTTCTCTCGAACCATGATCAGGATGGAGTCGTGCACAGTCCCCGTCACCTGCGCATCCACAGCGTCCTCGTAGATCCAGCGTACCAACGGGTAGAGGCTCGCAGTGCAGTGGTCGGCAGCGGACCCCTGGACGGGTGTGTTCACCGCGGCGTTCTCCCCATGCGCGCGGATCATGTTGTCGGCGTCGGCGATCTTGTGCAACGGGCGACGTCGCGCCCAGTCCCCGCCGAACCACGTCTGCGCGTAGCCTGTCTTCCGCGTCTCGGAGATCACTTGCTTGGTCCAGCGATCGAGCACGCGATAGCG
>Ga0075163_10008372_pt1 | contig 13633 bp, 9 predicted proteins | sample JI1023141ADNA_FD_71478 | JGI IMG/M metagenome (GOLD analysis project Ga0075163, IMG submission 71478) | Wastewater effluent complex algal communities from Wisconsin, to seasonally profile nutrient transformation and Carbon sequestration -... | ecosystem: Engineered > WWTP > Effluent > Algae...
CTCAGGAACCTTCAGGCGCCGTCGCGAGGTGAGTGTTTTTCCGAAAGGAATGATCAGCACCTTGCCATCAGTTTCCACATCGCGTGCTACGCGCGCTCCCACTTCACCTTGCCGAAGTCCGAGATGAAGCATGAGTAGCACGCCGATAGCGGACTTATCGCCTGTCTTGGCCCTGTCAAGGGCGACCAGACTGAGCCGCTGCGCCTCGTCGCGGGTCAGCTGCTTCTTGCCTGCGTTGGGCGTTCCAATCGGCTCAACGGAAGCAAAGGGGTTCACCGTTGACGCGCCGGACTTAACCAGCCATCGCCCCCAGCACTTGCCGACCAGCAGAACCCGCTGATGGGTCGCAACCGAGCTTGGCTTGCCAGTGTACTGATTCAGCCGCTCGGCGTACTCCAGATACAGGTGCTGCGCCTTTTCTGCTGTCAGCGTGGCCAGCGGCCATTCAGCAGGAAGTAACGCGCGATGGTGGCGACAATGCTGTCTTGGCAAGGACAGGTGCCATCTTCCGCGACGGTCAGTCCGATGCGCCGCCGCTCCTTTGCGAGCCCTGGCACGGTGCCCATCGAGCCATCCTTCTTGATGAAGGCGACATCCCCATCGGTGCCAAAGCCGAAGCGAGGAATCACGATCGTCCCATCCGTCGTGACCACGAGCTGCCCAGCCCCGGTCCCCCCCCTCGCTTTGTCACGAATGCTTTCCATTATGTCAAGATCACTTGTCATTGCTCTCGTGGCAAAGCAGCGGACCCATCCCCACCCGAAGCCGGATGCGTCCCGCTGCTTCAGGCAACCGTTCAGTGGGATCTGCTCTTCAGGCTCTGCGAACGCGACACGCGAAGCACTTGTACGCCTGCTGGCCAGAGAGGTGTCGAAGGAGCGGTCATCCATGGGGGTGTTGGCGGCGTCTGGCGATCGTGCCGACGCACCAAATCATGCCCTTGCTGGCGGATCGGCCCGACTACGATCGGCTACGGCTCGGCCTCACCTACGACCTTTACTACAGCGAACACTGGACGCCCGAGGCCAGAAGTTCGTAGGGGTTTGGTTTCCGTGGGACGACACGATGCGATTTCGAGTGCCATCAGCGCCATCTTTCACCGGAGTCGCAGCCGGTGGCGTTAGGATCCGAACTTCTGCGGAAATAGGAACCTCCATGTCCCCGCAGAGCGCGAAGACGGCCCTATCGACGGCCGCTACGGGAGTTTGCCAAATTCAGTCTGCAGCCGACGGGCAGCCGTGTCTTCAGGATGGATCACGAGGGCCTGCGCAGCGGCCGCGCGCCCGCGGGCAATCCACTCTTCGGCAGGGATTCCTCGCGCTCGCTGCGATGTGGCCACAGCCAGACAGGCCTCGGCGAGCACTGCGTGCGTCTTGCCGTCCCCCGGATTCCTGCTGAGAGCTTCTTTTAGCGCGGGTAACGCGGCCTCTTTGAGGATTGCCAGCCTCTTTCGAAATCGCGCCTCCAGGATAAAGCCCTCGGCGAGCAGTCGATGAAGCTCTGCGCGTCCCGGATTTTTGGCAAGTCCGGTGCGAATTGTCTGCCGCGCAGCCGCCACGTACTTGAGCGGGGATTGTTTTCGTCCGGCAGCCCAAGCTGCCTCCTCGTGCAAGAGGTTCGCGAGTAAGACATACCCGTCATCATCGGAGGGGTTTCGAGCAAGTCCTCTCTCGACGCTAATGCGGGCGGCGGCGAACTCTCTTTCAGGAGCTCGTCCCAGCTTCAGACCGTGGCGAGCAAAGAGGCCAAGCACGCGTCCAAGGACGATATGTCCATCAGGCCACTCTTCTTGAATCGCGATCGCCCGCTGCGCGATCGCGCGAGCATCACGCAGATCTGCGGTAGGGTCTCTGTCGTGCGATAACAGATACTCTGCTCGGTCGGCCAAGAGGTCGGCAAGCGTGGCCGCTGGGAAGGGATCCTCAGGGTCGCGACTTACCGCTTCGTGCCCGTTCTGGATTCCCAGCCGCAGGCTCTCTTCGGGGTCGCGGCCGTGCTCGATCTCATAGGCAGCGCGGATGCCGTATGCACACGCCAGGTCGTTATAGTGATCGTAGTCGTGCGGTGCGAGCTCGGTGGCACGGCGGGCGGCGCGCACTACTTCGCTCAACGCAGGACGCGGATCGAGGCCGCGCTCCTTTTCATAGAGGGCTCGCTGATACCACGCCAGGGCCAGCGAGCGCCGCTTCACCACGTCATCCGGGCTCTCCTGCGCCGCCCGCTGTGCGTTGGCAATCGCTTCGTCGAGCGCAGCCCGCGAATCGATTCCGTGCGAGCCCTGATACTCGGCGAGCAGCGTGCTTGCCAATGCCAACAGCTCGTGGATGGTGCCGGCTCTGCCGCTCAGGTCCAGGGCGTGCCGGGCTCCGGTGATGGCCAAGGCCAGGCGCGGACGAGGGTCGATGCCAGCCTCGATCTCATTTTGCGCCTGACGATAGTACGTGAGAGCGAGCAAGAGCTCGGCGCGTCCACTTTCGGGATCGACCGAGGTTGCGGCGCGGCATGCGGCGATCGCGCGTTCGAAGGCCTGCCGCTGCCCCGCTTCGTTGCCAAGCGCGCGCGAAACGAACACTCTGAGGCTCTCCACTTCGCAGAGATCTTCGTGGCTTTGCGGATGGCTGCGCGCCACGTCGAGCGCCGCCTTGAACGCTTGCTCCGCCGCGATGAAGGAGTCCTCGGCTTGCGTGTGGCGGCCCTCATGGTAAAGCTCGCGTCCGAGTGACAGCTCGACCCTCCCGACGAGCTCGTGCGCCTCGAAGCGGGCCGGATCCTGGGCGAGGACCTGCGCGGCGATGCGGCGAACCTCGTCGAATCGGTGCTCAAGGTACGCAAGCTCCGCTGCGATGATCATCGGCTCTCCCGAGGAATCATCGCTGGCGGCTCGAAGCTCGCGCAGGGCGGGCTCACGCAGCTCGCGCTCCATCCGCTGTAGGCGCGCTTGCCGGGTCGGCGAGTCAGCCCGACGGCCCAGCTCCCTGAGTTCCTGTTCGTAGAGCATGGAGCGAGCGCGGCCGAGGGCCGCCGATACTTCTGCCCCGCGCTGCCCGTGTTCCCATGCCGCTTCGAGATCCGTGAGAGCCGCTTTGGGATTGCTGAGCGAAAGGTAAGCCCGGCCGCGCGCATAGCGGCCCGGCCCGATGGCGATGGGGCCGATCCGGCGTACCCGCTCATCGAGCGACTGGATGCGCTGCCGCACATTCGCTCTGTCGCGCCGAATATCATGGACGGGTTCGAGATACGCGAGGCGCATCGACAGCTCATTCTGGTTGACCTCTCGACCGAGCTCCGCGGCAAGTGCGAGGAGCCGCCCCGCATTCCATCGCGCCCAGAGCGCCGCGCCGCCGAGCGCCAGGAGCGCTGTCGTTGCGACTGCCAACACAGACACGAGGACGCGGTGCTTGCGCAGCCGCAACAGGGTCCGGTGGCGAAAGCTCGATGCCCGCGCGAGGATGGGCTCTCCGTCGAGAACCCGACCTAGATCTTCCGCCAGCGCCCGCGCCGAGTCATAACGTCGCGCCGGCTCCTTTTCGAGGCACCGTTCGACAACCTCCGCAAGCTCCGGCGGCAGGCTGGGATCGATGTGTCGCAGCGGCACGGGCTTTTCACTCAGCACGCGCTCAGTCACCGAACGACCGTTCTGTGCCGAGAAGGGCGGTCGCCCGACAAGCAGGTCGTACAGTGTGGCGCCGAGCCCGTAGACATCAGTACGGCGATCGAGCTCTGCCGCGCCGCGGACCTGCTCGGGTGCCATGTACGGAGCGGTGCCTGCGGTGCGGCTGCTACCGGACGATGCGACCTCGAGCGTCCGCTCGGCCAGACCGAAATCGACGACGTAGGGAAAGCTGCTGCCATCCTCGGCCCGCTCAACCAGAATATTGCCCGGCGTGAGATCGCGATGAACGACGCCAAGACGATGCGCGACGCTCATCGCCTGCGCAACCTGTTCGATCAGACGTACCTTCTCGCGCAGGTGCAAGCCGCTCGCGACCTCGCGCAGCGTACGGCCGGCGATCAGCTGCATCGCGATGAAGGGACGTCCGTCGAGGATTCCCACTCCATAGACCTTGCAGATGTGCGGATGATCGATGCCGGCCTGGGAGCGCGCCTCCATGAGCAAGCGCTCTGCCCGCTGCAAGCCGTCGCCGATCAGGAACTTGAGCGCCACCGGCCGCTCGAGCTGCCGATCGTATCCCTTGTAGACCTCGGCCATGCCGCCGCGTCCAAGAAAAGCCCCCACCTCATAACGCTGCGCAGCCGCGTCAGCGGCCATCCTGACGCTGCTATCTAGGTATCCCGGAAGGCGCGGCGGAGCGTGTAGCGCCGCTGAGTCCAGGCTCTCTGATTTGCCCGTGTCGGTTGCTTCCATCAATGCTCCGCCGTCGCCCCTCAGAAGGGAGCGGCGAGCATTCTGCCCAGAGATCGTCGGCCGCACAAGCGAACTCGGCATCGACGCGAGCCCGCCCAAAGCCGTCTCCCTCATTCGCAATCGGCCACATCCGGCCCGTGATGGCACGCGCGGCCTGCAGTCCTGAGAGGGTCGCGGCTTCGATGTCTCCAGAGTTGATTCCGGTGTTCAGCCAATCGCCGACCGGATAAAAATTTCGGACTCCGGAGTCTTCCACGAACAGGCGATAAGCCGTGCTGCCGGCGACCGATTGAACATAGCGCTCACTTGGGGCCACGTTGGCGCGCAGGTATTGCGCAGCAAGCCGCTGAGCTCCGGCCCCCTCATCAGCATCGACGAGGAGCTGCCAGTTGAATCCAGGTGGAACTCCGCGCTGCCCGACCGCCGGCCACAGCCCGGCCGCTGAGCGCGAGAGCCAATGGCGCGCGTACTCCCGTACCTGCGCCTGACGGCAGGCCAGATAAGGCTGCCCCGCCGGTCCGAGCGTCTCGCAGCCTGAATCCGGAAGGGGTCCTACGAGATAAGCCAACGAGGCTGGACGTCCGCGGGTGGGCCAGCTCTCCCGTGGCAATAGCATGCTCATGTCGGCCCAGGTGTTGAGAGGGTCATCGTAGGCATCGACGATGGGACTCGGCCGCGACCAGCCGAGCGCCGGCAGATCGTCGCGAAACCACAGCTGGACCGCCTGCGTTGCGACAGTCCGCACGCGATCGGTCATCGCCTTCCATCGCGGCGATTTCGCGATCAGCGACGGACACAAGAACGGAACTGCACCGACGGGAATGCCGAAGACGACATCGTCGAAGTCGCGCTCTGCCTCTAGGTTCAGCGACTCGACACCCGGCCAGGCATCCCACGGCGATTCCAAGTCCACGCAGTGTCGCAACAGCTCGTCCCCTTCAAGGAGCTGTTCATATCGTGGCTGGCTGGGCCAACATGGCAGCCCCTCGACATCGATCAGCGGCTCGTATTCCTCGCTCGCCACAGTGGCCTGCCGGTTGATGCGGATGCGCTCCACGTGCAGCGAGCGCCGGGCTCCATCTTGACCGGGTGAACTTCCAAACTCGATCTCCTCGACGCGATGGAAGAACTTGAAGCGTACGCCGCGTCGGCGCAGGACTTCATAAATGGGCGCGAAGACCACATCCCCCATGCCGGCCTGCATCTTCCAAAACACCGCGCCCTTGTAGGTGAGCATGGTGCGCAGGATCGCCCGCAGCGCGGCGCCCGCGGCAAAGTTTGGACGCCGCGGATCGCCGTCTTCGTACGCGAACGCGAGATCGTAGAAGCCTTTCAGAAATGGCGACTCGACATCCTCAGCGGTCGCGCCATGACGACGCAACCAGTCGCGCAGATCCCATTCGTCAAGGACATCCAAGCCGAAGAGCAGCGCTCGATCTCGGACGAGTCCTCGCCAAGCGGCGCGTGTCAGCGAGACGAGGTGCCGCCGGGCGGTGCGTATGGCAAGGTGCTCTTGCGCACATGCGCCTTTGGAAGCCCGGACGATGAGGGCGCAGATGCGCAGCGCCAGCCCGACCTGCTCGCGCCGGGAGAGCGGCTGCTCGGGCGTTCCCGGTTCGCGCGCCGTACGCGGAAAATCGAGCAGCCAGAACCAGCGCTTGTGGCTGCTCAGTTCGCCGCTAACGCCGATGAGACTGTGCGGCTTGAAGGCCTGCTCCCAGCGTGCCAGCGGAGCGTCCTTTCGCCGGCTGAGCTCGGCGTAGCAGCGACGCATGAGAGAAAAGGCGTTGTCATAGAAGCCGAGCCAGACGTGAAGGCCGTGCTCCTCGATGCGGTCGCTGCGTTGGGCATTGCGCCCGCTCGCCCCCTTGCCGCCGAGCCGAAAGCCCATCTGATACAGCGTGATGTCGTACCGCGTGTTCCAGTCTGGCTCCTCGGTGAGCGCCCAGGCCGTCGAGATGGCGCTCATTCCCCCGCCCAGGATCACGATCCGCCGTCGAGACTGACCATGTCCACGATTCATTGTGCCTCCCAAAGGATCTCGGTTTGCCCGAGCGTAAAGTCCATGTCGACGAAAAAGCCGCGCGCCGCCCCCAGCGAGGTCGTCTCGATGCCCAGATCCTCGACGATGGGATGGCTCGCACAAGGATGGAACTCGATCTGATAGCTGCCTTGCAGGACGCGCAGGGAGCGCAGCGCGATCGAGTCTGGCGTACATGCCAGCACGGACTGGTGGCAGGCGAGCTCCGGCGCCACCGCGTCGCGGATTTGTTTGAGCAGCAGAAGCGGAGTGCGCCCGCGCCTCCTGCGCAAGGGCCGCAGCAGCGGCCGGATGAACGGGAAGACCTCGCGGAGCATCGAACAGGCTTGGAGTCGCGGCGCCTCCGTCGACATGCGAAGCTCGATCAGCTTCGTAAAACGGCCCGCGTGTTTTCGGCCTTGCTGCAAGAAGGCTAGCGCATCGACAGCGAAAAGAGACGGCAGCGCTCCATCGCCTGGCAGGGTGATGTGACCGATCTCCTTGGGGAACCCGAGCACCTCGCGCCCCGAGATCGCAGCGGGCCCACTGTCGACGAACATCATGAATGGAAAGAATGCGAAGGACGGCGGCGCCGCGTTCGCCTCATACATCACCGGAATCCACAGGCCGCACTCGTTTTCGCCGAGCCAGCCGCGTTCGCCTTCGGTCGGATGCAGGGACTGCGTGCGTGCGAAGCTGCAAAAATAAAGGAACACGAAGGGGGCGGCGACCGTGACCCGCACTGCCCCTCGACTGGGCCTTTGCAGGAAGCGTTCGCAGCACGCCTGTAGCTTTTCCTCCGTCGCGCGGATCCAGAAGCCGTACAGCTGACAGCCCGCTTGCAGATAAGGCGGCGGAAACGCCTGTTCGTTGCTTCGAGTCACGTAGCGTGGCCGCTGCAGCGCGCTCATGCGTAGACCTCCACATTCGACTCATCTGTCGCTCGCCCGGCCTGCCCTGGCGTCGGGAAGGACGGACGCAGCCACGGCAATGATCGGCAGGAACGCCCCAGCGCAGTGACCACGGCGAGCGCCGCCGCGGGGTTCTCCAGCCAGCGCCGAAGGCGCGGCACGCTCCGCAGAGGTTCGAGGAGCGGCGCGATGCTGCCGACGAGCTCCGCATAGCCAGTGCCCTGGTGCGTCCCGCTGATTGAGCAGATTCCTTCCCAATAAGCAGGTCCGATCCAGCGTCGGCCTTGCATCTCTTGATCCGGCGCACAGGGCGTGATGCGCAGGCGATGCAGCGGCGTCTCCAAGCAGAAGGCGCGAGGATATAGGATCCCGGTCCATGGGCTCTGCCAGCTACCGAGCGCTTGCAGCCGCACCTCGTCACTTGAGAAGCCCCGCGAAGCGCCCTGCGCATCGAGCCACACCGCGAAGCGCTCGGCCGGCGCACCGTGAAAGTCGAAGAGCATCAAGTCGCCCGCGTCAAGATGCAGCGCGAACCACTGCCATCCCTGATACAGCGCCGACGCGAGCGCCCCGATCTGCCGATCGAACCACACGACTCCGCGCACCTTCATGGAATTCCCGGCGGGATCGATGAGCGCCCCGCCCGCGCTCATTCGAGGTCGCGAGTACTGATACGAGTAGCCACCGAAGTCATAGGCATGAGCGTCACCTCGATAGTGGCATAGCGGCTCTCGTTCGGCGCAGAGCGCGAGGTCCACCTGATATCCTCCCAGCCGCAGCACCAGGCGGTCGCGGCCGTCTCCGCCGAGCGCGCGCAGGGCGCGATCCGGACTTGCCAGATCGAAGCGTCCCTCGATGCGTCGAGGAGCCCCCAGCCACTGCCGGCTGCTGCGCACACAGCGTCCGGTGCCCAGGTCGATGAGCGCGGCGTGGACCATGGAGCCCCACAACACGCCGCGGATTGCCTCGGCGGTGAAGAATGAGAGCTTGAGGCCAAAACACTCCCCGGAGGATGCGGTGAGTCGCCCGCTCCAGTACCACCACTGAGAAGGATGGTGGGGTTGCAGAGAATCGGCGTTGGGAAAGCGCAGCGGTGCGTGGTCCATGCAGGCCGCGGTTCGCAATCGTCATGCCGATATGCACAGCGACGGGAACCAGAGCTGGAGCAGGCTGCGCCAGGTGCGCCGCGCAGGTGCGCTGCGCAGCTCGACCGAGGGATTCCGAATGCCTAACCCGCAATCAACTTCGAAAGTCCTTCCCATCGAGCTCCGCGCCTTCCAGCCAGCGATCGATCTGCCGCCTGGATCGTCCCATCGCTCGCGCGAGGCTGGAGATATTGCCGCGGTGGCGCGTAAGGAGCGCCGTAAGCGCCTCGCGAGAAGGGGCCGGAATGCGCGACTCGGGATTTAGCCGAATCGCATCCTCAGATTTCGAATCAGAGCGCTCTGAGTCCTGCTCAGACTCGCCCAACCGATCCACGATGGACAAAAGATCGTAGGGCTCCCCGGCGGGCGTATCGACGCGCAGCTGAGACACGATCTTGAACAGCTCGCGAATATTGTAGGGAAAGGCATGGCTGAGCAGCGCCGCGACGAGGCGCGGGGTCAGCCGTGCGGCAGAGTCTGCGGCAGCGTGCAGGAACAGCGGCAGGACGTCTTCGCGCCGCTGCCGCAGCGGCGGCAGCATCACCGGGATCTCGGCGATCCGCGCGTATAGATCGCCCCGAAACTCCTGCATCTTCACCGCGCGGATAAGCTCGCGATGAGTCGCCGCGACAATTCGCACATCGCAGGGGATGGGAGACGTCGCGCCGACTGGGGTGACCGCGTGCTCCTCGAGAGCGCGCAACAGCTTGGGCTGCAGAGCGAGCGGCAGATCGCCGATTTCATCGAGCAGCAGCGTGCCGCGATCGGCTGCGCGGAAGAAGCCTGACTGCGACTTATGCGCGCCGCTGTAGGCGCCTGCGGTGTGGCCGAAGAGCAGGCTCTCGGCGAGCTCGTTCGGAAGCGCGCCGCAGTTGACCGCGATGAACGGCCCGGGACGGCGGCTGAGCTCATGCAGCGCCCGCGCCGCCACCTCCTTGCCGGTGCCGCTCTCGCCGAGGAGCAGGACGGTTGCGCGCTCGGTGGCCAGCGCGGTCAGCCGTTGCCGCAGGGCGCGGGCGATCGGAGAGACTCCGACGAGTGATGATAATGAGGTGTCGTGGGTGTCGCCCGCATTGGCCGTCTCGAGGCGGTGGATGAAGAAGCTGTCTCCGACGCGCAGGACGTCGCCATCTTCGAGCGGAGCTTGGTCGATTCGACGCCCGTTTACGAAGGTGCCGTTTTTGCTTTGTTCATCCACGATGCGCACCGCCCGTCCTTCGCGATGCACCCGGGCGTGGCTGCGCGAAGCGCGGTGATCCGACGGCAGCTGGATCGCCTTCGTCGCGCTCGCAGCGGGATCGCGCCCGATGCCCGTGAGCCCCGGCGCGAGGACGATCGGCGCGGCGCTGACGATCCCACGTTCGCCCGAGTAGACAAGACGCAGCGTCGGGCGAAGAGCTGGTCCGGCGGAAGGTTCGTTGCTGTGGGTATCCGTCGTGTCCATGGCGCGCGGTCGAGTCCTGCCGCGTCTATATCACATCGCGCGCCTCCGCGACCCGCAGCGCCGTAGGACACGCTTAATTCAGCGGAACATCTTCGGAGAAGTTACCAAACTGCATCGCCGTGTAGGCTGGATAGCCGCCGCCGCTCGAGACGATCTCGAAGTAGTTGCCAGCCGGATGTCCGGTCGGACGGTGGAGCCAAAGCTCGGGCTTGCCGTCGCCGTTGCGATCGGGCGCCAGAAATGGAATGTCTCCAGAGAGTCCGACGACGACCTGACCGGTCGCGCCCGCGCCAAGGTAGAAGCTGCGCTCGCGCGGCCGGTAGACGACCTCGTCATGCGTGCCATCGGCGTCGAAGTCGTAGCCGGCGAGCGGCAGGTCTCCAGAGACGCCGAACATCCGTGCTGAGTTTCCCGGGGTCGCCGTCGGATCGAGCAGGTAGTACCAGGTTCCGTTCGATGGCCGAAACAGCGCAAAGTCTTTCGTCGAGTTGCCGTTTTTTTCGACGGCCCCGAGCGGGACATCGTTCGTCAGTCCGAAGTTGTGAAAGGTGTGCGTCGCGTAGTCGCCGCGGCTGCCTGAGATGTAGAAGCGGGCTTGCGTCGAGCTGCCCCCCAAGGCCTGAGGATTCCACAGCGCGATATCGGTGTACCCGTCGCCATCGTAATCGGCGAACACCAGCTCGCTCGCCGGCCCGGCATCGAAGCTCCGATTGACGGCGTAGCCGGCGCGCGTCCACCACCAGGTCTGACCGGTGCTCGGGCGGTAGACGGCGTAGAGCCCGTATCCGGGGGCTTCCGATTTCATGCGCACGCCGGGCAGCGGAATGTCGCCGAGCTCCCCGAAGGTGCTCGAGCCTGCGGTTCCGGTGCGGCTCGACACCCAGAACCAGCGCGTCGCCGTGCCGGGACGGAACACCGCGCAGTCGGTCCAGCCGTCACCGTCGTAATCGCCGGGGACCGGGATGTCTCCCTGAGTGGCGTCCGCCGCTGCGATGGTGAACACCTGCTCGGCACCCGTCGAGCCTCTGCGGACGTGGCAGCTCTTGTCCGTGTGGCGGTAGTAGGCGATGTCGCGTTTGCCGTCTCCGTCGAAGTCGAGGGAGCGCGACTTGGCGGCGAAGGTCTGGCGGCCGAGCAGCACCCGATCGCCGGAGCTTGCACGCAGCGCGGCGCGGACGCGTTCGATCTGCGACGCACTGAAGTGGTGCGCGCAGTTGTCATCGGAGTGCAGGTAGGCCATGAGATTGCTGCCGAACATTCCGCTCGCGGGATCCTTGAACAGCACCGAGCGCATCCCGAGCGCTGAGGTGTCATAGAGCGTCCCTTCGAGATTGCATTTGATCTCGCACGTCGCGAGGTCGATGAAGCTCGTGCAGTCGCCACCGGTCAGGTTGTTGTCGATGAGCTTCACGGTGCCGGTGTACGCAGCGCGATCCGCCCGACTCGAAAAGAAGCGCACCGATCCGCCGCCGGGAGCGCCGTAGACCATGTCCCAGGCATCGAGATTGCTCGGGTTCTCCTCGAAGGTGTGCGGCAGGCCGAGGTAGTGTCCGAGCTCGTGGGCCAGCGTGCTGTTGTTGTGCGCATAAAGGACGGAAGAAGTTCCTTTGATCGACGCATGGGTAAAGAAGATGCGGTAGGAGGGCGGGTTGAAGGCGTGTGGCGCGCCGCCCACGATGGACGGCGGAAGACTGCAGGCAACCAGGATGTTCAGGGTCGTATGAGGAAGCCGAGTCAGGAGCTCCTCCATCCATGCGTACGACGACTTCCCGTCTGTTCGCGTCGAATCGTCCCACGACGGGTCGAGCTGCTTCAGCTGGGGGCGCACGGCCGAATACGAAAGATAATCAACCGTGCTGAGCTTGGCGAAGCTCGGCACCGGGTAGACGTCGAGCCGCTGAAAGGAGAACTGCGCCCCCGTCGGCCGAAACATCGCGTTGGCTTCGTGAAGCGCCCGAAATGCATCCGCAGAAGTGGGCTTGGTCGCGCAGGCCGTTTCTCCCGATTTGTCGAGCACGTAGAAGCGAACGGGAATGACTCTCTCGACACCGAGCATCGACAGATCCTGTTGTCTCGCGTCGGTCGGCGGGGCGGAGTGAGCCACAGGATCCACAGTATCCTCGCGCGGAGCGCAAGCGATCGAGAGGATGAGAGATAGGGATAGAAACGCGGAAAGGACTTTGCAGCGGTCAGGCATCAGGTCACCTCTGGGCCGCTCCTGTGCAAGCGTTGGACCATGCGAACGCTCGTCGGAGAGGTTCGGCACTCTGCCGGATGAAACCTTGCGCAACCTGCGCCGCGCAGTGCGCCGCGCAGGTACCAGTGCCCGGCCCCAGTGATGTTGACCAATTTGACCACTCCCCGCCGGCGGGGAGTCGGTCGCCACAGGCGCCGGTGGGGTGGGCGTGTGGCGGCCATCGATGAGAAAGCGCGATTTGACAAGGGGATTGTCAGCGTCAGGGGCGCGGCAGGTGTTTGGCTGGATTCGGTGAGCTGATTCGAACGGCTTGACCCTGCCAAGGTACCGCCTACGACAACGGCTATAGCCTATAATGGGGTATGGCCGGCGGAGAACTTGCCAAGAATGTCCCCTGTATGGAGTGCCTAGGCGATGGGCTGCTGACGAAGGCGGTCCGAATCTATGAAGGGTGCGAGGATGATCACTACCGCTGCGAGAAAGGCCACGTCTTTGGGATGGACTGGCGGCGGGGGCCTGCGACCGAACCACAGTGGCCACCTGCGCAAGAGCTCCTCGATGCCTTCGCCAAAGACTGAATGCTCAACTCACCGGCCGGGCGCGGGCTCGTGCTTTGGTCGATGCTGTAACTGGGTGCTGTGTGCGAGCGAGTGACCTACGTTTTGCGGAACAGATTGTTTGATTCCTAGTCGAGGTCCTCATTCATCGCGAACTAAACGGCAATAAGGATACTTTCGTCGAGGCGGAAAGGCCGTGCTGGTCCATCACGCCGCAGCGCTTCCAGCCCAGCCGTTCACAGTGTAAGCCCGATCGACATCTACCGCGCTCCCATCTACCGCGCTCCCATCTACCGCGCGCAGGTCGTGTGGAGCCCGACCTACGCCCCAGTCTATCGCGCGCAGGTCGTGTATGCCCCAGCCTACGCTCCTGTCTACGGCGACGTCGGCTGGCGGCACCCAGGCTGGGTACGCGCCCACGGCCACCGCTGGTAACTGCGCATAAGGGCCCCATTCGAAAGCCCGTCCTCCCCTACACGACTGAGCTGGCCGAGTTTCTTAATCGGGCTCGGCCATCCCCCATGCAGATGCCTCCGTGTGCAGCTGCATGCCTCTAGGAACCTTGATCTCGTTTTCCCGTCGAGCATCGGGCTCTTGATCAACTTTTTAGCCCCTCTCACCCTCGATCGCACCGTTGCTCTAACTGGCTGCTGCGAGCCATGGCGTTGGCCCTGGCGAGATTGCTAGCCAGCACCCATTTTCAACACTGGGCTGCCAAGGGCAAAGTCGACCACGCACAAGGGTCAAGGCACGAGACCCAAGCAGATACGCTCAGGCTCCTTGGTGGAACCTCCGGCAGCACTCCCATGTCTTGTCCGCGCACTCAGAGACGGCATGCGGACAGAGCGCAGCTGTTTCTCGACGGAAGAGACTTTGGCAGGCTAGAAGACGGAAGCTCGATTTCTTCTGGGAAATCGCCCGCTTGCAGGGGGCGCGGAACGGCTGCGCGATGATTGCGAAACCTCGTACGGGCTTGCGCTGGTTTTTGACGGA
>Ga0075163_10008373_pt1 | contig 13633 bp, 16 predicted proteins | sample JI1023141ADNA_FD_71478 | JGI IMG/M metagenome (GOLD analysis project Ga0075163, IMG submission 71478) | Wastewater effluent complex algal communities from Wisconsin, to seasonally profile nutrient transformation and Carbon sequestration -... | ecosystem: Engineered > WWTP > Effluent > Algae...
CGGTGCGCAGGTTGTGCTCACTGCGCGGTGGCTGCGCTACCCGTCGACCTCGAAGACCACGCCCTGGGCCAGCGGCAGGGACCGGCCGTAGTTGATCGTGTTGGTCGCGCGCCGCATGTACTGCCGCCAGCTATCGGACCCCGACTCGCGGCCGCCGCCGGTGTCCTTCTCGCCGCCGAAGGCGCCGCCGATCTCGGCCCCCGATGGCCCGAGGTTGACGTTGGCGATGCCGCAGTCTGAGCCGTCGGCCGCGACGAAGCGCTCGGCCTCGCGCAGGTCGTTGGTGAAGATCGACGACGACAGCCCGTGGGCGGTGGCGTTGTGCGCCGCGATCGCCTCCTCGAGGTCGCGGTACGGCGTGACGTAGAGGATCGGCGCGAAGGTCTCCTCGAGCATCGGCCCGCGCTGGGTCGGCAGCTCGACCAAGGCCGGGCGACGGTAGGCCCCCCCGCCGCGGTCGACCGGCTCACCGCCGACGATCGCCCCGCCGTCGGCGCGGGCCCGGGCCAGGGCGCGATCCATCGCCGCCGCGGCGCCGTCATCGATCAGCGGGCCGACCAGGGTGCCGGCGTCGCGCGGATCGCCGACCGCGACCGAGGCCCAGACCTTGCGCAGCCGCGCCACCAGGGCGTCGTAGATCTCGGCGTGGACGAACAGCCGGCGCAGCGTCGTGCAGCGCTGGCCGGCGGTGCCCATCGCGGCGAAGGCGATGGCCCGCACCGCCAGCTCGAGGTCGGCGGTCGGCGCGACGATCGCGCCGTTGTTTCCGCCCAGCTCGAGGAGGGCGCGAGCGAAGCGCGCGGCCAGGCGCGGCGCCACCGCGCGGCCCATCGCGGTCGAGCCGGTCGCCGACACCAGCGCGACCCGCCGGTCGTCGACCAGCGCCGCGCCCAGCGCCGGACCGCCGAGCAGCACCGACGACAGCGCGGCCGGCGCGTCGGCGCAGCCGGCGGCGGCGCGCGCGAACAGCGCCTGGGTCGCCAGCGCGGTGAGCGGCGTCTTCTCCGACGGCTTCCACACACACGGGTCGCCGCACACCAGGGCCAGGGCCGCGTTCCACGACCACACCGCGACCGGGAAGTTGAAGGCCGAGATGATGCCGACCACGCCCAGCGGATGCCAGGTCTCCATCATCCGATGGTCGCGGCGCTCGGTCGCGATCGTGAGGCCGGTGAGCTGACGCGACAGGCCGACCGCGAAGTCGCAGACGTCGATCATCTCCTGGACCTCGCCGGCGCCCTCCGACGCGATCTTGCCGGCCTCGATCGTCACCAGCCGGGCCAGGGCCGGCTTGGCCGCGCGCAGGGCCTCGCCGAAGCGCCGCACGACCTCGCCGCGCACCGGCGGCGGCACCCGGCGCCAGGCCGCGAAGGCGGCGTGGGCCCGGCCGATCGCGGCGTCGGCCTCGGCCGGGGTCGCAGCGGGCAGGGTGGCGATCGTCTCGCCGGTGATCGGCGTGCGGGCCACGAGGTCGTGACCGGTGGGCACGTCGACCGCGAGGTCGGCCAGGAGCGCGCGGGCGTCGGCGGCGGGGGAGGGCATGGCCTGCCGTACCCGGCCCGGCCCGGTGTTGGCAAGGCGGTGTCGGCGGGCGCCTGTCCTGGCCGTTGCGTAACCTGCTGAAACCACGACGAGTGATCCCGCCACCGTGGGCTCTGCCACGCCCGATGAACGCCGCCACCTCATCCGGACACTGATCGCGTCACACCCCGCGCAATCGGTATGCTCTCTCTCGTGGCCAAGCAACCCAGCGATCCGGCGCGCGCCGGCGATCGGCCCCTGTCGGGGCTCGACGAGCGCGAGCTGGTGCGGCGGTGCAAGGCCAACGAGCGCAGCGCCCACGACGAGCTGTATCACCGGTTCCGCCGGGTGGTCGCCGCCAACCTGTACCGGGTGCTCGGCGATCGCGGCGAGCTCGAGGACCTCGTGCAGGAGGTCTTCGTGATCGCGTTCCGCGGGCTGGCGCAGTTTCGCCATGAGGCGCAGCTCGGCACCTGGCTGTATCGGATCTGCTTGAACGTCGCCTTCGGCAAGATGCGCGCGCGGGCGCGGCGCCCGGCCGCCATCGCGGTCGCCGATCTCGAGGCCGCCCTCGAGCGCAGCGACGGTGACCGCCCCGAGTCGCCGGCCCGCGCCCTCGAGCGGCGCGAGGATCAGGCGCGGGTCTACGCCGCCCTCGAGAAGCTGGCGCCCAAGAAGCGCCTGGTGCTGTACCTCCACGAGATCGAGGGGCGCGACCTGAAGGACATCGCCTACCTGGTCGACTCCAACGCGGTCACCGTCCGCACCCGCCTGTTCTACGCCAAGCGCGAGTTCTACAAGCTCCTCGCCGAGGCCGCGCCGCCGGAGGTCCCGTGAGCTGCGTCGCGCCCCACCGCTTGGCCGAGTTCGCGCGCGGTGGCCTGACCGGCCGCGGCCACGCCCGGATCGCCGCCCACGTCGACGACTGCGGTCGGTGCCGCGACGCGGTCGCGCGGCTGCGCGACGCCCAGCGGGCCTTCGCCGCCATCGCCGAGCGCGAGGCCCCCGAGCTGCGCTGGGATCGCATCCGCGCGCAGACCTACTGGACCACCGGGTCGCTGACCGCGCTGCCGGTGGCGCGCCCGAGTCGAGCCCGCGCGGTCGCGGCCTGGGCGGTTGGCCCGCTGGTCCTGGCGGGCGCGGCTGCGGCCTGGTTCGCCGTCGCCGGTTCGGCGGGCGAGGCGACGCTGACCGACCGCTCGGTGCGGACCGCGATGGCGCCGCTCGACGCGGCCGCTGACCCCACGCCGGAGCCGGTGACCGAGGCGGCGCCGCTGGTCGGCGTCGTCACGCTGGTCGAGGGCCGCGGCGAGATCGTGACCGCCGGCGGCGCCACCCTGGTCGGCGGCTCGGCGGTCGGGGCCCACCGGGTCGGCGCTGGCGACCGCCTGATCGGCGACGGCCGGCTCGCGGTGCAGTTCGGCCCGAACTCGACCTTCACCGTCGGGCCGCGCTCGGCCGTGGTGGTCGCGCGCCTCGACGATCGCGCGATCGAGCTGGTCGTCGAGCCGGCCGCGCGCGTCGACGTCGAGGTCGCCGCTCGCGCGCCGGGCCAGCGCTTCGTGGTCCACGCCGGCGCCCGCGCCGTCGAGGTGCGCGGTACGGCGTTCCGGGTCGAACGCGGCGCCGACGGCGTCGCGGTCGCCTGCGAGCATGGCCGGGTCGCGGTGTCGTCGGCCGACGCGACGGTCGAGCTGGGCGCCGGCCAGAAGCTCGCGGTCGGCGATCGCGAGCCGCTCCTGGGCCGCGCCGTCGAGCCGATGGAGCTGACCGAGCTCAGCGAGCTGGCCGCCGCGCGTCCGGCCGGGTTGCCGCTGTGGACGGATCCCGAGACGATCTTTCGCACCACGGCGGCCCTGCCGCTCCTGGCGCCGACCGGCCACGCGGTCGCGATCGACGGCGTGCCGACCGGCACCGGGTCGTTGTGGCGCCGGCTTCCTCCGGGCCGCCACCTGATCGAGACCACCGATCCTCGCGGCCAGGCGCTGCCCGGGCGCTGGGTCGAGATCGGCGGCGAGCCCTCCGAGACGCCCGTCGTCCTCGCGGCCGAGCCTGAGCTCACCGCCACCGGCACCGCCGCCGCCCGTCGCGCGCGGCTGCGCGAGCTCTCCCGGGCCATCGACGCGGTCGCCCTGCGCGGCTGCGTCCGGTCCCTCAGCAAGCAGGGCCTGGCCGAGGGCACCCACGTCGAGCTCGAGGTCGGCGTGTCCACCGCCGGCGCCATCCGCTACCTGAACGTCATCGACACCGACCTCCCCGATCGGGTCACCGCCTGCGTGCGCGATGTCGTCGGCCGCGCCCGCCTCACCGCCGGCGCCCAGGTCGCCTGGCGGCATACGATCACATTCTGAACCCGGTGCGTGGCGCGCGGGGGCGGTGGTCCCTACCGGGCGGGTATCCGGAACCCCGGGGCGTGAACCAATCCGCCCGGAGCTGAGATCACATTCTGAACCCGGTGCGTGGTGCGCGGGGGCGGTGGTTCCTACCGGGCGGGTATCCGGAACCCCGGGGCGTGAAGCGCGCTGATCTCAGAACCCGGTGCGTGGCGCGCGAGGGCGGTGGTCCTCCTCGGAAGGGTATCCGGAACCCCGGGGCGTGAACCAATCCACTCGGAGCTGAGAGCGAGATCCGAGTCCGAACCCGAGGCCGAGTCCGAGTCCGAGTCCGAGTCCGAACCCGAGTCCGAGTCCGAGGCCGAGTCCGAGTCCGAGGCCGAGTCCGAGGCCGAGTCCGAGGCCGAGGCCGAACCCGCTCCCGATCCCGATCCCGAACCCGATCCCGATCCCGATCCCGATCCCGATCCCGAACCCGATCCCGATCCCGATCCCGAGCAACTCACGGCTCCGAAAACACCAACGCCCCCGTCTGCACGGGGGCGCTGCGATCTACCTCAGGGCGGCTTGGTTCACGCGCGGGGTTCCGGATACCCCTCCGCCTTCAACCACCACCCCCGCGCGCTACGCACCGGGTTCTGAAATATCACAGCGGCGCGCCGCACGAACCCTGGGTCGGGCCCGCGGCGGTCGCGCAGCCAAGGTAGCGCCAGGCGTCGGTGGGCGCCGAGGGCATCGTGCCCACACCGGCGACGCCGCACTCGATGTCCTCGAGGCAGGTCGGCCAGCAAACGTTGGTGGCGAACGGGGTGGTGCAGGCGAAGCCGGCGCTGCACTCGGTCGACGCGGTGCAGGTCTTGGTGCAGACGCTCTTCTCGGCGTCCGACTCGAACCGACGGTAGCTGCAGAGGCCGTTGCCGCAGTCGTTGCCCGAGTCGCAGGGCATACCCTCGGCGCGGGTGCCGGCCGGGATGAACTGGCAGGCGCCGCGCTGGGCGTCACCGGTGGTGGTGTTGCACTGGCCGCGGTAGACCTGCTTGAGCGACTCGGTGGCGCAGTCGGTCGAGCTGGTGCACTGCTGGGCGGCGGTGGTGGTCACGCCGATGGTGTACTCGGCCGAGGCCGCCTCGGGCATGTCCGAGAACAGCGTCACCGCGACGTAGTAGGTGCCGGTCGGCAGGTACGTCATGCGGACGTCCTCGCGGCGGTTGCCCCAGTAGCTCTGGCCGATGATGAAGCCCTGCGCGTCGGTGACCAGGAGGTCGAGGTCCTTGGCCATGTCGGTCCAGTTCATCGTCACAGTGGCGCCGGTGCCGGCCGCCGTGACCTCGAACTTGTACCAGTCCGTCTCGGTGTCGGGGGTCGAGCAGATGCCACCCGCGGTCGGGGTCGCGGTCAGCGGGCGAGCCGCCGCCGGGCCGTTGTCGGGCTCGCCCACGGTGGTGGTGCACTGGTTCGGGGTGTTGGTGCAGGTGCCCTCGACGCACTCGGCCGCGCCCGCGGCGGTGCAGTCGAAGGAGCTACGGCACGCGACGCACTGGTTCTCGACGCAGAACGGCGTGCCGCCGGTGCAGGCCGCGGTGTTCTCGGGGGTGCACTGGGCCGCGGCGACGTTGAGCGTGAAGGTGCCCGTGCGGTCCGCCGCGCCGGCGTCGACGATCACGTAGGCGCTCGTGCCGGTGGCGGTGAAGGTCAACGACTCGTCCTGGAACGACGAGTCGACGTGGGCGAGGCAGTTGCCCGCGGTGGGGCCGGTCGCGTCGCACATCGTGGCGACGTACATCGACAGGTCCGAGGTGGTGACCAGGTCGACGATGTACGTCGTGCCGGCCGTCAGGCCGGTCAGCGCGATCGACGTGTCGAGGCCGTCGGCGCCGTCGTAGCTGATCTCATTCGCGCAGGCGTCCATCGCGACGGTCAGGTCGCCGTTCGCGCCCACCGTGGTGCCCGAGAAGGTGCCCGGGAACGACGAGATCGTGCCGGCCGGCACGCTGCACGAGCCCGGGGTCACGTTGGGCGTGTCCACCGAGGAGGCGTCGACGGGGGTGATGTCGCCGTCGTCGCCGCCACATCCGGCGGCGACCAGGGCGGTCGCAAAAAGTGCTGCAGCAAGGTTACGCATGCGCGCGAACCTAGAGCATGCGCAGCGGACACTCAACCACGAAGTGCGAGGGCAAGCGACATTTTCACATCGCCGCGACGCGGTGTGGTCACCGCCACGTCACCTGCCGCGACGCGGCGTGGCTGCGCCAGGCCGCACCGACGGTACGCGACCTGGAGGCTCTCGCCGGCACTTCGGCTCGAGCCTGACCATCCTCGCGTGGCTCCCACCGTCCTCCACCTCGCTTCTGTTTCGTGACCCCTAAGGGACTTGAACCCTTGTTTTCGCCGTGAGAGGGCGACGTCCTAGACCGCTAGACTAAGGGGCCGTTGCTCGTTGCGCCGCTCTTGTCGCAGAACCGAGGCCCGGCGTCAAGAGCTGGTTCGGGGACTTGGATTCGAACCAAGATAGTCAGCTCCAGAGACTGACGTCCTGCCATTAGACGATCCCCGAGGATCACCCGCCGAAGCGAGCGCGAGGGATTTACTCGGTCGCCCCGGCGCCGTCAAGCCCCCCGCGCACGGATGGCACCGCTCGGGCCGGTTTCGCGTAGCATCTCCGCCATGCGAACCCTCACCCTGTCGGTGGCCCTGGCCGCCACCCTCCTCGGCGCGTGCAAGAAGAAGGACAAGGAGCCGGCTCCGGCCCCGGCCCCGACCACGGGCCCGGCTGCCGGTAGCGCGGGCTCGGCCGCGCCCACGCCGACGCCGGCCGCCGGCACCGCCGCCCCGGCCCCGACCCCGACCGCCGTCGATCCCGCCATGGCCAACAAGGCCGGCAACTGCCCGGCCGCCGTCGCCGGCGCCACCGCCGAGCTGGTGGACGATCCCGCCGCCGCCGGCGCCGTCGTCCTGGCGATCTCGGCCAAGGACCCGGCCGCCGTCGAGACCATCCGCAAGCGCGCCGCCCATCTCGCCACCATCCAGGCCGCCCCCGACGCCGACATCAAGCACGGCGGCGAGGGCACCGGCGGCGGCGCCGGCATGTGCCCGGTCGTCACCACGCGCGACGTCAAGGTCGCCGTCACCGAGACCCCCGAGGGCGTCCGGGTCGCCATGACCCCGAGCGGCGGCATGACCGCCGCCGATCTCGCCAAGGAGGTCGCCACCCGCATCGACAAGATGGAGGCCTACGCCGACTTCGCCAAGGGCGGCGGTGGCGGCGCGGGCGGCGGTTCCGGCGATCACGGCGGCAACCACTCGGGCCAGGGCGACGGCAAGGGCAAGACCCGCGACGGCGCCAAGCCCGCCCTCGGCGGCACCTGAGGGGTCGTCGACCGCACGCAGCCGACGCCGCGGGCCCGCTACTCCAGGAGGTCATGCAACGACTCGAGGTCGGCAGGGCCAGCGATCACGTCGATGCCGTCCGGACGCACGAAGCGAAGCTCGAAGTATCCCTCCTCGTCCGTGGCTCTGGTCAGGTTGTCGAGAATGACGCAGAAGCGGAAAGCCGAGTCTCGGGCAGCCCTCGCCATCGCGCGGTGCACCATCACGCGATCCTCGGGCGCCAGACCCTTGAACCACGCGCTCAGCTCGAGCAACCAGGGAGGAGGTCGACGCCCAGGCGGATTGAGGAATGTGGCGACCTCTGAGTCCGCAATATCGCGAATCGCCATCTTCGAGATCGTCTCCGCAAACTCGTTCGTGTTCATGCTGGAAATGCCCTGGTTACCTGGCCCTGTTCACGCGCATCACGCTCATCAGCTCAACGGTAGCGCTCGGCGCCAATGGGTGCGTGCGTAGGGGACGAACACGTTGGGTGCGCAGATCGACCGCGCGATCGGCGCGGCGGAGGTAGGCGCCGCGCCGAAGTGGGGATGAGATCGAGCGGTGGGGCGTGGCACGGTGGGTGCTCTCTGTCGCGAGCGTGGCTCGTCTTCGTTCCATCGCACCCAGGGCTCGGCGCCCGCCGCCGCGCGCGGTCGCACCGGGCCATACCCGGTTCGTCATGGTCGGCGCGTTCCTCGGCGCGATCGATGGTGAGACGCGGTGTCGGTTCTGGGCCGATGACCCGACGGCGCATGGCTTCTCGGCATCTCGACTGATCGCGGTCGATCTGGCGCGGACGCCCGCCGCCGCGGCGGCGCGACGGGTGCCGTGGTCCGCGGTCGAGGTCGACGACGCCTGGGCTAGTGGCGGCGCGCTGGCCGGGACCTCCCTGGGCCCGGCCTGGCCCGAGTTGTCCCTGTCGGGCGTGGTGTACCTGGCCCACGCGCGGTGGGCGGCGCTGCCCCGCAGCCGACGTCCGCGCTGTCCGCCCCCGGGCGCCCAGGGCCGCGCCTACGAGTATCAGTCCGTCGTGCACTGGACCGGCACGCGCGATCCCCGCGCGGGTCGACGCTACCTCGGGCATCACGCCGAGGTCCTCGACGCCGTCGGGCACCTCGCCCACGTCGCGATCTACCCAGCCGGGCGATCGCGCGCGGCCGGGGTCGAGCCCGTCCACCGCTGGCTCGATCTCGACGATCCGGCGACCTGCGATGTGGGCCCCGGCGCCCTGACCACCCTCTCGTCCTCCGCAGCCGCTCCCTCCTCGTCGGCCGGCGCGCTCTTCCTGTGCGTCGGCCACCTCTGACCCGCCACGAAAGGACCTCGTCATGAAGCGCAGCTCTTCGAACCCTCGCGACCTCGACCGCAACCTGGCTCGCGACCGCGACCGCGCCGCGGTCCGCCGGAAATCCCGCCGCCGGGTGGCGCGCCTGCTGTCGGCCGCGACCGCCCTCGCCGTCACCGGCCTCGCCGCCCTGGCGGTGTCGGCGCCGTTCAAGTGGCCCGATTCGGGCGGCGAGTGATCGCCGCCGATCCCCGTCTACACCCGCCGAAAGGAACCTCGCCATGACCCGCACCGCTCCGAACCTCGCTCTCCGCACGCCGCGCCGCCGGCTCACCCGCCTGCTGGCGGCGGCGACCACCGCAGCCGCTGCCGCGGTCGTCACCCTCGCGGTGACGACGCCGATCAAGTGGCCCGAGGCGCTCGGCGAATGACGCCGACGGTGGTCGTCCTGGTGTCGAGCCGAGCCGACCACCTGGCGCGCTACGTTGTCGACGCGCCGCGGATCGACGAGCTCGCCGAGGTGCCACGGCTCCTGGCCGCGCGGCCGCGCGCCCGCGGCGCCGCGGTGATCCTCGAGCTGGTCGGCCACTCGTCGCAGGCCGGCCGGCTGCTCCGGCTCGGGCGTCACCTCATCGATCCGCTGACGCCGGCGACCGCCACGGCCCTGACGGCGTGGCGCGCGCCGTTGGCCGCCGCCGGCGTGGTCGAGGTGCGACTCCTCGGCTGCTCGACCGCCGTCGGCGCCTTCGCGCAGCGGGCCCTCGCGCTCCTCGCCGCTCGCTGGCGCGTGCCGGTGGCCGGCACCCGGCGCGACCTGTTGTTGATCGATCTCGCGCCGCGCGGTCTGCGACCCGCCCTCGCATCGCGGCTGCTCGTGGTGGCGTCGCCACCCGGGTCGCGCCCGCGCCCGCCCATCGCCGCCCTGGCCGCTGCCCCGCGGTGAGTCGCGCCGCGGTCAGGTGGAGGTCGCGGTCGGGACGGAGGCTCTCGCGCTGATGTCAGTCGGGAGGATGGAAGCCCGGCGGGGGTGGGCCGCCGGCGATCCAGCGCTCGCCGTCGTAGAGCCGGTAGGGGGGCCGGGCGTCGCCGATGATCGAGAGGTGGCTGACCAGGTCGCCGCGGTCGCCGTCGGGGAGCCAGAGGTGGAGCGCGCACGCGGGCGGCTCCATGACGAGCGCCAGCGAGCGATCGGGCGGCAAGGTGAGCGCGAGCTGGTGGGCCGTGGCGGGCGCGACCATGGCGATCGTGCCGCCGAAGCGGCTGGTGATGGGTCGGTGCTGGTGGCCGCAGGCGATGCGCTCGACCTGCGGATGGCGCGCCAGGAGCGCCGCGAGGTCGGCGGCGCCGGCCAGGCCCATCTCGTCCATGGCGGTGAGGCCGGTGCGAAACGGCGGGTGATGCATGAAGATCAACGTCGGTCGGGTCGGCTGCTCGGTCAGGCGGGCGTCGAGCCAGGCGAGGCGCTCGGGGCACAGCGCGCCGCTCGGACGGCCGGGGACCAGGGTGTCGAGGCCGATCAGTCGAACCGGGCCGGCGTGATCGATCGCGTAGTGGACGAACCCGCCGTCGCGCGGGAGGTAGGCGTGGTCGGCGAAGGCCGCGGTCAAGGCGGCGCGGTCGTCGTGGTTGCCTGGCACGACGAACACGGGCATGGGCAGCGGGGCCAAGAGCTCGCGCAGCCGCGCGTACTCGTCGGCGCGGCCGTGCTCGACGAGATCGCCGGTGAGGAGCACGCAGTCGGGGCGAAGCGCTGGGCCACACAGGTGAGCGACGGCGCGCGCCAGATGATGGCTCGTGCGCAGGACGGTCTCGTTGATGCTCGCGAGGTCGCTGATGTGGAGATCGGTTAGCTGGGCGATGCGCATCGGCGCGAGTCCTCGCGGTTGGGGTGCGGCGAACGATACCCGGTCTCGGCCTCGGTCTCGGCCTCGGCCTCGGTCTCGGTCTCGGTCTCGGTCTCGGCCTCGGTCTCGGTCTCGGTCTCGGTCTCGGCCTCGGTCTCGGTCTCGGCCTCGGTCTCGGCCTCGGCCTCGGTCTCGGCCCCGCGACCTCCCGTCCTCACACCTCGAACGCGCCGCGTCCGACCTCGATCACCGCGCCGGTCACGAAGATCGCCCCGCTCGCGTCGACCTCGAGGTGGAGGCGCGACGGCCGATCCGCCTGCGCGCCTTGATCGAGCGTGGCGGTCAGCGGCAGGGCGCCGCCGGTCGCGAGCCACCAGCCGCCGAGGTTGGCGCAGGCCGAGCCGGTCGCGGGATCCTCGAGCACCGCGCCGGCGCTGGTGAAGAAGAAGCGGACGGTCCAGCGCGGCTGGCCCGGCGCCCACAGGTACGCCATCGCCTCGTCGCGCGCGGCCGAAAAGCCCCAGCGCTCGAGGAGCGCCGGCACCGGCCGCGCCGCCCGCACGTGGTCGGGCGTCGCGATCGGGAGGACGAGCTGCTCGACGCCCGTCGACACCCAGCGCGGCTCGGCGGCGATCGCCTCGGCCGGGAGCCCGACCATCGCCGCCAGGTCGGCGCGGCTGGCGTCGACCGGGCGGGTCACCGGCGCCTGGGCTGCGCGCAGCGTCCACCCGCCGTCGGCGCGGCGATGGACCGCCACCAGGCCGGCCTTCATCTCGAGGGTCAGCCGGTCGCGGCCGGCGGCGACGACGCTGGCGGTGCCCAAGGTCGGGTGCCCGGCGAACGGCATCTCGAAGCCGGGCGTGAAGATCCGCACCCGCGCGTCGGCGCGCTCGCTGGGCAAGACGAAGGTGGTCTCCGACAGGTTGAGCTGCCGGGCCAGCGCCTGCATCGTCCGGTCGTCGAGGCCGCGGGCGTCCTCGAAGACCGCCAGCGGGTTGCCCGACAGCCGGTCGCCGTCGACCGTGAAGACGTTGACGATGCGGAACGCGTAGGCCATGGCGCACTGTACGGCGCCCGCCGGCCGCCGTTCGATACAGCCGCTCGGGCCGCGGCCGGTACAGCCCGGCTGTGGGCGTCCCTCGACCCGCGGCCCGCTCCGTCAGGCGTGGATGATCGACCCGACGTCTTCGCCGCGCAGCGCGGCCAGGACCTGACCGGGCTTGGTGCCGTTCACGATCTGCAGCTCCTTGCACGCCCGGGCCCGCGGCAGGTACTCGAGGACGACGCGCTCGACGACCAGATCGGGCAGGTCGCGGGCGCGCAGGTCGGCGACCGAGATCCGCGGGATGTGGGTGGCGTCCGGGTTCTTCTTGGGATCGTCGGTGTACAGGCCGTCTTCGTCCTTGATGAAGATGGCGCGGCGGGAGCCCAGGAACTCGGCCGACAAGAACACGCCGGCGTCGGTGCGGTGGGGCGGGATGCGGCTGCCCTCCTCGCGCTTCTCCCAGTAGCCGAACGGCGGCATGCCGCTCATGATCGGGATGCAGCCGAGCTGGAGGTACAGCGGCAGTTTCTCGAAGTCGTCGGGCATGATGTACAGGCCGCCGTGCTTGGCCAGGAGCATCTGCACCATGCGCGCGTTCTGGAACGGGATGTACTTGCCGAGGGTGGCCATCACCCCGACCGGCATCTCCAGCTCGCTGGCGATCGAGTAGATGTGGCGGGCGCGGGTGCCGCCGCCGACCAGGACCACGACCGCGATGCCCTCGCGGCGCGCGGCGACGATCTCGTCGAGGATCGGGAACAGCGCGGCGCGGCCGCGGTCCATGACGCTCTGACCGCCGAGCTTGACCACCCGGACGTCGGGCATGACCGCGATCGGCTGGTAGTCGACGGCGCCGGGGGCCGACAGGTTGGCGCGGGCCAGGGTCGATTCGATGACCTTGCGATCAGCCACGGGGGGCCTCCTTGACGATCACGGTGCCGACGTCCTCGCCGCGCACCGCCGCCGCCAGCATGCCGGGCTTCCGTCCATTGACGATCTGGATCCGGGTCAGGTTCTTGGCCGAGGCCCAGGCGCGGAACAGCTCCTCGTCGAGGATGTTGGTCGGGGGCGGGTTGGCCAAGAGCTCGGCCAGGGTGATGCGCGGGATGAGCTTGGCGTCGGGGTGGAGCGCCGGGTCCCGATCGTAGAGGCCGTCTTGGTCCTTGACGAAGATGAGCTGCCCCATCGACAGCACCTCGGCGAGCTGGAACAGCCCGAAGTCCGAGCCGTGCTGCGGCAGCACGCCCTCGTCGGGGGGCGGCTCCCAGAAGTGGTAGGGCGGGATCGAGATCGCGATCGGCAAGATGCCCGACGCGAAGTACAGCGGCAGATCCCAGAAGTGATCGCGCTGCATCGGCATCGAGCCGTGCTTGGCCAACAGGGCGTTCAGGAGGATCGCGTTTAGCTCCTCCATCGCGCCGATGAGCTGGGCGATGCCGCCGACCGGCAGCCCCAGGTCGAGGCCGATCGACAGCGTATGGCGGACCCGGGTGCCGCCGCCGACCGCGAGCACCATGTGCTTGCCGGTGGCCTTGATCGCGGCGATCTCCTCGACCAGCGGCAGGATCGCGGCCTTGCCGCGGTCGAAGATGCTCTGGCCGCCGATGCCGATCAGCGCGGCGTCGGGGAAGATGTGGACGTCGCGGTCGCTGTCGGTGCCGGCGGTGACCCGGCGATCCTGGAGGGACTCGCGCATGAGGCGCGAGTCGATGTGGGTGCGGCCGTCGCCGCTGACGAGCTTGGTCATGACTGCTCCGGAGGCGTGCGGGAGGTCTCGAGCGCGATCAACAGCGGCGCGGTGACCAGGCCCGAGAGGACGCCGAAGATACCGTGGACCACCAGGCCCGGAAGTAACACCGCGTAAACAACTGCCGGCGGTTGCACCGCCAGGGCCAGGAGCGTGATCGTGGCGAACCGGCCCAGGGCCGCGACCAGCCCGAGCGTCGCGTAGGCGATCGCGCGGCGGACCCGGTGGCGACCGGCCAGGCGACGGGTCAACCCGCCGAGCAGATCGACGACGACCCCGGGCGCGACGTGCTTGGCGATCTCGAACACGCCGTAGCGACCGTCGCCGAGGAGAAACGCGACCGTGCCCATGGTCAGGCCGGTCAGGGTGGCGCCGGCCCGGCTGCGGGTGACCTGGGCGGCGACGAAGTAGAGCGGGATGAGGACGACGCCCTTGTAGCCGGGGAGAAACGGGATGCCGGGGAGGATCTTCAGCGCCTTGACCCCGAGC
>Ga0075163_10008374_pt1 | contig 13632 bp, 12 predicted proteins | sample JI1023141ADNA_FD_71478 | JGI IMG/M metagenome (GOLD analysis project Ga0075163, IMG submission 71478) | Wastewater effluent complex algal communities from Wisconsin, to seasonally profile nutrient transformation and Carbon sequestration -... | ecosystem: Engineered > WWTP > Effluent > Algae...
GCGCTGCTGATCGGCGAGGTGCTGGTCGAGGCCGGGCTGCCGAAGGGCTCGTGGTCGATCCTCCCGTGCCCGCGCGAGGGCGCCGCGCAGCTGACCACCGACGAGCGCCTCAAGTTGCTCAGTTTTACCGGCTCCGGCGAGGTCGGCTGGGACCTCAAGGCCAGGGCCGGCAAGAAGAAGGTCGTGCTCGAGCTCGGCGGCAACGCGGCGTGCATCGTCGACGCCGACGCCGACCTCGACGTCGTCGTCCCGCGCCTGGCCTTCGGCGCCTACTATCAATCCGGGCAGAGCTGCATCAGCGTCCAGCGCATCCTCGTGCACCGCTCGCTGTACGACGAGGTCCGCGATCGCCTGGTCAAGGCGTCGAGAGCCATGAAGGTCGGCGACCCGCGCGACGAGGCGACCGCGCTCGGCCCGCTGATCAGCGAGAAGGAGGCCCGCCGCATCGAGACGTGGGTGCAGCAGGCCGTCGACGCCGGCGCGACGCTGCTGTGCGGCGGCACCCGCGACGGCGCGATGATGCCGGCGACGCTTCTCGAGAATGTGCCGCCGGAGCTGCCGGTGTGCAGCGACGAGGTGTTCGGCCCGGTGGCGATCCTCTCAGCCTTCGACGACTATGAAGCGGCGCTCGCGGACGTGAACTCGAGCAAGTTCGGGCTGCAGGCGGGGGTCTTTACGAACGACCTGAAGCACGCGTACCGGGCCTGGGACGTGCTCGAGGTCGGCGGGGTGATCATCAACGACGTGCCGTCGTGGCGCGTCGACCACATGCCCTACGGCGGCGTGAAGGAGAGCGGCCTCGGGCGCGAGGGCGTGCGCTTCGCGATCGAGGACATGACGGAGATCCGGCTGCTCGTGCTCAAGCTGTGAGCGCGGGGGCCGGTCAGCGCAGCCGCGGGTGCAGGGCCTTGCGCGCGCGCTGCTCGTCGAGGAGCGCCTCCATCTGCGCCCGGGCGGCGCGGGCCCGGCGATCGCCGAGGGCGCGGTGGGCCAGGTTGTCGGTCTCCTGCGGGTCCGCGTCGAGGTCGTAGAGCTCGTGCTCGTCGCGCTCCGGGAGCGACGAGGCGTCGGCGGGGTCGCCGATCTGCGAGCGACGATAGTAGCGCGCGTACTTCCACAGCCGCGGCCCGTCGCCCGCGTCGATGCGGGCGAGGACCGCCTCGACCTTGGCCGGCTCGTCGACGGACTCGTAGGGGCGGCCGAGCACCGTCGTCTGGTCGAGGCCCTCCGACACCTCGTCCTCGGTCATGAAGTAGATCGGCTCGTCGGGGAGCGCGTCGCCGCGGGCCAGACGGGCGAGGTCGCGGCCGACCGGCGGCCTGGCCTCGGTGTGGCGCGCGGCGAGCTCGCGGCCGAGCGCCGCGGGGTCGAGGTCGGCGAGGCCCAGCAGCGTCGGCAGCAGGTCGACGTGGCTGCTGAGGCGGTCGACGCCGACGCCGGCCGGGACGCCGGGGCCGCAGATCAGCAGCGGGACGCGCAGGCTCTCGTCGTAGGCGTTGTGCCACTTCTGGTGCATCCCGCCGTGCGCGCCGAGCATCTCGCCGTGATCGGAGGTGTACACGATGATGGTATTTTCGAAGAACCGCGACGCCCGCAGGCGGGCGAGCACGCGCTGCACCTGGCGGTCCGCGAGCTTGTGCAGATAATAGTAGAACCGGCGATAGATCGGGATCTGCGGCTGCGGCAGGAAGACCTTGCCGTACTTGTCGACGAAGTCGGCCTGGCAGCTCGGCTTGGTGCGCAGCGACTCGTGCCGGGTCGGCGGCTCCGGGATCTGCGGCACGGTCTCGTCGTCGAAGGAATAGCCCCACGAGCGCCACAGCAGGCCGAACAGGACGATGTCGTGCGGGTTGACGAACGAGGCCACGGTCAGCCACGGCGCGCCGTCGTCGTCGCGCTCGAGCCGGTCGAACAGCGCCTCGACCTGATCGCCGTACAGCGGGTCGCGCAGCAGGCCGCAGTTGCTCTGTGCCGAGCCATGCGGGTCGGGCCCGATCCAGCCCGAGAAGCCGAAGCCGTCCAGGCGGTCGGCGGCGCGGTACAGCGACGTGTTCGGCTCGAGCGGCGCGCCCTGCTCGTCGCTCGACGCGATCGGGGCGCGGGTGTCGGGGGTCGTCAGGTCGGCGTGGGAGACGTGCCACTTGCCGCGGTAGTACGTGCGATAGCCGCCGGCCCGGAAGTAGTCGCCCAGCGTGGGGACGGTGTCCGGGTCGAGCCAGAACATCGCGGGGTCATGGGCCGACTTGGCGGCGCCATCGGTGGCGCGGACGCCGTGCAGGGTCGGATAGTGCCCGGTGAAGATGCAGGCCCGGCTCGGGCTGCACGCCGTGGACGCGGCGTAGTGGCGATGAAACTCGGTGCCGCGCGCCCGCAGCTCCTGCTGCCCCGGCAGCTGCGTGCGGCGAAACTCGCGGATCTCCTCGGTCTCGTAGGCGGGCGGATAGCGCTCCTCATCGGTCATGATCACGAGGATGTTCGGGCGAGCGGGCATGCGTGGACCTCCAGCGATCCTCGCAGGATATCCGGGTCACTTCGCGGTGACGAGCTGGATGTTGAAGAGCGGAGATTGCAGCGCGCCGTACAGGCGCAGCCACAGCAGCAGGTAGGCCTCGGTACCGCGCGCGCCGGTGATGTCGCCGAGGTCGAGGACGCGCGGCCAGCCGAAGCCCTCGGTGAGCAGGCCGGCGACCTTCGAGCGCGCCTCGGGGTCGTTGCCGGCGACGAAGCTGAGGTGCTCGCCCGGCAGGCTGCGCGGGTCGACCATCACGGGCGCGCTGATCGTGTTGAGCGCCTTGACGATGCGCGCGCGCGGGTGAGCGCGCTGGATCTGCTCGCCGAGCGAGTCGCTGCCGGACACGAACAGGCTCGGCGGGAAGCCCCTTGAAAAGTCGAGGGGGTTGGTCGTGTCGACGACGATCTTGCCGGCGAGCGCCTCCTCGCCGACGGCCGCGAGCACGTCGAGCGCCGCGGTCCCGAGGGTGCAGAGGAACACGAGCTCGGCGTCGACGACGACGTCCGCGAAGCGCCCGTGTCCGGCGCGGTCGCCCGCCCTCGCGGCCCACGCGGTCGCCCGCTCGTTGTCGGCCGTGCGCGAGCCCATGCGGACCTCGTGACCGAGGGCGACGAGCTTCGTCGCGAGGGTCTCACCGACCATGCCAGTGCCAAGGATTGCGATCTTCATGACTGTTTAAAGGTGCCTTTCGGAGGATGCGTGGCGGCGGTCGCCGCGTGTCGGGTACGGGGGCAGAGTAAGCGTCAACCGCGGAGGCGTCGATAGGCCCGCGGTTGACACATCGTCAACTTCCAGTCAACGATGGCGCCGACGGATCCGGGACGTGCGATACTCCCGGGCAATGCGCGTGGTCCCGGACATGCCCGTGCTCTGCCGCGTGTGCGGCGAGCGCTACGTCGCGCACACCGAGTATCAGGTCGTCGACGGCCGCCCCGTCGCGGTCTCGGGCCCGACGCCGTGTCCGGCCTGCGACGCGCCGACCCGCCCGCACTTCGGCTTCAGCGTCGGCGCGGCCAGGGACCTGCTGCTGCTGCTCGTCGGCGAGCCCGAGAGCGTGCGGACCTTCGGCGCGCTGGACGAATTTTTAAAAAGTCGCTGCGACCGGCCCGAGGCGGTCGAGCAGGCCATGGCGATCGCGCTCGAGCTCGACTGCGCGGCGTGGGAGCGCGAGCACCTGGCGTCGCTGGCCCGGAGGCCCGATCCAGGGCAGCGGGCGCAGACGGCCGCGCTGCGGAGGATCGCCGCGCTCGCGCCCGACGGGCCGGAGTGGACGCGGCTGCTCGAGGCGGCGTCGCGGGTTCGCACCGCGTTGATCGACGAGCGGGCGCGTCACCTGGCGATCCGCGCGAGCCGGCGCCGGTAGAGCGGGCTCGCCGCTCGTGACCTGTCCGCGGGGACATGTCCGGGGGGGCATGTCCGCAGGGACAGGTCGCTCAGGTGCGCTCGGGCAGCGCCCGTCCGCGCGCGGTGTGCTCCGACACCGGCTTTTGCAGCGTCAGCCGCTGGCCCGCCGCGCGGCCGGCCTCGTGCGCGTGGCTGCGGCGCACGCCGGACTTGGCCATCGCGCGGATGTACGGGTGGCGCTGGCGGACGAAGCGCTGCAGGTCGGCGTCGCCGAGCCAGACCAGGCCGACCTCCGCGTTGCGCTCGCGCTCCTGGCGGAGCTTGTCGCGAAAGCCGAGCAGCACGCCGGCGGTGTACTCGCGCTTGCGGCCGGCGCCGAGGCTCAGGGTCTGCTGTTCGCGCTGCCACAGGCGGGCGACGCTGCTGTGCAGGAAGTCGTGGACGTAGCCGGCCATCTCGAGGTTGGCCTCGCTGCCCATCACCTCGAGCACGCGCTCGGCGCGGTCGCGGCGGGCGTTGTAGGTCGTGGTCCAGATGCACTCGACGAAGAAGAACTCCGCGAGGATGGCGCCGACGAGCTTCCAGTCGAGGGGGAGGGCGGCGGCGCTGGTGCCGAGGCGGCGGGTCGCGTAGCCGAGCGGTGGGCCGCCCTGCGGGAGCTCGAGGTTGTAGCGCAGCAGGAGCGTGTTGGCGGCCGCCATCGCGGCCTCGGCCTCGTGGCGGTTGGCGCTGGTAGCGAGCGCGAGCAGCTTCTGCACCCGGCGCAGCGTCTTGCTCTGCTCGTCGGCCTCGGGCGGGCGCGGGCTGCCCGACGCGCGCGCGTCGATCTCCAGCAGCAGGCAGGCGCGGGCGAACTGCGGGCCGTGCGGGCGCTCGTCGCCGCCGAGCTGCTCGTCGACGAACTGGTGGGCCATCTCGTGCTTGAGCGTGCCCAGCACCTCGTCCCAGGCGTGGGTCCAGATGTGGTGGTGGGCGATGCTCAGCAGCCGGGCCTCGCGCTCCCAGCGGCCGAGGCGCTGCTCGCCGCGGTCGATCTGCAGCACCGGGAGCTGCAGGCGGCCGCCGAGGTGGCGCTTGTTGAAGTCCAGCCAGGCCTTGCGCAGCTCGGCCAGCCAGGCCTGGTGCAGGGCAGTGTCGAGGTTCGCGGTCATGCGGTGGCGGAGAATGGCACAGGGTCGCGCGGGGAGACAACCGCGCGGCCAGGCCGCATAATGCGGCCGCGTGACGCCGACAGCGCAGCAGCTCGGTGCCCTGGCCGCCGCGGTGGTCCTCGCCGGCTGCTTGCCGGAGGGCTCGCCGCCGTGGCTCGTCGACCACCCGATCGCGGCGGCGCTGCGCGTCGACGTCGCCGAGCGCGGGCCGTACGGGGCGGAGCCGCCGCGCGCGGGCACGGTGATCGCCCAGGTCATGCCGGGCGACGCGATCCGGGTGACGCCGTTCATCGTCGGGCCCGACGGCCCGGCCGACCTCGAGGCTTTGCGACCGGCGTGGTTCTACTGCCCGCTGTCGGCCTGCTTCGGCGCGCTGACGGGGGGGGACGATCTGCGGCCCTGCGGCGCCGAGCCGGTGCCGCCGGAGGACACCTGCAGCCTCGGCGCCGGGCCGGAGGGGCGCCTGCAGCTCGGCGAGCTGATCAGCTTCAACTATGGGCGGGTCCCGGCGCTCTTCATGGTCTCGGGGACGCCGGGCGGGCTCAGCACGCAGGAGTGCCTGCAGCGGCTGCGCGGGCTGCGGGCGCGGGCCGAGTCGCTCGAGGAGTGCCTGATGATGATCGAGCCGCTGCCGCTCGGGCCGGCGTGGCGGGTGGTCATCCTCGCGGCGTTCCTGGGGCTGCCGGACGCGCTGCCGCCGTCGGTGATCCCCGCCGACGCGCTGACCTCGGAGCCCAACGTGTTCCCGCGGATCGAGCCGTTCGAGCTGGCGATCACCGGCCTCGACGGCGAGGTGCGCGAGCAGGTCGCCGTCGACCGCGACACGATCGCGGTCCGGCCCGGCGAGCTCGTCGAGATCGTCGCGCCGCTCGACCCGGCCGACGCCCAGTTCTACGTCGACGCGCTCGTGCGCAACGGCCAGCTCAACCCGTTCACGGCCGCCTTCGAGGTCATGTCGTCGAGCTGGTTGTTCTCGCGGGAGGTCGGGTTCGCGATCAGCGAGCCGCAGGTGATCGAGTGGCGCGTGCCGGCGGACGCGACCGGGGCGATCCACACCTATTACCTGCTGAGCGACACGCGGGCGATCGTGTGGGCGTGGCTGCGCTTCGAGGTCGAGGCGCCGTGACCCGGGCGTGGCTCGCCCTGGCGCTGGCGCTGGCGCCCGCGGCCGCGCGTGCGCAGGGGCCGGGCTCGGCGCCTGACCCTTCGGACATGTGCGCGAGGCCAGGCGCGTGCGGGACGATCTCCGGGCCGGTCAAGGCCGGCGGAGATCGGACCGCGGTCGCCGACGTCGCCGTGATCGCGGTGCCGGCCTCGTCGCGCAAGCTGCGGGCGATCGACGACCCCGCCTCCGATCGCCCGGCGTGGATCCGTCAGGCGCGCACCGGCGCCGACGGGGCGCTCGAGCTGACGACGCCGCCGGGGCTCGTGCGCCTCGTGATCGTCGCGCCGGGCTTCGAGCGCTTCGAGGCGGTGGTCGAGGTCGCGGTCGGCGAGGTCACCCCGATTAAACTGTTCCCGCGGCCGCTGGGGCTAAACCCGTACCGCACCGTGGTGCGCGCGCCGGTCGAGTCGGCGCGTGTGCCCTCGCCGGCGACGCGCACGCTGTCGCGCGAGGAGATCGCCACGCTGCCGGGCTCGCAGGGCGACCCGCTGCGGGCGCTGCAGAACCTCCCCGGCGTCGCGCGCACGCCCGGCGGGCTCGGCCTGCTGGTGCTGCGCGGCGCGGCGCCGAACCAGTCGCTGGTGTTCGTCGGCGAGCACCCGGTGCCGCGGGCGTTCCACGTGCTGTCGCTGGCGAGCGTGGTGCCGGCGGACGTCATCGACCGCATCGACTTCGTGCCGGGCAACTTCGACGGCCGCTACGGCAACGCGACCGGCGGCGTGGTGGTCATCGAGCCGCGCCGCGGGCGACGCGACGGCTTCCACGGCTTCGGCGAGGTCGACCTCGCGGCGGCCAGCGCGTTGGTCGAGGGCCCGGTCGGCAAGCGCGGCGGTTCGTTCGTGGTCGCGGCGCAGCGGGCCTACATCGACGGCGTGTTGATCGCGGCGCAGAAGCTGCTCGGCGAGCAGGACTTCCTGCTGCCGCGCTACTGGGACTATCAGGCGATGTTCGACCACCCGCTGCCCGGCGGCGGCACGATCAGCGCGCGCGTGATCGGCTCGGGCGACCGCATCCGCCTGCGCGGCGACGACTTCGACAACCCCGGCCAGAAGCAGCTGCTGTTCGACTTCCGCAGCGACTTTCACCGCGCCGACATCGTCGTGCGCAAGCGCCTCGGCGACTGGCGCTTCATGGTCAGCCCCGCGTTTCGCTACCAGGTCGGCCGCAGCGAGATCACGCGGCAGATGGCGGAGCAGTTTCGCCGCGACTACGTCACCTCGCTGCGCGCCGAGGCCGTGCGCGACCTGTCGCAGCGCCTGAGCCTGGTGTTCGGCGCCGACCTGCAGGTCGATGCATTCTCGGCGCAGACGATCGTCGAGAACTCGGGCGTCGGCGAGCCGCCGAAGACGCAGGACGCCCGCGGCACCGAGACCTGGGTCGGCGCGTACACCACGGCGCGGCTGCGCCTCGGCCCGCTGCTGCTGACGCCGGGCGTGCGCGCGTCCGGCTTCGTGGTCGGCGCGGCGCGCGAGTTCTCGGTCGACCCGCGGCTCAACGCGCGCATCGACCTCGCCGAGCGCTGGAACATCCGCCTGGGCGTCGGCGCGTACTCGCAGCCGCGGGTGCGCCGCTACGCCGCCGACGGCCGCCTGGTGCCCGGCGGGGCGCGCCTCGGCAACGACAACCTGATCTTGCCGGGGTTCTTCTCGAACTTCGAGCCGGTCGTCACCTTCGAGCCGCTGCAGGACACGCTGCGGGTGCAGCGGGCGGTGCAGGCGAGCGTCACGGTCGCCCACCACATGCTCGCCGGCTACGACATCGAGCTGACCGGCTTCTGGCGCGAGCAGGACAACGCCGTCCCGCCCGCGTTCGAGGGCAATCAGCAGGTCGCGACGACGACCCGCAACTACGGGCTCGAGCTGCTGATCCGCAAGCCGCTGACGCGCCGGCTGTACGGATGGATCGCGTACACGCTGATGCGCAACCGGACCCACGCCGACCCGCTCGGCGACTTCCCGGGCGGGTGGTTCACCGACGACTTCGACCAGCGCCACAACCTCGTCGTCATCGCCAGCTACAAGCTCCCGCGCGGCTGGCAGGTCGGCGGCCGCTTCCGCCTGGTCTCCGGCACGCCCTACACGCCTATCCTGGGCGCCCTGCAGTCTCAGGGCAGCTTCACGCCGATCTCCGGCGACTACAACAGCGCCCGCTTCCCGCCGTTTCATCAGCTCGACCTGCGCGTCGATCGCCGCTGGATCGTCCGCCGCGTCAGCGTCACCGCGTATCTCGACGTGCAAAACGTCTATAATCGGAGCAACGTCGAGGCCTATATCTATACATACGACTATTCGAGCGCCGCCGGCGGCATCGGCCTCCCGATCTTCCCGTCGATCGGCGTCCGCGTGGACTTCTGAAAGGAGAGACCGGCGACACACGGTGGTTGACGCGCAGCGCCCGGCCTGATACCGCTGCTCGGATGGCACGAGCAGCGAAGGAACGGGACGCGAAGAAGGTGAAGAAGACGACGAAGGCCGCCGCGAAGGCAGCGCCCGCGAAGAAGGTCGCGAAGGCAGCGCCCGCGAAGAAGGTCGCGAAGGCGAAGCCGAAGGCAGCGCCCGCGAAGAAGGCCGCGAAGGCAGCGCCCGCGAAGAAGGCAGCGAAGGCCGCTCCCGCGAAGAAGGCAGCGAAGGCAGCGCCCGCGAAGAAGGCAGCGAAGGCAGCGCCCGCGAAGAAGGCCGCGAAGGCGATCCCCGCGGCCCCCGCGAAGGCGACGCCGGTGCGGCGGACCGCGAAGGTGCACCGCGACGAGATGGAGGCGCTCGGCGGCGCGCGGCGGCCACGGATGAAGGCGACCGACGACGCGCCGGACACGTCCCCGCCGGGTCCGCTCTCGGACTGGGTCTCGCGCCTGCACGCCAGGATCGACGAGCTCTGGAAGAACCCCGCGGTCGACATCCTCTCGGCCTGGTGCGCGCCGGGGGCCACGGAGTCGCAGCTGGCCCGGGTCGAGGCCAAGCTCGGCGTCAAGCTCGACCCGGCGATCCGCAACCTGTACACCCAGGCCAACGGCCTGCAGCTCGTCTGGGTCCCGCGCGGCGAGGCCTCGCACATCCCGGTGTGCGACGGCGTGATGTCGATGTACACGCTCGAGAGCCTGCCCTCGGTCGGCGGCGTCATCTCGCTGCCGTCGATCGGCGACGTGTTCGGGGTGCGAAAGAACTCGAAGACGCTCGACTACTCGAGCTTCGAGGAGCCCGGAGCCAGCTCGAAGTGGGGCTTCGACTTCCCCGGCAATTTCTACACGCCGGCGTTCGTGCGCAGCGGCAACGGCCTCGCGGTCATGGTCGGCGACGACCACGGCGCGGCCTGGGACGGCCCGAGCGTGTCGTTCGAGCGCTACCTCGAGAACGTCCTCGCCACGTGGGGCAGCATGGACGCGCGCCGCGAGATGTTCATCCGCGGAAGGGGCAAGCCGGTCGCGCCGCAGCCGCTCGCCAACTACCTGCCGAAGACCGCGCCGCGGCCCCGACGGTAGTTCTCGCGCGCGATCGCGGTCGTCACTCGACGGCCGCGGCCGTCAGGACCCGCGGGGCATGGACAAGCAGCGCCGCTTCGCCGATGCTGCCGGCGCATGGCATCTCGTTCGGCTGTCCTCTCCGGTCTCGCGCTCGCGCTCGCGTCGTCGCTCCTGCTCCCGTCGTCGGCTCGCGCCGACGTCCCGCCGATGGGCCTCAAGGCCTGCGAGGGCAAGGTCAAGGGCACCGCCTGCAAGGACGAAGGCGGCCAGGCCGGCACCTGTCAGCCGGACAAGTGCAGCAAGCTCGACTACTCGAAGGGCACCCCGCCCTCGTCGATCGAATGGGACTGTGTCCGCTGCATGCCCGCGGCGGCCGAGCCCGCGGCGCCGACGCCCGCGACCCCGGCAGCGACGCCCGCGGCCCCGGCAGCGACGCCCGCTGCACCCGCTGCTCCCCCTGCAGGTACGCCCGCCGAGCCCGCGCCGAGCCCCAAGGCCAGCGGCTGCTCGATCGCGGGTGACGGCGGCGGATTCAGTCTGCTGCTGTTGCTGGCATTCGGGGCCCGCCGCCGTCGCGCCGGCTGTTGATCGTCGGACGCGGCGAGCGTCGGATCACCACCTCGGCGAGGTCGCCGGCAGAGTGCAGGCGTCGCACGCGCTCCCCGGGCGCGTCGGCGAGGTGCGGGGCTTGGCGGGCCTGGGGGCTTCGGTTACGCTGCGCCGATGGTGCGGCGCTCGCTCGACGTCGATCACGTGGTGCCGCTCGAGCGGCGCCGCGAGCTTCGCACGCTCGGCGTCGAGGAGCTCGTGCGCCAGGTCCTCGACGGACGCATCCGGGCGCCGCAGCCCCAGCGATCGTTCCGGTGGACGGTGGAGGACGCCGAGAAGCTGCTCGACAGCATTTATGAGGGCTATCCGATCGGCGCATTGCTGCTATGGCAGCAGCCTGGACGCGCGGAGACCTTGCGATATGGGTCGGTCGAGGTCGGCGCGCCGGAGATGTCCGGGGCGTTGTGGGTCCTCGACGGTAACCAGCGGATCCAGGCGCTCGTGCGGGTCCTGTGCGGGCGCGGCCTCGGCTCCGAACCGCTGGCGCTGCACTTCGACCTCACGGATGAGCGATTCGTCCACCTCGCGGGCGTGGCCGACGTCCGCGCCCATCATGTCCCGATGACCGAGGTCGTGGACTCCGAGCGCCTCATGCACTGGCTGCAGAGGGCGGGCGCGGGGACCGATCGGGGCCGGACGATCCGCCTTGGAAAGCGTATTCGCGACTATCAGGTCCCCGTGAACATCCTTCGTATGGAGGAGGACGCGGCGCGCGTGGTCTATCACCGCGTCAATACGTCTGGGCGAGCGATGGCGGCAGACGAGGTGTTCGCCGCCGTCCAGGGCGCTCGTGGCGGCGAACGGCCCACCGACCTACGCGGGGTCGTCGAAGCCCTGCAGGACCTGGGATTCGGCGCCCTGGACAGCCATCTCCCGGCGCTGGAGATGGCCGCGCGCGCGCTCCTCGGACTCGATGTATTCGCGGAGCCTGGCCCGGTGCGGGGCACCCCGGAGGTGTTCGCGGCGCTCGAGCGAGCCGCGCGGGCCGCGATCGAGCTGCTGCAGCGAGATGTCGGGGTGGCGAACGAATCGCTGTTGCCATACGACCTCCCCTTGCTGGTCTTGACGGCGCTCTTTCGTCATTTTCCGCAGATCCACCCGCGGTCGCGCGAGCTGCTCGCGCGGTGGGTGTGGCGCGGCGCGCTGAGCGGGGAGCATCAGGACGACCCCGTGCGCACGCGCCGGGCGCTGGCGGCGATCGTCCCGGGCGACGAGCACGGGACGGTCCAGCGGCTGCTCGCCTCGGTCGGGCACGCGCCGGGCGACCCGCTGGCGCTCGAGCCGTTCACGCCCGCCTCGCCGCGGTGCCGGCTGCATCTGCTCGCGCTCCTGAGCCCGGGGCCGCGCCATCTCGTGACCGGGGCCCCGATCGGGCCCGCGGAGAGCGGCGCGGAGCTGACCCGGGAGCTGCTGCCGGACGCCGCCGGGGCCTGGCGGGAGCACCTGGCGAATCGCATCGTGCACCCTCCGCTGGGGCGAGGGTTCGCCGAGGCGATCCTTCAGGTGCAGGACGAAGAGCTGCTGGCGTCGCACCTGTTATCACCTGACGCCGTGAACCGGCTTCGAGCCGGCGACGGGGCCGGCTTCCTCGCGGCGCGGGCCGCGAGCCTGCGCGCGCACATCGACGCGTTCATGGCCCGACAGGCCCGGTGGGACCTGTCGGACCGGCCTCCGCTCGCGGCCCTCGTGGTCGAGGACGACGACTGAAGTGGACCTCGAGGTGCATCTCGGCGAGACGCCGGTCGGCGTGCTGAGCCGCAGCTCCGACCGCGGCGACGCGACGCGGTTCCGCTTTTATGACAGCTACAGGTCGCTGGCGCAGCGGCCGGTCCTCGGTCAGGTGTACGAGGATCACCTCGACGAGGTCTGGGGCGCGACGCAGCTGCTGCCGCCGTTCTTCTCGAACCTGCTTCTTCAGTCCTCGAGACAGGTTCGCCTCGCCGACGCCGGCGCGGAGGCGTCGCGCCTCAGCCAGGCCCGGGACCGCGACCCGTGACACGATAGACGTGGCCGTGCTCGAGCACGAGGCGACTCCCGTCGGTCTCCCATCGGCGCTGGACGGCGAGATAGTCTAGGTGGTCGAGGATCCACGCGCAGGCCGGGGTCACCTCGGGCTCGAGCATCGCCCGTAGATAACCGGGGATCGAGCTGTACGAGCCGAGGTACTCCATCTCGTCGGAGGGCGGGTCTCCCAGGCCTGGCGTCGGCGGCGCGGGGTTCTCGTCGCGGTCTCCGTCGATCGGGTCGGCAGGGTCGTGGGGCGGGTCGTCGGGGCTGGTGGAGTCATGCATACTTACACTCTGCATCCTAGGCTTCGTAGAGTAAGCGTTCAGTATGCAACAGACAAGCACGTCGATACAAGACCCAAGGACACGATTTCCTGCCCTACACTGCGTCCGTGTCTCCCGCCCTCACCTGGGCCACCACCGAGCAGGTCGCGACCGCGGCCGGCGTTCACCAGACCACGGTGGGCCGGTGGCTCAAGCAAGGGCTGCTGCCCGCGCCGGAGGTGCGGAACATGGGTCGGCGGGGTCGAACGACCCGATGGCCCCTGCATGCCCCGGATCAGGCGCGCTGGGTGAAGACACAGCTCGACGCAGGGTTTTCCTTCGACGAGATCCGCGCCGCCCTGGATGCCGGGGAATTCGTCCCGCCCGGCTCCCCCTGACTCGCACCCCGAGCCGCGCCTTACCCCGACAAACGTGCCGCCATCGTCGTCCTCACTGTCAAGCGCCTCGGTGTCTTCTATGTCATCTCGAGGTCCACCGCATCGCCGTCTTGCGGACAGAGGACTTGATCGACCTCCTCTACTGGCTCAGGTAACCGCTCGGTCACCCCCGTCGTGACCGAGGACCGGGCGACGGCCATAGTGTCTGTCGCTGCTGGGAGAGTCTGCTTCCAGAAGGCCGGCGCGAGGTCGAGTAGGGGTGTACGGGCCAGTCCTGGAGGAGGAAGGCAACCATGCGCCGTCGGAGACACGAAGAAGAGGCTGGGAGAGGCACGGACCCTGGTTGACATTATGCGTCCCATGATGCGAAGATGGGACGAGGAGACTTTATGCCCGCGATGAATGATGGAATTGAATTCGTGATTGATTCTTCTCTTTCAAAGATTGACCGTGGAATATCGGTGAACCTTAAGGATTCATTAGTTACTATTAGTAAGTCGGTATTTAATTTGGCGACGGGTAATTTAGCGGGAATGGTGACCGATGCGATCGAAGGGCTGAAGTCCATGTCAATCGTTGGTGAACTCTCAGTGGAAAGTTTAACGTGGATGTTGATTCGAAGGTCGTTCACCCGCTCCTTGCTGGAGTTGATTCGTGAGATGGAGCCCGCGTGGTTGTCAGGGCGAACACAGGTCGATGAGGCGGCTGAGTTGAACTTTTATGAGG
>Ga0075163_10008375_pt1 | contig 13631 bp, 14 predicted proteins | sample JI1023141ADNA_FD_71478 | JGI IMG/M metagenome (GOLD analysis project Ga0075163, IMG submission 71478) | Wastewater effluent complex algal communities from Wisconsin, to seasonally profile nutrient transformation and Carbon sequestration -... | ecosystem: Engineered > WWTP > Effluent > Algae...
CGCATCGCCAGCCAGCCGGAGGTAGTCGGTGACAAACACGCGCCCATTCGCCACCGCAGGTCCCGCAAAGCCCCCGTGGATCGTTTTGCGCCAGCGCGGCTTCAAGCCCTCGGCGGGAAACTCGCGAACGATGCCCGGCTCACTCCAGACATCATCGCGATTCGGCCCCATCCACTGCGGCCAGTCGGCTGCGTGTGTGAAGGAAGACGACAAGCAAACAGCCCATGCGAGGTAAGTGAGACGGTTGATGATCATTGAAAGGTATAACGCGCCAAACCACGCGAGCTTCCAATGCAGCCATCACGCTTGACTCTAGGCTCACGACTACACAAAAAGCGCCGCGATGGGGCTTCCTTGGTCGGTGATCGGCACAGGGCGGTCGCCGTCGTAGAGGTTTTTGCGGTTGTCCACGCCGATGGCGGCGCAGACGGTGGCGAAGAAGTCGGGCACGCTGACGGGATGGGAGACGATCTTTTTCGAGAGTTCATCGGTCTCGCCCCAGGCACCGCAGTGCTTCAGGCCGCCTCCGGCGAGCACGCAGGTGAAGGCGCTGCCCTGATGGCCGCGTCCGCCGCCGCTGTCGAACTCCGGCGGCCTGCCGAACTCGGTGGTGACTGTGATGAGGGTCTTATCGAGCAGCTTCTTGGTCTCCAAATCGCGAATCAAGGCGGCCATCGCTTTGTCGAGTTCCTGAATCAGAACATGCTGCTGGAGGATGCCTTCCTTGTGAGCATCCCAGCCCGCTCCGTTGATGAAGTTCAGGTTGTGGGACACCTCGATGAAGCGCACACCGCGTTCGACCAGTCGGCGGCTGAGCAGGCAGCGCTGCCCGAACTCACCACCGTATTCATTGCGCAAGGCCGCTGGCTCCGAGTCGAGCTGGAACGCGCGATTGAAGGTCGGCCCGCTGAGCTTCAAACTCTGCGCGATGGCGGCGTCGTAGCTCTGCAACTGCCGGTCACTGGTCTCTCCGGCGCTTTCTTGAAGTGCGGTGAGATAGCGTTCGCGACGTGCCTGACGCTTCATTGATATGCCCGGTGGCAGGGAAAGTCCCGCAGGTCCGCGAGCGGTGTCGGTCAGGTAGAGGTAGCTGGATTGAGCGCCTAGGAATCCGGGGCCGCGCGTGACATTCGGGTAACCGATCAGAACATAGGGCGGAGCATCTTCAGCGGCTGCTCCGCGCTCGTGGGCGATGATGGAGCCGATGGAGGGATAGCCGATCGTGCCGCTAATGGCCCGCCCGGTGTGCATTCGGTTGGTGGCGGCGGCGTGCTCGTCGATGACGTCGTGATTCACGGTGCGCACCGCGGTCACGCGATCCATGAGCGGAGCCAGTTTGGACAAATGCTCGCACACACGCACACCAGGCACGGCGGTGTCGATGGAGGGGTAGTAGGAGCCGGGCTTGTTCGTTTTCGGGTCACCGAGGCGCTTCGGGTCAAAGGTGTCCGTCTGCCCCATGCCGCCGCCGAGCCAGATGGAGATGACGTGCTCTGCTTTGCCGCGAACCGGTTTGGATAGTGTCTCCGCGAGTAGCGTGTGTGGCAAAGCCAAGGAAGCGCTGGCTTGGAGAAAGTGTCTGCGATTCATGAAAGTGGTGTTGGTGGATTAGAAGGCTTAGTTCACGGCACCCAGACAAAGTCGCGATGGGTGATGAGGCTCCAGACGATGTCTTCATAGACCTCTCGCCATTCGGGGCGCAGGCGTGGATCGGGGCTGGGGCCTTTTTGGACGCGGTTTTCGATCTCTTGCTGGATTGTGTTGGCGTCGGGAATGACGTGATTGAGCCAAGTGACGAGACGGAGCGGTTTGGGCGGTGTGGGGACTACGATTTCATTTTTGGGTGTGAGTCGATTTTCAAAGCCCGACCGCAAATCCGGCAGGAAGGAGTCCTTCTCGGAGGGTTGTGGGCTGCGGTTGAGAAAACGGAGAAACAACTGCTCCAGCAAGACTTCCGGCGATTGGGCTTCCACCGCGAGATCGGCCAGTTTCGACTTCCACGAGGCTCGGGACAAAGCCTGGGTCAGGATGCCGTTTTCGAGGATGCCGGGCTGGAGGACGTTGGATTCGGTCTCGCGCACGAAGACTGGTTTTTGACGAGCACCATTCCATCCGAAGGCCTCCAGCACGTTCACCACGGCCTGCGCACGCGGCAGGGCGAGGCTGGGGCGGTCGCGTTCGTTGTTGAGGCTGGCGAACATCCACGCACGATGCGGAAGACCGAGGTCCTGGCGGTTTTGCAGCGTCTTTGAGCCGTCGTGCACGAAGGTCATGGGCTCGGAATCAATCGCAGCTCCGGCGGCGGCGTGCAGCGAGTCTACGATCTGCTCGGCGGTAAGTCGGCGACGTGCGGGTGACTGGAAATAGCGTTCCTCGGGGCCAGCGGAAGCCAGATTTTCCAAACCAGCCTCACGCTGATAAGCCTGCGAGGTGACGATGAGCCGGATGATGTGCCGGACATCGTAGTTCGCGGCCAGCAGTTCGTTGGCGAGCCAGTCCAGCAACTCCGGGTGGCTCGCATCGTGACCTTCCCAATCCTGAACGGGCTCCACAAAACCCGCTCCCATGAGCCGCTTCCAGAGGCGGTTCACGATGACGCGAGGGAAGCGACGATTCTCCGGCGAGGTGATCAAAGCTGCGATGCGCTCTCGAGTGTCCTTTGAATCTTCGAGAAGCGCATCGAGACCAGCGTTTTCCATCGCGCCAGTGACGGCGGCAAAGGGCCAGACAGGCGTCACGGGCTCGTCCGGCTTCAACGTCACGCGAATCAAGGACTCGCGGGCCTTTTTTTCAAAGAACGCGGCTGGCACTCGGCTGGTCTTCGGCACCGTCACAGTCTTGCGCTCCAACATCGCGGCGAGGGAATAGAGATCGCGCTGCGTGGTGCTGTGATAGGGCGAGTCATGGCAGCGGGCGCACTGCAACTCCACGCCGAGAAACGCGGCGGCGATGATGTGGCCCTTCGTCGCGAAGGGCGCGTCGTTTTCTCCTGCCTGTGCAAAACCGGCGCTGCCTCCGTGGGCGGCATCTCCGCGCATCATGAGCAGCTCTGTGACCATGCGGTCGAGCGGCTTGTGATCGCGCAGTGAATCGTGCAGGAACCAGCGAAACGGCCCGGTGCTGTTGAGCGAGGCATTGATCAGCGTGGGATTCTCCGCGAGCGCATCCAGCCAGTGACTGATCTCGTGATCGGCACCGCGTTCATCCGCCAGAAGGCGATCAATGAGCTTTGTGCGTTTGTCAGGAGACGAGTCCGCGAGAAAGGCGGTGACCTCATCCGCGGCGGGCGGCAGGCCGACGAGGTCGAGATAGATGCGACGGAGAAAAGCCGCATCGGAAGTGACGGGCGTTTTCGCGAGCTTCGAGGCATCCACCGGCGGTGCAGGCCATGGCGCACCGTCGCGAATCCACGCTTCCAGCCGTGCGATCTGCTCCGGTGACAATCGATCGCCCGTGGGCGGCATGACGTGGTCTTCGTCATTAGAACGAATACGCTTCAGCAGCTCACTCGCGGCTGGATCACCGGGAATAACAGCCGCCAGCTCCGAATCACCCGCCCGCAAGGCCGCCTCGCGAGTGTTCAGTTTCAACCCGCCCTTGTCCTTCTCACCGTGGCAGCGGAAACACTGCTCGCGCAGGATCGGCAGCACCTCTTCATGGAAGGTTTTTGCCGCTGCAGAGTCCGCTGGGTTCGAGGCGAGCGCCTTCTCGATTTTTGTATCGATGAAGGCATCCACGGGATGGCCTTGGCGCGGTGGTTGCGGTGCTGGATGCTGCTTCACCCATGCCTTGGCGATGCCATGTCGCTTTTGCCAAAACGCGTCGCGTGACTTTGCGGCTTCACGTCGATTGGCATCATCAAGACGCGCCAGCGAGGCTTCGATTTCAGCGAGCACCGGCTCGATCTGCGCATCCGTCAAAGGAAGCTCTGGCCTGCTCGCAGCACGAAGAATGGAAAACGCATCACGCTTGGCCGACTCGATGGCGACACAGACCTCGCCCGTGTCGGTGCGCATGTTTTTCCCTCCGACGATCAACTCCAGCACGACGCGGCTCGTTTTCGGTGGCGAGGCCGTCACCATGCCGAAGACCTCTTGCTGCTTGTATCCTTTCACCCGCACACCGGGATGCGGTGCCTCGGCTAGCGGCGTCAGCGGATCAAAACCATTCTCGCCATTGCCGACAGCGGGTTGCGTCTCAGCGATCAGTTTGCCATCCACCCAAAGGCGGGCGAGTCCACGCGTGCGCAGCATCAGGCGATGCGATCCCTGCGGCAACTTCACGTCCGAGGCCATGCGCAGCACCACGGGAGCCGCCCAAGCCGAGCGAATGCCCCAGTCATCGTAACGCAAAGGCATGCGAGGCAGCAGAAAGGCATCACCCGACCAGCGGAGCATCTCTTTCGGCGTCTCCAGCGAGTTCGGCCAACGATTGGCGGTGCTGTGGCCTTCATTCACCTGCACCAGCACCTTGCCCTCTTCGATTTTTCCCATGTCCGGCATCTTCGCCACCTCGGGCAGCACCACCTGCGGACCATCTTTGCGCCGACAATGCTTCGCGATCTCCGCATCGCTCAGCGCACGACGATGAATCGCCACGCCATCGAGAAATCCCGTCAGACTGTTGCCCGCGCTGCCGCCGAGCGACGAGCCGATCCACACATCGTCATCATCCACCACCGGAGCCTTTGTGGTCGGGCCATCGACACTCCAATCGCCATCGGTTGCCACACCATCGATCCATCCACGCATCGTTTCCGGCCTGCCAAACTCATAAGCCACCGCCACATGATGCCAGCCCGATTTGATCTGAAAAGACGCCGTGGAGTTCCACAGATGCCACGTGTTGCCACCACCGGGTGCAGGAGCACTGGCAAAGAGAAAACTCAGATGCGCCAGTCCCTCGCTCCCGCCAATCACCCGCAGCGACCAGTTTTGATTGTTGCGTGCGAAGTGCGGCGAGTTCGTGCGGCCTTTGCCGATCAAATACACCGGCTGCCCCGGGCCGATCTTGTCCACCTTCACCCAGGCCTCCAGCGTGATGGCATCGCCCTTCGTGAAGTCGAACGGACTCTGCGCTCCCGAGTCCTTGATCTCGTATCGCGAGCCTTTGCCCTGCAACTGAATGGCCGTGTTGTTCGCCTCAAAGTCCGGAAACTCCGGCGGTCGAGGCCCCGCCTGATCTCGCACCACGCCCCCGACCGAAATCAGCGGAGCCGACTCCTCCTGCCCAAAGTCCAGTTGCAGCACCGGCTTGGCCTCATCGGCATGAAGCCTCGTGGATGATGCGAGGAATAGAGCAAATAGGATGAAGAGATGGATGGGAATGAGCTTCATTCGAGCACGATGGGCCGAAATGATACGCTCAAGCTCAATGAATCACTCTGCTTGTCGGCAAATCTTGAGTGGAGGCCGTTCAACAACCAACGGGGCACGAAGGGACGCAGACAGGACGGAGGAAGCAACGGCTTTAACTACTGATTGTCGCTTTGACGGGATTCATGCACCAGAGCCTCGCGGATGGTGGTGCGGGCCTCGGGGGAGAGCTGCGGTTCGGGAACGGCCTCGGAGTGCTCGCCACAGCAGCGGACGAGATGATGCAGGTGCTTGAACTGATCGGGCAACGGTCGGCAGACGTGGCACATGAGGCAATGCACGCGGAGTGCGATGCGCTCGCGCCGGGTGAACGGGCGGTCGATCTGCTCGGCGGCGAGCTGGGCAAAGTGGCGGCAGGAGATGCCCATCATGCTCATGAGCGGGCACATGAGCCGCTGCATGAGGCGGTAACGCAATCCAGGTGGCGGTGGCGATGTTGGTTTCCCGGTGTTCATGGAGTCACATCGTGATGTTGAAGGCAGGCGCGGAGTTGATGACGTGCACGAGTGAGCAGCACAGCAGCGCTGCCGGGGGTGACACCTGCGGCGGCGGCGGCCTCCGGCACGGGCAGGTCGTCCATCTCACGCAGGGTGAAAAGGGTGCGCAGGCGCTCCGGCAGGCGTTGCAGGCAGCGCCGCACCCAGGCGAGCACGTCGGCGCGGGTGGCGGTTTCTTCGGGTGAGGCGGCGAGGAGTTCCATGCCGTAGGAGGGATCGATCTTCCACTCGCCGCGCTGGTTAAAGAGGGCGTCCATGGGATCGGTGCCCCAGTTTTCATCGGTCTCTTTGTCACCGGGTTTCATGGCGGTGGGCGTGCGGTGGGCACTGCGATGATGATCGAGCACTTTGAATTTCATGATGCCGATGAGCCAGGTCGAGAGGGCGGAGCGTCCGTCGAAGCTGTCCTGCTTCCGCCAAGCGGTGACGAGCGTCTCCTGCACGAGGTCCTGGGCATGTTGATGATCGCCCAGGCGCTGGAAGGCGTAGGCGTAGAGGCGCTGGGCCTCAGCCATGAGGGATTCGACGGTGAGCTGATTCATGCGTGGGAAGAACAAACGGCAGGCAGCCCGGACGTGCGCCGCGCTAGCAGCGGAGCACGCCGAGATGAGGTGGCAGGCTCAACGATACGCGCCCTGCTGCGTCTGCGCACCTTTTTGGCAGGAGGAGCAGGTGGATTTGCAACTGGTGAGCGTGAAGACAAGTCCAGTGGCGGCGATGGCAAGGGCAAGGCGTGAGAAGGTGACAAAGGATTTCATGGATGCGTTTGGTTTGTATGTGGGGTGGCGGTTGAAGGTGTCAGCGTGGCCCGGCACGCGCCGAATCACGCTGACATGAGTGAGCCGTCCGCCCGCGCCGGGGCTTAACAGTATTTTTTCAGAGCAGCAGTTCGGGACTCTGCCCGGAAACTTGACTCGCCCACTTTGGTGTAGCTTGAATCTGCATAACCATGATCTCCCGCGCTCTGAAAGTCTCTCTCGTCGTCGGCACCGTGCTGAATCTCATCAACAGTGGTGATGCCTTGCTCGCCGGCCGCCTGCCGGAACACGCGTGGAAGATTCCACTCACCTATCTGGTGCCGTTTCTGGTGAGCTGGTGGTCCAGTCGGGCGGAGCGGAAGGCGAGAACATCGCAGCCCCCATCTGGCGTGATGTAAGTGCTGCATCAAAAATGCCCGGAACGGCTTTGGCGGCCATTCCGGGCATTCGACAAGTTGGGATCAAGCCTGCGGGCGCTTCCACGCGGCGGAGGCAAAGGCGTCGTCCACTTTCGGATCGCCGAGGTGGTTGGCGTAGTTGCTCAGGGTTTTCAGCGCCACGATGGTGATGACATCAAAGACGTGCTGCACGGTGAAGCCCGCGTCGAAAAACGCCTGCTGCTCCGCTTCCGGCACCCAGCCGCGATGTTTCACGAGGCTGCGGGTGAATGCGGAAAGCGCGGCGAGCCGCGGATCAGCCAGCGCCGTTCCATCACGGATGCTGGCGACGGCATCTGGTGATGTCTTCACCATGCCGGCGACGACGGTGTGGGCGGCCACGCAGTATTCGCAGCCATTTTCCACGCTGACGCTAAGCATGACGATCTGCTGCTCCTGCGGTGTGAGTGCCGCGTGTTCTTTGATGAGGCCATTGAGCTGCAAATAGGCGGCCACGGCCAGCGGTGAGTGGGCAAAGATGCCGTAGGTGTTCGGCACGAAGCCATACGTCTTCTGCACTTGCTCCAGCAAGGGCTTCACAGTGGCAGGGGCGTTGTCGAGGGTGATGAGGTCGAGTTTCATAGGGGGATTGGTCTTGTGTGTTAGTTGGCGAGCAGTGCGGCGAGCGTTTTGGCGAAGTCCTTCGGTGAGGTGCCTCCGACAACATTGCCGATGGGCTTGCCGGTGCTGTCGAGGAACTGGATGTGCGGGATGCCGCTCACGCCGAACTTCTGCATGGCAGGGATGTTGGCCTCCGCATCGGCATCGAGGTAGGCCCAGACGAACTTGTCATGGAAGGGCTTCACCGCATCGCTGGGATACACATTCTTTTTGTTCGCCTGACAGGGCGGGCACCAGGAAGCGGAGAAGATGGCGACAATAGGCTTGTGGGTTTCGCGGGCTGCTTTCAAAGCCGCATCGTAACTGGTGATGAAGGCAGGCGAGCCTATGGGGAAGTCGCTGGCGTGGCTGGCGGACGAGAAGACCGCAAGCAGGGCGAGCGCGGACAGCGCAGTGAAGAGGAGATGACGTTTCATGGGTGTTTTGTTTGGATAGGTTGAGTCGCGAGTGAAGAGCGGCGCTCTTCCTTCTCGCGGAAATGAGCCGCCTGGGTGTGGCAGGGGCTTAACAAAAATCTCTCCGCCCGAAAAAGGCTGTTAATGACTGCTGCCTGCTGAACGGCTCACCAGTGCCATGAAAACCCAAACTTCATCCCCCTCCTGCTCCAAAGACGGCTCCTGCGGCCCGTGCTCACGCGGTCTGTGCCCTGGCACCATCCTCCTCGCCGCTGTCCTGCTCGTGCAGGGTGGCATGGCGCTGTGGCATTGGCTCGTTGGCTGAAAATGGCTGCGACTACACTTCTCCACCCACTACCCATCGCTCACCATGCAACTCCCCGACCGCCTCCTTAAGTTAGCCTTGTTTGGCAATGCTTTTTTCTCACTCACCTCCGCCGCTGTTTTTTTGATCTGGCCGGATTCCGTGTCACGGTTCCTCGGATTGGAGGCACCTCTGCTGCTGCAAGTAGTCGGTGCGGGGCTTGCCCTTTTTGCGATGGACCTCTTTCATCAGGCCACACGAAGCCGAATGGCGACATGGAGGGCACTGCTCGCCAGTGGTGGTGATTTTGCATGGGTGGCTGGCTCAATCATCCTGCTCGTGTTTTTCTCCGGAGTGCTATCCAATATGGGGCTGGTCGCAGTCGCATTGGTAGCGGCTGTGGTCGCCAGTTTTGGGTGGCTTCAAATCATCGGCATTCTGCGTGTGCATCGTGCCGCAAACGGACGGGATTTCCGCCATTGCATTGCTGTGGAGGCGCAGGCGCCGGCGGAGTCAATGTGGCGTGTGATCGCTGACTTGGGTGACATCGCGCACTATATGCCGGAACTGAAGCGCTCATCCCTCCGCGTTGGTCAGGTGCCGGGTATCGGCACCGTCCGCGAATGTGAGGACATGGTAGGAAAACGATGGGCAGAGGAATGCACCGCATTTGATCCTGAACAGCGAAAACTGGAGCTGAGATTCCTGACTGAGGAACCCGGCTTCCCTTTTCCCGCACACCAAATGAGAGGCGGCTGGCAGATCATCCCGCTGGGAGCCTCTCGCTGTGAAGTGCGGGTGTGGTGGGAACTCGACCCGAAACCACGCTGGCTCACTGCCGTGTTGCTGCCTGTGCTTGGCTGGCAGGTGGATCAAAACTTCCCCAAACTGATTTCCCGTATGGCAGCAGAAGCCTCTGGCGGCTCAAATGAAGTGCCTCAGCAAACACGACATCGTCTTGCAAGGCTGCTGCCTCAACCTTGCTGAAGATCCCGAAGCCAGCGCCCGCCAAAACACCGCGCAGTATGAGCTGCGGCGCGTGGCGGGTAAGCCTTGAACAGCCAGTCAGCGTAGCAGCGCCTCGGAAAAAAGCTGTTAATGACTGCTGCTTGCTGAACGGCTCAACAGTGCCATGAAAACCCAAACTTCATCCCACTCCTGCTCCAAAGACGGCTCCTGCGGCCCGTGCTTACGCGGTCTGTGCCCTGGCACTATCCTCCTCGCCGCTGTCTTGCTCGTGCAGGGCGGCATGGCGCTGTGGCGATGGCTAGTCGGCTGAAAACTTCATCCCAATCCACTCCATGAAGACTCGTCTGAAACAATTTTTTGCCGACTACGGCTTCGCGCTACTGCTCCTCCTCAGCGTGATCGCCTACGTCAGCATCTCCGGCATGTTTGGCGCGTGCCCGGCCTGCCGTGCCATCACGAACTCCGTGGGCATGCCCCAGCTCGGAAAATAATCTCCTCTCATGCCTGAAGCCGACGCCTGTTCATTCTCCGAGTGTTTGTTCGATGAAAATGCCGCCCTGCTGGAGCGCACCGCCGCGCTGCTGGCGGACTTGGAGGCGGAGGCCTATGCAGCCGTGGATGCGCGATGCCTCGGCGGCAGCATCGGCGGGCATACGCGGCATTGCGTGGAGTTTTACCAGGTCTTTCTGGCCGGGCTGGACAGTGGGCGCATCGACTACGACGCCCGCGCCCGCGATGTGCGAATCGAAAACGACCTTCCTCACGCCGTCGCGGCCCTGCGGCACACCGCTGGGCATCTGCGGGAGGTTTCATCCTCGCAGGACACGATGCACCTGCTCCGCGTGATCGAAAACCACACCGGCAGCGACTCGGACTGGTCCGCCACGAGCGTGGGCCGCGAGCTGCGCTTCCTCCTCAGCCACACGGTGCATCACTGCGCCCTCATCGCCATCCTGCTGCGCCTGCGTGGCTGCGAGGTGCCGGAGGGCTTTGGCATCGCGCCATCCACTCTGCGGCATCGTGCCGCGCAATCCGCCCCCGCCACATGTGCAGCGTGACATGGACTCATCCACGCGCAGGAGGGCTGGTGCTGTGCTTCAATCGCGATGAGAAACACACACGCCCCGCAGGTCTGCCACCGTGCGTGTGGGGCGCGGGCAGCTTCCTCGCGCCGCGTGATGCCGCTGGTGGTGGCACCTGGATGGCGGTGCGGCGGGATGGAGTGGTGCTCGCGCTGCTGAATCATTACCCCGCAGGCTTCTCACCTGCTGCCGCCGCGCCGAGTCGTGGAGCTTTGATCCCATCGCTGGCTGCTGAGGAGGAAAAACTATCCACCATCACGCTTCGCCCTCACTTGCGTCCGGGGATGAATCCCTTCCGCCTGCTCTGCCTGATGCCGGGTGACCAACGCGCACAGCTTTTCACCTGGGATGGCACCATGCTCACGCAGCGGCGGCTCGCTGCCCGCCACACGGGTTTTCTCACCAGCTCCTCCTGGAACACCGCTGCTGTGCTGACCTCACGTCATGCCGTTTTTCGTCAGTGGCGCAAAAGGCATCCGCAACCTTCGCTGGACGATTTGGTGGCTTTTCATCGCGAGACAGAGAATCCGCACGGTGCAGCCTGGGCCGTGTGCATGAGCCGCGAGGACGCCCGCACGGTGAGCCTCGACATCGTTCACCTCCATGAAGGTGCTGCCGCGATGACGCATCATCACCGACCGCATGATGCGCCGGGCTTTGCCTGTAAAACGCACCGTGCCGAGCTACGGCTGACCTCCTGCTCAAACGCCTCATGACCACACCGAGACTTTTCATCGACAGCGCCACGCTGCTGCCACGCGGCCTGCCGCGCCTGCTTTACCGTGTCATCCAGCCGGTGGTGGATCGTGTGTGCGGCTTCAAGGCGATGAATGACATCTACGCCCGGCTGCAATGTCCCGACATGACCGCACCGCGCTTTTGCGAGGGGGCGCTGCAATTTCTCAATGCCCGCGTCGAGTGGCCGGAAGAGGCCGCGCTGGCCCCGCTGCGTGCCTGGCAGGGACCGCTCGTGCTGATGGTGAATCATCCCTTCGGCGGCACCGAGGCACTGGCACTCATGCTTTTGATGGAGCGGCTACGCCCTGGAAAATGGCGGCTCCTTGCAAACAGCCTGCTCACCGCCACGCCGGAACTCGCGCAGCATCTCATCGCGCTCGATCCGCTCGGCCAGTCGCGTGCGGTGAATCATCGCGGCTTCACCGAGGCGCGGCGCTGGCTCGACAGTGGCGGCCTGCTCGCCGTCTTCCCTGCCGGACGCGTGGCCGCAAGGCATGCCGAGCATCAAGAAGTGCTCGATCTGCCGTGGAGTGATCAGTTTGCCCGGCTCGCCGCCTCCACCGGAGCCGCCGTGGCGCTACTGCATGTGCCTGGAGCCAACAGCGACCTCTTTCTCCGCCTGCCGACACAATGGCCGCGCCTTCGCTCTCTCTTTTTGCCGCGCGAAATGCTGCGCCGGTCCAAACCTGCCGTGAGCTTTCACATCGGGCCGCTCATGGAGCCATCGCACGTCACGCAGCTCACACGTCCAGGCCGTGCGGGAGCGAAGCTCCACGCCCGCTGCCATCTCCTCGCTGAAATCCGCACCGTCGCCCTCGCTGCACCCGACAACAAACCATCAGCCATCGCTCCAGCAGGCGAACCTGCCGCGATGACCACCGAAGTGGCGCAGCTCGCCGCTGGCGAAGGCCATCTTTTCACCCAAGGGCGCTTCACCGCGCTGCTCTGGCAGCGGCACGAGGCCCCGCAGCTCTTCCACGAACTTTCCCGACTGCGCGAGATCACCTTCCGCGCCTCGGGACAAGGTGGCGGTAGCAGGGTGGACATCACGCGGGAGGATGACTACTACCACCAGCTCGTGCTGTGGGATCAGGAGCAGCAGCGACTCGTCGGTGCCTATCGTCTCGGCATCACGGCGGAGGTTTTGCGCCAGCACGGCCAGCAGGCGCTTTATCTCGATCATGTGTTTCACATCGAGCCCGCGTTCTTCGATGAAATCGGCTCCGCCATCGAACTGACGCGCAGCTTCATTCATCCCGATTACCAAAAAGACCCGCTCGCCCTTTCCCATCTCTGGCGCGGCCTGGGCCAAGTCTGCGCCCGGCGCGGCATCCGCAGCCTTTTTGGCTCCGTCACCATCCCCGCCACCGTGAGCGACGCGTCACGCGCCGTCATCGTCGAGCACCTGCGGCGTCATCATCTGGAAGAAGATGCCTTGCGGCGTCTCATCCGCGCCCGTTCGCCCTTCCAGCCGCCCGGCATTGCCCACCACCTTATTGCCGACGCCCATGCCGAAGCCCCCATCGAGTCCCTGCGCGACTGCGTGCAGGCCCCCGACGGCACCCCGCGCCCCATCCCCCCGCTCATCCGCCATTACCTCAGCATGAACGCTCGTTTCCTCGACTTCCACATCGAGCGCGAGTTCGGCAACGCCCTCTACTGCCTGCTGCGCGTGGATTTGCAAAAAGCCCCCGCCGCACACCTGCGGCGGTTTTTGGGCACGTCAGCTCGCTGAACGGCGAAATTCTCACATTCATCCTTTTGCTCCGCGCAGAGGTTGAATGACGCCGCGATAGCTCTCGCGCAGGAGCGTGAGGTCCGTCTCGATGGCGAGATGGGTGAAGCCGAGGGCTTGCAGCTCGGCAAAATCATCTGTTTGGCGACAAAACAGGCCGCAGGCCTTGCCCGCTTCTTTGGCGGCGGTGGCGACTTCTCGCAGGCAGGCGTTGAAGTCGAGCTGGGTGCGTTCGGGGTAGGATTGAAGCTGGAGTTTGAGGTCCATCTGGCGATGAGCAGGACATCGACACCATCCACGGCAGCAATGGCGCGGGCGTTTTGCACTCCTTCGATGGTTTCGATCTGCGCGTAGAAGACGGGCTTCGGCATGTCGCGATGCAGCCCGTAGTCGTAGGCTCGCACCATGCCAGCAAGCCCACGATCGCCATGCGGCGGGTAGCGCATGGCACGCACGCAGGCAGCAGCTTTCTCAGCAGTGGAAACCATCGGCACCATGATGCCCGCGGCGCCCCAATCGAGGCAACGCGCGATCTGTTCTGGATGCGGCGCACCGACCCTGACGATGGCTGCGGCATGGCGGATCACCTGGATTTGCGAAAGCACCGCCGCCTCCGTGCCGCAGCCATGCTCGAGATCGATGAGCAGCCAGTCAAATCCGCTCAAGTCCGCGAGTTCGGCAACGATGGGGGAACCGGTCTGGAGCCAGGTGCCGAGTTGG
>Ga0075163_10008376_pt1 | contig 13630 bp, 10 predicted proteins | sample JI1023141ADNA_FD_71478 | JGI IMG/M metagenome (GOLD analysis project Ga0075163, IMG submission 71478) | Wastewater effluent complex algal communities from Wisconsin, to seasonally profile nutrient transformation and Carbon sequestration -... | ecosystem: Engineered > WWTP > Effluent > Algae...
CGGCGCAGGCCGGCGCGAGCAGCGCGACGGCGAGGCCGAGGCCGAGCGCCGCGCCGAACCGTCGCGCCCCCGCGGCGCGATCGCGCCGGTCGCCGATCACGGCGCGCCTCGGGCGACGATCTCGACCGCGTCGTCGGTGACCGTGATCGCGGCGTCGAGGCCGTCGGCGGTGCGGAGGTGGCCGGCGATGCGGGCCGCGCTCAGGCCGTCGACCTCGAGGGCGACCTGGCCACGGGTCACGCCGGCGAAGGTGACCTTGGGGTCGCCGGGCGCCGACGCCAGGCGGGCGCGGATCGCCGCCACCGCCGGCCAGGGTGTGGCGCCCCGGATGCGGACGGTCACGCCGTGGGCGGCGGCGATCGGCGGCGCGTCGACGATCGGCGCGCCCGCCACCGGCGCAAGGCCCAGGCCCGCGGCGATCACCGCCCCGGCCGCGGCCTCGGCGGCGGCGACCGGCAGCCGCTCGCGGTCGGGCTTGCCGACCGCGCCGCTGGCCAGGGTGGCCTCGGTCATGACCGCGCCGCTGCCGACGTCGAGCACCCGGACCACCGCGGTGGCCGGCGCGGCCCAGGCGCCGACCCCGCGGATCGGCCCGGCGTCACCGACCACGATGCCGACCACCACCGCGACGTCGGCCCGGGCGTCGCCGGCCAGGGCGCGGGCGCCGGCGTCGTCGAGCGGCAGGCCGCCGGCGTCGTCGGGCGGCGGGCCGGCGGCCGACGCGGCGACCACGGCGAAGCCGGCCCGATCGAGGGCCTGCCCGACCGCCGGCAGCCCGGGGACGTCGTCGGTGGCGGCGGCGCCGAACGACGACAGCGGCCGGCCGAGGCCGGTGACCCGCATCAGCACGGTCGCGCGCCGGCGGGTCACCGGCGGCGGGGTCGGCGCGGTCGCGACCGCGGCCAGGGTCACGCCCAGCTCGCCGAGCCGGGCGCGGAGCTTGTCGCGATCGACCTTGATCGCGACCTCGAGCACGACCTGACCGCCGGCGGTGCGCTGATCGGTGACCGAGAACGAGGCGACGAAGCGGCGGGCGCGGCGGATGATCTCGCGGTCGACCGCGTCGGCCTGGGCGCGGGCGGCGCTGCCGGCGAGATCGGCGACCGCCTCGGTGACCGCGGCGGCGAAGGCGACGTCGAGGGCGCGGGTGCGGGCGTCGTCCAGGTCGGCGGCGGCGACGCCCTCGGCCTGGTAGGTCACGACGTCGTCGGCGACCGCGCGGCCGACGGTGGCGGCGAGCAGGACGGCCGCGACCAGCGCGCCCACCCCGGCGAGCGAGGCGGCGCCGGGCGCGCCGGCGGCGCGGGACGTGCGAGCTGCGCCTGGCGCCGACCGGGTCATGGTTGCTGCGTTACCACCACCACGACGCGCGCGCCAGCCGGCGGCGCGGCGCCGGCCACCGTGAGCGCGCCGGCGGTCGCGGCGGTGATCGGGCGCGGCGCGCCCTGCCCGGCCGGCGGCGCGCCGACGAAGGTGATCGGCCCGGCCCAGGCGCCGGCGCCGACCGTCAGCCCGACCGCCGGCCGGACCCCGGCCGCCCGACCGTCGAGGACGACCACGGCCGCGGCGCCCTCGTCGGACCCGGCCGCGAGCGCGCGCGGCCCGGCCACCGCCTGCCGCACCGCCTCGACGCCGAGGCCGACCTCGACCGCGACCGATCCGTCGGTGGCGAGGTCGCGGGCCACGATCGGCGCGCCCTCGACCTCGCGGGCCAGCGCCGCACGGGCGGCGTCGGTGAGCGGCGGGCCGACCCGCGGCAGCGCGGCGAGCGCGGCGGTCAGCCGGGCCCGCGCTTGATCGATCGCGCGCCGCTCGGCCGCGACCCGCGCCACCGCCGGCGACGGCGCGTGGCGGTCGGCCGGGCCGAGGCCGCGGGCGATCACCACGCCGCGGGTCCAGTCGACGGTGACGCCGGCCGCCACCGGCGCGGTGATCGGCGCCGCGCCCCGCGGCTGGGCCGCGACCGGGCCGACCCGCGCGGCGAGCGCGCCCGCGACGAGCCCGGCGAGCGCCGCGCCGCGGGTCACTCCCACTCGATCGTCCCCGGCGGCTTGCTGGTGATGTCGTAGACCACCCGGTTGACGCCGCGCGCCTCGTTGATGATCCGGTTCGACATCCGCCCGAGCAGGTCGTGGGGCAGCGGCACCCAGTCGGCGGTCATGCCATCGAGCGAGTGGACCGCGCGGATCGCCAGCGCCTCCTCGTAGGTCCGGTCGTCGCCCATCACCCCGACCGAGCGGACCGGCAGCAGCACCGCGAACGCCTGCCAGATCGACTCGTAGAGCCCGGCGGCGCGGATCTCCTCCTCGACGATGGCGTCGGCGCTGCGCAGGGTCTCGAGCCGGGGCCGGGTGATCGCGCCCAGGCAGCGCACCGCCAGGCCGGGGCCGGGGAACGGCTGGCGGTTGACCATGTGGCGGGGCAGCCCGAGCTCGGTGCCGAGCAGGCGGACCTCGTCCTTGAACAGCTCGCGCAGCGGCTCGACCAGCGCCAGGTTCATCCGCGCCGGCAGGCCGCCGACGTTGTGGTGGCTCTTGATCACCGCCGACGGGCCGCGGACCGAAACCGACTCGATGACGTCGGGGTAGAGCGTGCCCTGGGCGAGGAAGCGCGCGCCCTCGATCCGCTTGGCCTCGTCCTCGAACACGGCGATGAACTCGCGGCCGATGATCTTGCGCTTCTGCTCGGGGTCGGTGACCCCGGCCAGCGCGTCGAGGAAGCGATCGACGGCGTCGACCACCCGGAGGTCGACGTGGAAGTGATCGCGGAACATCGCCTCGACCTGGGCCCGCTCGCCCCGGCGCAAGAGGCCGTTGTCGACGAAGATGCAGGTCAGCCGGTCGCCGAGCGCGCGGTGGAGGATGGCCGCCGCCACCGACGAGTCGACCCCGCCCGACAGGCCGCAGATCACCCGGCCGGCGTCGCCGACCTGGGCCTGGATCTTGGCCACCGCCTCGTCGACGAACGAGGCCATCGACCAGTCGCCGCGCAGGCCGCACACCCCGAACAGGAAGCCGGCGAGCAGCTCGGCGCCGCGGGCGGTGTGGACGACCTCGGGGTGGAACTGGACCGCGTGGATGCGGCGGGCGGCGTCGGCGAAGGCGGCGAACGGGCAGTTGGCGCTGGTGCCGGTCTGGACGAAGCCGGGCGGCAATGCCTCGACGTGATCGCCGTGCGACATCCACACCGTCAGCTCGTCGCCGGCGGCCATGGCCCGGAACACCCCCGCCCCGCCCTGCTCGACCGTCAGCGCGGCCCGGCCGAACTCGCGCTTGTCGGCGGGCGTGACCTGGCCGCCGAGCAGGCGGGCGATGAGCTGGGCGCCGTAGCAGATGCCGAGCACCGGCACGCCGAGGTCGAACAGCGCCGGATCGATGGTCGGCGCGTCGGCCGCGTACACCGACGCCGGCCCGCCCGACAGGATGATCGCCGCCGGCGCCAGCGCCCGGATGGCGTCGAGCGTCAGGTGGTAGGGCTGGATCTCGCAGTAGACCGCCTGCTCGCGCACCCGGCGGGCGATGAGCTGCGTGACCTGCGAGCCGAAGTCGAGGACGAGGACGAGCTGGTGATTCATGAACCTTGGCCTCGGGGAAGCGCCCGGGGGATCGACGCGAGCGACGGCCGCGTCGCCGGTCACTCGACGCGGTAGTTGGGCGCTTCCTTGGTGATGATCACGTCGTGGACGTGCGACTCGCGCAGGCCCGACGACGAGATGCGGACGAACTGGGCCTCGCGGCCGAGCTGCTCGATGGTGGCGCAGCCGAGGTAGCCCATCGACGACCGCAGGCCGCCGACCAGCTGGTAGATCGACTCGCGCAGCGGGCCCTTGTACGGCACCCGGCCCTCGATGCCCTCGGGCACCAGCTTCTGCGGCGCGCTGGCCTCGACGTCGTCCTGGAAGTAGCGGTCCTTGCTGCCCTCGCGCATCGCGCCGATCGAGCCCATGCCGCGGTACGACTTGTAGCTGCGCCCCTGGTACAGGATGATCTCGCCCGGGGCCTCGTCGGTGCCGGCGAACAGGCTGCCGATCATCACCGTCGACGCGCCGGCGGCCAGCGCCTTGGCGACGTCGCCCGAGTACTTGATGCCGCCGTCGGCGATGATCGGCACCCCGCCGGCGGCCTTGGCGGCGGCGACCGCGTCGGCGATGGCGGTGAGCTGGGGCACGCCGACGCCGGCGACGATGCGGGTGGTGCAGATCGAGCCCGGCCCGACCCCGACCTTGACCGCGTCGACCCCGGCCTCGATCAGCGCCAGCGTCGCCGCGCCGGTCGCGACGTTGCCGGCGACCAGCTGCATCTTCGGGAAGTTGCGGCGGGTCTCGCGCACCGCCTCGAGCACGCCGGCCGAGTGGCCATGGGCGGTGTCGATGCAGATGAGATCGCAGCCGGCGGCGAGCAGCGCGTCGATCCGGGCCTCGCGATCGCCGCCGACCCCGACCGCGGCGCCGCACCGCAGCCGGCCGAGCTCGTCCTTGGCCGCCAGCGGGTGGGCCTCGGCCTGCTCGATGTCCTTGATGGTGATGAGGCCCTTGAGCCGGCCGTCATCGGCCACCACCAGCAGCTTCTCGATCCGGTTCTTGTGCAGCAGCTCCTTGGCCGCCTCGAGCCCGACCCCGTCGCCGACGGTGATGAGCTTGCGGGTCATGACGTCGCCGACCCGCTGGCTCAGGTTGCGCTCGAAGCGGACGTCGCGGTTGGTGAGGATGCCGACCGGGCGGTGATCGGCGTCGACCACCGGCAGGCCGCTGATCCGGTGGTGGCGCATCAGCGCCAGCGCGTCCTCGAGCCGGCGATCGGGGCCGATGGTGACCGGGTCGACGACGATGCCGCTCTCGGCCTTCTTGACCCGGGTCACCTCGCGGGCCTGGTCGGCGATCGACATGTTCTTGTGGAGGAAGCCGATGCCGCCCTCGCGCGCCATGCGGATGGCGGTGGCGGCCTCGGTCACGGTGTCCATCGCCGAGCTGACCAGCGGCATCCGCAGCGCGATGGCGGCGGTCAGCCGGGTGGCGACGTCGACGTCCCGGGGCAGGACCTCGCTGAACGCAGGCACCAGCAGGACGTCGTCGAAGGTCAGGGCCTCGCGGAGAGTGTCGCCGAGCATGGGGTCCTCGTGGCGGCGGCGGCCCGCCGGTAGGGGCGGACCATACGGCCCACCTCTGACGGGCGCCAGCGCTCCCCCCCCGATCGACCGGGGCGCCACCCCGTCGCCGGCCGCCACGATCGAGTTGCCGGCCGCGGGCGGCCGTGGGATGCCACGCCGATGCGAACGCTCGCGTGGCTGGTGGTGGGCCTGGTCGGGTGCGGCGCGGACAGCGGCCACGGCGGCACCACCCACGGCCCGCTGGCCAGCATCGTGCACGAGGCGCCCGGCGCGGTCCGGCTGCACGCGGTCCGCCACCGGCTCGAGCTCGCCGACCTGCCGGTTTCGGCCTGGGTCGGCCTGCCGGCGCGCGGCACGCTCGAGCTCGACGCGGCGCTGCGGATCCCGGTCGTCAACGGCCAGCGCCGCTACGACCAGGCGCGCGGCACGCTCCGCGTCCGCTGCGTCGATCACTGTCAGCTCGGTGACGACCACGCCCGCCTGCCGTTCCCCGGCGGCGACGCCTTCGGCGGCGACGTCGCCTTCTCGCACCTCGACCTCGACGGCCTCGACGTCGAGCTCACCGTCGCCGACGGCCACGCCCGGGTGACCCGGTGGGGGCTGCGCTCGTTCGACGTCGAGCTCCACGTCGACCTCGACGCCACCCTGGCCGCGACGCTCGGCGCATCGACGGTCAACGGCTGCGTCCGCTTCGGCCCGACCGACGCGCTGGCGAAGCGCGACCCGCGGCTGCACAGCCTGCTGTCGCTCATCAGCCCGGTCCGCGGGGCCGACCAGCTCTCCCACGTCGCGATCACCGGCACCCTGGCCGCCACCCGGCGCGTGCCGCGGGTCTGCGGCGGCGACGGCCCCGCGCCGACGCCGTGACCGATCAGCGGCGTCGCCGGCCGAGCCAGAGCGCGACGCCGAGGCCGAGCCCGATCGCGGCCGGTCCGCTCCCGCCGCCGCCACCCTGACAGCAGCCGGCGGTCCGGCCGTCGTCGCCGGGCCCGCTGGCGTCGACGCCGGCGTCCTGGCCGGGCCCGCCGAGGCAGTCGCCGCTGCCGAGGTCGCAGGTGGTGCCGGCGCCGCAGGCGACGCCGCCGCACTGGTTGCAGCCCGGCAGGCACACGCCGGTGAGGCAGGCCATGCCGGCCGGGCAGTCGACGTGGCTGCACGGATCGATGCAGACGCCGCTGCGGCAGACCAGGCCGGCGGCGCAGGTCACGCCGTCGCAGTTGCCGACCACGTCGTCGCTGCACAGGGTGCCGGTGCCGTCGGGCCGCTCGTCGGTCAGGCCGTCGCAGTCGTTGTCGGCGCCGTCGCAGACCTCGGCCGCCGGCTGGTAGACCTGCTGGCACTCGACGGCGGCGCCGCGGCAGGCGGTGACGCCGTACTGACACAGGCCGGCCCCGCCGGTGGCGCAGGCCTGGCCGCCGCCGGTGCACTCGACGCCGCTGACGCTGGTCACCAGATCGGTGAAGTCGTTGTTGGCCGCGCCGCTGGTGTCCTCCCACGCGAAGTAGAACGTCCGCTCGCGGATCTGGCTGTCGTAGACGATGAGGTGGATGAACGAGTCGGCGCCGACGTGATCGGGGTTGAGCGCGCGCTGCGAGTAGTAGGCGTAGCCGGCCGCGGGCAGGCGATCGACCCGGGCGCAGCAGTCGCCGCCGGCGCACTGCCCGCTGCCGCCGTGCTGCTCGGGGGTGACCAGGAAGAAGCCGATCTCGCCGCCGGTCCAGCGCGGATCGCTGCGGACGTCGAGCACGACCTGCGCGCCGGCGGCGGCGTTGCAGTCGAGCATCGGGTAGAGCGCGGCCGGGGCCGGCGCCTGGCCGGTGACGTTGTACCAGCCGAACACGTTGCCGAAGCGCGCGGTGCCGCGGGTGACCAGGCGGAAGGTCAGCGGGCAGGTCGGGGTGAAGGTCTCGGGCGTGAGCGCGCCGTCGTCGTACGGATCGAGCCCGGCGAGCTGCGACGGGATGCAGGTGTTGTCGTTGAACTGGTGATAGAGCGTGGTCTCGCAGGTGCCGGTCGGGACCGCGCAGTTGCCGGGCGACGGGCACGGCGCGCCGATGTTGCACGGGCCGGCCGGGTCGCACACGCAGGCCAGCTCGGCGGCCAGGCCGGTCGGCCGGTTGCCGGCGCAGCCCATCGGGCTGGGGATGCGCGCCCCGCTCGGCTGCGACAGCGGCGCGGCGGCGGCCGGGGTGGCGAGCGCGGCGGCGGCGATGGTGGCGAGCGAGGCGAGCGAGGCGAGCGAGGCGAGCGAGGGCGGACGAGCGAGCGGCGTCATCACGGTGGCTCCGCGCGGCGGGTGGGCCGCGTTGCGGACGATGGTGCGCCCGCCGGCGACCGCCGCGGGGCCGCGCGGCCGGCGTGCGCGGTCTTGCCGCAGCGCCGGCCGGGTCAGGTCAGCGCGACGGCGGCGGCGACCACGGCGGTGACAATGGCGAGGATCATGAGGCCGTCGAGGATGCGGCCGTAGCTCTGCAGGCGGGCGGTGAACGGCGCGTCGCGATCGAGGGCGGCGGCGGGCAGGCCGGCGTCGGCGGTGGCGCGGGCCAGCGAGTCGAAGCGGTCCCAGTCGCGGCGGGCGAGGAACCAGGTGCTGCCGCGGCGGGCGCGCAGCGCGATGCCGTCGCGGTAGACCTCGACCCGGACGATGCGCTCGCGGCTCATGCGGACGGTGAAGGCGCCCCAGCCCCAGCGGATGCCGTCGGCCGACACCCGGACCCGGGCCCGGCGGACCGCGGCGCCGACCAGGCCCAAGGCGGCGGCGCTGACCGACCACGCGACCAGCGCCGGCGCGCCGCTGCCGCTGGCGCCCCGCTGCCGGCCGATGACGATCACGACCAGCACGGTGAGCGCGACGGTGATCCGCATCGCCGCCTCGGCCAGCCGGCGCGGGCCGGCCGGCGCGGCGAAGCCGGCGGCGCGGCTGTCGTCGTGGCCCAGGCCGGGCGGGGTGTCGATCGCCGCCACGATCAGCCGGGCAGCTCGGCCAAGGCCGCCGCGAGCCGATCGCGCAGCGCGTCCTGGTCGGCGGCGGCCAGGAGCTTGGCGCCGGCGCGGGTGACGTAGAAGACGTCGGCGACCTTCTCGCCCTCGGTCGAGATCTTCGACAGCGAGATGTCGAGCGCGTCGTCGGCGAGGGTGCGGGTGATGGCGTGGAGGACGCCGACCCGATCGCGGGTGAAGACCTCGACGATGGTGGCGTCGGACGACTCGGTGTTGTCGATGCGGATCTCGGTGGCGATGGCGGGCGTGACCCGCGGCGGCAGGCCCGACGGCGGTCGCCGGCGGCCGATCAGCGCGGCGACCGCGGCCGGATCGGGCGCGCCGTCGGCGACCAGGCCGGCGAGGTCGGTCTCGAGCCGCGACCAGCGCGCATCGTCGGCGGCGATGGCGGCGCCGACCCGGTCGCGGACGAAGAACAGATCGAGGGCGAGGCCGGGCCGATCGCCGCCCGGCTCGGCGTGGCCGACCACCGCGCCCAGGACGTCGACGCGATGGGCGACCAGCGCGCCGGTGATGGCGGCGAGCACGCCGTGGGCGTCGGGCGCGACCACCGCGACCTCGCTGTGGCCCTTGAGCGGCAGGTGGGTGACGACCACGCCGACGGTGGCGCCGCGGGCCCGGGTCGCGCCGACCAGGCGGACATGGCGCGCCGCCTGCCGGGCCGAGAGCTGGGCGAGGAAGCGATCGTCGATCGCGGCGACCAGGGTGGTGACGTCGCCGGCGACCGCCGGCCACGCCGCGCCGGTGGCCGGCGCCGCGATCCGCGCCCCCGCCCCCGCCCCCACCGTCACGGGCAACGGCAGCGCGGTCGCGCCCGAGCCATCGGCGCTGGCCAGGAGCGCCAGCACCTTGGCCCGCCGCTGATCGCCGTCGGGGCCGACGGGCGGACCGTCGGGGCCGGCGGCCGCCGCCAGCCGCTCGCGCGCCCGCAGGTACAGCGTGCGCAGGAGCTCGTCCTTCCACGCGCTCATGTTGCCGGGCGCGGTCATCGCCGAGTCGCACAGGGTCAGCAGGTAGAGCTGGGTCAGCCGCTCGTCGTCGCCGATCCGCTCGGCGAAGCGGTGGATGACCTCGGGGTCGGTGAGGTCGCGGCGCTGCGACAGGTGGGCCATCGTCAGGTGCTGGCGGACCAGGAGCTCGGCGACCTCGACGTCGGCGGGGTCGAAGCCGAGCCGGCGGGCGATCGCGCCGGCCAGGACCGCGCCCTTCTCGGCGTGGCCCTTGCCGAGCGGCTTGCCGACGTCGTGGAGCAGCGTGGCCAGGATCAGCGGCGCCAGCCGCCGGACCCGGCCGAACGCCTCGGTCGCCACCGGGTACTCGGCCGCCAGCTCGCCGCGGCCGATCCGCTTGAGCATCGCCACCGCCAGGAGCTGGTGCTGGTCGACGGTGTAGACGTGATAGAGGTCGTGCTGGACCCGGCAGGTGCACGGCGCCCACTCGGGCATCATCGCCGACACCACGCCGAGCTGGTGGAGGTGCTCGAGCGCCGACGGCTGGCCGTGATCGCGCAGATCGACCAGCGCGTCGACGAACAGGCGGGCCGCCACCGGATCGGCGCGCAGCCGCTCGCCCTGGTGCGGCGCCAGCTCGGCGACCACGTCGCGGGTGTGGCCGTAGACCGCGATGCCCTGATCGACCGCGACCCGGAACAGCCGCAGCATCTCGCTCGGCCGATCGGCCAGCACCCGGGCGTCGTGGACCGCGAGCTCGCCGTTGAAGGTGAGGAAGCTGCCGTCGATGCGGTGGATGCGGGGCTTGCGCCGCGGCGGCACCCGCGCGGTCTCGAGCAGGCGATCGCCGACCTGGACCACGCCGCGGGCGTGGAGGTAGTAGGCCTGCATCAGCGCCTCGACCGCGGGCGCCACCGCGGGGCGGACGTCCTTGACGTCGAGGACGTCGGCCTCGGGATCGGCGACCCCGCCGGCGCCGGCGGCCAGCGCCAGCCCGGGCGCGATCGCCTCCTGCAGCTCGAAGGTGAGCTGGTCGCCCTTGCGCTTGCTCGCGAGCTGCAGCAAGACCCGCAGGCCGAGGAGGAAGTCGCGCGCCGACAGCAGCACGTCGGCCTGGCGGCGGCTCAGGTGACCGTCGCGCGCCAACAGCTCGATCGAGTCGCCGTGGCCGGGCAGCGGCGCGCCGCGCAAGAGCCAGCGGGCCCGGGCCGCCCACAGCGCGGTGGCGAGGTCGCGCAGCGCGCCGATGCCCTGCTTGAGGTTGGGCTCGAGCAGGTAGAGCGAGTCGCCGAACCGATCGTGGCGGCGCTTCTTCTCGGCGGCGAGCTGGCCGATGAAGTCGTTGGCGTCGCCGCCCGGCGCGATCGCGCCGCGGGCGTGACGGGCGAGGTCGGCGGTGAGCTCGGCGTCGCCGAGCAGGTGGCGGACGTCGAGCAGCGCGGTCGCGGTCGCGAGATCGTCCTTGGCCAGGCGGGCGGCGGCGCGCGGCTCGCGCACCGCGTGGCCGACCGCGACCCGCGCGTCCCACAGCGGGTAGAGCAGCCGATCGGCGACCAGCTTGGCGCTGGCCTCGTCGCCGCGGTGGAGGAGGATGAAGTCGAGATCCGACGCCGGCGCCAGCTCGCGCCGGCCCCAGCCGCCGGTCGCCACCAGCGCGAGCGGGCCCTTGACGTCGGCGGTGGCGCGCTGCCAGCGCAGCGCCAGATCGCGATCGTAGACGTCGGACAGCGCGGCGGCGGCGGCGGCCCCGGCCCCGGGCGCGCCGGCGACCAGCGTGGCCCGCTGGGCCTCGAGCACCGCCGCGACCTCGGCGCGCAGCCGGGCCCCGGCGGCGACGGTGTCAGGATCGGCGGTGGGCGCGGCGACGGTCGACACGGTCCAGGGTATCGCACGGCCCGGGGATCGGCGAGGCGCGGCGGATCGGCGCCGCGGCGGCAATAACGCCGCACCGCGGAGCGTTGGCGGCGACCATGGTGCGCATGCACGTCGTCGCCCGATCCATCGTCGTCCTCACCGCGTTCGGGGCGCTCGGGGCGCTCGGGCTCTCGCTGGCCGGTTGCCCGGCCGCCGCCCGCGGCCGGTCGAGCCCCGCCGCCACCGCCAGGGCCAACGCCGAGCCGCGCGGGCCGGTGACGCTCACCTACCTCGGCGTCGCCGGCTGGCAGATCGAGGGCGGCGGCCACACCATCCTGGTCGACCCGTACTTCAGCCGGCCCGATCTCGACGGCCCGATCGCCAGCGACCCGGCGGCGGTCGCCGCCCGCAGCCCGGCCCGGGCCGACCTGATCGTCATCGGCCACACCCACGTCGATCACGCGCTCGACGCCGCCGCGGTGGCCCAGCGCACCGGCGCCCAGCTCCTGGGCAGCGACTCGACCGCGATGCTGGCCCGGGCCCAGGGCCTGGCCGACGACCGGATCATCACGGTCAAGGGCGGCGAGGACTTCGCCTTCGACGGCTTCTCGGTCCGGGTCATCCCCGGGCTGCACTCGGCGCTCGGCGACAAGCACGTGTTCGGCCGACCGTTCGCCGCCCCGCCGACCCTGCCGATGACGATGAACGAGTTCGCCGAGGGCGGCACCTTCAACTACCTGATCCGGATCGCCGGCCACCAGATCGTCGTGATCGGCTCGGCCAACTACATCGAGCGCGAGCTCGACGGCCTGCGGCCCGACATCCTGATCGTCGGCACCGGGCTGCGCCAGGAGATCCACGACTACACCTGCCGGCTGGTCGGCGCGCTCGGCGCCCCGCCGCGCATCTACGCCGACCACTTCGACGACTGGCAGGGCCCGCCGATCGACGAGCCGATCAGCGACGACCTGCGCGCGTTCATGGCCGAGGTCGAGGCGTGCGCCCCCGACACCGACGTCGTCATCCCGCGTCACTTCGCGCCGATGATCGTGCCGTGACGGCCGCATCGTCGCCCCCGCGGCAGGCCGTGGCCACCAACCCGAACCCATGCTCGTCGCGATCGCGCGCTGCGTCGCCATCGCCACCGTCCTCGACGAGGCCGCGCCGGCCTACCTGACACCCTGGTCTGAACGGCCTCGCCTCCCGCCGCGATTGCCGTACGGTAGCTTGGTGCGACCAAGGACCGTGCACGGTGGGGCGGGTCGATGCTTGGCGGTCCTCGCGATCGTCGTCGGGTGCGGGGACGCCGACGCCCCCGACGCCCCTGACGCACCCGACGCCCCCGCCGCCGACGCCCCCGCCGGCATGACGGAGGTGACGTTCGTGGCCTCCTCCGCCGACATCCTCAACCCGGAGCGCGGGCTCTACCTGGCCGGCCGGATCGCGGAGGACTGGAACTTCTCGCGGATGCGCGAGAACGGCTTCACGCTGACCTACGCCCACGTCGACCTCGATCCGACGCGACCGATCTCGGGCACGACGCTGACGACGCTCGCGGCCGGGCTCGCGCGGGTCCGCGCGGCGGGGCTCAAGATCATCGTGCGCTTCGCCTACTCCTCGCGGGCCGGGCTGCCCGACGCGCCCCTCGGCACGGTGCTCGGCCACATCGAGCAACTGACGCCGCTGCTGCGCGCCAACGCCGACGTCATCGTGGCGCTCGAGGCCGGCTTCATCGGCGCGTGGGGCGAGTGGCACGGCTCCACCAACGGCCTCGAGACCGCCGCCGCGCGCAAGGCGATCGTCGAGGCCGAGCTCGCCGCGCTGCCGTCGTCGCGCGCGGTCATGATCCGCACGCCGATGTACAAGGAAGAGAGCTGGGGCGGGCCGCTGGTCGAGACCGACGCGTTCGGTGGCGACCCCGGCGCCCGCGTCGGCCTGCACAACGATTGCTTCCTCGCGACCGACTCCGACCTCGGCACCTACGCGCCGCCGGTCGAACGATGGAAGGACTTCGTCGCGCAGGAGGGCCGGTTCACGCCGGTCAGCGGCGGTCCGTGCCGGGTGTCTCCACCGCGGACCTTGTGCCCGACCGCCCTCGCCGAGCTGGCGCGGCTGCACTACTCGATGCTGTCGTCGCGCGGCAACGACGCGGTGTGGGACCAATGGAAGGCCGCCGGCTGCGCCGACGAGATCGCGCGCGACGTCGGCTACCGGCTCGAGCTGCTCGGCGCGCGGTTCGACGAGCGGGTCGCGCCCGGCGGCACGCTCACCCTCGAGGTCCAGCTGCGCAACGTCGGCTACGCGAGCCCGTTCACGCCGCGGCCGGTCCACGTCGTGATCGAGGGTGGCTCCACGCGGCTGACCGCACCGCTGACGGGCGTCGACCCCCGTCGCTGGGAGCCCGGCGTCGACCACACCTTCCGCGTGCGCCTCCGGCTGCCGGCGAGCATCGCCCCCGGCCCGTACCGCCTCGGGCTCTGGCTTCCCGATGCCGATCGCCGACTGCAGGATCGCGCCGAGTACGCGATCCAGCTCGCGAACGAGGGCGTCTGGGACGCCGCGAGCGCGACCAACATCCTCACCGAGGCCCTGCCGATCGATCCCTCGGCGCCCGGCGAGGTCGACCCGTCCGCCACTGACCTCGTCCAGCTCCCCTGAGCCTCGGGATGGGCCAGGAGCCCGTCGAGCCACCGGGGGCGTCGAGCGTGCGGGTGAACGGC
>Ga0075163_10008377_pt1 | contig 13630 bp, 8 predicted proteins | sample JI1023141ADNA_FD_71478 | JGI IMG/M metagenome (GOLD analysis project Ga0075163, IMG submission 71478) | Wastewater effluent complex algal communities from Wisconsin, to seasonally profile nutrient transformation and Carbon sequestration -... | ecosystem: Engineered > WWTP > Effluent > Algae...
GAGCGAAGGATCCCCATGATCGAAGCCTCAAGAGTGTGGACAATGTGCTTCGTAGTGGGGATCCTTCGCTAAAAATCGTTTAGTTGGAGTGGCGTGGTTTGAAAATAAATTTGATCAAGTAATCCGTCTATTCCTCTTTGCCCGCTCAGGATTGGAGTTTCAATTTTTTCTACTGCAATGGTTATGAAGTCCGGATTAACTTGCTATGTTAAACTTACTTCAAACTCAAATGTCTTTCTATCCATGCTTTAATTTCGTCAAACGACAATTCACCACGGGCTGCCTTGATCACAAATTCAAATTTCTCTTCCTGACCTGCATCAATGTCATGCCGGTTTTCCAAGAGAATCAATCTCATTAAGACATAAGCTGTTCTTTTATTACCGTCAATAAAAGGATGATTTGATATAATACTTTCAAAAATGGCTGCGGCTTTGTCCACCGGGTGTGGATATAACTCTTGACCGTCAAATGTTTGATAGGGCCTGCCGAGGGCGGCATCAAGAGACCCGTTATCCCTGATTCCTTTTGCTCCACCAAATCGTTCTATTAGAATGTCATGAATCTTTTCAACTTCTTCTATTCCTATCATTTCGCCAGCCTCTCAAGAAGTTCCATGTCTTCGGTTAAGATGGATCTGAGATTTAGTGCCAGGCGTACGTTCTCCGCGGATTGCTTTTCTGCCTGCTTCAAAAAGCTCAGGATGTCATGAAGCACACTTTCAGGAACATTGTCCAGGGATTTTTGAATCTCGGTCTTAATTTCTTTGGTAGTCATAACTAACTTAATCTGTTTCGAATTTAACATAATTTATGGAAACAACTTTTCACCTTCATTTCATACAAGAATGCCATTCAGGAGACTCCTGCGGAGTCATTTCTAATACTGGTTGCTGTTCTATAAACAGAGTGCCCCGCTGGGGCAAATCCTATCAGCAAAAAGAATTTTGTTCCGTAGGAGCTACCTGTTTATAGAATTAAAAATGATTGATCTGATTGGCTCCAGAGGAGCCTCCTGATTTTTGTTAAGAGAATTCTTCTATACCGGTTTACACGCTGTTTACGGTCTAATTATTTTGCTTGAAGTTTGGTGTTGTCACCGACCTCTATTCTCGTAACATTTTTATTGGTCGGTGAAACACAGACCAAGGACAAATTATAAATTCAGCCAGCCTGGTTAGTTGCGATAAAGACGAATATTAACCAACTTTAATTTTCACGCATTCTAAATTCAACACACGTATGGCTATCAAACGAAGAGATTTTATTCGCCTTTCAACAGGCAGCGCAGTGGCCGGCTCGGCCTTGTTAACCGGCATATCCTCCTGCGCTACACCGGAAGCACCACCATCTCCGTTGGATCAATTGAAATCCATGACCGATGATATTGTTCCTATCTCGGTGCAAGAGCGTGAAGCGCGGATTGAAAAAGCTCAGCGACTGATGGCCGAAAATAAAATAGAAGCGTTGGTTTTAGATGCAGGCACTTCGCTGAAATATTTTACGGGAATTAGCTGGTGGCCAAGCGAGCGCACCATGGTAGCAATCATTCCCGCCAAAGGTGAAGTGATGTATGTGAGCCCCGGATTTGAAGCAGACCGGCTTCGTCAACTGATAAAAATCGGGAACGAAGTAAGAACGTGGGAAGAACATGAGAGTCCTTACCTGCAAATTGCCAATGCGTTTAAGGATATGGGCATTCGCACCGGGAATATCGGCTTGGAAGAACGGCTCCGTTTTTTCTTATTTGATGGCGTGCGAAAAGAAGCCTCCCATCTTAACTACGTAAGCGGTGATCCTGTCAGTGTTCCATGTCGCTTAATTAAATCACCAGCCGAGCTGGCACTCATGCAACGCGCCAACGATATTACCATTGCCGCACATAAGTTCAATGTGGCCACGCTGCAGGAAGGAATGACCCCTGAGCAGTTTACCAAGTTATCGGAACAAGCCCATGAAAAATTGGGTGCCCCGGGTGGCACCATGGTAAACTTTGGCGAAGCATCGGCTTACCCGCATGGAAGTATTGAACCTCAGACATTAAAGAAAGGTGATATTGTATTATTAGACGGAGGTTGCAACGTGGGTGGCTATGCTTCTGATATCAGCCGCACGGTGGTGTTCGGTAAACCTACCGACAGGCAACGCGAAATCTGGGATCTCGAAAAGAAAGCGCAAGCGGCCGGTTTTGCTGCTGCCAGGATTGGCGACCCGTGCGAGAACGTGGACATTGCTGCACGCAAGGTGTTGGTAGATGCTGGCTTCGGACCCGGATATAAAGTGCCGGGACTTCCTCATCGCACCGGGCATGGCATTGGCATGGACGGACATGAGTGGGGCAACGTTGTGTTGGGAAATAAACTACCACTGCAGGCGGGCATGTGTTTTAGTATTGAACCCAACATTTCTATCTATGGTGAGTTTGGAGTGCGCCTGGAAGACTGTGCCTACATGACCGAAGAAGGACCGAAATGGTTTTCACAACCAAGCCCATCGATTGATCAGCCCTTTGTGTGAAAGCTACTCACTAACAACCCGTGGATAATGCGCTTCGTAGTGGGGGGATCCTTCTCCGCCAGTTGGCGGATCAGGATTGCGTTCAATTTTTTTGAGATCGTTTTCTAAATCATTCATAGCAATGTTCGGTTTTCTTTGAACGAAGCCAATCACTAACAAACTAAACCAATCCTGAGCGGCCATCTGGTGAAGACTATATTCATCTCAGAATTTTCCGTGCTGCTCGTTATTTTTATCATGATACTTGATGAAGCGAAGGATTTCCATGATCGAAGCCTTAAGTGCATGAATAATGTGCTCCGTAGTGGGGGATCCTTCTCCGCCAGTTGGCGGATCAGGATTGGAGTTCACAGAGTTCGGTGTTCTTTATAATCAGGAGACTCCTACGGAGTCATTTCTAATACCGGCTTCTGTTCTATAAACAGAATGCCCCGCTGGGGCAAATCACATTCCGCAAAAAATAATTTGCTCCGTAGGAGCTACCTGTTTATAGAATTACAATTGAAGATCTGATTGGCTCCAGAGGAGCCTCCTGATTGTTGTTAAGAATTGGAATTAATATTTACAGTACCGTTGTGCTATGAAACAGAATGCCCCGGGGCAAATCCTATACACAAATAATAATTTGCTCCGTAGGAGCTGCCTGTTTATAGAATTACAATTGAAGATTTGATTGGCTCCAGAGGAGCCTCCTGATTGCTGATAAGAGAATTTTTCTACACCAGTTTACAAACCGTTTACGGTTTAGTTTATCTTCTTCAACCCTTTTGCTTTATCCTTTTCCTTATCGGTTTTATCCGTATCGGATTTTTCTTTGTCTTTGGATTTATCCTTCTGCTTGTCTTTCTCTTTGATTTTGTCCTTCTCCTTATTTTTATCCCTGTTCAGAAACGAGTCCTCATCGTCTGCATCTTCGTCAAGGTCTTCATCATTGTCGTTATCATTATCGTTATCCCAATCCACGTCATGGTCGAAATCATGATCAACATCTACATCGATGTCAAGGTCCAGATCATCCAGATCGATGTCAATCGGATCGATGTCTATATCCAGGTCGGGGATGTTGATCCGGATGGGGTTTACATCAAGGTCTAAATCACCCAGGTTTATTTCGATGGGTTCGATATGGATCTCCAGCCGCTCCAGTTTATCGAGAGCCACCTCCACATCGCGCATGGCATGCTCAATGGCCCGTTCAATGTTTGCTTCGATGGCTTTTTCATCAATATCGATGTCAAAATCCCAATCGCGATCGCGGGCCGGGGAGATTCTCTTTAACCCGTCACTGCGGGGTTCTTCTTTCGAAACCTCGGGTTTGGCTTTGGTTTCAGCCTTTTTGGGGTCTTGCGCAAAGGCGGGGCTGGCCAGTAATATGATGAGAATAACGAACAGGGGGCGGTAATGGGTGCTCATAATGATAGGGTTTATAAGACTACAATACTCCGCTGGGGGGAAATGGTTACGATATTGATTGTAAAATTATAGCATAACGATCAGGATAGGATGCCTTGTTGTCAGCGTCCCTTAAGGGTGATAGGAAGGGGTGCCGCCATTAGTCGGGTAGCCGCAAAGACCTTGGAGGAAAATATGTGAAGCAAAAGCTACAATTTGCTACCTTTTTAAATATAATTCAGGCAAAATAATTTTTGTCTCTCGCTCTGCATCTTCCTTCTTCCAGTAAACAATGAAATTAACTTTTGCTCTCCTTAAGTGATAACCTTTTTTTTTAACTGATTCAATTGTTTTGAGAAATTGCTTTGAGAATTTCAAAACTGATTGCCCTTTGGAGTCTGTGCATTCATCACCGTTTACTATAAGTTCATCTCCGCTCGTCAGTTGTGAAACAATATATTGTCTTGTAGCAAAATAATCCAACCAAACATCCTTGAAAGACAAGTGCATTGCCATTTCATTTGGTGGAGAGTACATTGCATTTTCTTCAACTCTTTCAATATTCTCCACCCTGATGTTGTCAAGGTAACTGCCGTTTAAATGAATCGTTAAGTTTTGCTTTGCTCTTGTCATTGCCACATACAGCTTACGTTTGTCTTCATCGGTTGAAGGGTTGAAATTTTCAAGCATGATGAAAACATTGTCAAACTCTTTTCCCTTTGCTTTGTGAATGGTAGAAACAAAAATTGTTTCACCGGTTTCCGTGTAGAAGTCTTCGAGCTTTGATTCTCTTACAAAAACCTCAAAATCTGATTTGTATTTCCTCGTAGGATTACTGTAATCAAATTGTTTAATAAGATTATTGCACACTTCTAACTTTGAGCTCCTTTGAAATTTATTTTTTAGTTCCCTTTTTGAGACATCCCAAACCTCATCGCTGATTATTTTCACATCATCATCAACTCTTATTTGACTTAAAAGAAAACGAACTTCCAACATATTTTGTAAACCGAACCCTTCATTGCTTTGAATCAACTTCGCTTGCATCCCGTTTTTCAAAAGCAAACCTGCAATTTGCAAAGCCTCCTCATTTGTTTTAGTAAGCACGCAAGTAGTTCCCGAAAGTTCTGCTGCAAGAATATCCTTTACTAAAGGTGAAATAAGATTCCCATTTTGGTAACGAACCAACTTTATGCTTCCGTTGTCGGGCTGTTTGGCAGCAATCGATGTTCGCTTTAAGCGATAGCTAATCAATTTCACAAAGGTGTTTGTGAATTCAACTAAATTATTCTTGCTTCTGTAGTTTTCAATGAGTTCATGTCTCGCAGCTAGTCTTTCTGTTATGAACTGCTCCAAATATTTAGAGCTTGCGCCTCTGAACTCATAAATATTTTGGTCATCATCTCCCACTGCTATCACTCTCATTTCTTCATTCTGTTCAATCAAAGCACTTATTAAAGAAAACTCTTCAGCATTCATATCTTGTGCCTCATCAATAACCAAAACAGTTTTTGTAATTCGGTTGGCTTCAACTTCTCCATTTTTAATTTTCTCAACCGTGTTCATTAAAATTGTATTCGATTTTTCTATACTTCCCACCTTGCCCAACAAATCAAAACAATAAGAATGAAAGGTTTTTATTTCAATATAGTGTGCTGCATTTCCTATGAGTGAAATAAGTCTCTTTTTAAATTCTGTTGCTGCTGCTCTTGAAAAGGTCAGCATAAGCAATTGCTCATGCTTTACATCTTCCATCAACAGCAAGGATGCTAGTTTATGAACCAGCACTCGTGTCTTTCCACTGCCAGGACCCGCTAGAACAGCGATGTGCTTTGTCTCATTGTCCTTGATGATTTCTAATTGGGTTGGTGATAGTGACCCAAACAATTGGCTAAACTTAGCTGGAGTTATATTCCTTTTTATTTCATTTTGCCGACTACCTTTAAAATACTTATTCAGAAATGAAGTATAATTTAACTGGAAATAATCATCTACAAATTGCAATGCCCCTTTGTAGTCACCAATCATCTTCTTGGCATATTCACCCACAATATGAATTTGCTGAACCTTATTTTCGTAAAACTGATTTAGCTTTTGATAGTCGTCATTTTTATATTTTCTTCTGTTGTCTTGCTCAACCCTGTCAATCGTGAGCCGATTATAGACCACCAAAAAACCACCCTCAATTTTTATTGCATCAATTCTTGACAGATAAAAGAGGGTGTCTTCAATATCTTCTATAGAAACTTTTATTTCAAAAAGATTTGATCTTCTTTCAAACTCACTTTTCAATTCCAGAACCGAAAATTCGACCAGTACTTCTTCCTTCTCGGGTCCCGCATTAATTGAATTGCTTTTCGCATAGAGGTATTCAACAATGAATCTTGCCAATTCGTGTCTTTTCTCTAACCGACCCTTCAAAGAATCCTTTGGCTGAACACAAAGAATCACCATATGATTCTTTGAATATTCTGCATTAGACCTCTTAATCCAATTCTTAATTGCCCAAAAATTGATAATGGTTTTAATCTTATTGGGAGTAACATCCTTACATCCCTTTTCCTCTGCACCTGCATTCAACTCCTTTAAATGAAAAGTCTTTTCCCGTTCTTCAAAAACGGGCAACAGGGAATTTTCAATCTGACTATAGGTTTCTACAATTTTCAATGAACGGTTTACATTCTCGCCTTTCTTAATGAAAGCGGTTAAATCTTTCGCATCCGCCAAAATCTTCTCTTCACGAAGTAGATTGACAATGTTTATCACTTCTTCCTTTACAATCCCCAAATGGTCGGAGATGTAGTCTATTCTTGATTCCGCGGCTTCATCGGTGCTTTGCTTTCTACTCTTACTTGAAAAAAGCTTCTTGATAATTCTGATACCCTTTTCTTTTTGCCTCTCCTCAAATCTTTGAGATGCATTAATCTTTTCAATTGCTTCCTGTGCATTTTTTGTAAGAATACTATTCGCGAAAATTCTTGGCATGTTTTGCCCTCGCTTCAAATAGCCAGCATCTTCAAGGGCTGCAATCGCTGTTGTTACCCTCGTCTCAATCTCAACAACATTATCATCCCAACCCGCCTTTCGCGCAATCTCCAAAGCAGAGTTTGAAACCGATGACCTAAATCTTGTAATGTCTTTAATGGCTTTCCATACTTGTTGTATTTCTTTAATTGAAAGCTTGGTCTGGTTTAACAGGATGAAATGTTTACTCAAGTCTTCTTCGTTAAATAGGACAAAACACTCTGCCGTTATGTTTTCGTCTCGCCCAGCTCTTCCTGCTTCTTGAATGTAGTTCTCCAATGAATCTGAAATCTCATAGTGAATTACCATCCCGATATCTTTCTTGTCAACCCCCATTCCAAAAGCAGAAGTCGCCACCATAATTGGAACTTCACCTTTAATGAACGCATCCTGGTTAGCTGTCTTTTCCTTGGAGTCCATTTTACCATGAAAAGGCTTTGCATTGAAACCGTCTCTTGTAAGTCGCTCCGCCAGAGAATAGGCCCTCTTTGTTCTTGAAACGTAAATAATTGTTGGGCAATTTTTCTCTTCAATCAAATCTCTGACCGAATTGTACTTTTCTTCTTCGTCTCCTTTCTCAAAAACTTTATAGTGAAGGTTTGTTCTCGTTGCGGAGGAACTGAAAATTTCTAAATCAAGGGAAAGCTTTTCCTTGAAATACGCACAAATATCTTCTATGACTTTCTTCTTGGCTGTCGCAGTAAAACATGAAACAGGAATTGCTTCAGGCAGGTTTTTCTTGGTTTGAATTTGTTTGATAAAATCACCGATGTATAAATAGTCAACCCTGAAATCTTGACCCCACGAAGAAAAGCAATGTGCTTCATCGATTACAAAACGGACAATCTTTCGTCCTAATAGAAGGCGCTCAATTGTTTTTGAACGCAAAGCCTCCGGTGAGATGTATAGTAGTGATGCAGTACCATCTTCGACTCTCTCAAAGGATTTTCCTCTTTCAATCGGGTCGAGCAACCCATTTATAGTTACCGCTTCTGTTATCCCAATCTTTTCAAGGTTGTCAACTTGATCTTTCATCAGCGATTGCAAAGGAGAGATAATAATAGTCAAACCCTTTGTTGCCATGCCACTCATTAAAGCCGGAACCTGAAACGTAATTGACTTACCCCCACCCGTTGGAAAAACCGCCAAAAGTGATTTATTGTCAACGGCTGCTTTAACAGCGTTTTCTTGCAATGGCTCCCCCGCGTATGTTCTATAAGCATCAAAACCAAAATAATCTCTCAAGCCTTTGTGTATATCTAATACTTGATTGCAATACACACAACCTGTGAGGCAAGGCGTATTTCTTAAAGTATGCATTACCCGTTCTACTTCAGGATAGTTTTTAAGCACCCAAGGCGGTGTAATTGAATATCGGTTTTTACAACTTATTAGAGATAAACAGTATGCTAATTCAATCGGCCTTTCTGAAATCATTTTAGGCATGTCCACTTTTTCACAAATTTCAGTATGAAAACTATCACGGATTAGCCTCTCAATATTGGTGCTGTGGATTTTATATTCAATGAAATGGAAAAAGGAGTAAAACTCCCTTTTATCATTTAAAAGCAAATACAAAATTTGCTTTAGCGATTCGTCTGATTGTTGAAACGCTGCAACTTCATCAAAGAAAAGGTCTTTAGCTTTTATTGAATCATTCAGCGGATTATTGCGGTCTTCAGATTGAAGTTTATCGTCCTTCAGCAAAGCATGATAGGGCTTTGTCGGAAAAAGTAAGGGAGAAAGAAATAAGGTATCGATAACGTTTGAAGGATTAATACCAGCATCTAGAACAGCACGCTGAATGTATTTTAAATCATGATTAAGAATGTTATGCCCGCAAACAAATTGTGACCCTTGAATGAAAGTGATAAAATCAGCTATTGAATTGGAATGAAAGGCATGGCCGTTATCCTTGACACTTCCAATATCAAGGATCTTTTGGCTTTTCTCCTCGATCTCTGTATCTACAAAAGCAATTAAACTCATATCCATAGACTAATATAAGATATTAAGCTGTACGAAATTGATCCGGAACTTATGCCAGACTTATCTTGTGTAGCAATTTAGTACCATTTTTGGCGAAGTCTCTCTGAAATGGGTTGATCAGCATCATTGTGGAGAAAGGAAAATTTTAACACAAAATCCTATTGTTCAGAAAACCCTAAGCCAATGGAAGAATTTCAATGGGAATTTCGCTATCTAACTTTAGCTTTCATCAATTCAGAAATTGAAACTGAAAAAGGAAGAACTGAACCTCTACCCTTTTTATACATTTCAAGTAACCCTACATCCCAGGCGTATTTCTTAAACTCTTCTTCACATTCACCGACAATATCAAACAACAGATAAAAATTCTGACTTGGGTCTGGATATTCTCTTTCTATCATTTCATCTTTTGAGAATATCCTTGGGCCATCCGATTTCAATTTGTAGAGTTTGGTCGTTTGCAATTCACCTTCACCGTGTAGTAGTAAATATTTCGCGCCAGTCACTTTAGGATTCAATCTTAACGAACCTCTTGATGGACCCGTACGTGAATTGTAGAGCTTATTTTTGATTATCCAGTTGAGATGATTTTCATCTTTATAGTACGCAACTAAAACAAAAGTATCATCAGGCAAAAGCGACCGGTTTTCACCATATGCTTCAGGAAGTGATTCCCGCATTTCATTTGAATCCTTATCCTTGTGTGTTTCGTAAGTTCTGAATGACATTTTTTCCCGCTGAGATGAACGGTTTAAGAAATGCTGTACAACTTCTTCCAGGAATTTCTTTAGCTGCATCGTTCCATCACTACTCCTTGAAGGACTAATTGCAAAAGCACCCAAGCCGGGTAAGATTTCGTGAAATCCTTTTATTCGTTCCGACTCAGTGCCTGGGTAAAGCACATACGCTCCTGCCGTTCTTCTTATGGCATCGCGGTAAGTATGCATTTTCAGAATGTCCGCACGCTTATAAGTTCCCTTCTTTTGTTCCGTCTTTTCCTCATTCAATCTTACTTCTATATCTTCATCTGTAGCTGCGCTTTTCTCATCGCCTAGAATATCAATCAGGTTTTCAATTTTATACTTTGCATCAAAATGTATGTGCACAATCAATTCTTCCTGCTCAGCCTGATGTTGATCAATACCAACAGGCCATATACTTAATGTATAATCTGGTCTTAAATCTCTGGTCCAACTTCCACCCTTTGGATATTCTGTCTTACCTCCGAAAGTCTTGTTGTAACTAAATTCCACATTCAATTGCCTTGTGCCTAAATCACAAACTCCCTGAACCGGAAGATACTTTCCTTGTCTCAACTGCAAGCCTAGTCCATCCGCAGTAGGCTTAATTAGATCATCAATGCTTTTTGGTTCTATTTTAAATATTTCACGAACCACTTCAAGCAGTTTGAAGAATAGCCAGTACTCATAAAGAATTGCTACATCTCTCTTTCCACCTGAATACACATCCTCACCGCCATGCCAAACCAGTTTAGCGGCAAGATCAAACATCAACCATACTCGTAACACTTCTCGGTATCCTTCTTTGCGCTGAAGTACTGGACTATTTAATGGCAGTGTAGTCAGGCGGGAAATCTCTCTGAATATGGAATGACTTAAATACTGCTCAAGCTTTTGCTCAAGTTGCAATGCCTCAGACTTCAGTCTTGAACCATCGGATGCTTTTTGTATTATGCCTGAGCAAAATTCAAGAAAGGATGTTAATGCGTATTTGATGAAACGATTCTCGGGAGTATCTACCGTTTCTCTCTTTTGTGCAACACGTACTTTGGCTGCAACAGACTTCAAAACAGGTTTCAAGGCGTGTTGATCTGGTAGGGCAACACGATTAGTACTGCCGGCTATTTGTCTGATTACTGAACCGTTTAGTCTTCTAACGGATCTGATATCTTTGACGATCTCAGTTTCTCCCCATTTGGTGACTGGTGCACTCAAAATTTTGTGAACAGCATCCGTAAACTCTTCGGAATCAATAACAGAATTTATAAAAGCAAAACGCTGATAAAGCGTTTTTGCATCAGCATTAAAATCAGATTCAAGATTTTGAGAAACCGGTGAGCTTTGTTGAAGAAGTAAATCGGTGCATTTCTGTGTTATCTCCTCAAGCATATGCCGGTAGTCCTGCCGGTAGGTGGTCTTTACTGATTTTACTTCCAGTTTTACTTCTCCGCACCTTTGATCAGAAGATGATTTGAAAACACCAATTGATAATAAGCCGACATAAATATTAGGCGATATCCGACCGGCATTTTTGTTAACTCTTGAATGAGTAACTATCTCCGATGGCTCGAGATAATATCCCTCACTTATTTTATACTCATAAAAATTACCTTCGATGATTTGGCACTCCGCTTCACCGTTGGCAAGCGCTTCATTTTTATCTATTAAACTAATTGTTGCGGCCGCAGAAGCATCACCGTAAATCGCAAGCTCAATGAGCTTTTCATCAATATGAAAAGATATGATTTGTTTATTCTCACTCATGAATATTATGCTTCAGCATAACTGGTGAAACTATTTTCAATCAGTGCGCGGTACATCCTTCCTATTTTTTCCATTGAGACAGGATACTTGATTTTATCCGAAGGAATGCTGTCACTACCATTCTTTATGTAGTCCGTAAAAACACTTGCATCATTTAAACATAGTTCAGCCAATTTCTTCAGTACCGGTTCAAGTTTCTTTCTTGAGCCATGCACTTTTGGTAATAATTTTTGCATAATAGCCGCATCCATAATTTGCTCTTGTTTCCAATCGGGCTCTAGTTTATTAACAACTGCTGCGAAACGATTTATTTCAGAAGCACTCCGATAGCCAAATTCAGCTCCGCTCTTTTTCAATTCAACAAAGAATTTCAGCAACTCATCATTCAAATCTTTTGTGTTTTTTGGTGTTAAGCTTTTATCGCTTGCGATCTCAACAAAGCTTTCACCCATACCGGCACCGTCAGCAGTAAGACTATCTAAGTCCAATTTTGCAGAAGAGCCGAGATACTTACTCATTTCATCTTTGGTGACTCTAAACTCAATTACGTTTGCTCTGTCCAATACTTTTGGACTAAACATGTAGGTAGTTTCATCAATATTGACTGTACCTATCACGAATAAGTTCTTGGGCAATTTTATGGATGATGGAACACCATGCCAATCTCCAGCTCCGTTATGAAGAGGTATTGCTTCTCCTGATTCCATCGCACTAAGGAAATCTGCAAAATATCTCTCTACATGGCTGAGATTCATTTCATCTAGAATCAGAAAATAAGGAATGCTCTGATTTTCTTCCTTTGCCGCTTCTAAGATTAAAGACATGGTTCCATTGTCTGGAAGTATATATTTATTTGGTTCAAGGGCATTCGGATATCCAAAGAGCGGTTCGCGATTGGTCCAATCGGCACCCACTGGAATAATTTTGTATTGTGATTGGCTTTCACAAATCCAATGAGCGAAAACCTGAGCTAGTTTCGTTTTACCTGATCCTGAAAGCCCCGTTAAAATCACAAACGATTTGGAGAGTAAAGAGCAACTGAATCGAGTTATCAAATCATCACTCAAAAAAAGGCCAGATGATGACAAGTCTTCCTTAGCTTTGAAAAGCTGATAAGGAATGTTTGAGTTCTGGGCTTTGCTTACATCTTTCGGCAATAAGCTTATGTAGAAACTCTTTAAGTTAATAAGAGTACTTTGAATTATTTCACCAATATTTTCTGGAATTTTATCTTTTGGAAATTCTTTGATTAGTAAACTATTATTTGACCAGTTCTTAATAAGATCGTCATCTGATTTAACACTAATTCTCTCATTATCGCCAAAAAGCTTTTCAGGTCTTGCTGTAACTTCTTCTTTTTCTGAATTAAAAAAACTTAATTCAGAATCATTCTGTAAACAATTCTTTAAAGTTTGGAATTTTGTCTTGTTATTGATCGCAGACAGAACCATTTCATTCGAGTTATCAATGTAATGTCCATAGCAAAATCCAAATTTAATACCGTCCTTATTAGCCAGAATGTATAACTGTGGTGAGAAACTTGCAGGAATTGCATCCTTTTTAAAATCATAATAAACGCATGTCCAAACATAATTGTATATCGAACGACCCCAAAACCCAAAACTTTTATACTCCAAGTTTGAATTAATCCCTTGTAGATTACTCTGAAAGAAAAATTTTAATTCATCTTGCAAATAGAGGTTAGGACTTTCATCATATTTATCCTTGAATTCGTTTAGATATGGTTTGAATTTTTCTGTATAAGTCACCGCGCTAATTGTTCCATCATTTCTACCATCAACCATTGTTTGACACAACCGAACAATTTCAAGTACTCCATCCTTACTTATTCTCATGTGTTAATGTTTAGATATTTAAAGGGAAACGAATTTAATTATTAAAAAACATATACTAACCTTTTGAAGTGACTAAATGGAGGATGGGAAAACAATAAATCAAGACTGATTCACACCAAGAGTTTCATCGCGGCCGGGATGGAGCGGCCTGTCTGAGCCCGCAATGGCCTGTGCGTGTGATGGCGAGTAGCGACAGCCCGATAAGCCGCCCAAGAAAATTCAAAATACTATTACAGATTTAACCAGTAGGTAAACTTAAACACCAGTGCGCGGTTTTTGCTGGCCAGGGTTGCGGGCAGGTAGTTTTCGGTGTACACAATAAAGAAATCGCTGGCGGGCTGGTAGCGCC
>Ga0075163_10008378_pt1 | contig 13630 bp, 5 predicted proteins | sample JI1023141ADNA_FD_71478 | JGI IMG/M metagenome (GOLD analysis project Ga0075163, IMG submission 71478) | Wastewater effluent complex algal communities from Wisconsin, to seasonally profile nutrient transformation and Carbon sequestration -... | ecosystem: Engineered > WWTP > Effluent > Algae...
GGGCTGCCCTAGATCCGGACTTGCCCGTCGTGATCGCCATCCATGACAGCGGCGGATCGTCCACATCGAACGCCTTTGAAGCGGATCTTGCTGCGCGATTGGCGCGCGAGTTATCTGAGCGCCTCGATACACCTGAGCCGAACATTTGGGCCGACAAACTCGCGATCATTAGCCCACACCGCGCCCAGAACGCTCTTATTCGTCGCTCGTTGCCACAGTTCCTGCGTGCTGGAGCTTTCGTCGAAACGGTCGACCGTATCCAAGGCAAAGAACGCGACGCCGTCATTCTGTCCTACTGCGTCTCGGATCCAGAGTTCGCGGCTGCTGAAGGCGAGTTCATATTCTCCAAGGAACGATTGAACGTCGCCATAACCCGCGCGCGCTTCAAGCTCATCGTTCTCGTCAGCCGCCAACTTCTCGATACGCTTTCGCCCGAGCAAGACGTCGTCGACAAGTCGGAGCTTCTCCGGGAGTTTGTCTACAACGCATCGCGTCATCACGGCGAGTTGCAGACGTTTGGACCGAACGGGAAAACAGTCAGCGTCGAACTACTGACCCGAGGGTTCAAAGACGAAAACGTTGCAGTCATCATTGATGACCACGCCCTTGCTAAATCGACGTCTCCAGAGTTGACGGACAATCTCCGAGACACGCTGAACGCCATCAAGGACCTCGTCGCCTCGGGAGCCTATCCGACAGCAAAAATGTGGGGCCTGCAACAGCGGCTTCGCAGAGATGCATTTCGCGATTGTGTAGCCCTTCACAGGTTGGGTCTGATCAATCTCGAACACAGGATGGACGCGAATCGCGACGCCGATGCCTGGTCGGCGCGCCCGCTCGGCGTGGGCCGGCGCATGTGGCAGCCTGACGACCCGAAAATCGACGACCTGCTCATAACCGCACTGAAGCGTGCGACGACCGAGTTCTACTCGGGCATTCGGTCGGCCTTCTCATGGATGAGCGATGATGGCGCCGATCTCCTATGGCCGCATGTCGAGCGGCTACGTCAATCGGGCGCCTTGCAAGTTGAGGGCGAACGCGACGGCCGGCGCTTAAAATTGCCCGAAGGCAATCCCGCCGCATCACGACAGCCCTACGCGCCTGACAACGATCTCAGCGAGGCCGACTACATCGTTCTCAACAAGCTCGAGGACATCGAAGCGGCCCGCATCAACTTCGGTGTCACCGAAGCCTGGACCTCCATTGCCGAATTGTCCCGCGCTCTGCGGATCGACATCAGCCAAACAACCGCATCTATCGGACGGCTCGCCGCCGGGGGCCATCTTCTTGCGGGCAGCGAAGGTCGCTTGCGCTCGCGAATGGCGGAACTCGCTCGTGAAGTGAAGCTGGTGAAGCAGCGGTTCCGCTACAATGACGCTGATCGGCAGCCCTATCTCGTCCGAAGCATAAAGGTTGAACTCACCAACCGTAACAAGCCACATCGCGATCAATCGATGCGGGACGCGATCGCGGATCTAAAAGGTCAACTGCCGCCACCCTACGGGCAAGCCTTGGAAGATGTCCGTGGCGCGATTAGCGCGCTTTGGAATGTCCAAGACCCTAAGCTCGCAGGCTTTCAGATCAGAGGGCTTCAGGCCGCCCTACGAGCCTGGGTTGGATTAGGTGAAGATACGATCGCGATCGCAGCAAACACAGGCTCCGGGAAAACAGAAGCTGCCCTGCTTCCTCTGATCGCTGGCGCGCTTTCAGATGTTCGCAGCGGAATTCGCGGAACGAAGGTCGTCCTAGCTTATCCCCGCATTCGCCTCGCGACCAACCAGGCACAAAGATTGGTGCACTATCTGGCGGCCTGCGCAAAACTTGACGGAGGTCCGCCGCTTACCGTCGGCCTGCAAACGGGTCAGGTGCCACAAAGCTTGAGCGGCGACTTGTCGACCGAGGCACGCGAGGTTTGGCGTCAAGAAGCAGTTGGCTCGTTCTTCTTTCCATTCTTCGACTGCCCGATCTCGGATTGCAGCAGCCCCCTGCTTCTGCATCTGGGCGGTGGCACCAATAGCGCAGACAAGCTTCAGTGCACCCGCTGCGCGTGGAGTTTCGGCGGATGGCTGGCGACAAAGGAGGCCATCGCCTCCCGGCCGCCGGATTTTTTCTTGCCGACGACCGACAGCTTGCACCAGTGGATGCACAATCCCGCCTATGGCGCGCTGTGGGGAGACAAGGCGCCATTTTCACCGCCGCGAGCGCTCGTGGCGGACGAGATCCACCTCTACACGCACGTGCACGGCGCCCAGGTGGGCATGGCGTTTCAGCGGCTAATGGGAAGATGCCAGGCCAACGATCCAAGTCACCGCCGCCCAGTTGCGATCGGCATGAGCGCTACGATCGGGGACCCTGCACACGCATGGCGACGTCTGATCGGTCGAGACCAAGCACTTGCGGTGCAATCCGAGCCGGCTGAGGTAGACCCCAATCCGCGCGGTCGTGAGTATTTTTACTTCGTCCAGCCGGAAGTCGAATCCCGGAACCGGGATATCGCAGGCGCTTCCACCACCATCCAGAGCTTGATGTGTTTGGCGCACGGGATGCGCCGACGTACTGGGCGAGACGGCGGCTACCGGTCATTGGTCTTCTTCGATTCCATCGACAAAATGCGGCGGCTGCATTCGGCCTTCCAAGACGCCGAACGAAATCAAAAGTTGGCGCGCTACCGGATCAGCGTCTTCGAGGATGATGCTGACGGAACACCTCGACCGGAATGCTGTCGTAACCCTGAAGCGTGTGACCGTTTCGACGATGGCGAATGCTGGTGGTTCGCAGCGAACGATTCCAGGCAATGGAGCGCACAAGGCTATCGACCTCCCGAGGAGAGCCTCGTCGTGGCGGATAGACCCGTTTTCTCTGGCACGCGCGGCAAAGTTGAAGACCTGATCAAGCGATCAGATGTCATCTTCACGACGTCGTCTCTCGAAGTGGGTTACGACGACCCCGACATCACGCTCGTTTATCAGCACTACGCTCCCATGAACCTTGCAAGCTTTGTCCAGCGCAAAGGTCGTGGCGGGCGCGGAGCCGACGACAGACCGACCACTGCGGTTACGCTCTCGATGTATTCGTCGCGCGATCGCTGGTGGTTTCGGAATCCACGAGACATGATTTCGCCAAGCGGCTTCCAGGCGCCGCTCAACCCAAACAATTTTTTTGTTCTGCGCGGCCAGGTTCTCACGGCTCTGCTCGACGGCCTTGCTCGAGAAGCTGCGCGTGAGGGCCGCATTGGCAATGCGAGCCGTCCCGAGGATACGACATTGCTCGCGGCCGGAGCATTCGTCGAAACGATCTTCGGAGCAGGTATCTGGGATGCGCTCAGTGTAACGGGCGTCAAGGCGTTCTGGACGGCCGCGAGGGCAAGCAGCGCTGAGCAGCTGTCAGGCGCGAACACCTTGCCGAAACTGCGAGAGGCATTCGAATGGTGCCCCGACTTTCTGCATGACACGATCAATTTGCCTTCCATGAGAGTAAACGGCGACAACATGTTGTCTGTTGCCAAGCAGGATATCTCTCTAATCCTGCCAGCAGTGGCGCCTGGCAACGCGACACGCCGCTTCGATGGACAGTACGTTCATTGGCGGCCGCCATCTGAAGGACAGGCACCTTGGTTCAGTGAGGCCGATTATGCGCATGCAGTGTACGATGACTTCGCGCCCGAAGGTGAGCATTTAGTCGATCTGCTTCCATCAGAGGCGCGGCCCCAACTCGCAGGTCTTCACGAGCGAATTCTCCGCCCGACCCAGGTCACGCTTCACGCGATGGGACAGATCAAGGGAAGCAATTGGACCGGTCACTTCGCATGCAACGATCCGTCGGCGCCGGAGGTTCGCGCCTGTCGGGCGGGCGACGTTCAAACGGTCAGCCACGACAGTCGAGGTGAACTCCGCGGCGCTCTGCTCGTTTCGGTTCAGCCGGGCAAGGGTCTCTCGCTGGGCACCGTAGGCGGGCTGATGGCGCGCGCGGAGCTCTATGCTGGGAAAGGGATTAAAGACAACGAAGCCGGCCTAAAGGCCGCGCGCGTCTATTGGGGTGCGGATTCAGAGGTACGCTTTCACGCGCCGCGCAACGCCGCCGATCCGGCCGGCGTCTCACAGGTTTTCATCCACCCCGAGGATCAGCGCCCTCTTCTCCACGGCTATTCCCTGGCTACCGAGGGCGTACGAGTCGCTGTCGATTCAACTGCCCTCGATCAGCGTGTCACTCAAATCGTCGAAAGCCTAAAGACCGACGCTGCGCTCAAAAAGTGGCTGAGTGGCCAGTTCCTACGTTACACGCTGGAGAGCGGAGCGCGCGGGCTTGGCGTCAACGCCTACCAGGCACGTCGTGGTGCGGAGCTATTTGTGTCTGCAAATAGCGACGCGGATCTCGCGAAGCAGTTTCGTCGCCTCCTGACATTCTGGGACGAAAGCCAACTCGCGAGCTTGTTCGAAGGCATTCGTGCAAAATTGCTGGCATCCCATCCGATGTACACCAAGGCGCGGGTTGAGCGGACTGCCGCTGCTCTTGCCGATCAGTCTGTTCAGCAGATGTTGAAAGCTACGATCACGCGGTTGGCCGACCCCAGCGAGATGCACGGTTTCGTGCGTACCATGATCCTGCACGGCCTAACGTTGCGCCTAAAGCAAGCCATCGCACAAGTTGGTCAGGGCGATGAGTCACGCCTGCTCGCTCACGTAAGGCTGCCGGTTCAATACCCAGGATTGCCAGAGGACATCATCACGATCTGCGAAGCGGGCCAGAAGGGAGATGGAACGATCCGTTCAGTCGCTGAGCACTGGGCTGACGTTCTTGAGTTATGGTCGAGCCCGTTCATGTGGGATTGTCCTAATGCGGCGGAGGATGCGCTCCTCCAGGACTTCTGGAGCACCCAAGCGCGCGCGCACCATGCTGACTGGCGAACGCAGGACCGTACCGACCAGCGATCGCTTCGCCGCATCCTCAACCAACTGTCTCCGGAACAAGACGTCGGCGATAGCCTGCCTGCGCGTCTTGGTCGTATCCTCTTCGATTTTGAAGAATTTGGAGGTCAGCAGTTCGCGATCTACGATCTGGCGCGCGAGACTGAGGGTGTGCGCATCCGCCTTGCTGAACGCCTCGGCCGCTCGCCCCTAGACTGGGAGCTTGTCTCGGCGACGGTCGCCGAGGCAGGGACGTCCTCGACGCCAGAACTGGCGCGGCTCCTGGCGGCATACAATTCCCTTAACGACGACGCAGATGAGACGGATGGGGCAGCCCGTCTCGCCGAACAAATTTACAGGCTCTCTGCGCCGCTTTGCTTTGATGGCTGCCGCGCATGCGTCCATCAATCCAGCGATCTCATGGGAGAGTCATTGGTCGAAAGCAGCGTCTCTCGGCAACTGCTCAAGAAATTCATGACGCTGACGGAGTGATCCTAAAACGCGCGGTCGCATTGTGCTGGCGCAACCACGCCAACACGGCTTCGGTCAGGTCGTCGACGGTGGCGCGCCCGTCGGCGATCGCATTGAGAAATTGACCGACAGAAGGATCTTGCACCTGGGCCGCTCGGCCCCGTTGGAGCCGATCGAACTCTGCTTGCATCGCGATGATATGATCGCGAAGCGCTTGCGGGCCTCGCGACATTGTTACCGCCTTCGCGTTGCGCGCGCATGCGCCAAAATCCTTGGCGAGGGTGTCGAGGCCAGGCACAAGAGCTAAAATCTCTCCATACGAGCCCAGTGGATCGAAGGTCTTTGCGCGCGTACTATCCCAGTGCTCACCGATCGCTTGCTTCAGACTATTCTGAGCACCCTTAAAGCCGCTGTAGTTTTCTTTCGCGATCCGCAGCGTTGAATCGTCGGCGGCTGCTTCGAGCTTTTGAGCGGTGAGAGAACACCAATCAACAAGGTCTTCCAGCCGTTCTCGTCTTTGCTCGTTTGTCACGTACAAGGTGGCCTGCGCGATATCGATCAGAGCCTTCGCGTCGGCGGCCCGGGTCGCAGCGTCGGCGATTTCCGGGCCGATCAGCTTCAAGCTATCGCCAAAGCGCGTTTTCTTCACGGCCTCCGGCAGTAGCGGAAGCAGCTCCTCGAGATGACTGAGATCACTCATGTCCCCTTCCCTTTCGTACGCCAGTAAATCTCGACCTCTCGGAGGGCGGCCGCCGCCGACGCAATGGCATCGCTGCTCGGAATCGTCCTTGCGTCGTTGATTCGGCGCATTGCGTGTTCGGTCAGTTCCTGAATGAGCCCCTTGGCGGCTTTGCTCATTTCCCAGACACTCTCGAGCCCGTCGGCAGGTTGACGCACCAACCATTGAACAAGACCCAAGGGCACCTTCGGCAATTCGTCCGCCTCAAGAGTTAGGGTTATGAGTAGGTTCTGAACCTCTTCGAAGCCTTGCCTCGCGGATGCGTCTTGTTGCTGCAAGCGGCGCCACGCATCGACGCTCGAAGCGCCCGCTTGCGGCATAAGCTCTCCGACGATATTCGCGCACGCCGTCACGCGCTCAAAATAGCTGGCAATCGAAGCGCCATCGAGCGCGGAGAGCGTGCTTTCGGCCCGCTCTTTCATCATGCTGAATTCCGTACGTGCAACGGATAGAATCGTCCGCGCGTGCTCAGCGCTAATTTCGCGCGCGCGGTTCGCTTCGCCCACCGCCTTGAACTCAATGGGCGGCACAGGGTCGAATGAAAAGGTCTTCAGGAATCTCTGCACGGCTCCCGCAATTTGCGGGAGATCAATAACCCCGGTGACGACGTGAGGTTTGGTGGGGTCGCCTTCAAGGTTTATCAGTTGCCGAAGCTGGATCCGCATCTGATCATGAGTACGATCCGTTGCGGTCAGGATATCCTGCCAAGGCTTCGACCGTGCTTTCGGCGTGCTCAGCGACTCCAGATCTGGCCCAAGCACGATCTTGATGCAGTCCGCCACCGACGCATTTTCCGGGATTGTGCCCCTCAGAATTTCCCTTGCGAGCAGGACCTGAGCAAGCGCGCCTGCTGGAGACCAATCGGATCCATCGGGCAGTCGCGGCACGCGATCCAAGATGTAGCGTGCGGCTCGCTCCTCGAGTTGCGCCGAGAAACGCGCAAGCCTCGCCAGGCGGCTTTGATATTCGCGTGGCGTAAGTTGATCGCGTCCATCGAGCTTGAGATTGAGGTAGGCCTCCAGGCCATCGGTGACCCAATCTTCGCGCGGCACCTCAAATCGATCACGCTCCCCTCCGCCGGAGCCATGGAGTTTGATGCGGTTAGACGAGAGCGCTAGCTTGCGGAGTTCAGGCGAAACACCAAAACGTCTGAGATCGGCGGACTGCAGCATCTCGCTCAAAAAAGTGTTCCAAGTGGATCCATGGTCTGAGTTTTCGCCGTTTCGCCACTTGCTCAAGTCGGATCTGAGCTTCTCAAGTTCACTGCGCTTGGTTCTTACGGGAGGCGGCGGAACGGGCGCCCGCGTCGTCGATTTCCCCTTCGCTGACGGCACTGGCTGTTCGATCGGGGCCGGTGTCTCGGTAGCCCCATCGGGACGGTCCGTGGACGGTGGAGGTTCTTCCGGAGGCGTGACGTCGCGTGACGTTTGGACAATTTGTGTGTCTGCCTGCTCCTCGCCAATCCACGGCAGTCCGAGCGCTTCAAACACCGAGCGCTTCACGCCTGCAAATGCAAGCTCGTCCGTAGTCTGCGTCGTCGCGATTCTGTCTGGCTGTCCCCAATAGCTAATCAGCCTGCGAACTCTGTCTTGCTCAGAGCCGTCCGCCAGTCGATTGCGTATCAGACGCTCTAAGTCGAACGAAATGATCTGCGCTGACCTGCGATCCTCGCTCAAGCTTGCGCTCTCAATCGACGCATGGGGGAATTGATTTGCTTCGAGGTGCGATGGATTGCGGAGAATTGGGCTGAGGACCGCTTGGATGATACCTCTTGGCGTCTTCCAGGTCTGACCCTGATCATTAGGGTTGAGCGCCTCGTAAAGCCTGTCGATCGCCGTCTCGTTGAAGGGAAACAGGCCTCGATCGTCGATGGCGCCGAACGTCGCAAAACAGGTCGTCTGTTTCGAGCAAGTCTGACAAACATTCGGAGGTGGCGCGCCCTGAGCCTCCCCGTGCTCGGCCCATTCTTTCAGCCGCTTAGGACCGGCGCGAACAGCAGCCAGGTATCGAGCAACGAATTGCTCACGCGTCTCCGATGATCGGAGCATCGCGACATCCTGAAGAGCCCCGACGTCCTCCCCTAGTCCGACCTCGTGCGTAATCCGTTGCTGATAGTTCGCCTGCAGGCGTTGAAAATAGAGGGGCGTCACGCCTACTACCGATATCAGCGGACAGATTTTTTGCGACGAAAGTTCGTCCTGAGTTTGTGCGTCATCGACCAAAACGTCGATCAAGCTGTCGTCTATGCCTTGAAAGCTCGTAATATCTTCGAGCAACAAGACGAGACGCTGACCTCGCTGCTGCAGTATGACCCTCACATCCTTGAACAGCTTTCTCAGAGCATCTGAGGAGACTTCGAGCGCGAACCGAATCGCCTCGTTGCATCTAAGGTTCAGCGCATCAGCAAACTCCTTTGAACGCGGAAACTGAGAAGAGCGCTCCTGCAGCAGTTCTTCGCTGGTCCACCCCTCGCGGCGGAACTCTTGGATCTCGAGCGCCTCGTCTCTTATCGCATTCCATAAACGCTCAGTACCGCCACGGACGCCGGTATTAATAACATCGCCCTGCCCCGCTTCCACGAGATCGGCGATATCGAAGAGATCGAAATCGGCGGACTGCGAGTTGCGCTGACCAGCGCCTCCAGCCCCTCGTCCCTCGATAAGCCGCAGGATACGTTCTGGGCCCTTCCAACGATCGCGAATTGACGGGCGTGAAAACAAATCTCGCGGCTGAAACTGAATGCACCAATCTCTGTCCGCCAAAGGGGGGTCGAAGTGGTTTGGCGATAAAGTCGTGCCTAACATGCTGAAGAATGCGTCTGCCCGTCCTTCGGCGCTTGCGCGCGAGCGTCGGCCCAGTTGGCTGAACATTTCCCGGAATTCTTCACCCAGCTCCTGTTCGAGTTGCTGCAAGGAGCCCTCAAGGCTGCCATCTGCGCGCCGGATCAGAAGTACGACGTCATTCGCCTTTGGCCATTTCACGCGCAGCCATTTGATCAGGTGAGATTTGCCTGAGCCTGGCTCACCGCGCACGACACAGAACGCGTGTCGCCGTTCAGGCCGCGATAGTACGCGAAGCAGTTCTTCCTCTGTCTTCGCGATAAGGTCGCTAGCCTGGCTGCCCTCAACGGCGAAACCGTCAACTGGCGTATGTACCGCTAGGAATACTTCGCGCGTGCTGCTTAGCGCCTCGGTATTCAGCACGGCGTGGGCGCCTTCCGACGTCCAGCAGGGGTCAAGTGCGTTCATAGCTAGATCGTCCCGATCGTGATGGCATGAAAGCTCGTCACGGCATGCGTTGCATCGCCGGACAATTGCATGGCGCCTGCCCGGTCACCTACGACACGCATGCGGATAACGCCGCGCTCGTGGAGGTCCTGCAGCGCAAGGCTCAAGACCGGCGACAGACTTGTGGCGGTTCGACGATGCCCGATTTGCGCGGCCGCTGCCGCGAAGAGGCGTCCGCCGTCAAGATATGGCATGCGTTGGCTAATCCACTGCAAAAACTCGCTGGCGTCCACCTCCTGCCCTGCTTTGAACTCGCTCCGCGCCAGTTCGCGGTGCAGTCGGCGCGCAGGCACCGGCAGTTCCCGCATGTTTGGAAGCGGCAAGGGTGTCAGTAGTCCAAGGTAGGTCATCCAGCGTCGCCAAGCCGTAAGCTTGGTCGGGTTCATCGCAGGCTGACCGTCGGACGTTGGTCCCAGACCAGCGCCAATGGCGTCGGCAAGTTCTGGATTTGTGTGCGCAACAAACCAACTGACTTCGCGGCTCTTATCGCTCTTGGCGACCAGCCATGCATAGGACCGAAGTAGGACGGCATCGAGATGCGCGTCTTCGACCCTTAGCAATCGATCGTGAACGTCGTCGCTCCAAGCGTCAAACGAGGCGGGAGCGGTTTCGGTGTCAAACGCGTCCTCGAGGCCCAGCGCCCGCGCGACGCTGAGACCGTCTGCGAAAAGCGTCTTGTTTGCTTGCTGTTGCTCACCAGCAGACCATGCACCCGGATTTACGAGTTCCGCGCATTCTTCCTGACTTCCAGCGCCGGCGTGGCGTTTAGCGTAGAGAATGGCGTATACGCGCTCTGGTGAGCCTTTCGGACTGGACAAGATGCTCATCGTAGCGACGCCTTTCTAAGAGTGACCCGACAGAACCATCGCTTCCGGGAGCGGAGCGTGCGAAGACATAAACTGGTCTAGCCGTCGCCCCCCGACTGACCGCCGCGGATCGCAGCAAACCATTAGGGTTAGCTCCTGATTCTCTTCGGCCCATCGAACAATTCGTCGAACGATGGCTTCAAGATGCTCTTGATTTGGGGACAGGAACATTGCGCTACTCAAGCGCGCTATGCGCGTATCGCCGCCAGGGCCGGCCGCTTCAACGCCAAGAGTGAGACCAAGACTCGATCGCTCGTCGCGCAGTTGCTCAGCGGCGTGCGCCAGGAGCGCTTCGGGCAACAGAAATTGCTGAATGCCGCGTCGCGCGAGTGCTCGTAAAATCTGTGTGGGCGGCTGAGCAAAAGTGGGGTCTTCAAGATCGACCAAGAAGATACCTCGGCCGTATGAGAGCGACGGCTGGCCGGGGTAGTTCCAAAAACTCTCGAGGCCTCCTGGCCTCACGATCGTTGGCGCCTTGGCCAAGATGCGGCGACAGGCCGAACAATGGCCGCAGGGCGGTGCATCGCGATTTGGTTCGATCAACTGGAAAACGTCCCGCATGAAGCAGATCGTTGCATCAGGTGCCTGCATTAGCCGCGAGAAACTGGCATGATCCAAGCTCGCGCTGCGCTGCTCCGCATCTCTAAGCTCAAAGATCCTATCCCACTCCGTCGACTTCGCGTCGAACAACTCCGGCGCCAGAACGATTGCATCCCAACTCTTAGCAGGACCGTTAGCCGGTGGATCCTCTCCGGTCAGAATCTCGATGGCCCCGGCGCGCTGCATGAGCAGCATGAGCATCATGTTCCAAGCGGCATTGTAGTCAGACGAGTGGTTCCGCAGTCCCGCTCGAACGGCATCGAGGTCGAAGCGTCGAACCTGGCGTCCAGCATCGAAACTGACCGACCTAGATTTCAGCAGGAGCTCGGCCCACCTCTCTTCGGCAAGTTCCCGCGACAACCAGCCATTGGTGGCGAGACGTTTGGCGACGTCAAGATCGTTGGGATACCCCGCCTTGGTAAAGAGGCATGCCGCGAAGCCTTGCCCCCCGTCGCGCGAGGCACGACCTATTTCCTGATAATAGCGCGCAGCAGTTTCCGGCAGACAGGCGTGGATTACGCTGCGCACACCAACCTTGTCGATTCCCATACCGAATGCAGAAGTTGCGATAACAAGATCAAGGCGGTCTTTGTTCCAGCCATCTACAATCGACTTGCGATCCTCAGCGGAAGTGTCTCCCGTAAAGAGGGCCAGTCTGCGATAGCCTCGCGCAACGCGAAGACGACGATGAAGATCTTCGGCCGCGGCGATGGTCGTGGTGTAGATGAGCGCTGGACGTGACGCGCGATCAATCACGAAGTCCAAATCGCTGTCGCGCATTGCAGCGTCGGCATAAGCAGCAACCAGCGTGTCCTGCTCGTAGCGCGGCATGCCAGCATGCACTTCCAGCCAGGGACTTGCCCCGCTCCATTGGGAGCGAAGTACTGCGCAAGCAGAACGTGGCAAGGTCGCTGACAGAAGGACAGCCCTGAATCCAGCACTCGCCAAGCGAAGGTCTCGCATCAAGCTCGGCAACCGCTGAAAATCGGGCCGAAAGCTGCGGCCCCAGGCTTCGATGATGTGGGCCTCGTCCACGAAGAGGTGGGTAAGTTGACCCACAAGATCAGAGAACTCGGGGACCGCCCGCGCGGCTGCGATTAGATCTGCTCGAACCTTCTTGCTGAGCGCCTTCTCTGGCGAGAGGAGAAGAACGGGCACCTCTCCACGCCTAAACGCAGCCAAGATGTTTTCGCTCTCAACTTGTGTGCAATCGCTCGTGAGCGCTTTGGACCCTTGCAGTCCAGGAAACTCGGAGAGAGCGCGCTCGTGATCAAGCGCAAGGGCAATCGTCGGCGTGATGACGGCGACACATGCGCGTCGACCTGGCGGTGTCGTAACAAGCGGGGCCAACTGGAACAGGAGGCTTTTTCCCATTCCCGTGGGCAGGCTTGCCAAAAGGGTCCCCCCTTCCGGCATGGTTGTGAGCGCGCGCACCGCGGCCTTCTGCGCAGCACTACTGTAGGTCTTGTGCGATGTATGGCGCAGCAAGACCGCGTCAGGGTCTGACGGCGCATAGAGACGTCTTGGCGCCAGATCTGGCCGCATCGCGGCGGCAAGACCCATGAGCGTGGGTGGGTCACGTTCATCGATGAATCGGAGACCGCCTTCACCGGATGGCGCCAGCCCAAACCGGGGGAGCAATTCATGCTCTCCAGCGCGCAGCCCGCCGGGAGCGTTGAAATGCCCTCCCTCAAAACGCATCGCAGTGCGAATCAGGGCCAGCCTATCGGGCGCTGAGGAAGCAGCCTCGAGAGCTGCTAAGGTCCGCTCGAGTGCGCTTGTGTGCCAGGCCACATTCATCTCTCCCCCAAGGCGAGCGCGCAAAGTCGGCAAGGATTTGTGCCGACTCCGTGCACTAGCAATCAATGTGAATCGCGGACTCGCCGCAAGGAACATGAACCACAATTGAGTGATTCTTGCCGCTCTTCGCCGTTCCAGCGGTGTCTTGGCGTGCTTCTAGACCTTGCAGCCAACCGATCGGGTTCAATTGAGGAGCCGGGGGGTGTGCGAATTCCGACGTTGATCGGCCGGGGGTTTACAAATGAGGTCGGCCACCGATTCCGATTTGAGTTCCGCCCCCCCCCCTCGGGGTGACCGGGAGCGGGCTTCGGGCATGGTTTGCCTCCTTAGTCAGGAGTGGGCTCATGCGCGGAAAGGCACACAGCGACAGCAGCGGCTGGGGAGGCGCCTACCTCTGCCCGCGCTACTCTAACGTGCGGTCCAAATTCACCACCAGGCCGTAGTGGTCGCTAAGCCTTTCACCCCCGGGCCCAATGTTGCTGAGCGTTTGGATGCTCGCGGCCGACAACTTCCGACAATGCGCGACGTGATCGATCGCAGGCCTGGCGACGCCCTCCATCGGCCCGGAGGTGGAAACGAGGAGATCCCCGAGGGCGTTGCTAAGGGCAGCAGCTGCGGCCTTCGGTCCCCATATTCGAGGGATGAACTGGTTGTAGTCACCCAGAACGATACAAGGCATGTCTCGCGACCGATTTGCGATCGCTGTTTCGAGGCCGCGCAAGTAAGCAAGATGCTGGCTCCAAGGTTTCGCTTTTGTAGGCGCGCCAAGCGGAGAGGCGAAAGAGTATGGGATACAGACGCCGACGACCCATACGTCGATCCCATCAACATTCGTCACCCCCGAGAGATACGCTCCTGCCTGGCATCCTTCTGGGCCCGTCTCGTCGATGCCGCGCCAAGGCTGGGCGCTCCAAAGGACGACCTTTCGTTCACTCTCTTTCGCGCGCGACCAAACGACACCCC
>Ga0075163_10008379_pt1 | contig 13628 bp, 10 predicted proteins | sample JI1023141ADNA_FD_71478 | JGI IMG/M metagenome (GOLD analysis project Ga0075163, IMG submission 71478) | Wastewater effluent complex algal communities from Wisconsin, to seasonally profile nutrient transformation and Carbon sequestration -... | ecosystem: Engineered > WWTP > Effluent > Algae...
GAGCTTCCAAGGGGTCGCCCATGCATCTAGGCGCGCCATGCCATTACGCTCGTGCACCACGTTCAAAGTTGCGCTGCGGTTGGCAACGGCAAGCGTGTAGGTTGCACGCAGCGAGTGGTCGTAATCCTTGTCAATTGTCACAGTGCGCAGCGTCCACCGTTTTGCATCTGGCACCTGCTCAACATCGAACGCCGCGACGCTGCTTGATGTCGGAATTGGCGACGGAGCTTTCGCACTGCCACTACACGCAGCAGCAGTGCAACACACCAAAGCGAGACGCCTCACCAAACCGCCAAACTGCCTTTTGCCAATCATCAAGCGAACGGTAGTGCTTCACAGCTCCCGTTGCAAACAGCTGCTTAAAAAAGCGGTTGGTGTAACGTCCTTAGGTCCGACGACCAACATCGCCAACTTGCAGCAGTAAATAGGTGCTGACGCGTTACTTGCGCTTGCTGAACATGTCGTCGTCGCCAGGCGGTTTCGGCGGCGGCTTTTTGATCGTTGGCGGTGTAACTGGTTTCACCGGTTTTACGATCGGTTTGACAGCAGGCTTGATCACAGGTTGAACGGCTGGCTTCACCGTCGGTTTAACGTCGGGCTTGACGTCGGGCTTGACGTCAGGCTGCTCTGGCTCAGGTTTCACGGCCGCTGCAACTGCCGCATCGACCGCGACGTGTGCATCGGGTGTCGCGTCAACTGGAGTGGCAAGCGGCGCATCAACCGACACCGCAGGTACCGTCGCGGCATCGACAACAACAGCAGGCAACGCAGGTTGCACCGGCAACGCTGCGGCAGGTTCCGAGGTTGGCGTTACGTCACGGTTGCCGCCGCGATTGCCAAATGCAAAGAAGCCTCCAACGCCGAGCGCGATCGCCACAACCACACCACCGACGACGAGCCCGGTTTTCTTGCCGCTCGACGCAGGCATTGGCGCCATACCCAACTGGCCGCTGCCCATGTTCACGCTGGTCGGTGGACCGCCATTGAGTTGCGGCCCCGGCGGAAACGGCACGCCAGGCACACTATCGAGCTGGCGCGAATCTTGGCTGTACACCAATGATTGATGCGGCGGCAGCGACGGATGCGACGGGTGGGCGCTGGCACGTGCCATACGCGCGTGCACCTGCGACGGACGCGAAGGTTGTGATGGTTGGGATGGCTGCGATGGATGCGATGACGAAATCGGCGTCGGCGAGTACATGTTCACCGGCGGCATCGTCATCGGCGTGTGATCAGGCCCCATGCCCATGCCCATGCCCATGCCCATGCCAGGCACAGCAAACGCACCACTCGGCCGGCCAGGCATATCCCAAACCCGCGACGGCGACGGTGCAACGCCCAGCATGCGACTGCACCGCTCGGCACTACCGCGCGACAAGCCCGGGTCACTTGCAAACGGCACCAAATCCCACGCGAGGTCTGCGACGCTTTGATAACGCTGCACCAGGCCTTTTTCGAGGCACTTCATCACGACCATTTGCAGTTCAGCCGGCACGCCGGGCCTAATCATTGGAATCGGCGGATCCATGCCGACTTTTAAACAGAGCTCGGAATACACATCGGAGCGAAATGGCCGCAAGCCTTCGAGCAGCTCGTACAACACCACACCGAGCGACCAAATATCGCTGCGCGCATCAACATCCTTCGACGAGCGCATTTGCTCAGGCGCCATGTACGACGGCGTGCCCATCACGGATTGGGTGGTGGTTAATTCGCTGGTGCCTTGCGGCGCTGTCGCAATGCCAAAGTCGAGCACTTTGAGCACGGCTGGCTGGTTCGGCTTTTGCGAAATGAAAAAATTCGACGACTTTACGTCGCGATGCACGATGCCTACCGAGTGCGCTTCGGCCAAACCTTCGCAGGCTTGCAGCAAGAGATCGACGGCAATTCGTGGGTCTTGCGCGCCATGATGCTTGACGATCGCACCAAGGTCCGCGCCTTCGAGATACTCCATCACGATGATCGGCGTGGTATCGGGCAAGCGGCCAACATCAAGCACGCGTGCAACGTGCGGCCCTTGCAGCTTTACGGCAGCTTTGGCTTCACGCAAAAAGCGTTGCACCAACTCTTCGCGCTCCATCATCTCTTGCATCAAGATCTTGATCGCAACGGGCCGATCGAGATCCATTTGCCAAGCTTTGACCACCGCGCCCATGCCACCGCGGCCGATCAGCGAATCAACTCGATACTTGCCGAGGAGAACCGTGCCGATGGGTGGGTACAGTGCCACAGCGTAATTGTAGCTGACGAAAGCCTCGGGCTCTAGCAAAGTTCCGAATATCGTTCAGCAACCGGTCAGATCGAGGAATACCAGGGTCGTTGGCACAAGCAGGAGATCAGCGGCCCCGGCACAAATCGGCGTACCATTGGCGCCAACACCACCGAGCGTAAAGGCCATTGGTCCGGCCGCAGGTACTGCGATGGCAGTCCCACTTGGGCCGGTTTGTGTCTGTGTTGGCATCAACGTCGCAAACGGGGCATCGCCAGCAAAATAAAAAGCAAAGGGCGCAGCGGGCTGCTGCATCGGGACGGTGCTGTTGATCTGGACGTTCCAACCACTGCGATCGGTACCGTTTGTCGGGAATTGCACCAAATACGCAGCGGTTGTCCCCGGCGGCACACCAGCCGCGCTGCTCCAAGCTACTGATGATTCATTTGGCACGATGGGCGCGCGTACGGGCTTGGGCACCGCGGTGCGATTCAAAATCAACGTTGCAGTGGGCGACATGTTGGTGCCCGAAACACGCAGCACGAGGTCAGGCTGGGCGTCGGCAGGCAAGCCTTTGGCTTTGAAGCGTCCGCAATCGTCGACGGTTACTGGCGTTGGCATTGCCATGGGGTCAGCTGCCAAGAACGCTGTCTTGGTGAACATCTCAAGGGTCAACCCGCAAGGGCCTTCGGTTAACCCAGTACAAACGACGCCAGTTGGCAACGCCACGGCGGCCTGCGCGGTGCCAACACCAAACAACTGGCCACACACTTCGGTGCCATCGTTGGCGCACTGCAATGGCAACGCACAAACGCCCGGCGCATCGGGTGCGTCGACGGCCTCGGCCTGCGTGGTTTTATCGAGGCCCCAAATCTGCGCACAGCCTGCAGCACTGAGGCCTCCGCCGAGGGCTAGCGCCATAAACAACCTAAATGCTCGCACTTAAAACCGTCCACGCAAGGCGAGGCCGCCTCTGTTGGCACCAAACGTGGGGGCCAGGTACCACGCCGTACCGTCGGTTCGTGCTTTGCTTTTTTTGCCGGTCAACAACACCACGACGCCGGTAACTGCAATCGCAAGGCCACCGCCAGCGACAAACGACGAAATATTGGCGTGCCGGCGAGCTTCGCTAGTGCCTTGAAATCCAATGGCGTTACAGACATTGGTCAGCGCGTCGCAATTGTCTTTGAACGCCGCGCGATAATCTTGCCGCGCATCAAATGAATAATAGCCGGCGCCACCGAGCGCCGCCACACCGAGGCCGGTGAGCGTCCAGCCGACAATCGATCGAGTGTGGCTAGGTGCAGGTGCAGCCGGCTCCGTCGGGTTCTCGGCAGTTGGAACATCGAGGAAAAATTCTTCATGCTGGCCCGCACGCAGCGAGAACTTTTTGGTCGACGGCTCCGCGCCTGGCGCTTTGAGCACCAACGTATGCGCGCCCGGGTCAAGCATGATGTTCGACAACGCGCGCAATTTTAGGGTTTTGCCGTCGAGCGAAATCACGGCTTGGCCATTGGCATCGTCGTTAAGGGTGAGCGTTAGCGTGGCTACTTTGGCTTTGAGATCAGCCGCGCGTTTGGCCGCTTTGGGGCCGCGGTCGTCGTTCGCGGCATTGGCAATGCGCGCTGCTTCGACGAAAGCTTTATACGCTGCGGTGATGTGCCCCCACTCTTCATAACAAAGGCCAATATTGAGCTGGGTGCCGATAGCAGGATCGAGCTCTTGGCTCTGCTCAAACGCTGCACATGCATCAGCGTATGATTTTTCTTTGAGCAAGCGTTGGCCTTCGGTAAACAGCTTGTCGGCGCGTTTGGCATCGGACGTCGTGGGCTGCGCTGAGGCAACCGTCGCCTGTCCAAGCCACAACGCTACGCCGAACACGGCGCGGATGCGCATGCGTGCCAAACTCATCAGCCCTACTGTAACGTGAGAATGCTGTGGCGCGCTAGGGCTTGCGCCAACGCTACGGCGCGGATCCCGCGTGATGTAGGCCAGAGTGTGCAACACCCGAGTTCGCGAACTGCTTGGCAAAAAAGGCCAGGCTAAACGGTAGCCGGGCTTTCCAAAATGCAAAGTTGTGTGCGCCAGGCCCAACGTAGAATTCATGCGCAATGCTTCGCTCGGTAAGAATGTCGTGCAGGTAGCGCGCGCCATTGTGCAATGCGAATTCATCTTCGGTGCCACAATCGAGGTAGAGCGCGAGGCTGGTCGGCGTCGACGGCACCAGCGTTTTGGCCAGTTCCGACGGATCATGCGCAAGCCAGTTGTGACGATCGGTGCCGAAGATGCCGCGAAACCATGTGCCAAAGACACCGATTTCAGCCCCCCACTGACGCACGTCTTCAACCATTTGCACGTTGCCACGGCGATAGGGATACGGCCCGGCGAACAACAGGGTCAACACGCCCGAATGCGACGCCGCCGCCGAGAATGTTTCGGGGTGGCGCATGGCGAGCATAAATGCGCCGAAGCCGCCCATCGAAAGCCCAGCGATGCCACGCCCGTTGCGCTCGGCGCGGGTGCGATAGTTGCTGTCGATTTCATGCAGCAAATCGTCGACGATATAGCTTTCGTAGTTCGGCGTCTGCACGCAGGTTTTGCGGTGCTCGGCACGCGGATCGAGCAAGCCAGTGCCGTGGGCGATGCATGCCGCATAATTCACCGGCGTCGTGCTGTTGCTGTAAAAGCTGTTGTCGCCATCGGGCATCACAACGATCGCGGCGAAGCGCGCAGCGTCAGCAACGCTCGCCAGTTGAGCTTGCAGCGGCCACGCGGTTTCGTCTTGGGTCATGCCATGCAGCAGATAAAGCACGGGCCACCGCTGCGTTGGGTTGGCGTCATAGCCGACGGGCGTGTAGACGAAATAATCTTTGTTGACGCCGAGGCTCGCCGACATAAACGATCGTTTCGTCACACGCGGCACGTTGCGAGTTGCCGGAGTCGCCGCTGCGCGACAGCCCCCAGCAAGGACCACCAGCGCAGCGCAGGCCACGATGGCAACGCCGCTCGCCACCTCGCGTGCTGTGGCGACGAGCGAACAGACCCTCTGATGCAACATGACAACATCTTGATGTCGGGTGCGTTGCTTTCGCAACCGTCGTGCTGACAATGAATGCCATTATGCAGCACTCCTGGTTTACGTGTTTGAGTTTGGCACTGCTGACGACCCCAGCGTTGGCCGACGACGCGGCGCCAACAACGACGGCAGCGCCGCTGCGCTTGAGCGGCTACCTTGAAAGCTCGTACAGTTGGAACTTCGTGCGCCCGCGCGATGGCATCACGGCGCAACGCGGCTTCGATGCCCAGCACAATTCACTAACGATCGAAAATGTCGCACTCGATGCGCAGTGGACTAGCGGCCGCGTGACTGGGCAACTCACGTTGCAAGCGGGGGCAACACCAACATCGTATTATGGTAGCGATGCGGCGGTTGCCCAGGGCATTCGCAATGTGCAACAAGCCTGGGCGGGCTATACCGTTGGGACGGCTCAGCCGGTGACGATAAGTGCGGGGCTATTTTTGTCGCCGATCGGGCCCGAATCGATGGCCATCAAAGACAATTGGACTTGGTCGCGCTCGAATCTTTTCTGGGCACTGCCGTTTTATCATGTGGGGGTCCGCGCAGCGTGGGCAGTTTCGTCGAAGTTGACACTGACCAGCGCGGTCTACAACGGTTGGAATCAAGCGGTTGATACCAATCGCAGCAAATCGATCACAGTGAACGCTGCCTATAGCAGCAAAGCTGTGTCCGGCATGGTGCAATATTTTGGCGGTGTCGAGCGCCCAACCGATGCGCTCGAAGGCCAACCTTGGCGCCATCTGTTCGACCTGTACGGCACGTGGTCGGTCACGGATCGACTTTCGTTGCGAGGCCAAGTTGACGTGGGGTTTGAACGCGGCAAGCTTGGCACACAACGCTGGGCAGCCGCAGCGCTGTATCTGCACGTTGTAGCAACTCCACGCTGGGCCGGCACGACCCGCGCCGATTGCATTCGTGAGCTCCACGACGATGCGCAGCAACCGACGCCGATTCTGTTGCCAACCTCGCGCATCTGTTCGGTCACCGCAACGCTTGGGTATCAGCCAAGTCCCGGCTTTGCGGTGCGCGCTGAAGTACGCGCCGACGCCGCCGCCAACCCTATTTTCGTGGGTGCAGACGCACCCTCGACGGCGCCCAGCACACCGACGAGGACCACGCAGCAAACTGCGACGGTCGGGATCATCAGTTCATTCTAGCGGCACCTCAACCGTGGCGCCGCACAAGGTTCATGGCAGTGCTGCAAACCAATCAAGACAGAGCTCACCGAGATTGGCATTGTAGTACGAACAATGCGGCGCATCCGGTAAATGCGTCACGGTGCAATCATGCTGCGCATCAGCGTCGAGCAAGGCGCACAAGTCTGTGAATGGCCCGGCCGGCACAACATCACGATCACAGCGGCTGGCGAGGTCGTTTTGCCAAGCATCGCCCTCGGTGATGAGCTTCCAATGTGGCACTGCAAAATTGGCGGCGGCTACGCCAGGCGCAAACGCCGGACCACCTGGCCCACGCGTGACGATTGAATCAAAGGCGACACAATCGCCTTCGCCGCAGTCGCCAGGAAAACTTAACGAGGCGTGCGCTGGATCGCATGCACACTGACCACCAACGCTAGCGCTGCAACTATGCCCCGGCATCGCCGTCGTGCGCGTGTAGCCACGCGCAATCCGACCGTGGCGACCAACACAGCTCATACCGGTGCCGGCGCCGACGAATTCATCTTGGGCACGCAAATCCACCACCCCGTCACTCATGCAAACGCCATTTTTGGCGGTGCCAAGCCAAGCGCTCTCTTCCGCGTAGCGAGCGGCCACCACTGGATACCGTGACGCACCGATGCTGCATCCGCCGTGCAACACATTGGCACCGGACCAAACGCCAATATCGCCACCTGGCCGTAAGCGCGTCATCGCTGCCGTCACCACGCGCTGATCGCGCTCAGGGGCGCCCAGCGAAGTTGGCAGGATTTCCCCAGGGTAATTCGGCTGAGCGCACAGGACGACCGTCCGCGGATGCGTCATCAACAAATCGTTGGTCACGTTCAATAATGCTTCGGTATCGCAGTCGAACGCCGACCAGTACAAGAACAGATCGTTGCATGGGGCAGCCGCCGTGCACATATCACCTCGATAGCGCACGCGGTACTGACACGCGCCGCACCGTGGGTCTGCGGCATTCTCGCCTTCGCAGCGACTGCTGAACGCATGACAATCATCGAGGTAGACCGACATCGTATCGATAATCATGGCTGCCGCGTCGGCGCCAGCGTCCGCAAGCGGCGCATCTTTGGGAGCGTTGTTCGTGTTATCGCTGCAGCCGGCGACCAAAAGTAGCCCAATCAAAATGCTGTAAGTGCGTGCCATAATTTACTAGACGCGAGCGCGGTTGTGTTGTCAACGCAACTATTCGGCGCAACTAGTATAAATCGACACCATCATACCTGACGCGTCAAGCCGAGACCGCGCGCTCGACGCGCAGCATGCATGACGCGCCATGTTGTCCGCGGCGCTTGCCTACCGACGCCGACGCCGACCGGCGACAACTAGAACGAAAAGTGCCAAGCCGGCGCCACCTGCTGCCGAGCCAAAAGCCCCAGCGCCGAGACTGGTATTGCATGCACAGCCTTGGCCTTTGCGCAGACGCGGCAGCGGCGTGGCGTTGCCTGAGCTGAGCAAGCCAACCTGCGGTACGTCAACCGCGATCGCGTCGGTGAGGTTCAAACTGCCACGCGGCGCGAAGGCGAGATTGGTTGCGGCCTTCGGCTGGCGCGCGCCTACCGTTGCTGGATCGGCGAGTTCTTGCGGCGGCGGCCCGCCCCATTGCCCACGCACGGGCGATTCACAGGTTACTGCGCCAGTCCAAGGATGCAAAATCACGTAGCGACCTTGGAAATTGTTGGTGCCAGCGTCAGCCGTTACCGCCATGCTCATGGCGCCCTTGTCGTCGGGCATGCCACGGCCACCTTCGAGTGCAGTGACTGCTTTAAACACCAAATCATCTTTGACCTCTTTGCCGTAGCGCGCATGCAAGCGCGTTAACGTGACGCCATAAGGATTCGCGTTTTGGTAGGTATCGGTCATCACATCAGCGCCCAGCGTTGCCAAGTCATTGCTGTCAAGGGTCGGGCCAGGACACGGATCACAGCTGCCGGAGTCCCACGAGTATTCGGTAACGACGGCGCCTTTGGTTTTGCTCACGGTTTGGTCGAACAACGCAGCGTAAAACTCTGCGAAGTGGGCACGCACGCTGTCGCGCACCACGATGTTGGTGGGAATCGCAACATTGGGATAGTTGGCAACTTCGTAGCGCTGTGGCGCTAAGATGTTCACGATTAGATCTTGGGTGCCCTTGGAATTAGCGAGGCCCAAGCGAATCGGCAACGTGAACTCAGGGCTGTCGTAGTGAAACCGCAACGGCGACAGCGTTGCCATGCCATTGGCAAAGGTAACTTTTTTGGGATTCACTTTGGCAACGAAGAACTTGGTACCGGCCGCAACGTATGGTCGCAACAACGGCTCGGCGCCTTTGGGAATTTGATATTTGTTGTCGCGCAGCCAGCGGTCGAGGCCGGTCGATTCGCCGGCGGACAACACCACAACGTCGTATTCTCCGACGGAGAATTTGGCTTCGATCTTAACGTGATAATCGGCAGCCGGAGCGCCAGCATCGTCGGTGGATTCCATCGACATGGCAGGCACGCCATACATACGATCTTCCATGTACATCGGGCGACACGGATCCTGCTCCCAATATTCCACCAAGCGGGGCGCGCCCAGCGTGTCGACCTTGTCGAACAATTCGCGTGGCAGCGTTTTGACTTGGTTTTCGCGAATCACCACCGGCACCGGCACAATCAAGGCAAAACCTTCCGGCGGCCCTTGATAGTTGTTTTGCATCGACAACACGGTCGTCGAGCCCTGCCGCATCAACACCACTTGGGTGGCGTTGTTGAACATCTCGGATTTCGCACCGCCGACGTAAAAGCCGCAAAACGCTTCGGCGCGCGGGGCAGCTGTTGCAAGCGCAGCAAATGCCGCACCAGTTAACAATGACAGCGATAACAAACGACGACGCATGCAAACTCCCAGCTAGATGTGGACCTTGGCAATTAACTCACGAATCAACGCACCAAACTCCATTAAGATCTCACGTTCCCAAGCTTTTTCACTGCGGCGTGTCACGATGCGCGGCCCAGCGCGTCGCAGCCGCAAGCTTGCACGCAGCAACTAGAACGCAGCCACCGCACCGAGCGCTGGCACCACTGCTAAGTCCGACGTATTTCCGATGAGTGCAGTCGCTCGCACGCTGGCGTCGATCACAAGATGTTTGGTTTTCACAAGTTCAATTCCGGCTTCGAACTGCGACAAGAAACGCGACGAATCGAGGTAGGCATAACCACTGCGGAAGCCGATGTACGGATTCAAAAATTGCCGTTTGCCGTGGCCCAAAAAGTCGGAATAGAACGCGCCACCAATCGATGCCAGCACAGCACGCGAACGCGTATCGCCGGCCGCATTGGCAGCCGCGCCAAACACATCAACTTCGATCGAAAAGGTACGCAGCTCGGCAGGGTGAATCACAAAGCCCGCACCATAGCGGTTGGCCGGGCGTTCGCCAGCGCCAACCAAGTACATCATCGCGCCACGCACGCCTGGATATGCTTTGGCCTTAGCCATATGTACCGCGCCTGAGCGAGCCCGCAACGAAACGTCCAACGTTGCATAGGCGACTCGGTCTTTGGTGAAGCGGGTAGCACCACGCAACTCATCAATGCGGCCGCGAATGCGCGACATTTCTTTTTCGATCGAAAGAATGTCCGCCATTGCAAGACCGCCTTGTTCCATCAGCTTGGTCAGCCGATCGAGCGCCGCTTGTTGATTGGCAATTTCTAAATCTTGGTCGAACAACTCCTTCGAAACATCATTTGCAGTGATGCGCTTGTCGGTAATCGTGCCTCGCGACGCCAACCATTTCACCACAGTGTCAACTGCAGCCGGTGGCACGCGAATTTTGATTTCGGCGTACCACGACGTTTCTGCACCGTTGACAGTTTCCAAGACAACACGGCCACCCGCACTGTCGATCTGGCTGCGCAACGCGTCGACGATATCGGTGACTTGGTCAACTTCAACCGAAAGGCTGCCTTCAACTACCAGCTGTTCAGGAATCGCCGTACGCGACGCATCGGCGCTCGCAACCACCGTTACAGGCGCACTGCCGCTTGCTGCGTTGAGCGACGCAAACGACGACTTCTGCATCGGTGCGCGGTAGCCCCCGCATGCGGTTGCGGTAGGCATGAAGACCCCAAACACTGCTGCAACTAAGCCAACTTGTACTTTCATGCTTAGTTAACGCGGCCGACCGCATGAACTTACAGTGGCTCAACCATGTTTTTTAGCGCAATAGATTCAGCAACTTAACCGCTCACACCGTTGCTACCCGGAGCATGGGGTGGTTGCGCGACCAACTTGGCTTGTTTCATCAATGCCAGCCGCAGTTGATGCTGCAATGCTGGATGCTCTTCGAGATGCGCCATGGCTTTGTCGCGACCTTGGCCCATCTTGGCACCTTCGTAGCTGTACCAGGTACCAGCTCGTTCGACGAGCCCAAGCTTTTCGCCGGTGTCGACCAATTCACCAATGCGATTGACACCGGTGCCGTACAAGATCTCAAAATCGGCTTCGCGGAACGGCGGTGCCATTTTGTTTTTAACAACTTTCACTTTGCATTCCGAGCCAACGGTTTCTTCGCCTCGTTTGATTGCCTTTTTACGGCGAATATCGAGGCGCACCGAACAATAGAACTTGAGCGCGTTGCCGCCCGGCGTAGTTTCCGGGTTGCCATAGATGACGCCGATTTTTTGCCGCAGTTGGTTAATGAATACAACCACGGTTTTGGTCTTCGAAATCACGGCAGTGAGTTTGCGCAGCGCTTGGCTCATCAAGCGTGCTTGCAAGCCCATGTGAGAATCACCCATATCGCCTTCGATTTCGGCCCGTGGCGTCAGCGCTGCCACTGAATCGACGACGATCAGATCGATCGCGCCAGTGCGGACCAAGGTGTCGCAAATTTCCAGGGCTTGCTCGCCGCAATCGGGCTGCGACACCAACAAGTCATCGAGTTGCACCCCGAGCCGCTTGGCATACTCGGTATCCAACGCATGCTCAGCGTCGATAAACGCGCAAACCCCGCCGTTGCGTTGCGCTTCCGCAATGGCATGTAGCGTTAACGTGGTTTTGCCCGACGATTCCGGACCATAAATCTCAACGATCCGCCCGCGTGGCAAGCCGCCGCAGCCAAGCGCTACATCAAGCGCGACCGAACCGGTGGGAATCACCTCGACCTCTTGGGTCACCGTGCCGTCGAGCCGCATGATTGAACCCGAGCCAAACTGCTTGTGAATTACCTTGATCGCTTCTGAGATCGTTTTGTTTTTCTTCTCTTGATTCGACATCGTTGCCTCCGCCACGGGCTAAGAGCACAAGCGATGCCAACGCTAAGCGCGTAAGATCATGCAATGCACTGTCCGAGGTTGGCCACCAGCTGGACACGCTGTCCAGGTTCGTCCGGTGCACGGACAGCCACCGCCGCCGCTACTCGCCGCTACTCGCCGTTACTCGTTCCGGGGCCATTCTGCGACCTCTGCGCTCAGCGGAACAAGCGTTCGCGGCCTGGCCAACTGCCGGGCCACCTGCCGGCACACTCCGGACTTGGTCCCGTTACTATATTGATACAAACATCAGAAAACTGAGGCCCAACCCAACGGCACAGCGTCGCGAGCCAGCCGAGCGATGGCATAAGGTTTGCTTTTAGCTGGCGCACTATGCTTAGTCGCTTACGCTCAACATTCTTTGTTCGCACATCCACAAGCCTTGCGGCATTCGCGGCGTTGGCCCTGTCCGCATGTGGTGACAATCACGCTGCAGCGATCGACGCCGCGCCTGCCACCCCAACGCCACGCTGCCAACAATCGGTTGCCATCCCGCGCGCAACGTTCATCACCGAGTCGGTCAGCTACCTTCGCACCACCTTCGGCGGCACTGGCGACTTTACGGGCGGCACCGTTCGCTACAGCGAAATGTGGGTTGACCTCGACGATAACGGCTGCAAATCTGACTTCTCGGCGCTGTGGTATGTCGCGCCGATCAGCAATGCGCAAGTCCCGACGGAATTGCGTGGCAAGGTCGACCATGTTGCGGCGGTATGGACGTTAAACGGCTTGCGTGGTGTGGTGTATTTGGCCTCGCCACAAACCAAGTGGCAAGCAGGCAGCCTGCCCGATGAGTCCATTCATGTAGTCAGAGAAAACGCATCGACAGCCAACGTGGCAGCACTGGTGCGCAACATCCAAACGGCGCATCCTTCGCTGGCCGTGCAGTGGCTCGACGCGATTGGCGTGCTCACGCTCACTGCACGAATCTCAGAATTCGCCGACCCAACCAGCACCGAACCGACTTGGCAAGTGGTCGAAGCAGCCACCCAGCAGGTTCGCGCCAGCAATCTATTTTCGTCGACCGAGTGGAGTTCGGTGGTGTTCCGCTTACCCAACGCAGACTTTCCAGCCATCAACGTTACCGACGACGTTTTGTATCCCGAGTGTTTGCGGGTGCACACCAAGAGCGAACAAGCAGCCGATGCGTTCACCACGTTGCCAAGCCTGCGACAACCGTTAGGCCTCGGGCCCGTCGACAATCCGAATGCGTGTCGCTAGTCGCTGCTAAGGCCAGCCATCCGCAGCACGATGTCCCAACAGGCTTGCTTACTTTGTTCCCCTGGGCATCGTTGGCGACACCGCTTGTTAGACGAGCCCCCGGAGGCCACCGTCCGGAAGCCGGACTTCGTCGACAGGAGGCCGTTAACACGCCGCGGCTAACGCGGCGAAGTAGACTTGCCACTTTCGTCGCGGCGGCACTGGGTTTCACTCAAGATCGCATGGTAATTTGCCAGTATGAAATTCTTCAACACTACGCATAGTGCGCTTGATGAAGTATTCGGAACTGACAAGACCTATGTCATTCCAGCTTACCAGCGGCCGTATTCTTGGCAGTGTTCAGGAAAGACAGAAACCAACAATCAAGTTAACCGGATGTGGGATGACCTTTGGGAATTCCATTCGGATAACAAGACCGACAAAGAATACTTCTTGGGCTCAATGGTCGTGATTGAGCAAAGCGCCACACGAACCTTCGAAGTGGTTGATGGCCAACAACGCTTAACCACGCTAGCACTGCTGTTCGCTGCAATGAGTTGCTTTTTGCAAGAACACTGCAACGACCCTGAGCTGGCAACGTTCAAACAAAGCGCTATTGTGAAATTCAACTCCCTGCTTTTCAACACCAAAGGTGTCAGTCTGCAACGGAGCCTCAAAGTAAAAATTCA
>Ga0075163_10008381_pt1 | contig 13628 bp, 12 predicted proteins | sample JI1023141ADNA_FD_71478 | JGI IMG/M metagenome (GOLD analysis project Ga0075163, IMG submission 71478) | Wastewater effluent complex algal communities from Wisconsin, to seasonally profile nutrient transformation and Carbon sequestration -... | ecosystem: Engineered > WWTP > Effluent > Algae...
TGCGGCCGACCGCACATCGCGCGATGAAAATCTGAGGCGAGGAGCGGTGGGAGGCGAGGCGGAGACCGAGGCCGAGGCCGAGACCGAGGCGGAGACCGAGACCGAGACCGAGGCCGAGGCCGAGACCGAGACCGAACCCGAGTCCGAGGCCGAGACCGAGACCGAGCCCGAGGCCGAGACCGAGACCGAGTCCGAGGCCGAGACCGAGGCCGAGTCCGAGTCCGAGGCCGAGACCGAGGCCGAGACCGAACGCTAGACCGTCGCGAAGGCCGCGGTCGGGATCTCGAGCGGAGTCTTGTCTTCCTTGCCGATCATCGCGGCCTTCTGCGGCACGGTGGTCACGACGTTGGCCGCGAAGTACAGCGCCGCGTACTTCTTGCCGGCGTAGAACGCGCGGTCGGCGTGGTCGGCCGGCAGGGCCTCGGCGGCCTTGTCGGCGATCACCGCGGCGTCGAGGAGGAGCCAGCCGATCGCGGTCTCGCTCATCATCTCGAGGAAGCGGTTGGCGGCCAGCGGCACCATCTCCATCTTGCCGCCGCCGAACCAGCCGAGGAACCGCATCGCCGTGCCCATCACCGCCTCGGCGGCGGTGGCCAGGGCGGCGGCGGCGTCCTTGTAGACCGGGTGATCCTTCAGGCTCGCGGCGCAGCCCTGGACGTCCTTCAAGAACGCCTGCAGGTTGGCGCCGCCGCGTTGGCCGAGCTTGCGGCCGACCAGGTCGAGGGCCTGGATGTGGTTGGTGCCTTCGTAGATCGAGAAGATCTTGGCGTCGCGCGCGTACTGCTCGATCGGGTGATCCTTCAGGTAGCCGGCGCCGCCCAGGGTCTGGATCGCGGTCGCGCAGATCTGGAACGCCTGGTCCGAGCCGTAGGCCTTGACCAGCGGCACCAGCAGATCGACCTGGCCCTGGTGGTAGGCGTCCTCGGCGGGATCGCCGACCGCGGCGTTGGCCTTGTCGAGGTGGAGCGACAGCTTCACGACCAGCGCGCGGATGCCCTCGACCCGGGCCTTCATGTCGAGGAGCATGCGGCGGACGTCGGGGTGCTCGACGATCGCGACCCGCGGCGCGGCGGCGTCCTTCCACTGCTTGATCGACGGGCCCTGCTTGCGCTCCTTGGCGTACTCCAGCGCGTTCAGGTACGCGCTCGACGCCACCGCCAGGCCCTGCACGCCGACGCCGATGCGGGCGTAGTTCATGAGGTGGAACATCTGGGACATGCCCTTCTGCTCCTCGGTGCCGACCAGCTCGCCGATGCAGCTATCGTCATCGCCGAAGTTGAGCACCGCCGTCGACGACGCCTTGATGCCCATCTTGTGCTCGATCGACGCGACCTTGACGTCGTTCGAGGTGCCGTCGGCGCGATCGCGCGGCACGATGAACAAGGACAGGCCCTTGGTGCCGGCCGGGGCGTCCTCGGTCTTGGCCAGGACCAGGTGCAGGATGTTCTGGGCCAGGTCGTGGTCGCCGCCGGAGATGAAGATCTTGGTGCCGCGGAGCTTGTACTTGCCGCCGCCCATCGGCTCGGCCTTGGTCAGCGCGCTGCCGACGTCGGAGCCGGCGTGGGGCTCGGTCAGGCACATCGTGCCGGCGTAGGTGCCGTCGTGGAGCTTGGTGCAGTAGGCCGCGATCTGCTCCTTGGTGCCGAAGTGCTGGATGACGTCGGCCACGCCCTGGGTCAGCGCCGGGTACATGTTGAACGCCGTGTTGGCGCCGCACATGATCTCCTCGGCCATCGCGTGCAGCGTGAACGGCCCGGCCTGGCCGCCGAACTCCTCGGGGATCGACAGGCGGCGCCAGCCGACGTCGTAGAGCGACTTCCACGCCGCCTTGAAGCCGTCGGGGGTCTTGACCTTGCCGCCCTCGAGGCGACAGCCGGTGGCGTCGCCGACCGCGTTGAGCGGGCCGAGCTTCTCCTTCGACCAGGTGTAGATCTCGTCGAGGACGGTCTCGACCTCCTCGCGGCCCCAGTTGTCGTACGGCTTCTTGCCGAGGATGTCTTGCAGCTTGAACTGCTCGAACAGGACGAAGCGGACGTCGCGGAGGTCGGCCTTGTAGCGGTTGATCGGCTGGGACATCGGTCTCTCCTGGCGCGAAGGCGGCTCGGGTAGGCGACCCGAGGGCGGTCGGGGCGACGGTGAATGAACCGTCATTCAGTTATGGCCGACGCGCTGCGTCGCGTCAAGGCCGCCCCGGTGCGGCGATTCGTCCGCCGCGCCGTGGTACCGACGGTCATGTCGATCGCCCCCGAGGTCACCGCCGCCGAGCTCGACGACGACGGCGCTGGCGTCGCGGTGGTCGACGGCGTCACCGTCCACGTCGCCGGGCTGGCCCCGGGCGAGCGCGCCACCGTCCGCACCACCCACGCCAGCCCGCACCGCGCCGAGCGCTGGGCCACCGTCGTCGAGCGCCGGGGCCCCCCGTCGCCCGATCGGGTCACGCCGGCCTGTCCGGCTTTCGGACGGTGCGGCGGATGCCCGTGGCAGCACCTGGCGTACCCGGCGCAGCTCGGATGGAAGCGCCGTCGGGTCGTCGCCGCGGTCGGCGAGCTGGCCGAGGTCGCGGCGGTCGTGCGGTCGCCGGCCGAGCTCGGCTATCGCCACAAGGGCAAGTACGTCGCCGGCCGCACCGTCGGCCACCTCGCGCTGGGCGCCTGGGCCCCGCGCAGCCACGACTTCGTCGACACCGCCGGCTGCCGCGCCGTGACCCCGACGATCGATCGCGTGCGCGGCGCGATCGTCGCCGCCGCCGCCGACCACCGCCTGGCTCCGGCCGACGAGCGCCGCGGCACCGGCGACCTTCGCTACGCGATCGTCCGCCAGGGCGACGGCGGCCAGGTCCTGGTCGGCCTGGTCGTGCGCTCGGCGGCCGACGCCGGGCGGGTCGCCGCCGCCGCCGCCGCGATCGCCGCCGCCCCCGCGGTCGCCGGAGTGGTGCGCCTCGACAACGATCGCACCGACGGCGCGCTCCTCGACGGCGCCGCCCGGCCCCTGGTCGGCGCGGCGTCGTTGTCGCTGACCCTCGCCGGGGTCGCGGTCGACCTGGGCGCCACCGAGTTCGCCCAGATCAACCCGGCCCAGGCCGAGGCCATGTACCGCCACGTCGCCGCCCTGGCCGAGGTCGGCCCCGGCGACCGCGCGGCCGACGTCTACGCCGGGCTCGGCGGCATCGCCTTCGCGCTGGCCGCCAGCGGCGCCGAGGTCCTCGCGATCGAGCGCGACCCCGCCGCGGTCGCCGCGCTCACCGCCGCCGCCCACCGGGCCGGGCGGAGCGACGTCACCGCTCTCGTCGGGGACGCCGAGCGCCTGGCCGACCACCCCGACGTCGCCGCGGTGGTCATCGATCCGCCGCGCAAGGGCGCGAGCCCGGCCCTCCTCGCCGCGATCTCAGCGTCGCGCGCGCGCACGCTCATCTACGTGAGCTGTGGCCCCGACGCCCTCGGCCGCGATCTGCGCGCCCTGGTCGCCGCCGGCTGGCGCCTCGATCAGGTCACGCCCTTCGATCTCATGCCGGGCACGGCCCAGGTCGAGACCGTGGTCCGGCTGCGGCGCTGACCGTCACCGCCCGGTGATCGTCACCGCCCGGTGGTGTTGCAGCGATCGAGCAGGACCTGGGCCCAGGCCGGCTCGGTCATGGACCGCTCGGTCGGATCGCAGCCGCCGCTCACGGTGCGCATCGTCACGTCGAGGCGCGAGCCCAGCTCGAAGCGCAGCGCGACCTGGGCGCCGCTGGCGGAGTCGAACACCGCCGGCGGCTCGGCGCGGCCATCGGGGTGGACCACCTGCACCCGGACCTCGTGGCGGCACGCGCTGATGCTCGAGGTGGTCGCGATCACCTGCTGCGCCTGGGTCGAGATCACGGTCGCGCGGTCGACCTTGAACGCGCCGGTGAAGCACAGGACCGCGTCGTTGTAGTCGGCGTCGCCGCCGGCGCCCTGATCCTCGAAGTTCACCCCGACCCGCACCACCGGCGTGCCGGCGATCTCGAGGGGGCTCGTCACCCGCGGCGGCGGCGTCGACGGGCGCACGACCGGCGGTGGCACGACCCCGGGGGCGCCGACGCCTTGCCCCTGGACCCGGCCGGTCGCGACCAGGCGCGCGGTGCAGGCGGTCGCGAGGGTCGCGGCGGCGAGGGCGACGATGGGCAGCAGGCGCATGGAGGTGAGACGCCGTCCGGCGGCGCGGATTCAGGCTACAGCTCCGAGGACGACGTAGCGCGCTGCGTCAGTGAAGGCGTGGTGGGCCGGCTCACCGAACCGACTCCGGCTACCTCAGCGGTACCCGTGGCCCCGACGATCCTTCTTGCCCTGACAGGACAACCTCTGCGATTTGGCCTTAGTACGAGGTCGGATGTCAGCGACTGACATCCGACTAACAGAAACCAACGAGGTGCTGACATGCGCTTGTTCAAGATTTCTCTGATGGCGGCCGCGGCCACGGCGGCCTGCAACGGCCAGGGGTCGGTCCAGCTCTCGAGCAACGAGCAAGAGCTCGCGATCATCCCGCGCGGCTCGACCTGCGCTGAGCTTGGCCTGGGCGGTCAGCAGGTGACCATCCCGTACCCGGCCGGCGGCACCTACGACCTGGGGGGCGGCAACTCCCTCGATCTGACGTACTACGACGACACCAACACGATCTTCTACTTCAACAACTCGACGGTCCGGATCACCGGCGTCCTGGCCTCGATCGGCGATCGGACCCTCATGTGGGACATGCCGGGCGGCGCCGACGCCTGGCCCAGCCTCCACGGTCCGGTCGACTTCTCGAACGGCGAGATCTACTCGCCCGAGGAGGTCGCGTTCTGCTTCGACTACGAGCTCTACGTCCAGCCGAGCCCGTACACCCACCACGCCCAGCGCGCGTCGTGGACCTTGACCAAGAGCGGTCGCACCGACGAGCTCAAGCTGGCCGAGGGCCAGGTCGAGCTGCTCGAGTACGCGATCACCGTCCGCCCCGGCGATCCGGTCGCCGCCGGGCAGTTCGTCGAGGGCCCGGTCTTCGTCTACAACCTGAGCCCCCACGCGGTCACCGTCGACGCCGTCACCACGATGGTCGGCGACATCGCCGCCACCGTGACGTGCCCGACCGCGCCGCCCTTCGGCCTGGCCGCCAACGGCATGGTCGAGTGTGCGTTCATGGCCGATGTCCCCGACACCTCGGACCGCAACGTGGTCGGCGGCGCCTCGGTGTCCCACGGCCTCAAGGTGTCGACCGTCGAGGTCACCGCGAGCTTCACCGCCCACAACGTCTCGACCACGACGTTCGATCGCTGCGTCGACGTCACCGACGACGCGGTGCCCTACGTCGATCACTACCTCGGCACGGTGTGCGTCGAGGACGGCGAGCAGACCTTCGAGTTCTCCTACGAGGCCGGCCCGTTCGAGTGCGGCGCCTTCGCCGTGACCAACACCGCCCGCTACGTCGGCCTCGACACCGGCGCCACCGCCGACGCCGCCTGGACGGTCAACGGCGAGGTCGTTTGCGACCCGGGCTGCACGCTCACCGCGAACTACTGGAAGCGCCACAGCCACTTCGGCCCGCGCCGCTACAACCCGATCTGGAACGACATCGGCGAGCTCGGCGAGGACACCACGTTCTTCCGCAGCGGCGGTTCGTACATCCAGGCGATGTGGCGGCTGGCCCTGGGCAACCCGTACTGGACCCTGGCGCGCGCGTACATCGCCGCCCGCTTGAACCAGCTCTCGGGCGCGCAGTTCAGCCCGGGCACGGTGACCGCGTTCAACCGCGCCACCACCTTGTTCGAGACCTACGCGCCCAACCAGGTCTCGACGATGGCGATCCGCCGCCAGTTCGCCAGCGCGGCGGCGCTCCTGCGGGACTTCAACATGGGCCGCGTCGGTCCGGGCCGCTGCACCTGCCGCCCCGACCTGCCGTCGGAGGACTGAGTCCGGTTCGCGCTCCGCCGCGGCGGCGAAGCCCCGCCGCTACCGGAGCGATACCCGACCGGACCGCGACCGCGCGGCGGCACCGTGGGACCAATCACCGCGTGCCTCCCTGTCCGGCCCCTCTCCAGGTCGCGGTCATCGACGATGACCTGGCGGTCCGCCGGGCCCTCGGTCGGGCCCTGACCGCGTGTGGCGCCGAGGTGCGCGACTTCGCCAGCGCCGAGGAGGCGCTCGCCGAGCTGCGCCCGGGCGAGGTCGATCTCATCGTGACCGACCTCGATCTGCCGGGCCTCGATGGCGCCGGCCTGATCGCCGCCGCCCGGGCCGAGGGCCACCGCTGTCCGGCGGTCGTGGTGAGCGGCGAGCTCGCCGAGCACCATCCCGAGCGGCTGGCCGCGGTCGACGCCTTCGCCGTCCTCAGCAAGCCGTTCACCCTCGATTCGGTGCGCGAGCTGGTGTCGGCCTGTCAGCGCGGCGCGCCGGCGCAGGACTGATCGCGCAGCGCGCGCGACTCGCGCAACCGCGGCCGACGGCGCGCGAGTCGCGCAACCCGCCTTGCGCGATCTGGACGTCGAGGCGGCGGCGGGCGCGTCGCGCGGCGGTCCGCGCGGGTCGGCGGCGGTACGCCAGTTGCTCACCGCGTGGGGATGCGACCACGTCCTCTGCGCTCGTCCCTCGCCACCAGCCTCGGCGCCGCCCTCACCCTGGCGGCGTGCGCCGACCCATCGCCGCCGGACACCCGCGGCGCCGGCCTGCTCGCCGCTGAGCCCGCGATCGATCCCGACGTCATCCCCGGCGAGTTCATCATCGAGCTCGCGCCCGGCCACCGCCTGGACGCCGCGACCACGCTCGGCGGCGTCGAGGTCGAGCCGGTCATGCCGGTCAGCTCCCGCGAGTGGCTGGTCCGGACCACCGCGGTCGACCGCGCCCTGATCGACGGCGACGCCACCGCCGCCGCCCTGGCCAGCGACGCCACGGTCATCGCCGCCGCGCCCAACCGCCACGCCGCGTACTCGCTGGTCCCCGCCGACCCGCTGTACCCGCAGCAGCGATGGAACTACCAGAACGCGCTGGGCCTACCCCAGGCCTGGGACCGCACCACCGGCTCGGCGTCGGCGCGGATCGCGATCCTCGACACCGGCCGCACCAACCACGGCGATCTGGTGTGGGCCGCCGGCTACGACGCCTTCGACAACGACAGCGACCCGACCTCGCAGGCCGTGTACAACCACGGCGTCCATGTCGCCGGCATCGTCGGCGCCCGGGCCAACGGCAGCGGCGGCGTCGGGGTGTGCTGGAACTGCTCGCTGGTGCCGGTGAAGATCTCGGGCACCGGCAACCCGACCTTCGCGGCGATCGCCGCCGGCATCAACTGGGCGTCGGGCGAGTCCACCGGCGTGCGCCGCGCCGACGTCATCAGCCTCAGCCTCAACTCGTCGGTGCTGTGCACCAGCGCCAGCGTGGCCGCGGTCGCCAACGCGATCGTCAACGCCCACGCCCGCGGCCTGGTCGTGGTGTCGTCGGCCGGCAACACCGCCGACACCCGCGCCCACTTCCCGGCCGACTGCCCCAACGTCATCGCGGTCGCGGCCTCGGGCCCGACCGGCACGCTGGCGAGCTTCAGCAACCGCGGCGCCGGCATCGACGTCGTCGCCCCGGGTGGCGACCTGCCGTTCTACGGCAGCGACGAGCCGGTCGGCTCGTGTGACCGCGTCGATCCCTTCGATCCGTTCGCCGGCGCCGAGGGGGTGATGTCGACCTGGTCGACCAGCAACGTCCAGCACTGCCACCGCTACCTGAGCGGGACCTCGATGGCGTCGCCGCACGTCAGCGGCGTGATCGGCCTCATGTTGTCGCGCAACCCGAGCCTGACTCCGACCCAGATCGCCCAGTACCTGGTCGCGACCGCGCGCCCGGCCGGGGTGGCGTGTCCGGCTCCCGGACAGTGCGGCGCGGGCATGGTCGACGCCTTCGCCGCGGTCGAGGCGGCGGTCAACGGCCTGCAGCAGGCGACGATCACACCGACCACAGTGAGCTTCGGCGACGTCGTGGTCGGCGCCACGGCCAACAGCGGCTTCACGGTGCGCAACACCGGCTCGGGGACGTTGACCTTCGCCGTGACCCGACCGATCGCGCCCTTCGTCGCGACCTGCACCGCGGGCTGCACCTGCACCGCGACGAGCTGTAGCGGTTCGCTCGGCGCCAACCAGCAAGCGTCGATCGCGGTCAGCTTCACGCCCACCATCCCCGGGACGGCCAGCACCAGCCTCGGGTTCACGTCCAACGCGACCAACCTGCCGACCGCCGTCGTGTCCCTGATCGGCACCGGGACGGCGCCGCGGCTCACCGTCGTCGATCCCGCCGACGGTCAGCTCCGCCTGTGGGAGTCCAACCTCCACCGCGCCAAGGTCGTCATCCGCAACGACGGCAACGCCGCGCTGATCGTCCACGACTGGTCCATCACCTACCTCGACGGTCAAACCGGCTTCCTGGCCATCTCGGGGCCCAAGTCGATCCCGCGCGCTACGGTGGCGCCGGGCCAGCTCTTCTCGGTCGAGGCGATCTGTCAGCCGAGCTGGCGCACCGGCACCTATCGCGCCGACCTGCGCTACACGACCAACCTCGGATCGAACCACATCGCCACGGTGACGTGCTCGATGGGGCCGTATCCTATCCGCGACTGAGCCGCCCAGCGCACGTCACCGGCGCGGTCTCGGCCTCGGTCTCGGTCTCGGTCTCGGCCTCGGCCTCGGTCTCGGGTTCGGACTCGGCCTCCCTACCGCACGATCGCCCCGACCACCTCGGCGAACCGCGCGGGGTGCTCCACGAACGGCCAGTGGCCCGCCGGCCCGACCTCGCGGACGTCCACGCCAGCCGCCGCCAGCAGCTCGCGCGAGCGCGCGCACGCGCCGCCGGGATGCCCGGCCACATACACCAGCCGCGTCCGCACCGCGGCCCGCCGGCGCGCGAGGTACTCGGCGGTGGCGGCCTCGACCAGATCGACGGAGTACCGCCAGAGCTGGGCCGCCGACGCGGTGCGCATGCGCGCGCCGTAGCCGCGGACGATCGGATCGGCGTGTGCCTCCAGGCGGTCGCACACCGCGGCGTGGCCGTCGGTCGCGAAGGCCTCCGCTTCGTAGGCCGCGATCTGACTCGAGTACGTGCAGTCGCCCAGCGACACGTTGCCGTCGACGTCGATCACCGCGCGCAGGTTGGACGGGTCTCGCTCGGCCAGGGCCAGGGCGATGACGCCGCCGAGCGAGTGGCCGATCACCACCGCCGGCCCGATCGCGGACAGCAGCTCGGCCAGGTGACCGGCGGTCTCGGCGATCGACGGCGGCTGTGTCCACGGCGCAGCGCCGCGGGCCAGGGCGGTGCGGGCGCCTCCGTGGCCGGGCAGATCGAGCAGCAGATGTCGGTGCTGCGGCAGGTGGGCGATCGCCGGCGCGAAGGTCGCGGCGTGCTCGCCGAGCCCGTGGAGCCACAGGAGCGTCGGCCCCGGTCCGTCGACGGTAGTGATCGACCAGCCGGCGGTGATCGCGGTCGTCCAGGTCGCGGGCGTCGTCATCGCGCCGACGATAGCCGACCTCGGCCCGGCCCTCACCGCCGCTGGCCGTGGTCCCAGGTCGTGACCTCGCGCGTCGAGCCGTCGGGGGCGAACCGGGTCCACACCCCGTCCCGCGCGCCGTCGCCGTCGACCTCGCCCTGCTCGCGCGGCGAGCCGTCGGGGAAGTAGCGCACCACCGGGCCGGGTCGGCCGGGCGCAGGCTCCTCGCTGCGCAGCGTGCCGTCGGCGTCCCAGCTCCGCCGGCGGCCGTCGCGGCCATGCTCCCAGGCCCGCGCGCCGCTGGCGTGGTGCGCGACCGCATAGGTGAGCGCGCCGTCGCCGCCGACGCACGCGAGCGCGCGCGCGTCGCCCTCGGCCTCGACCTCGTCGGGGCCACAGGCCAGCGTCGGGACCTCGATCGCGACCGGGGCGCCGATCGCATCGTGGCAGACCGCCGCCACGCCCGGGTGCTCGCGGGTCGCGACATACAGCGTCGGGCCATCGACCGCGAGGTCGACGAGGTCGCCGGACGCGATCGCGATCGGCTCGGCGACGCCGTCCCGCACCATCAAGATCAGGTTGCCGGCGGTCAGGTAGACCCGACCCGCGACGCTCTGCAGGTTGCCGAGCGGCACCGGCAGGTCGACCGGCGCGTACGGGACCAGCCGACCGCCGGCGACCGCGAACACGCCGGCGTCGGTCGCGACCAGGAGCTGGCCGTCGTGACGCACCATCGAACGCACCGCCGGGGTGCGGCGCGCCAAGGTCTCGGTCGCCGCGCCGTCGAGCGGGACGCGGACCAGGCGGTCCCCGGCCGCGACGTAGGCGGCCCGCTCATCGACCGTCAGCGCGGCGACCTCGCCGTCGAACAACCGGCGATGATCGCCGTTGGGGTAGATCCGGTGCACGCCGTCGACCGCGCCGACCACGATCAGGTCACCGACCGCCGCGAGCGCGACCGGCTCGCCGACCGTGGCCAAGACCGTCGGCGCCGCGCCGGCCGCGACCCGCCACACCGCGCCGTCGCCGGCCGCCCACACCACGCCGCGCGGCGTCGACACCACCGCGCGCGGGTCGACCTCGTCGGGCCCCGCCGGATCGAGCCCGCGGGGCGCGCCGCTCCACGGCGCCAGGGCCAGGCCGCGCTCCCGGCCGAGCCACAGGAGCCCGTCGACGGACGGCGCCAGATCGACCACCTCGTCCTCGACGGTGAGCCAGCGCGCCTCGCAGGTCCGGGGCGCCGGCGCCGGTGCCGCGAGCTGGGCGGGGCCGCCGCAGCCGGCCAGGACGAGACACGCGAGCCCAGGCCTGATCATGGGCCACACCCTATCTCGACCCGCGCTGCCGCCAAGGCGCCGTTGCCGCCGATCACCGGATCGATCACCGCTCTCGATCACTGGATCGATCACCGCCCTCGATCACCGCCCGAGAAACGCACAGCGCTTGATCCCGGCCTTGGCCAGGACCGGGTCGATCATCGCCGGGCGCTCGCTCGGCGCCGCCCGCATCAGCTCGCTCAGAAGTCGCGCCGCCTCGGCGGTCTTGATCTTGTCGGCGATGGTCCGCAGGGCCTCGAGGTTGCGCATCTCGGGCGGCAGATCGTCGCGCCCCTCGCCGGCGGCGCAGATCATCTTCAGGTCGGCGGTGAACGGATCGTCCTTCGCGCCGCCGCACGCGGCGATGGCGATCGCGACGGCGAGGGCGAACCACGTGTGGCGCATCGCGCGACTATCGACGCCCCAGCGCCGCGGCGCAACCCATCACGCCGGCGGTGGGCGCACCAGGACCACGCGGGTGTAGGCCAGCGCGAAGCCGAGGGCCATGACGTTGGCCTGGGACTGGCTCCCCGGGGAGGTCGTGACCACCGCTAGGTCGGCGCCGCCGGCGCGCGCCTCGGCCAGGCGGTGCAGGAGCAGCGCGCGCTGGACGCCGCGTCGGCGGTAGGCCGGGGCGGTCGAGGCGCCGCACAGGTAGAGCGCGCCTTCGTGTCCGAAGGCGCTGGCGGTCCCGGCGGGGGCGCCGTCGAGCCGCGCGAGGTATCGGGTCACCTCGGCCGCGCTGAGATCGCGGAACACCGGCTCGAGGGCGGCCGCGGTCACCGCCACCTCGGCCGGGTTCGCGCCGTCGGGGTTCGCGAAGCCGTCGATCGCGCAGGTCAGCCATTCGTCGTCGGTGGCGGACGACACGTCCTCGATCGCCACGCCGGGCGGCGGCGACGGCAGCGGGGCCGCCAGGTCGCGGACCAAGACGTGCTCGACACCCTCGAGCTGGTAGCCGCGGGCGGTCAGGGCCCGCCCGACCTCGACCCGCGCCAAGGACGCCAGCTCGATCCGGACCGGCTCGCCGACCGCCCACCACCGCGCCTCGATCGCGTCCAGACTGTCGAGGGCCCCGGCGTCGCCCAGCCCGATCCCGATCACCTTGTTGGTCGGCAGGCCCGCGCGGGTCATGACCGCGACGCCGCCGTCGAGATCGTCGACCGCCACCGCCGCGCCGCCGCGGGCCACGCCGCGCGCGACCGCCCGGGCCAGCGCCCCTTCACCCGCTTCGATCCTTCGGGCCCGCGTCAGATCGGTGAACATCGGCGCAGCCTACTACCGCCCGCGAGTCCCGGGGGCGGCGGGGCGATCCGCGAAGAACTCCGAGCCGCGCGGCCCGCGGTCGTGGGATCTCGCGGGGTAGGCGACCGTGACGGGGGTCAAGACCGGGGGCGACCGGGTTTGATCCCTCGCCGGGCGGGTGTTACAACTGCTTCATTCCACTAGCAGATTGGCCGCGCCGTCCCGCGGCCACGTGGACCGGTTCGCCGGTGCGGAGTCCCATGCGTCAACACCAGCCCAAGACCCGCGGCCTCGACCGCACGACCGTGACTCTCATGGCCCTCGCCCTCGCCGCGGGTGCGGTCTCGGCGACGGCCCAGCCGGGCTCGACCCCGACGACGGGCACGCCGACGACGGGCACGCCGACGACGGGCACCCCGACGACCGGCACCCCGACGACCGGCACCCCGACGACCGGCACCCCGACGACGGGCACCCCGACGACCGGCACCCCGCCGACCGGCACCCCGCCGACCGGCGCCTCGACCGACCCCGCCGATCCCACCGACCCGACCCAGACCGCGACCGCCGACACCGTCGACCCCGAGTCGATGCCGGTCAACCTCCGCCTGCGTCGCCTCGAGCAGCGGGTCCAGGCCCTGAAGGAGCGCGCCTGGCGCGCCAAGGCCCGCACCTCGCAGCTCAAGGAGGCGGTGCTCGGCGGTGGCGTCGGCGCCCAGGCCACGCTGGTCCACGAGAACAAGATGGGCAGCTCGTACCGCCTCGTGCGGCTGGTCTACGCCCTCGACGGCACCCAGATCTTCGCGCGCGCCGAGGACACCCACCCGAACCTCTACAAGAACAAGTCGTTCGACATCCTGACCGGCCCGATCTCGCCGGGCAGCCACTCGATCAGCGTGCTCGCGGTCTACCGCGGCCACGGCTACGGCGTGTTCAAGTACCTCAACAAGTACACGTTCACCGTCCGCGCCAGCCACACCTTCACCGCCGCCGAGGGCAAGGCCACCCGGATCGAGGCCTCGGGCTTCGAGAAGGGCGGCCGCACCACGCCGCTCGAGAAGCGGCCGGCGATCGACTTCAAGGTGACCGCCGGGACCGGGGAGAAGTAGCCATGGCCGCGCCCTCGCGCGCCGCGCTCGCGGCGGTGCTCCTCGGGTTCGCCGCCGCCGGCGCCCGGGCCGACGTCCTCGACGACATCGCCAAGAAGCTGGTGGGCGTCGAGGGCGAGGCTCGCGAGCTCGGCTCGGGCATCAAGGCCCCGACCGGGCAGCCCAAGAAGGACGACGTCATGGCGCGTCGTCTGATCGACGCCCAGGTCGCCTTCGGCACCGGCAACTACGACAACGCCGCGCTCATCCTCTACGACTACGTCGCCCAGGGTGCGGCCGGCGGCGCCGCCCGCGGTCGCGACTACGACACCGCGCTCTACTACCTCGCCGAGTCGCTGTTCCAGAAAAACGATCGGGTCGCGGCCCGCTCGTTCTTCACCCAGCTCGTCAAGGACGCGCCCGGCTCGAAGTACTACCAGCAGGGCCTCGAGCGCCTGCTCGAGCTGTCGCTGCTCCTCGGGGACACCGAGGGCGTCGACGGCTGGCTCGCCGATCTCGACCGCGTGCC